>WNFU01010570.1_pt2 | contig 10171 bp, 10 predicted proteins | sample 5400121 | NCBI WGS metagenome assembly WNFU01 (sample SAMN13153360, study PRJNA577476) | soil metagenome | isolation source: 100 cm soil or saprolite under grassland replicate 1 | place: USA:California | collected 2016-06-15
ATGAGGTATTCGGGCCAATGTTGTTTCAGCGCGTTCAACATCTGACATCCTGTTTCAGTCTTCGGATCAATAAAACGGGTCAGGTTTGAATTGTTGAATTGCAACGACCTTCAGTCATGAAGAGCCGACTGCGGGATACCGCGCTCTGCAAATGTATCCTCCGTCGGCCGTGCGAACCGACGGGGAGTGAAAATCTCATCCGCGCGATTGGATTTATCGGCGGCGTTTTGAAGTGAGAGGACGACCGCCGTTTCAGGATTGAAGTCCGTTGGAATGGATTCAGTAAGTGTGTTCATACACTGTCGTCGGGAGTAGGGGCAGTTTCCTTACAACTATCGCGCGAATGCCGACACGCCCGGAATATTGAGCCGGATGCGGTAGATGCCGGACTGCGCGGCGAGATAAAGCGTCTGCCGGTCGGCGTCGCCCCAGGCCATATTGTGCGGATGCTCCGGGCCGTGCAATGTGCCGAGGTGTTTACCTTCGGGTGAGAGAATCCACAAGCCGCCCGGCCCGCTGACAAAAAGATTTCCAGCTTTGTCCACCTTGATGCCGTCAATGGCGTCGTCCGCGCCCGCCGTCGTGAGATCGAAAAACAACTCGCCTTTGCCGAGCGTGGTGTTGGCGTTCACGGGATAGCGGTTCACCACGGCTCTCTTTGTGTTCCAGTCGCCGACGTAGAGGAATTTTTCATCCGGCGAAAACGCCAGCCCGTTCGGACCGGTGAAGTCGGTGCTCACGAGTTGAACCGTGCCGTCCTTCACCGAATAAACACCGGAGTGCGGCTGTTCACGGCGTGGGTCGTCGCCGAACTTCGGCAAACCAAAGGGCGGGTCGGTAAAAAACAACGCGCCGTCGCTGCGATAGACGAGATCGTTCGGCGCATCAAGCCGTTTGCCGTTGAAATGGTCGGCGAGCACAGTGGTGAGGCCGTTCTTCTCGATGCGAACGACCCGGCGATTGCCGTGCTGGCAAATCGTGAGCCGCCCTTGTTCATCCGTCGTGAGTCCATTCGATCCGGGCTGACGGTATTCACCGATGTTCTCGCCACTGTAACCGGATTTGGTCTTGTAAATCTGCACTTCGCCATCCGGTGTCATGCGGTAAATCACGTTGTTGTTCGGGTCGCTGAAGAGCAGAAAGCCCTCGTCTGAATCTGGAGCAATCGCCGGATTGTGGGCATCAATCCAAACTGGCCCTTCGGTGAAGGCGAAACCGTCGGCAAGTTTTTCGAGTTTCGCGTTTGCCGGAATAATGGCGTCGAGCGCGACATCCTTCTTGTCCACTTGCAGCTTTACTTCACGCGCCTTGCTTAGTTTGTCAGGCGAGTAAAAGTCGAGCGTCGCGCTGCGCACCCAGATGTAAGTGTCGGGATGCGTCGAGATCGGACCGTTGATGCCAAACACGGCGATTTGAAATTTTTCGCCCGGCTGCGCGTTCTTTGTCAGCACCACACGATTCGGCGCGTTCCATCCGGCAGCAACCGAGCCGCCGTTCTGCCCAAGCACGAATGGCGCCTTGCCGTTCACCCAAACTTCCGCGTAATCGTCCACGACGATTTCAAATGCCACGGTCGAACCTTTTGTGTCGAAGCTGGCAACCTTCTCCGGGATGGTGACGTTGATGCGATACCAGTTAAACGAAAGCCGTCCGTGACCGCGCCGGCGTTCGAGCGAATCGGCAGCAATACTTTCCCACTTGCTGTCGTCGAAATCCGTCGCCCGGGCATCAGGCGAAAAATCGAACGTGTGATTCTTCGGTCCGCTGGCTTTCCAATCTGCGCCGACGTCACGGTGCTCGATCTCACGAATGGTTGTATCGCTGTAACGCCACTGCGCGTTCACCCGCGCGACACCCTCCGTTGTGCGCAAGTCCACCACCGCATCGGGCAACACCGCTCGCGGCGCGTGGTCGGCGCGCAGAGTGAGAACGGAAACATTGGTAAGGGCAGCGACCAGGAGTGCAGCCCACAAAAAGGGATGGTTCAATTTCATAAGCGTCGTTTTCAACAACCGGTTCGTCGGGAAAGGCTGGTGTTCCTTACAGGCGGCGCGACTGCATCAGTCGTAGGAACGGCGCGCTGTATGTGTCTAGCGCGATGGTAGGGATGGCGCGCTGCGCCGTCCCCGCCCGCGTAGTAGCGGGCGGAACGAATATCCAAGCGCCACTGGCATTCGACGAAGTTGCGCCGCTGCACGCGGCGCGGACCTCGCAGCGCGATGTTCCTACCTGAACCCCGCGCTGCGCCGTCCCCGCCCGCGTAGTAGCGGGCGGAACGAATATCCGAGCGCCACTGGCATTCGAAGAAGTTGCGCCGCTGCACGCGGCACGGACCTCGCAGCGCGATGTCCCTACCTGAACCCCACGCTCCTTCGTGGCCCGCCGCGAAATGTCGTGGCCGCGATTTCGCGGGCTGCCGACGTGGCTTCGGCGCAAGGATCAAAAAGCCCTGATTTTACAGGCGATGGCGGCGGTTCACGTTCATCAGCCGCTTCGTGGCACAGCCGTTGCAATAAGGGCAATCACGATGAACAACGAAACCAATTTGATGACGGGCGTTGAGAGCAAGCCGATTCTCGGCAGCGATTGGGTGGACGCCCACGCGGATTACCTTTTCAACTTCGCCATCGGCCAGGTGCGCGATGTGAGCGTGGCCGAAGACCTCGTGCAGGACACGTTCTTGGCGGCGGTCAAAGCACAAAACAGTTTTGGCGGCAAATCCTCCGAGCGAACCTGGCTCGTGGGAATCTTGCGCCATAAGATTTACGATCACCTGCGCAGGACGTGCCGCGAGCGCGCGGTGCGCCACGATCCAACGCCGAGGGACGACGAGGAGTCCTGGGAAGAATCCGCGCTGTGGCTGCACGACGTGGCAGCGGAAACTCAGTTGCCCAGCCGTCGGATCGAGCTCGAGGAATTCCGCACCAATTTGGAAATGGCGCTCGGCAAACTGCCCCCACGCATCGCTCAGGTTTTCCAACTTTACCAAATCGAAGAGCGCCCGAACCGCGAAGTCTGCGAGCAACTGAACATCTCCGAGAGCAATCTCTGGGTGATGCTGCATCGCGCACGCAAACAACTCCGCGAGCATCTCGACGGCTGGTGGTCAGCCGAGCCGACAGTGAAAGCTTCGGACGCCCGTATCAACTCTCAAATTATCTAACGCCGTATTCTGTATGTTGAAAATTTCCCAGACTGAAAGAGCCAATCATTCCGTGACACTCAAACTCGAAGGACGCGTTGTCGGAGAATGGGTCGCTGAGCTGCGTCAGGTTTGTGAAACGCTCTTGACCGAAGGGCGGTCGTTAAAATTGGATTTGGCCGACGTGACGTTCGCGGACGCCAGCGGCGTGGCGGCGCTTTCGAGTTTCAAATCGCGCGGCGTGACCTTCTCCAATTGTTCGCCGTTTGTGGAGGAACAGTTGAAAAGCCCGACAACGTATTAGGCAGAGGCTCGTTCTGGCCGTTTGATTCCCAGCTTCTGCATCCGGCTGCGGAGTGTGCTGGGGTTCATGTCCAGAATTTTCGCCGCACCGCGTTCGCCTTCAATCATCCAATTGGTTTGATTCAACACCGACTCGATGTGTCGCCGCTCCACATCGTCGAGCGAGCCGTTGTTGTCCGGCGCGGGCGCGATTTCAATCGGCTTGCTCTTCATCGTCGCGGCGTGAACAGCTTGCGCTGGCGTGGCGCGCAATTCGTCGGCAATCACCAGCGTCTTGCCGGGCGACAAAATAACCGCGCGTTCGATGATGTTCTGCAACTCGCGGATGTTCCCCGGCCACGAGTAATTTGTGAGACGCCGCATAGCTTCTTCGCTCACCGAGCTGATTTGTTTGCCGAGTTTCTTCGCGCATTTTTGCACGAAGAACGTCACGAGGAGCGGAAGGTCGCTCACGCGCTCGCGCAAGGCGGGCACGCGCAACGGTACGACGTTGAGCCGGTAAAACAGATCCGCGCGGAATTTTCCTTCGCGCACCAATTCTTCCAGGTCGCGATTCGTGGCCGTGACGATGCGCACGTTGACCTTGATCGTTTTGCTGCTGCCAATCGGCTCGAACTCCTGCTCCTGCAACACGCGCAGCAGTTTTACCTGCGTGTCCATCGGCAGTTCGCCCACTTCGTCGAGAAAAATTGTTCCGCCGTCCGCCAGCCTGAAGCGTCCGTCGCGATTGGCGATTGCGCCGGTGAACGCGCCCTTGACGTGCCCGAACAGTTCGCTCTCGACGAGGCCCGCCGAGATCGCGCCGCAGTTCACCTTCACTAGTGCGCGGTTCTTGCGCGGGCTGCGGTCGTGGATGCCGCGGGCGATGAGTTCCTTGCCCGTGCCAGTCTCACCGAGAATGAGCACGGTGGAATCAATCCGGGCAATTTGATCAACCTGTTGCAGCACGTCGAGCAACGCGGGGCTGCTGCCGACGATTTCGCCGAAGTTGTGCTCGCTGCGGATTTCTTCCTGGAGATAGGTGTTCTGCGCTTCGAGTTGGGCTTTTTCTTGTTCCATCAGCACGCGCTCAGTGATGTCCACGAACATTGTCCGCGTGAACTTGCCGCCGATGTCGGGTTTGGACCACCACTGAATCCAGAGCGGTTTGCCGTTGTCCTTGCGGCGCAGTTCCAGCACGACGCCGCTCGTGTCAGTTCCTCGCCCAATGGACTCGAACGCCTCTCGCAATCGGCGCTGCGCATCAGGCGTATTCGGCACAAAATCTCTTCCGTAAGTGCCTTCAACTTCTTCGGGTGTGATTCCCAAACTTCGCATTGCGGCGCGATTGGCGCGGATAAACCTGGAATCAAGTCCTTCGTGGACGTAGGCAATTGGCGCTTCGTCGAACAGATCGCGGAAACGCTCGTCGCTCTCTTCCTTCCGGCGTTTTAACTCCTCGAACGCGCGCTCGCGCTCCAGCTCCACCGCGGCCCGCGCAGCGAAGGTTTCGAGCACGGACAACGCCAGCGGGTCGGCTGGCATGGGTTTGTCGTCAAACGTGACGAGATGGCCAATGACACGCCCGTCCGATCCCCGCAACGGCACGCCGAGATAACTCACTGTGCCCATGTCAATCATGCCCTTGTCATCAGGAAATTCCTTGGCGAGTTCGTCGGGAACGTGGCACACGCGTCCCTTGGCCACTTCCATGCACGGCGTGCCAGGCAGCGCGTATTCAAAGTCCTGGCCGAAGTTGTTGTCCTGAAAAAATGCCAGCGAGCGGGCGCGCAGATTCGGAAGACACTCCGCCACGAAAGCAAAACGAACATGAAGTCCCTCCGCGAGATGCTTCACGAGCGAACGGAAAAATTGCGTGCCCGTCGTGGCCGCCGTCCCCTGGATGATCGCGCGGAGCAATTCCTCGGCGCGTCCGGGTGCGCCAGTGGAAACCCCGCTGAGCGGTGTTGGCGCCGCCAACTTTGGTTCGTTTTTTCGCGAGGCGTGTTTCATCGAACGGGCGCGAGCGTTATTGAACGCTCACGCCCAGATTACCCAAACGAGAATCTGTCAACAAGGCTAGACCGGATGCCCTATTTGGCGGCGACTTTCGTCTCCAACACGGCCGCGCCCGCTTTCGCGACTTCTTCGTCCTGGGCCGCGCTTTTCGCGCCGCTTACGCCAATCGCGCCAATCACCTGGCCGTCGTGAATGATCGGCATGCCGCCCTGCAACGGCGTAAAGTCCGGCAGCGCCGTCATCGTAAAACGGCCCTTGTTGATGGTGTCTTCAAAATCCTTTGTGGGCTTCTTGAAGATCGCAGATGTGCGCGCCTTGCCGATGGAGACATTCGCGCCTGCCGCGAAACTTCCTTCAGAGCGGACGAAGTAAAGCAGATAACCACCTTCATCCACGACCGCGATGGAGGGTCCGACGCCGTTTCCCTTCGCAAATTTCATGGCTGCTTCGCCGACTTGTTTCGCGCCTTCGAGGGTAAGAGCGTGTTTGGCTGTAACTTGGCCGGCGTCTTTGTGTTCGTCGGCGAAGACGAACGAAGCGGCGGCCAGCAATGAGAGAATTGTCAGTTTCGTTTTCATGGTCTTTGGTGTCGGAGGGAGGGACAGCGCGCTGCGCTGTCCGCGCCGCGTTCAGCGGCGCAAGTTCCGCCCGCTACTGCGCGGGCGGGGACGCCGCAGCGCGGCGTCCCAACCGCTGATTGGTCAGTTGATCTTTGCCAGGTCGATCACCGATTTGCCGAGCAGACTATCAATCGGGTGTTTCTTCCCGGCCTTCGCCTCAACGAGCAACGGCCAATACCTCTCTGCTTTCGCCTTGTTGCCGGGGACATCCTTCTGCCAGAGTTCGTCAGCGCCTTTGGTGTGCTGCACGATGAGCTGGCCGTCAACGATAGACCACACCAGCGGATTCGCTGGACGCACCTTGCCGACGCTGGCGGCATAGCCGCAGAAGCCGCCGTAAGCGGGCGCATACTTTGACGGACTTTTTTCAAACATCTCGCGGTGTTCTTGCGAAACAAAATGATACAGCGCGCCGTTGTAGGTCGCTTCAATCTTCGGATCGCCTTTCATCGGCTTGCCATCCGTGAAGTATGAAATCGGGTCGTAGCCTTCAAGCGCGACACCCTTCTTGTCGGTGAACACGAGCGTCTTGCCGCCCGAGCCGTTGCGCACGACGAGGCCAGGCCAGTTTTGGTCTGCTTTCACAATGTTGCCTTTCTGGTCGGCGTTGAATTTGTCAGTCGCCTTCTTGTTGTGCTGGAGAATCAAGCGGTCATCAATGATCTGAAACCACTCCGGGCTGATGGGCGAGAGCCGATCAATGCTCGCCGCGTAACCGCAGTAGCCGCCGTAAGCGGGCGCATACTTCGCGGGGTTCGCGTCGAACAACGCCTTGTGTTCGGCGGAGGCGAAATAGTATTTCGCGCCTTCGTATTCGGATTGGAACTTGGGATTGCCTTTTGCGGGTTTATTATCTGTGAAATAAGCCACGGCGTCGTAGCCAAGAATCGCCGCACCCTCCTTGTTTTTCAGGACGAGAACTTTGTGATCCGGCGTTTGATCGGCCAAGGCAGCGCCCGCCAGCGAGAGCACTGCGACCAGACTGAACAGAGTTTTTTTCATGGTTCGATTTTCAATTTGTTTTTTCGCGTTTCGTATTGCGTGACGATTAGTCGGGGATGAGTGCGAAACCTTTCACCGATTTTGCGCGGTGCGGCTCAAACGGTCTGTCGCCATGCGGATGGCCGCCTCGGCGGCGTCCGGGTGCTCCCAGGGAGTGAAATGGTTGTAGTCACGGAACACGAGCTGGTCGAAAAGGTTGGTCTTGGCCGCTGCGGCAAGTTGAGCGCGCAGGTAGTCCACGTTGGCGACTGGCACTTGGTGATTGCCGAGGCGAGTTTTTCAAGAATCGTGGTTGCCACTACCTCTGCGCCGATATGGCTTCGGCAGCAGAAACCTCGTCGAGATGCATCGCGTGGCCATCCGGGTCGCGGACAATTTGAGAATGTGCGCTGCCCGGCTTGGAAACAAACGTCACGCCACTCTCGCGCAACTTCGCCGACAACTTCGAAATATCATCCACTGCGAGATGCGTGTTCCAGAAAACCAAGTCGTTCGATTTCGCATCAGCCGCTAAATCGCGTCCACCGGGCGGCGTGACGTATTCCAAGAATTCGATGCCTGGCCCGCGCTCCGCACGCAAGCCGGTGATGTGTAGCCGCGCGCCGAAGACCTGGTTCAAATGCTCCTGTTCGACGCCGTGGTTCTCGCCTTCACCGGCAACGCGCAAACCAAGCAAGCCGCGATAAAACGCAAGACTCTTGTCTGTGTCTGAAACCACGATGGCCGTGTGGTCGATCCCGAGGAACAGGTTCGTTGTTGGCCGCTGCCATCTGGGGTCGCCTTTGCCCGGCGGGAACCAAATGATTTCCAGGACGTGATCCTCCAGGTCGCGGAAGTAGAAGGCCTTGATACCGCCCGCGTCCTTGTTCCACGCCGGCAACGTTTGCGGGGAGGTCGAAACGTGCTTCACCTTCGCGCGACGCAACTGCCCGTAAGCCGCGTCCATATCGCGCACCACAATGGCGATGTGCTGAAACCAAAGGTCCAAGCTGCGCGAGTCGGCCGGGATGTACCGGCCCTTGTTTGTGAGATGCTCCGTGAGCGTGATGCGTTCGTCGCCGAGTTTCAGTTCCGCCGTGCGCAACTGCGTGTTGTGAAGGCCGAGCAGTTCATCGGCTGCGCCTGGAGCCGGCGTGGATTCCGACATTTTCTCAAACGGAAGGATTTTCGTGTAGAACTCCAGCGCGCGGTCAAGGTCGCCGACGGTCAGCCCGATCGCGCCCACCTCGCACACTGCTGCCGGCGCTGAGATCGGCGCGGCGAGCAACAGGAACGCGAGAGCGACAGGGGCGCCCAGCGCCCAGAGCGCGTTCTGTTCGCCGCAGGGGAAAAAGCCCGATGGTTGGTTGGCGCAATGTTCAGTCGGCCAGGGCGATGTTCCTGGAGCGCGTCTGTCCGGAGCCGCAGCCCGTTGATCCGTGCGATGGCCTGAGGACATTCTCGGCGCATGTCGCCCACATCGGGACTGCTGCGGCTGGGCTTCGCCACAGCCGCGCTCCGGAGCGGAGGCGATCCCTTCACACGACTGTTGAAAGGCGGGCGGGGCTGCGGCGGCATTTCCTCGAATGGATAGGGAAAAAGGGAGGGATTCCGATGGGCGAGGATTGCGTCGCTGCCGAGCCCCGGCAAATTTGCTCACGACTACTTCCAGGAAGGCACTTTGTTTTCGCATTCATGGAGTGGTCGGTCCGGAGATGAAAACCTTACGAACTCGCTCGCCTCGTCGGAGTGCGCCCTTCGGCATTCCCGTCGTCTTCGCGGCCCTGCGGAAGTTCGAGTCGGCTCGCTTTGGTGCCGTTCGTTGCGAAAAACGAGCGTCCAACGGTTATCCGCCGGGGAAGGCGCCATTCCGCATCTGTCCCAGTTGTGCGAACGCACCGGTCGTGCCCAATGGGTTCGACACGAACTTGAAATCGTCCGCGTTCTCCGCCGACCACGTCATGGTTGCCTGGATTAGCTTTGCTCGGGCCTTACTTTCGTGAACCCCACTTTATCCAGCAGGTCTATGGACCGTGAGTCGGCGTGCAGCCCGTCCCACCAATGATGCCAGAGAAGATATGAATTTGGACTTCCCGTCCTTCTAATCGGAGGCACAATTCGACCCATGCGAACGTTGCTGCTTGCCGCTTATGTCGCGGGAATCTGTACGACTGTTAATGCTGCCACTCCCAAAATGATTACTGTCACGGTACGAAACGGCGTCGCCTACAGCTCGGCCACGGAATTGGAACGGGGCGCTGCAATCGCAATCAAGAAGCTGCCTGGCAGCAACGCGGTCGTGGCTTGCTCGGAGGATCGCTGCACGCGAGTGAAGGGTTTTCTCCGCGAAGGCGACGTGACTTTTGTCAACGTGGCGGAACTGGCGACGGCCCTGGGATTCGCGGCCCGGTTCAGCGACGACGGAAGGCAGGTTCAGCTCGAGGCCAAACCCAAATCCTCGCCAACCGGCGGCTCAATCACTGGCGTCGCCGACCTCGCGCCAAACTTTCGCGTGGCCCGCCTCGATGGCAATCCGATCTCGCTCGCGGACTTTCGCGGGAAGCGGGTGTTGATTCAGAGTTGGGCCAGTTGGTGAGGGTGCCACAACGACCTGCCGGTCTGGCAGGAATTTTATCAAAAGCATCGTGGGTCAGAGTTCGAGATACTATCGATTGCGGTGGATGTTCAGGGCGCGCCGGTGGCGAAGCCCTACGTCCAGAAGGCGGGCGTCACGTTCCCCGTTGCCGTGGATACGGCGGATGTGTTGGGGCAAGCGTTCGGCTTGAAGGCAATTCCAGTTTCGATTTTCGTGGACGAGGTTGGCATCGTTCGGTTGCGTGGCGGCGGACCGAGCGTGGAATTGCTCTCGCAAATCGAGGAACTGCTTCAGGAACCCGTCACTCGTATTCGCGGTACGGCACCACAGTTGGCAACCGCTGTCGCCACACCGGAACTGGAGCGCAAGGTCGCGGCTGACGCCGACGATTGGAGGTCTCGCGTTGCTCTGGCTCGTGCCTACGCCGAGGCCGGTCGGAGCGACAAGGCTATCGCGCATCTCGAAACGGCCGCGAAACTCCAGCCCGGCGGGAGCAGCGTTTTCTTCGTGTGGGGCCTGATCCTGCTCCAG
>WNFU01010573.1_pt1 | contig 10170 bp, 14 predicted proteins | sample 5400121 | NCBI WGS metagenome assembly WNFU01 (sample SAMN13153360, study PRJNA577476) | soil metagenome | isolation source: 100 cm soil or saprolite under grassland replicate 1 | place: USA:California | collected 2016-06-15
CCGCCGATCGCTCGTGTACCATCACGCCCGGCCCGCCGGACGCCGAACCGGCCGGCCGCTCTCCTTCCGGCGTAGCTCAATCGGCAGAGCGGGGCCCTGTTAAGGCCAAGGTTGTAGGTTCGAGTCCTACCGCCGGAGCGAGCGTTTACCCCTCCTGACCAGCGGTTTCTCTCAGCAAGACAACCGCTGGGGCCACGTTTGGGCCACGCTCCCGCGCGTGGGCCGCGTCCAAGACCTTGGCCAGGGCCTCGAGTTCGTCACCGAACAGGTCCGCGTACACGTCCAGGGTCAGGCTCGGCTTGGCGTGCCCGAGGAGCTTGGAGACGGTCAGCACGTTGGCGCCTTCCCGGATGGCCAGGCTGGCCGCCGTGTGGCGCAGGTCGTAGGCGCGCATCGGCCGCAGGCCCGCCCGCCGGAGCGCTGGCCGGAAGTGGTCGGCGACGAAGCGGTTCTCCCGCAACGGCCCGCCGCGGGGCATGGTGAACAGGAACGCCTCGGGGCCAAGCTCGCCCCGGGCCTCCAGGTAGCCCTCCAGCTCGCGGCGCAGGAACCCGGGTAGGTGAATCACCCGCGGCTTGCCCGTCTTGGTGGGGCCGAAGGCCAGCTTGCCCTCCAGCAACGGTGCCGCCTCCTCCACGCGCACGGTCCCGTGGAGCTGGTCGTAGTGGCGCAGCCGCAGCGCGGTCGCCTCTTCGGGCCGGACCCCGGTCCAGGCCATGAACCGTACCAAGGTCCCGAACGGCGGGGTGATGGCCTCGGCCAGAAGCTCGACCTCGGCCACCGACAGGATGACGCGCTTGCCGACCTTCACCTTGGGCGCCTCCACGTCGGTGACGGTGAAGCCGGAGCGCTTGAGCACCTGGCGCAGGACGGCCAGCGCCTCACGGCGGCGCTTCGGGGACAGCCCGGCAGTCCGCAACTTGGCAAGCCAATCTTCCACCATCGTCGCGTCGATGGCACCGATGGGGACGTTGCCGAACGTCGGCAAGAGCTGGTGCTGGAGCAACATCTTGAGGTCGCGCCGGTAGGTCGGTGCCCGCTCGCTCTTGGTCGCCAACCACTGCTCCGCGGCCACGCCGAAGGGGACCTTGGCACGGTTCGGGTCGCGCCACTTGCCCTCCTGCTTGCTGGCCTCGTTCGTGATGAGCCACGCCTCGGCCTGCGCCTTGGTACGGAACGCCTTGCGTCGGCTGGCCCCGGCCGGGTCGCGGTAGCGGACTTCCCAATGGCTGTAGGTCTCGCCCTTGGTGTTCGTACGGGTGCGCTTGTTGATGCTTGCCATTACTCCTCCTCTGCGGGCACGGTGCCCATGAACGGGGCGAGCTGGACGAGGCCCGCGATGGTGACCCGCAGCGAGCGGAGGAAGTCCTCTGCTGCTGCGGGGCTTGGGAAGTCGAGTTCGATGGCCTGGAGGTCTTCGTCCAGGTAAATCGGCCAGAGGTACATGGCCGGGACCTCGAGCGCGGTGGCGATGGCCACGACGTCATCGACGGTGACCTGACGGGCAGGCCGGGCGTCCCCCTCGCTCCGGAAGATGTTGCGGAGCACGGACTCGCTGAGCCACTGCGCGTTCACGCGGTCGCTCTGGCACTCCTTCGCCAGCCTCCGGAGGCTCCAGCCCTTGTGGAAGAGCTGGCTTCGGATGCGACGGGCGGCGACCTCGCTCTGGGCTCCGTCCTTCATTGACTCCTCCTGTCCTATTCCTGTCACATTGACAGATTTTCGATGTCAGATGACAGGCTACGCCGATTCGGTCAGGCTAGCCAAGACGGAATCTGCCGAGCACGGAGGAGGTGAGACAAGATTGGAGCAACTACTCACCACGGACCAGGCTGCCGAACTGCTGCAAAAGCCAACCGGCACGCTGGTCGACTGGCGGTACCGGGGGGCCGGGCCGTCCTACATCCGGTGCGAGGGCGCGGTTCGTTACCGGGTCCGGGACCTGGAGCGGTGGTTGGACGCGAACAGCGTCCCCACCAAGGCACAGGTGCCCGCCTGACGCAGTGAGGCCCGGTGCTCGCACACCGGACCTCACGCACAGCAGCCCTCATCCCCAAGCCCAAGAGGAAGGAGGTTCACGTGTCAATGGTAACAACCGCAGCGCTCAAGGCCCAGATGGATTTCATGTCGGCTGCCGAGCTGACGCACGACCTTGAGTGCCTGCTGTCGGTGGCGCCCAAGGGCGACCGGGAGGAGCTGCGCGCCTACGCCAAGGCTCGCACCGTCCGGCTGCCTGGACGCTCCCGCCGGCGGCGCCGTACCGAAAGGAGGTCTCGTTGAGCTACGACGACCCGCGTCAGACGGACGTGCAACCCGAGGAGCTAGTCGGCAGCTCGTTCCTCGTGACCGCGCTGGCGACTGACGAAATCCAGACCGCGAACGGTCTCAAGCGCTACGTCGACAGCACCGTGACCGTCATCGAAGGTGACACCCTCGAAGGCGTCGAGTGCCGTTGGTGGCAGAGCCATCCGGTGAAGCAGCTCGCGCCGCGCGTCGGCAATAGCGACCCGCTGCTGGTCCGGCTCGAGCGGGAGGAGAAGGCGCCGCACGCCTACCGGTTCCATCCCGCGACCGAGAAGGTCCGCAAGCTGGCGGACGCCTACCTCGAGCAACATCCCGAGCCGCCGCCCTTCTGATCCAACCCGGCCGGGGCCAGGGATGCCCGCTACCTGGCTCCGGCCGCTTCACGTAAGGAGGTGGAGATGAGCATCGAGAAGTCCGAGACCATGGACGTTGACGCGGTGCTCGCCAAGGCGGGCATCGGCGAGTCCGACGGTCAGCTATCTACCGGGTCGGAAACCACTGCAACCGTGCAACCGGCTCCGCCCCCGCCACCAGACTTAGCCTCCCACCAGCACATTCTCGACCGGTTCAAGGTTGCAATCCGCGGTTGCGGCGTGGTCGGGGAGGACGCAACCGCGTGCATCGCCTACCTCGTGCTCACTAGCAGGCTGCTGGACAAGCAGGCGTCACTGGCCATCAAGGGGAACAGCGCCAGCGGGAAGAGCTATACGCTCGAGCAGACGCTCCGATTCTTCCCCGCGGACGCCGTCATCACCATGACCGGGATGAGCGAGCACGCGCTGGTCTTCAAGCCCGAGAGCTACCGCCACAAGACCCTGGTCGTGTACGAGGCGACTGCCCTGCGCGAGGGCCAGCAGGACAACCAGACCGCGTACTTCGTGCGGACCCTGCTCTCTGAGGGTCGCATCGACTACGACGTGACGGTCCGCGGCGGCGAGGACGGCTTCACCACCAAGCACATCCACAAGGAAGGCCCGACGAACCTCATACTCACCACGACCGCGACCTCGGTCCACGCCGAGAACGAGACCCGCGTCCTGTCGGTGACGACGAACGATAGCCAGGACCAGACCCGCAAGGTGCTGGCCCAACTCGCGGACGAGACCGACCACGCCGCGGCCGACCTCGAGCCGTGGGTGGCGCTGCAAGTGTGGCTTGCCACCCAACCCAACCACGTGACTATCCCGTACGCGAAGGAGCTGGCTGCGCAGGTCCCACCCGTGGCCGTGCGGCTGCGTCGGGATTTCGGCACGCTGTTGGCCCTCGTCCGCGCGCACGCCCTCCTCCACCGACAGACCCGCGAGGTCGACGGTGAAGGTCGCGTGGTGGCCAGGGTCGACGACTACGAGACCGTGCGCAAGCTGGTCGACCCTGTGATAGCCGCGGGCGTGGGCAGGACCGTGCCCGAGACCGTGAGCGCCACGGTCGCCGCGGTGGAACGGCTCGAGGAGTTCGCAGCGTTCGGCGCGACGGCGCAGCAGGTCGCTGCCTCGCTCGAGCTGGACAAGTCCGCGGCTTGGCGCCGGCTGCGCACTGCCGAAGAGCTGGGCTACGTCGTCAACGTCGAGGACCGGCGCGGCCAGCCTGGCCGCTGGAAGGTCGGCGAGCCCTTGCCGAAGAGTTCGGCGTTGCTCCCAGTGCTGCAACCGCAACCGGTTGAAACCGATGGTGCAACCGCTGAAAGCGCAGGTCAGAGCCCTAGCGAGGGGGCGGGTTGCACGGTTGCAGGCGAATCCGAGGGGATAGAGGATGAGCTACCCTTCTGAGCCCCGGGCGTTGACCACAGCATGTCAACTGCTCGCCAGGGGCCTGTACGTGGTGCCCGTCCACTCGCAGACCCGCAAGCCGCTCGTCAAGTGGGGCGACGTCGACCGGTTGGGCTTCCCGACCGACGGGCCTCGCTGCCGGGACATCGTCGTCGGCAGCGGGTTGCCCTACTCGAGCTGGCTCGCCTACTGGTGGGACCGGTGGCCGGACGCGGGCGCCGCGGTGCTGACGGGCCGCTCGCGGCTGCTGGTGGTCGACGTTGACGTCGGCCACAACGGGCACCGTTCGCTCCGCAACCTCGAGGTCGAACTGCCGGAGACACTCGTCATGGCCACGCGCCACGGCGGCATCCATATCTACCTGAGGGTCCAGCGCCTGGTCCGGTCGACCGCGGGCGTGCTCGGCGAGGGGCTGGACACTCGCTCGCACCGGGGCCTGGCCGTCTGCCCGCCGACGCCGGGGTACCGCGTGCTCATCGACCGGGACATCGCACCCGCCCCGGCCGAGCTGGTGACCCGGTGCCCGAGCGTGACCCGAGACCGGCGCCGCGGCGTGTCCAAGTCGGTCACGTCTCGCTACCTGTTCGAGGATGAGGTGACGCAGGCCATCCTCGCCCATGCCCTTCGGCGCATCGCTGAGTCTGGGCCAGGCCAGCGCCATGACACGGTGTTCGGCCAGTCTCGGTACCTGTTCAAGTACTGTCTCGATGACCGCTGCGACGTGCTATTGCTCGAGGCTGCATGTCGTGACGCTTCACCGTCGTACTATCGGAACTATCAGCGTGCAATTGCTGACGCAAAGCGCAAGGAGACGAGATGAGTAAGCGAGTGCGAATCGAAGGAGACTTGTATCACAAGCGCATTCCTGCTGGCGCTGTCTCGGTCGCGCATCCGAGTAAGTTCCGCAATCCCTATCGTCCGAGCAGGCGCACACCGGAGGCGAACGCTGTGGCGGTCGAGCGCTACCGTCAGCATCTCGCCGACCACCCCGAGCTGGTCGACGCTGCGCGCCGTGAGCTGGCCGGTCGGGACCTCGCCTGCTGGTGCAGTCCCGAGCTGTCCTGCCACGTCGACGTGCTGCTGGAGCTGCTCGCATAGCGGACAAAGACGGAGCTATGGGGCGGGTGGGGTTCTGACGGGCAGATGGGACCCATCAGGATTTCCGGCGCAGTGCGCAAATATTTTCTTTCCGGGGCGGAAGGGGGACACGTTAGATTGCGGCGAAAACGGACACAAAACGGGTCTAGAAGGTGTCAGAACATGCCAAATCTAGTTTGTAAGGGTTGTGGGACGACGTTCTTCCAACATCGGGGCAGACCAGCCAAAACCTGCCCAGAATGCCGCGCAGAAAATCGGCGTTACGGGCCGGAGCACGAAAAACTCCGCGCCGAGCTGGCCCCGGTCTCGGTCGGTACCCCCTGCTCGCGCTGCGGCAGGCCGATGCTCGACCCTGACGACATGGACTTGGATCACCGCGACGACGGGGCCGGCTACCGGGGCATGGCCCACCGCTCCTGTAACCGCAGGGCCGGCGCCATCCGGGGCAACAAGGCCAGGGCGAGGGCTTACAGGGAGGCGAAGGGACTTCCGGAGCCGAAGACCGCGGCGCCGCCGCCGGCGACCGGGGCACAGCCCGGAGACCGGCGGAAGGCGACGGGCAAGGGGCAGCTCCTCTGCCCGAGTTGCTGGCAGAGCTTCCCCTTCGTCGAGGAGATATTCCACGAGGGCGAATGGGTCCCGGTGCCGACGCATCGGCCGGGGGACTGCGCCACGCTGGCGCCGGAGCCGGCGGTGGTGCCGAAGCCCACGGTGACGGTCTCCAAGACCGCCAAGGGCACGGTGACCCTGAGCAAGGAAGAGACCAAGCTGGCCGAACAGCACGAGGGCAAGGTCCGCCTCCGCTCCCCATATCGGCGGGCGTTCTATTCGGTGGTGGAGGGCCGCTGGATAGGGTGTTAATCTGTTCCTGATAGCACTCAGCGCCGAGCAGTAGGTTGCAGCGGGGCCGGGGGCCGGAGCTGGCCGAGACGGGCGCGGTTGAGAAGCGCATAGAACGTCGCTGACTCCCGCACGCCCGAAAGTTGGAATCCCATATGCGTATTGAGACGCGCGAGTTCACGACCGAGCTGGAAATCCGTGGCGACGGCCGGACGATTGTTGGCCGCGCCGTCCCCTACGGTGAAGAGACCCGCATCGGCGACAACGTCGTCGAGGTGTTCCACCCCGGCTCCTTCCGTGACGCCGATCCGGCCAAGGTCTCGCTGACCGCCAGCCACCCACGCGACGGTGGCGAGCTGCCGATTGGCGTGGCCGTGTCCCTGGAGGACCGCGCGGACGGCTGCTGGATTACCGGCCGGGTCAGCAAGACGGCGCTCGGTGACGAGGTCCTGGAGCTGGTCCGCGACGGGGCGCTCATGGGCCTGTCGATTGGCTTCCTGCCGGACGAGGCCACCGACCGGTGGAGCCGGGACCGTAGCCGCGTCGACCGCTACCACGCCCACCTTGACCACGTCGCCGTCTGCCGCCGCCCGGCCTATGCCGGCGCGCAGATTGCGGCCGTGCGGGCGACCCCCGAGGAGGAGAGTTCGATGGCGAGAGGTGCCCGCAGAAGGGCGCGTGAGGGGGTGGCGCCGCCGAAGGGGTACACCCGGGAGGAGCGCGCCTTCCGCATCAGGGAGCTGGAGACCTACGTCTCCGACCAGCTCCAGCAGTACGGGCAGGAGGAGATGCCCCTCGAGGTCCGCCAGCAGCTCGGTGAGGCGAACGAGGAGCTGGTGGAGCACCGGGAGGCGATGCAGCGGTACGAGGAGCGGGACGCGCACCTGCGCCAGCTTGCCAACACCCCCAACCACCGCGAGAACGGCTGGGACGACGGGTCGCTGGCTGGCCGTCGGGACGCTGTCGAGCAGTGGCCGTCCGGGCGCCAGGTCTCTCGCGGCGACCCCTGGCAGGGCCGGCTGGACGGGTCCCGGTCAGACCTGCGGAGCCGCGCCCTTGACGCCATCGAACGGTGCAAGGCGCTGCCGCAACCGGCCGCCGAAGCGGCGACCAGCGTGTTGCAGCGCGACATCGACCCCGAGTCTCGGCTGGCGAGGTTCACGGTCCTGCTCTCCCAGCCGGCCTACATGCGCGCGTTCGCCTCGTGGATGCGTGACCCGATGGCTGGGCACTACGAATGGACCCCGGACGAGCGGGACGCCTACCGGACGGTGGTCACCGAGACCCGCGCGATGGGAATCACCACGGGCGGGGCCGGGGGGTTCCTGGTCCCCTACGAGCTGGACCCGCAGATTCTCATCGCTAGCGCGGGCAGCGTCGACCCGATGCGCGAGGTCGCCCGGGTCGCGCAGACCGCCTACAACGAGAAGCGCTTCGTGACCAGCCTCGGCGTGACCGCGAGCTGGGACCCGGAGGCCCAGGAGGTCTCCGACGATAGCCCGACCCTGCTCCAGCCGGCGCTGAAGGCGTTCAAGGGGCAGGCGTTCGTGCCGGTCAGCTTCGAGCTGTACGAGGACAGCGATATCGCCCAGCAGGTCGGGGAGCTGTTCGCGGACGCCAAGCTGCAACTGGAGGCGGCGGCGTTCACGACCGGCGCGGGCGTCACCTTGCCGACCGGCATCATCACGGCGCTGGTGGCTGCCGGTGGTGCCGTGGTCATCGCTACCGGGACGAACGTGCTCGCCCAAGGGGACCTGTACGCCAACCAGGCTGCCCTGCCGGCTCGCTGGCGTCCGCGTGCCCGCTGGATGATGAACTTGTCCATCATCAACGGGTACCGGCAGCTCCCGCAGGCGACCGGGCTGAACTACTCCATCATCAACGACGACGGGCCGCTGCCGCGGGCGTTGGGTTGGGAGGTCCGGGAGAACTCGACGATGGACGGGACCTTGAGCGCCGCCGCGGCCGACTACACGGTGCTGTCGGGGGACTTCCGCCAGTACGCCATCATCGACCGGGTCGGCACGACGATTGAGTTGGTGCCGCACCTGTTCGGCGCGGCGTTCCGGCCGACCGGGCAGCGGGGGTTCCTGCTGCACTGGCGAACTGGTGGCGACGTGCTCATCCCGGACGCCTTCCGGCTGACCAACCACAACACGTGAGAGGAGGCCGTCTTGGCCGTCTCAGTGCTGCTGATGGTCGAGCTGGACGCTGACGAGAAGGAAGGCTGGCTGCTGAGCCGGGAGGACTTCCAGACCATCGTGAAGGCGCTTGAGGCGCAGCCGGCGCCGCGGTACCGCGTCGACCTAGTCGACAACCTGCTGACCTTCACGCCGGTGCGGCACAAGGAGTGACGGGAGGAGGGGTCGTTGTGGTGGCGATGAGCTACGGCAACTGCCTGTCCCCCAAGTTCGACCCCGCCCGCTTCTGGACCCTCGTCATGCTGGCGCTGGCCAACCTGTCAGACCGCGACTTCCGGGACCGGGCGGAGCAGGCGATTGACCGGCCGGGCCTGTGGCTGGTACCGGGCGAACGCTGGATTCGCATCGACTGGCCCCGTGGCCGGCTCCTGACGGTCATCTACTGCGACCTGCTGGCTAGCGGGCTTCGTTGACGATGGGGTTCGCTCGTGCAGTTCGGTTCACTCGGTCGAGCAGGCTGCTGCGCGACGATGGAGACGATGCAGAATGAAGGCTACCCCGCGGTACCACGTTTAGCTATGCAGGGCAGAGCAGGGCGGTTAGGGTAAAAGCACACATAGGGTGAAGCGCGGGGCCAGGAGCGAAGGGGAGGAACTTGCCTGACGAGGAGCAGCAGGTACGGATCGGTGGCGTTCGCGTCCCTGACTACCTACGGCCGATTTATGCTAACTATGTGAACGTGAACTCCACGCCATGGGACTTCCGCCTCACCTTCGCGGTGCTCAAGACGCCCATGCCTGGAACTGAGCTGGAGCAAGCGCAACGTACTGGAGGCAGCATCGAGCCGGAAGCAGTTGCTGACCTCATTATTCCGGCTAATCTCGTGCATGGGCTAATCACCGCGTTGCGCACGACCTTCGACCAGTACATCGAGCGGTATGGGCCTCCTGGGCTGAACCCAGAAGGCCCCGAGCAACGGGGGTGAGGCTCAGGATGGCCACCACGGCACCAGAGAGAATCCGCATTCCCTCACCTGCACCCCCGCCGCAGGGGCCTCTGTTCGTTCCGAGGGATGTCGAGGCGGGGGAGTTCCTCCCCTCGACTGCTTCTGCCCATACTCGAACTCCTGGCCTGGTCGTCGAGGAGGAACCCACCCAAGCTCAATCGCGCGTCTCCCCGATTGCAATCAGCAACGACGTGGACGGCCAGTTCATCGTCGAAGACGTGCTCGGTGCAGCCTATGGGGTCGGGCCAACGCCACAAGCCGCGGCGGCGGACTTCTACAGCGCGCTTGACCAGCGTCTCTTGTTCCTCCGAAGGAACGAGCAGCAACTTCACCCTGGATTACTCCGGGAGCTGCACATTCTCCAACGGCTCTTCCCGGGGCGGTAGGTGCCGTTCTCGACCCGGCTGGTACGGCAGGCGCTGACGGGCAAGCACGGGTTCGTCTTGGACCCAGGAGGCCACCTCGCCTTCACGCGCTCGCACAATGGCCAAGAGATTGCCTGGACGCACATCTCGCATGCGTCCGGCGGTAAGGACATCAGCGATTGGGTGCTCGGCAAGATGGCGCAGCAGCTCCGGGTCAGCGGCCCAACGCTGCGAGGAGCAATCTCCTGCTCCGTCAGTCCGCAGGCGTTTCTTCTGGCGCTGCTGGAAGGTGTCGACCGCGCTGCTCATGAGTAGGTCAGCAAGCCGGTGCTGCCGGAGTGGGCGCTGGCGGTGGTGCTGAGGGGCGAGCCCTGCGGTTAGCGGGGCCACACTGGGGCCACAAGCCATCCCGAGACGGCCCGACCTCGTCCGATGCCCTCAGAGGCATATTTGCAGGTCAGCACGCAGAAGAGGCCCCCGACCAGGGGCCTCTTCGTAGGTTCGAGTCCTACCGCCGGAGCGAACCACACTCCAGAAAACCGTCACCCTGGCCTCTGGTCAGGGTGAGGTGCAGCCGCACGGCGTGCCGCGTGTGGTCGTAGCGGACCAGCAGGTTCAGGCTGGCGAGCAGCTCGCGCAGGTCTGTTTGA
>WNFU01022470.1_pt1 | contig 10168 bp, 9 predicted proteins | sample 5400121 | NCBI WGS metagenome assembly WNFU01 (sample SAMN13153360, study PRJNA577476) | soil metagenome | isolation source: 100 cm soil or saprolite under grassland replicate 1 | place: USA:California | collected 2016-06-15
AAAGACTACGGTTTCAGCAGCCGCTGGCCATCTCGTGAATCTTGTCCACGAGGCCCTGGCGTTCACCTGTGGAAGTCGCGCGCCGGCCAAGTGCTCGGCTCCGCCCGCATGACAACTGCAAGGCTCCGAGCTTAGAATTGACCGACGTCCGTCATCCGCTCGCGCTGGGAGGCGCCATGGAACAACTGCTGCCCGATCGTCTGAAGGAGCTGTGGCGCGCTGTCGACGAAAATCGGCTCAGCGTGGAGGCATTCACCAGTGAGCAGGAGCGGCTGCTCGACGATTACCGTCGCACGTGGGCCGACGCCCTGGTCCTGGCAGGGAACCCGACGCTGCGCGAGAGTCTCCTCTCTGAGCTCGGCACATACATGTCGTGCACGGACCGGGCCGAGATCGAGGCGCGGTGCGCGCGTGCCGTTGCCGCGCTGAAGGATGAGTGGGAGGCGAAGGTGAGCCCGGGCAGCCGCGACTCGATCGAGCAGTTCTATGACGAGAGTCAGAACACCATCTACGATCTCATGTGGTGGCACACTCTGACCGATGATGCCTCGCCGCTCGCCTATGTCACGGCGCTGCACTTCGCCCGGCGCTACGGGAGTCGCCGCTATATCGACTTCGGCGCCGGGGTGGGCTCGGGCTCGATCCTCTTCGCCAGGCACGGGTTCGATGTGACCCTGGCCGACATCAGCTCGACGCTGCTCCGCTTCAGCGCGTGGCGTCTCGACCGACGCCGGCTGCCGGCCACCTACGTCGACCTCAAGACGGCGGAGCTTCCCGCCGGCGCGTTCGATCTGGTGACCGCCATGGACGTTTTCGAACATCTAGTCGATCCGGTGGGAACGGTCGATCGACTCGCGGCCACGCTGAAGGCGGGTGGCTTTCTCTACACACGGATCGCCGCCGAGGTCGACGAGGACCGGCCGCAGCACATCATCCACGACTTCGCACCGACCTTCGAGCGCCTGATGGCGCTGGGCTTCGTCCGTGTCTGGCAGGACGAGTGGCTCTGGGGTCACCAAGTCTTCCAGAAGTCGCCGAGGTGATGCCTCATCCGAGCGCGCAAGGGGCAGCTCGAGGAACGCATGGAAGGCCGCCTGCTTGTCGGCCTTGCACGGGGTGCGATCGAGTCGACCATCCACTTCTTCGTCTCCCAGTGGGAGACGGTCGTGTAGGCACCGTCTGCTGCGAGCGACGGCTGCGCGGGCCAATGCTGCGTGCTGACCAGGGCGGGACGTGGACCCAGGTCTGTCCCAGGGTGGGGTAGGGCCATCCCGGACCGCCGACGCTCTCGCCAATATCGGCGGTACGTCCAACGATCGCGGGGCGAGTTCAGCTGCGCCAAGCCCTCGTACAGGCGACTCGACACCGCGTGGATCGCGACCACAGCGTCTGCTATCTGGCGAGCGGCAAGCCGGTCGTCGTACGGCATACCGGCACAAGCCAGTTCCGCCCGGACGCCTGCGGCCCCTTCCGGTTTCGCACAATCGAAGATGCCGCGCACCCATCTCGAGACCGTCGAAGCCTACTACGAGCGGCACTGTCGCGAGGCCCGAGCTCTGGCCGAGGAATATTTCGACGCGAGGACGGTGTGCATGCGTGCACTCGACGAGGCTCTGGGCTGAGGCGGCCCCGTGAAGTCGCATCGCCGACTACTGATCCTGGCCGGCATCATCGGCCGATACCCCGTCGGCGGTGTGACCTGGTGTGCGCTGCACTACCTCGCCGGCCTCCAGCGCCTCGGGTACGAGGTGTTCTACCTCGAGGACACGGGTGAGTGTAGTTTCGACCCAGTCGCGAACGGCCTGTCGACCGATCCCTCGTACTCCGTCCGCTACATCCGCCGTCATCTCGCGATGGTCGGTCTCGAGAACGCCTGGACGTACGTTGACTACACCGGACGCTACCATGGGAAGCCCCGCGAGGCAGTGGTCGCGGCGTGCCGAGACGCGGACGCCATGATCAATCTGTCGGGCGGGTACTGGATCGCGCGGCCAGAGTACGACGGGATGCGGAAGATCTTCATCGACACCGATCCTGGGTTCACGCAGCGAGCCATCGTGGAAACGAAGGATGCCTGGTACCGGGACTTCTTCGCCGCCCACGACGCCCTCTTCACGTTCGCGCTGAACATCGGCGCGTCCGGCTGCACGATCCCTGAGACACCATTTCGCTGGCAAGCGACCATCCAGCCGCTCGTTCTGGACTTCTGGCCCGTTGTGCCGCTGCCTCCCAAGGCCCCCTACACCACCATCCTCAGCTGGCGCGTAGAGAAGATAGCCATGAGCGACAGCAAGGGCCCGGAGATCCTCCGGCTGGCCGATGTGCCCGCCAAAAGCGGTCAGCGTATCGTGTTGGCTATTGCCGGACAGGCGCCCGTCGATCTGCTGAACGCGAAGGGCTGGCAGACGACCGACGCGGTGGCCGCGAGCATCGACGCCGAGACGTACCGGACGTTCATTCAGGGCTCTCGGGCCGAGCTCGGGTTCGCCAAGTCGATGTACGTGCAGACGCGCAGCGGCTGGTTCAGCGACCGAACAGAGTGCTATCTCGCCAGTGGGCGTCCGACAGTGGCGCGGGACACAGGTTTCGGTGACTACATTCCGTGTGGCGAGGGTCTGTTCGCCTTCACCGGCGAGGAAGACCTGTTGGCGGCGATGGCCGCCATCGAAAGCGACTACGAGCACCATAGCAGCCGGGCGCGAATGATCGCCGCCGAGTACTTCTCCGCCGAGAAGGTGCTGCGGAGCCTCCTGGAACGCGCAGATCTCCGCTGATTGCCGAGAGAGGAAAGTTCGACGGCACAGTCGGACGCCCAGAACCACGCCGGTCAAAAAGAATGAGCTGTGAAAGTGTGACGACAGACCGGGCTGGAAGTACGAGTAGGAGGGCTCTTCTCAGGCGTACTCGACATGCGACACCCAGCCTGGCACCGATGCCAGGTCTCGTGGTCCATCACCTACTACCTAGTAGGCAATGTGAACATCACCGCTTCTTGCTAACGACTCGCCGGGACGTCGCTCATAAGGAGTGCCTCGGTAAGCGCCGTGTTGTCGGTATCTTCACATGCGAGACGGTGTGCCTTGTCCGTTCAAGTCCGCGGGGGTCGGGCCAGCACCTACCAGCCGCAGGCGGCCAGCATTGAGCCTAGGCAATTCCGGGAGTCGAGGAACTCTTCAGCCAGGCGCCGGGCGGCGCGCCGGTGCCGTTCGTAGTTCCCATCGATCTCGGCCACACCGGCGAGGGCCTCGTCGACGTCACGGAACACGAGCAGCCCTTGCCCCGTCGGGAGGTGATCACTGAGACCTGTGTCCTCGATCAGAACAGGCCGGCCACTGGCCAGGTAGCACGCGCTCCGATCACTGAACCAGCCGGTCCGCAGGGCTCGGTGGATCGGCTTAGGGCAGCCGAACTCGGCGCGCGATCGCCGGATATAGCGCGCGTAGCTGCCGACGGAGCCGGCCAGATGATGGGGATCGACCACGTTCCAACCGTGGCCTCGCAACACCTCGCGCTCGTTGGTGGGATCGTCGGGATCGAGGTTCACGGCCAGCTCGAACGGTCGCCCGGCGTTCCTGGGCACCTCCCGGTACGCCCGGTAGGCGACGCGCTTGGACACGCTGAGGACGCGGTCGCGCAGCCAGAGCTCTTCCCAGGTCCACTCGGTCACTGAGGTAAACGGGGCCTCAGGGCGCGCCGCCAACGAAAGCGGCCACATTGGCAGGTAGACGAACGGCACGAAAGGCTGCCACGCCACGCCCAGACAGGGTACTTCGCAGTCGGGTTCTCCGAGCTTCGTGCCGACGGTCAGGAACACGTCGTGGTCCTCGACGCCCAGGTCCCAAGTCAGGGCCGAGACCTGGAGGTGTCCGGGGTCGAGGTCCACCAGCACACGTCGATCAAACCGGGAAAGGAGCGGCTGCCGGAGACCGCAGGCGAAATTCCACAGCAGATCGGCGCTCCGGAAGATCTCCACGAGCCGGGAGCGGCTGACGCCGTATATCCGCTCCGCCTGGAGGTCCTGTTCGTCGTCCCTGTCGACGAGGAGGACCGCACACCGATCGCCGAGGCCCCAGGCCCGGAAGCGCCTGAAGAAGATCCGGATGAGCGCTTCGTCCTGGTCGCGCGCGCCGTGTGAGGGCAGCAGGTCGAGCCAGAATACCTCGTGGCCCAGGTCGCCCAGGCCCAGCAAGTACTGGAGGAAGCAGGCCCAGTGTCCGCCGCCCTGCGGGTATCGGGCTAGGCCTCCGGCCAGGACGAGCCTCAGCCTCGATGCAGCCGTCGCGCGTGCGCCGCCGCCCGTCACCGGGGGCCTGCTGGCTTGACGAATCGGGAGATCAGTATCTCTAGCTCGACGCCGTCTTTCACGCCCCGCAGGGTCTCCTCGCTCTCCGTCTCGTAGCCCACGTTCCGGAACAGGTCGTGGTAGGTGCGGATGATCCACGGCAGCAGCAACGGGTGCTCCATTCCGTAGGTGGTATTGGCCAAGAGCAATCGTCCACCATCAGAGGATGCTGAGAACAGCTGGGAGGCGAGCCAGGCGACGTCGAAGAACGGATAGAGCCAGCCGAGCAAGTAGATCAACTCGGCCATGACCACCAGGTCCCACGGCCCACCGATGCGCGGATCGTAGTCCATGACGTTGGCGACGCGGAACTCGACGGCAGCGGGCCCGGCGTTCAGCGCCCGGGCACGCTCGATGGCCGCCGGGGCGATGTCCAGTGCGACCACCGCGTCGGCGATGGTGCTCAGACGGCGCGTAAAGACCCCGGCGCCGCAGCCGATCTCCAGCACACGTCCATATCGCCGCCCATCGAGGAGCGCCATCATACGGTCGTGCTCGCGGCGCGTCAGCTCGGCGCCCTCGATATCCCAGGGGTCGCCCCTGCACCACAGCCCGTCGAAGAACTCCCGCGCGTGCTGGCTGACCCGCTCCCGCTCGATCATGAGGGATGCTCGTTACTCCGCACCGGAACACGGCCAGCCAAGCGCCCAGGCCGCACAGCGATGACCGAGCGCTGCTGAGCGGACTCGACGACGATGGGCGCGACTGCCTCGGTAGACCGGCAGGCGCCGTCGCGACGAGTCCGGTAGAAGTCCGCCGTATAAGCTGTCATTGCGCTAGGCCAGACCGACCATCTCCAGGAGCCGCCGAGCCACGGCCGCGGCCTCGAAGAACTCCTCGGCGATGGCCCGGGCGGCCTTGGCGTGTCGTCGATAGTCAGCGTTGATGGTCTCGATGGCCGCCACCGCTTCGTCGGCGGTGCGGAACGCGAAGAGCCCCTCGCCGACGGGCAGCACGGCGCTGAAGCCGGTGTCCTGGGCCACCACCGGCTTGCCCGAGGCCAGGTAGCAGGCATCCCGCTCGCTGAACCAGCCACTCTGCAGGCGCACGTTCTGGTCCTTGGCCACCGTCAGCTCGCCGCGCGACTGCTGGATGTAGGCTCGGTAGGCACCGAAGACGTCAAGCGAGAACCGGAAGGGAGAGACGATCCGCCAGCCGTGGCGCTCCAGTCGTTGCCGGTCCTCGGCCACGACGTTCAGCGCCAGTTCGAACGACTGGGTCGTGCGCCGAGGCAGGTCCAGGATCTTCTCCCACTCATGGTGCTTGCTCCAGTGATACACGGTGCCGTCGTGCTCGACGTCCTTGCCTTCCTGGCGGTAGTTGCCGATCGTGGTGAAGTGCCGCGCCCCAGGATCGAAAGCTGCGGGCCAGAGGCCGAGATCGACCGGCTGCCGAATCGTGCGGTACTGGAGGCCGTTCAGCGGGACTCGGCAACCGGCGGCCCCGTAATTCTCGCCGTAAGTGACGATGACGTGGTGGAGGCCAAAGGCGCACCGCGTGTCGGTCTGGACGTAGACGCGCAATGGCGCGGCCAGATGCTCCTCCCTGAGGTTGGTGGAGCCGCTCACGTTGAGGAGCGCCGCGCAATCGCGATAGAGATCATCAAGGGCCGACGAAGCCAGGCCCCAACACGCGCCGGCCCGGGTCTTCAATCTGACCGCCCAGCGGCCGCCGAGCCCAATGCGGTCGGTGCAGGTCGCCACGTGCCGCACCGCGTATGCGCAATCGTCGGTGCTGGTCTCCTGCTCGGGGTCGTACGGCCACCAGAGATGGTCCTCGACGTACCACACCTCGTGGCCGAGCGCCTGTAAGCCACGGAGCCAGTTCAGAAACATCCAGGTCTGCCCCCCGTACGGGCGCCCGCCGATGTCTCCGAGCACAACTAGACGGAGTCGCCTCACGTCCTCTCCTCCGCCAGGCAGGCAAACGACACGAGCTGGATTTGCATTCGCTCGATCGTCTGGCGCACCCGGGGGTCGCACAGCGTGGCCACCTCGCGCGCCCGCTCGTCGCGGTACATGGTTTTGAGGTCCTCGGCGTACCCGGGGTGGCAGCCGAGCGCCGTGAGGCCGAGGGGCAGCGCCTCCAGGGTCTGGATGAGCGCGCTCGGGGTGATCGCCTGGGGCCACGGCTTGCCGTCCGCCGTCTGCCCATAAAACACGCCAGTATAATAGATGCGCGCGTCCCGCTCGCGGAGAGGCACGCCGAGGTCTGTGGCCAGGGCGGCCAGGATCGAAGCGGCTGGCTCACGGAGGTGTACGTGCTGGTGGGAATCGAGGTGGGTTGGATTCCGGCCCATCAGTTCGCGAAATCTGAGGAGCTGGCGCGCGATCTCGTCCTTGATAGCGACCGGGTCGTCGACAGGTACCACTAGGTACAGCGGACGCCAGGCGCCCTGATGACAGGTCCATTCGCCCAGGTCAACGTGAAGCCCCGTGCTGAAGCCCGGCAGTCTCTGGGCATAGGTCGATGCCTCGACTGCAGCGGGCCAGCGCACCATGAGGCTGACGCTGGTGACGATCCCGCGCTCTTGAGCCTCCATGATTCCTCGATTGATGCCCGGGCTCTGACCAAAGTCGTCGGCGTTGACGATTAGCCGGCGCTCATCCACGGCAGGCCGCCTGATCGATGAGCCGGTTCAGGACTCGATCGGAGTCGAAGTACTCGCAGGCGATGGCCAGGGCAGCAACGGCATGGCCGGCGGGATCCGCGACCAGCCGCTCGACGGCGTCGACCGCCTCCTCCATCGTCCCGAACGGTAGCACGACCCGCCCGATTGGGATGGCGCAGCCGAATCCGGTGTCCTGCACCACCACGGGCACCTCCCAAGGCAAGGTAGCAGGCGCTCCGGCACGAAAACCAGCCGCTCCGGCTGGCCACGTAGGCGTGCTTGGCCACGCTCCATTTGCCCGAGATGTGGACGTAGAGATCGGCGGTCGGGCAGAACTCCGCCACGTCGGCCCACGCCCATCCGTAGGTCTGGCCGGTGCCGTCGCGGTAGAACCATCGCTTGGCCAGCCTGGGTTCGAGCGTCTTCAGGGCCTCGGCCAGCATCGCGGCGTTCTGCCCACCGCCCTCCACAAACGTCGTCGACGCCGGGTCGTAGACCCAGCGGCCTGTGTCCTCGACGTTACAGCACATCGTGGCCGAGCCGCGCGAAGCGGAGTGTCCAATGCAGATAGCCCCAGAACACACTGCCCAGTGGATGGGTAGCAGCCAGACCGCTCACGGCGATACGAACGCGGGTCGGCGTCGCTCAACTCTCGGGCGCCGCCGCGACGCCTGACGACGAGACGTCCACCCGTCGGTCGATCTGGTGACCGTAGAGCCGGGCGTAGAGGCCGCCGGCCGCAAGCAGGTCGGCCTGTCGCCCAGCCTCTACAATCTCGCCGCGGTCCAGGACCAGGATGCGGTCGACGCCGCGGATGGTGGAATGACGATGCGCAATGATCAGTGTCGTGCGGCCTGCGGTGAGGCGCTCGAGGGCCTCCACGACCAGGGTTTCGGTGCCGGCGTCGAGGGCCGAGCTGGGCTCGTCGAGGATTAGTATCGGCGCGTCCTTGAGGAAGGCCCGGGCGATCGCGAGGCGCTGCTTCTCACCGCCCGAGAGGGTCATGCCCCGCTCGCCGAGCACGGTGTCGTAGCCGTCGGGCAACCTACTGATGAAATCGTGGGCGTTGGCGGCCCGCGCGGCGGCCACGATGTCCGAAAAGCCGGCTTCGGGGCGACCATACGCGATGTTCTCTCGGATCGTGGTGGAGAACAGCACCGGCTCCTGTAGCACGACCGCGAACTGGTTACGCAGGTCGATCAGGCGGTAGTGGCGAACGTCGACGCCATCGAGGAGAACGCACCCAGCGGTCGGGTTGTAGAAGCGGAACAGCAGGCTGACCAGCGTAGTTTTCCCAGCTCCGGTGGGTCCCACGATCCCTACGCGCGTGCCCGGTTCGACCAGTAACGACACGCCACGCAGCACCACCTCACGGTCGTAGGTGAAGCTCACTTCCTGGAACTCGACGGCCCCGACCGCTCGCCCGAGCGGTCGGGGCCGTGGTGGCTCGGCCACGTCGGGCATCTCGTCGAGCAGTTCGAAGGCTCGCCGCACGCTGGCCAGCGAATCCTGCAGGCTGGCCACTTGGTGGCTGATCGTCTCGAGCGGGCGGTAGAGCTGGGACAGATAGGACAACACGACGAGAAACACGCCGGTGGTCAGGCTTCCCGCCAAGACGTTCTTGACCCCGACGAAGAGCACCAGGGCCGTGCCCGCCCCGAGCGTCAGGTTAACGAGCACAGCCAACATCCCCTCGGCGAGGGACAGCCTCATCCGCGCAGATGCTGTCGCGCCAGAGTGGCGGACGAAGCGTTCCTGCTCCCGCTCCTCCCGCCCGAAGGCCTTGACCACGCGCAGAGCCCCTAGCACCTCCTGGATGATGGCCAGGGCCCGGGCGTCCAGCCGCCTCAGGTAATCATAGCGATGGCGCGTCCGCCGGTCGAACGTTCGCGACACGACGAACAGCACCGGCCCCACCACCAGCGCCACCAGCGCCAGCTGGAAATCGATGCGGGCGATCACGTAGACCATGGAGACGAACATGACCCCCGCAGACACGAAGGGAATGATCCCGTCAATGGTGAGCCACTGGATCCCAGGGGCGTCCCACTGGATGCGGTACTCCGAGTCCGCCGTTCCCCGGCGGTCGTGGAAGGCAAGCGAGAGCCGCTGAGCGTGACGGAAGAGTCGGGCCCGGAAGGCCAGCGTCACCCCTTGTCCGGCCCGGGCCCGCAACACATACCAGGCAAGCTCGCGAACCTGGACCAAGAGCAGGACGGCGACCTGGAGCCCAGCCGCGAGCGCGAGCACGGCCAGGGGCGAGTCGAGCCGCTCCCCGGGCAGGACGTCGCCGATGAACCCTGGCAGGGGCTCCGAACCGATCACGCTGTCCACCGCGATCTTCAATGGTAGCGGACCGAGAAGCGCCAGGGGCGTGGCCACCAGGTCGAGCAAGAGGATGGCCACCAGGTGACGCCAGTATGGCCGGGCCTCCGCGAGGAGCCGTCGGTAGAGGGTGAGGTCCGAACGGGTGAGTGCTGCGATCATGGCCGATGAAGTCGCGACAACCGTGGCATGGCGGCGCGACCCGCGCGTCCAGCATCTGGTCTTCCCAGCCGACCTAAGCCTGACACCCGGTAGTGCCCCGCCCAAAGACCGCAAAGTCGAGCGTCGGCTTCGCGATCGCGTTGAACCCAGGAGCCATCCTCCATTGCGCAGGAGTCGGAGTCAAGGGCGGCACAGGGCTACGAAGCGCCGGCGCCCCGGCCTCTAGCTTCTGCGACTTGATGGCGATGGTGCCCTCGCGGCCCCGCGTCATCGTCACCTGTCGGGAGGGTCCGCCGCCCTCGATCGCGCGGCTCAGGCGCCCCGACGGCGGCGGGCGCGCCGGCGCAGCGGGGTATGAGCCGGTCCCGCGTGGCCGGCCTCAGCGCGATATCGGCGCGTCTCGCACGATCGCGCGCGCAATCGTGATTCGCTGCTTCTCGCCCTCGGACAGGGTGACGTCCTGCTCGCCCACGACAGTGTCGTAGCCGTCGGGCAGCGCCACGATGGCGTCGTGGATGCCGGCCCGGCGCGCGGCCGCCACGATGTCGTCGGGCCCGGCCCCCGGGGCCGGCCGAACGCGATGTTGTCGCGCACGGCGTAGAGGGCCCACGAGGAAGAGGCAGGCGGCGAGGAGGACCGTCGAGGTCGGCCATCCCCGCGCCCAGCCCCACGGCAACGGCCGCCCGTCCAGCACCGAGTCGATGACGATCCTGAGCGGCCAGGGCTTG
>WNFU01015463.1_pt1 | contig 10166 bp, 8 predicted proteins | sample 5400121 | NCBI WGS metagenome assembly WNFU01 (sample SAMN13153360, study PRJNA577476) | soil metagenome | isolation source: 100 cm soil or saprolite under grassland replicate 1 | place: USA:California | collected 2016-06-15
GGCGCTGAACAGCCTCGCAAATCGCTTCGGCATCGGCGGCATCGTGCTTATTGCGCTTGATGTACGCCTTCACGTATTGCGCCGGCATCAGCCGCACCTCATGGCCAAGCGCGCCCAGCTCGCGCGCCCAATAGTGCGCCGTCGCACACGCTTCCAGCCCAACCACACAGCGTGGAATGCGGCTGAAGAACGCCAACACTTGCCCGCGCCGCAGTCGCTTGCGCAGAACCGTCGTACCCTCTGCATCAATGCCGTGAGCTTGAAAAACATGCTTGGCTAGATCCAGGCCAATCGTCGTAATCTCGCTCATGGATGGCTCCCTGTTCCTGGTGATTCGCGAGAACACCAGCTTGGCACGTCGATGCCGCCAGGGGGCCATCCACCCCATCATTCGATAACCTCGTCGGCGGTGGAGATAAGCGTCGGCGGGATGGTAAGGCCGAGCATAAACGCCGTCTGAGCATTGATGACCAATTCGAACCTGCTCGATTGCGCGACTGGCAATTCCGCGGGCTTTGCGCCCTTGACGACACGACCGGTATAGACGCCGGCTTGACGATAGGCATCGTCGATGTTGGGCCCGTAGCTCATCAGGCCGCCGACTTCGACAAAGGTTCGAGACGAAAACGAGGTGGGCAACGTGTGGCGCGCAGCCAAAGTGGCGAGTTGTACCCGCCGGACGGTGAAGAAGGGATCGGGCATCATCAAAACTGCGTCGGGCCGCTCGCGCGCAAGGGCCGCGAAGGCATCATTGATCTCGCGAATTGTGCCGGTGTTGAAAATTTGAGTTCGCAGACCCATCGCGCGCGCCGCAGTCTCCGTCTCTTGCTGGATGAACTCTGCGCGCGCAGGATTGGCCGGATTGATCAAGACCGCGACACGAGTCATTGCGGGCACCAGCGCGCGCAAAAACTCTAGCCGCTTCGGCATCAATTCGCCGAAGAAAAAGTTGACGCCTGTAAGGTTCCCCCCGGGCCTAGAGAGACTGGCGACAAGTCCGAGCTGAACAGGGTCTTCGGGGACCGCGAACACGATTGGGATGGTGCCGGTCGACCTGGTTTTCAGCCCAGCGGTATTCGATGACGACGTTCTCACCTTCGGCATAGCCTGTATCCTTCAGGCCTTGGCGAAAGGCGTTCAAACGCTCCAAAAAGCCTTCGGACGACACGGCACCGAGAAACCCGATCACCGGCATCGCCGCCTCACATGTTGCCTTCGAGCGAATGAAAACCCTCAGGCCCCTGCGATGTCTGATCTTTCGAGGCTCAATCCCACACCCCACGCAATCGCTGTGTACGCTTCGTGACCACTGTCGCCAGGGGTCACGCAACACTCGCTACCAAGCGGGCGCTGCCCCTTACTTGGGCCGGACTTCCACCGGCTGGATCGCACCAGCTTGCCTGGCGCACTCATTCGATCACTTCGCGGTCTTGAGGTTGATGACAAACTCGAATTTGGTCGGCTGCTGGACCGGCAAGTCGCTGGGCCTTTCACCCTTGAGGACGCGATCGACATAGGATGCTGCCTGCCGGTATGTCTCGAGCATCTCAATCCCATAGGACATCAGACCGCCGCTCGCGACAAAGTAGCGGAACGGATAGAGGGCCGGTAAGCGGTGGTAAGCGGCGAGCGCGATGATAGATTGACGATTCGTTGCGGTGAACAGGTCCGGCAGCACGATGAGCGCGCTAGCGGATTCGCGCGCAACCTGCTCGATCACGCCTTTCATTTCGGCCGCGTTATGAACCTCTGCAGCAAACGGTTTTAGCGACAACAATGGCGCAGCAGTCTCGACCGCCCTCGCATAAAAGAGAGGTGCTGTGTTTGGATTAAACAGATATGCGACTCGCGTGACGTTCGGAGCGACCCGTTTCACCAGTTCAAGCCACTTACTCGCTATCGAGGGCTCGAAATTCGTGAAGCCGGTGAGATTGCCACCTGGTCGCGCCAAGCTTTGCACCACACCGGCGGTGACGGGGTCGCTTACCTGTACAAATACCGTGGGGATCGTGCGGCTGATATCCCTGACCGCGATGGCGATGGGCGTCGAATTGGCCAGGATCACGTCCGACCGCAAATCGAGCAACTCCTTGGCGAATTGGCGCGCATGCACTACGTCGCCCGCACTCCAGCGATAGATGAATTGAATATTGCGGCCCTCTGTCCAGCCCAGGGCGGCAAGTGCCTGACGGAAAACCGCGACGCGCGCCTGTCCCTCAGGATCATCTGAAATCCCCATCAATACGCCGACGCGCCGCACACGGTCAGGCTGCTGCGCGCGGGCAGCAACGGGCCAAGCCGCCGCGCTGCCCAAGAGGACCACGAACTCGCGCCGTTTCATATCGGACATGGGCATTCCTCCCGCCCGCCCGAGGAGTGACATCACCAGCCGACCTGACCGAAGCCGTCAGTCTACGCCAACCCCAGTGTGCCCCAGCGGGACCGGCAAATCCTTGGGGCGGTCCTTGAATTGTTCTGAATTTTCTTATTCGCGCTCCCAAACCAGGATGGTGATCATTCTACTCCCGAATGCATTCGGATAACGGACGTGGGTAGTTTCTACGAGCCGCTTATCGCCGTCCAAACGGTAGTGATGCAGCTCCTCGGTGCGCGGCCATCCGTCATCCCAAACCAGATCGACCTTTGCGGCGAGGTCGCTCCCCTGAAAGCGATAGTTGCCTGAATAGGAAATTATCGGCGGGGATGCATTGTAGCTCTCCGGTATGCTCGCTAGCGGTTCACCGCCTTTCGTGGTTGCAAATCCGAACACGCGAAGCGCTGCACAAATTAGGATCCTATTGCTGGCGGGCATGGTTCCCCTCCCATGGTTGGCTGCAATATCCGCCGTCTGTTGCGGCCTCGGATTCGGATCGTACCGAGCTTTTTCCAAGGCATTTGTAAGCTGGTTCACACTTTGCCACCCACGTAGCTCAGATGGGGGACTGAAGCCCGGTGCTGGTCGCGCACTGGAGAAAGCCGTCGCCTTGGCGGGAGAGACGGCGGACGCAGGGGCATCCAAATCCCTTGGAAGCCATCCCCTGCCGGTTCGGCTGCATTGTGCGCGACCTCATTTGAGGTCGCGTCCTGATCGTCGAGGAGTCGCCAGAGGGGCGTTAGCCCGCGTCTCGACATCTTTGGCGTGGTTACTGATCGATCTTCGCCGCCTTTTCGTGATCGTACCACCAGGTCTCGGGGATGCCGCGCGCGTAGCGCGGTTTGCTCGCCGGCCGGCCGAACACGTCCCAGTAGGCCAGCCAGTGCGAGGCCTTGTACCAGTGCGGAACCCAATAGCGGCCGGCTCGGATCACCCGATCGAGCACCTTGCAGGCCGTCGTTAGGCTTGCGCGGCTATCGGCTGCGATGATCTTTTCGATGAGCTCATCGATAACCGGATCGGAAATGCCGCCGATATTCTGCGAGCCCCGCAAGTCGGCAGCCTGTGACGAAAAATAGCTGCGCAATGAGTCGCCCGGGGTGCTCGAAAAACTGAACCGTTGCACCGTCAGGTCGAAATCGAAATCATCGACGCGCTTTCGGTATTGCACGGGGTCGACGAGGCGCAGGTTTGCCTCGATGCCTAGCGTCCCAAGATTCTTGATGAACGGCGTATGATGCGGCTGCAACGACGGGCTATCAAGCAAGAACTCGACGCTGATCGGTTCGCCCTTCGGCGTCACCCGCTTTCCGTCCTTGATGACGAAGCCAGCCTGCTGCAAGAGTGCGCTGGCCTTGCGCAGCAGCATACGATCCTGACCCGATCCATCGGAAACCGGCGGGACGAAAGGATCTCCGAATACCTCATCGGGCACCTTGCCGCGAAATGATTCGAGCAGGGCGAGCTCGTCCGCCGAGGGCTTCCCGATCGCCATCATGTCAGAATTCTGGAACACGGACTGCGTCCTTTGATAGGACCCGTACATGATGTTCTTATTGGTCCATTCGAAATCGAATGCATCGATGAAGGCTTCGCGCAGGCGCTTCTCCTTGAATTTCTCCCGGCGCGTGTTGAAGAACCAGCCCAGCGCGCCCGACGGCGTATCGTCTGAAATAACATAGCGCTTGATGCGACCGTCGCGGAGGGCTGGAAAGTCGTAGCGTGTCGCCCACGTCCGTGATGTGAATTCCTCCCGGAACAGATAGCTTTTGGCGGTGAACCCCTCGAAGGCAACATCGCGATCGCGGTAATATTCATAGCGCACGATGTCGAAATTGTTCTGCCCGCGCGCGACCGGCAGGTCGGCACCCCACCAGTCTTTCACTCGCTCGTACTCGATATGGCGGCCAGGCTCGAAACGTCCGACCTTGTAAGGGCCGCTGCCGAGCGGCACCTCGAGCGTCGTCTCATCGAACGGACGCTTCGAGTAATAGGAGCGCGAAAAAATCGGCAGTGATGCTGCGAACAGGGGTACGTCGCGCGCCCGGTAGGGCGCGAAGCGCACCACCATGGTCGCGTCGTCTCTCGCCTCCGCGTCGACCAAGTCGCGCAGCAGTTGCTGGGCGATCGGATGGCCCTTGTCCTTGAGGACTTTCAGCGAGAAGGCGACGTCGTGAGCGGTGAGCGGGCTGCTATCGTGGATGAAGCTGTTGAGCGAATTGAAGGTGAGAAAGTTCTGGTTGAAGGTCCGCGTCGCCCCCACGTGGGAAAAGACTCCGCCCTTCGGAGCGTTTGGATTGACGTAATCGAAATGCTTGAAGTCGGGTCGATATTTGAGATCGCCGAACGCCGACATGCCGTGACGCTCAGGACCTTCCTGCGCCTGCGCCAGCGCCGGCCGAGCGATCGTCGAGGCCAGCGCGGCCGCACCATAGAGCAGCGTTTCGCGGCGTGTTAGCTCGGGAGCGGTGATCATTGAGGCTCTCCGAGCTTGACCGTTGTTAGCCGCAAACTACGGAGCAGACACCTAGTCCCAGTTTTCCGTGGCACTGGGCGCCCCTTTTCATAGCTGACGAAGGGTTAGTCGAGCGGAGAGGCGTTCGGGTTCGGAATGCCTGAGTTAAATCTTCGTAGGGCACGAGTCGGGGACAGCCGCCACCGAGGACTCCAACCTGCAGGCGAGGACTTAACGCTTGGTTTAACCAAAGGCCGGACTCATTTTCCTTGATCTCTGATCGCCGCGTTTATCGCTCGCAGGGTCGTTGCCGATGCCATTAATGCGAGGGTTTCTCCCGCACCTTAAAGCACCAACTCGGTCGCGGGATCGATCAGATGCATGTGGTTGAGGTTGGCGTAAAGCCGCATCGGCTGTCCGGGCGCCTTGGCGGCGGACGGCTCTACGCGCGCGCAAACCTCGGTTCCATTCACTGTGAAGAACACCATCGTCTCCATGCCCATGGGCTCGATCACGTCCACCGTCATGCTGAACTCGCAACGCGGGTCGCGTTCCTCTCCGCGCGGCTCGGTAATGTGCTCGGGCCGAAGGCCGAAGATCAAATCCCTGCCGACGGATGGTCGGTAGCGAGCGGCGTGAGCCGCGGGTATGGGAAACGCCAATTCCGGGGCGAGCCGCAGCAGGAGTGCCTCGCCGTTAGGCTGCAGACGCGCGGGCAAGAAGTTCATGGCGGGCGAGCCGATGAAGCCGGCGACGAAACGGGTTTTCGGCCGATGATAGAGATCCTGCGGCCGGCCGATCTGCTCAATGCGGCCGCCATTCATCACCACCACGCGATCGGCGAGCGTCATGGCCTCGACTTGGTCATGGGTGACATAGACGGTCGTGGTCTTCACCTTCTGGTGCACGCGCTTGATCTCGGTGCGCATCTGCACGCGCAGCTTCGCGTCAAGATTGCTCAGCGGCTCGTCGAACAGAAATACTTTCGGATTGCGAACGATGGCCCGCCCCATCGCAACTCGCTGTCGCTGACCGCCCGACAATTGTTTTGGCCGCCGATCCAGCAGGTCGGCGATGTCGAGGATTTTCGCCGCTTGCTCCACCCGCGCGCGGATGTCCGCCTTCGGTATTCGCCGCAGTCGCAAACCGAACGACATGTTCTCGAATACCGTCATATGCGGATAGAGCGCGTAATTCTGGAACACCATGGCGATGTCACGATCCTTGGGCGGCACGTCATTGACGACGTCGCCGCCGATGAGGATCTCGCCCTCAGTGACCTCCTCGAGCCCGGCAATCATGCGCAGCGTGGTGCTTTTTCCGCAGCCGGACGGGCCCACCAAGACGACGAATTCGTTATCGGGAATGTTGAGGCTGATGTTGCGCACCGCTTCGACCTCGTCGAAACGCTTCACGATGTTGCGCAGCGCCACGTCAGCCATCGCTCACCCCTTGGTCGCGCCGGCCGTCAAGCCGGCGATGTAGTAGTCCATCAGGAAAGCATAGACGATCAGCGGAGGCGCGGCCGCAACCAGTGCGCCGGCCATCAGCATCCCCCACTTGTAAACATCGGCCTTGATCAGGCTTGTCACCGTGCCGACGGTCAGCACCTGCTGGTCGGCGCTGAACAGGAACGCGATCGGATAGACGAACGCCGCCCATGACACCGTGAACGCAAAGATCGTTGCAGCGATGATGCCCGGCAGCGCCACCGGGATGAATATCTTGAACAGCATCTGCATATGTCCTGCGCCATCGATCAACGCCGCCTCATCGAGCTCCTTCGGGATCGACTGGAAATATCCGATCATGATCCAGGTGCAGAACGGCACCGTCAGCGTCGGATAGACGAGCACCATGCTCCAATAGGAGTTGAGAAGGCCAAAGCCGCGGACGATCTGGAACAGCGGGATAAAGAGCAGCGTGTCAGGAATGAGGTAAGTCAGGAAAATTCCGGTAGCGAGAATTCCCGATCCCCAAAACCGCATCCGCGAAAGTGAGAACGCGGCGAGCACGCTGACCACCATGGTGATGGCGACGACGCACAGCGTGACGATGACGGTGTTCTTGAAATAGATCAGGAAGTCAGTTTCCCGGAACAGCAACCGATACTGTTCGAGGGTCAGCCCGTTGGCGATGATCCAGGGATTGGTTGCGAGATGTGCGACCTCCGCATCGGATTTCAACGAGGTCACGATCATGTAGTACGGCGGAGTGAGAAAGAAAATCGCGAACAGAATCAGGAAAAAATAGGACGTAAAAAGCGCCCACCGCCGGTTGCGCTTGAGGCTCGCGCCGCCGGCGCGCGGATACTCGGCAACCGCGGCGATCATCCGATCTCCCTCCCTCGCTTGCGCACACCGCGCAATATGAAGACCGCAGAAACGGCAAGGATGGGAAACATGAACAGCGACACCGCGGCGCCGAGCGGGAGGTCGCCGGAACGGATGCCGAGCAGGAACGCGTAAGTCGCGAAAACGTGCGTCATGTTGCGCGGTCCGCCTGCCGTCATGATCTGCACGATATCGAAGTTGGCAAAGGTCACGATCAGCGAAAACAGCACCGTGATAGCGATGATATTGCGCATCATCGGCAGCGTAATGTGCAGGAAGCGCTGCCATGCATTTGCGCCGTCGATCTGCGCCGCTTCGTAGAGTTGCTCCGGAACGGATTTGAGCGCGGCGAGATACATGATCAAGAAGAATGGTGCGCCGTACCATACGTTGACCAGAATCACCGAGAAGCGCGCCCAGTAGGGATCGCTCAACCACGGGATGTCGGTGCCGCCGAACCCTCTGATGAGCCAATTGAACGCACTGTGGGTCGGATCGAACAGCCACCACCATCCCAGCGTGGACAATGCGAGCGGAATGACCCAGGGCACCAGCAGCATCCCACGCCACTTGCGCTGACCCTTGCTCGGGAGATTGTTGACGAGGTGGGCGGTGACGAGACCGATCAGCGCCTTGAAGAACACGGCGGTGAGGGCAAAGATCGCCGACTGCTGGATCACCATCCAGAACGTGTCGCGGCTGAGCAGATACGAGAAATTGCCCAGGCCAACGAACCTCGTTTGGGCCTTGTTCAGCGTCGCGAGAAAGATCGAGTAGAAGGCCGGGTAGATGATCAGCCCGGCCACGATCACGATCAGCGGAAGGCACATTAAGAAGGCGATCGTGCTCCGCCGGCGCACGAACTGCCGCATGCCGGCACGCGGCTGGAACGCCGACTTAGCCAGCTGCCCCGGGTATCGCCGGACAATATCGACCATGCCGTTTCCGCTCCTCGCGGAGGGCTTTTAGCGTCATCGGCGAGCGATCCGGCGACGACGCCGCTCAATTCATCGCCCCGCTACACGGCCGTCCCGCCGAGCCGGTGGCCAGGACGTGCGGTCAGGACCGCAGCAAACCTTCCAGCTCGTTCTGCGCCCATTTGACCACTCTGTCGATCGGCTCCTTGCCCTGACAAACCTTTGCGACCATGATCGTATGCAGCGACTGATTATAAATCTGCGTCGCGATATCCGGCCGCGCTGGGTATCCGGTGATGGTCGGCTGCTCGTCGCCGCGCGGCGGATAGTTGTAAACTGTGCCGGACGGCGGCTCGACCTTTTGCCAGGTATCGAAATCGTAATAGCTCTTGAACGACGGCAGATCGTATCCGGAGGAAGCCGCGACGAGTTGGCGTGACTGCTCTTTCTCCGAGAGGAATTGCAATAGGTCCTTGGCCGCCGGCTTGTTCTGCGAGAAGGACCAGACACCGTAGAAGAACGGCAACTGACCAACGAACCGGCCGGCCGGGCCGCGCGGCATATCGTGCGTCCAGCACTGGGCTGCCACCTGCGGGTTGTCGCGTTTGGCGACCGCCCAGGCGCTCGGCGGGTTCTGAATGCCGGCGCCTTTGCCGGAGATGAGCCAGCGGTTATTGCCGGCGTCATCCCAGGCGTAGACTTCCGGCGGGTTGAATGGCATCAGCTTCTTGAAATACTCGAGCGCCGAGCGCGTCTCGTTCGAATCGACCTTCGGGTTATCCTTCTCGTCGACCATGACCGAGCCGAAGGCGCGGAACATGGCCCCGGTCGAATCGATTGCGTCGCTGGTTTGGCCCATCGGCAGGCCGATCGGGAAGCCCGCCTTGAACAGCTGCTCGGCACTCTTGAGATAGAGATCCCAAGTCCAGCTATCGACCAGCTTGGGATCGCGGTTTTCGTTCGCAGGGAATATCGCCGTCAGATCGATGCCGCAGTGCTGCTTGTAGAGATCAATGCGGGAGCAGCATGGTTTGACCTGACTGCCCACCGTCGTCGGAATGCCGAACCACTTGCCTTCGTGTTTGGCCAGATATTCCGATACCGGACTGATCGGGCCGACCTTGGCGACGAGCGCCTTGATCACGTCGTCGACCGGCTCGAGCACGTTGCGGTGGGCTTGGATCTGCCACGCGCGGTGCGACATGATATCGTGGCCGGCGCGCGCCTGAGCTTCCGCGCTCGCGGTCAAGAGATCCTTATCTCCCTGCGATGTGATGTAATCGATCGATACCTCAACCTTGTTCTTTTCCCCCCACTCGTTGCACAGCTTGGTCAGCGTATTGTTGGCACCAGGGACCCAGTGGTCCCAGACGCCGAGCGTGAGTTTGCCGGCGGCGTAGGAGTGGCGGACATAAGGGACGGAAACGGCAGAGGCGGCGGCCAAGGCCGTGGTCTTGAGCAGGTTTCGCCGAGAGATAGTGGAACGTGGCATGGGATCCTCCTTATGGGCCCGGCCATCGGCCAGGATTTTGTTCTGTGTTGGATTGCAGGCTACATGATGCGCGCCCCTCGGCAAGCCGGCGTCCCCAAGCCGCGGCGTACCTTTCCGCGTCCTTGTCTGGTCGTGGATCGTCGCCCCGGTTGCGCTGCCAAAATCACGAGCCGCATAGGAATTTGCTGTAGCCGGCCGGGCAACGAAATTCTCCCTTTGTTGGTTCCCCGCCGGCGACCCTGCTCGGATCGGCCAGCCTGCCCGTTTGGGCTGCGCGACGGCTTCCCAACGATCGTCGTCCGGCATTTCGAGGTCCATCAGGATCACGTCCGTGTGCTCGGTGACGGCCAACCTGCAGCCCTTCTCGCTGTCCTCCGCTGCGAGAACCTCGAAGCCGCCGAGCAGCTCAAGCCGCGTCTTGAGCATGTAGAGGTTGTCGTCGTTGTGTTCGACGTATAGCACTTTGATCATGATGACCCTTTCAACCTGGCCGCATAGGTTATTTCGTCATTCGATCACCTCGTCGGCGCGAGCGAGCAGCGTGGACGGCACGGCGACCCACGGGCGCGTCGTGGTGATCACGGCAGCGGCCTTG
>WNFU01011475.1_pt1 | contig 10163 bp, 10 predicted proteins | sample 5400121 | NCBI WGS metagenome assembly WNFU01 (sample SAMN13153360, study PRJNA577476) | soil metagenome | isolation source: 100 cm soil or saprolite under grassland replicate 1 | place: USA:California | collected 2016-06-15
CGAGTCGCCGCAGCTTACGTTATCGCCGCTGGATTTATCATTCAGATCAGCTCTGCCGTTTTCCCGGCGTGGGACCTGCCCAACTGGGCGTTCCGCTTGGTCGTTGTGTTTTTGCTGATCGGGTTTCCGATCTCGTTGATTCTCGCCTGGGCCTACGACATCACACCGCAGGGAATTCGCGCCACGCCCGCTCCCCGAACGCATCGGCGTCGTAATCTGATCCTGCTGATCGCAATCGGCGTGATCGTCTCTGCAGTCGCCGGATTTTTCCTGTTCCCGCGCGTTTCCTGGCGCAACATCGAGAAGTCGATTGCCGTCCTGCCCTTTCAAAGCCTCAGCGACGAAAAGGAGAACGCCTACTTTGCCGATGGTATGCAGGATGATATCTTGACCAATCTATCAAAGATCGGCGATCTGAAGGTCATCTCCCGGCTGTCGGTCATGTCGTATCGTGGCGATGCCATGCGAAACGCCCGCGAAATAGGCAAAGCATTGGGCGTAGCCACGCTTCTGGAGGGCAGCGTCCGTCGGGTCGGCAATCGCGTCCGGGTGAGCGTGCAGCTGATCAACGCAAACAGCGACGAGCACATTTGGGCGGAAGATTACGACCGGGATTTGACTGACGTCTTCGCCATCCAAACCGATCTTGCGCAAAAAATTGCCTCTGCTCTTCAGGCAAAGCTTTCGCCAAATGAAAAAGCGCGGCTCGATCATCGGCCAACCCAAAATCCCGATGCTTATTTGCTCTTCGTTCAGGCACACGATTACGCCAGCCAGAGGGACATGTTCCGCGACATGTCGTTGAAGGCTGAGCCGCTTTTCGAACAAGCCATCAAGCTCGATCCAAACTTTGCCCTGGCGTTTGCCGGTCTCTCCATGGTGGAGAGTTGGCTGTACCACAGCTCGGACCCGGTGCCGGTCCGGCGGGAAAAAGCGCGTCTCAACGCGGATGAAGCCCTGCGATTGCAACCGGACCTTCCCGAAGGCCACCTCGCTCTGGGTTTTTCCTACTATTATGGCGACCGCGATTACGAGCGCGCCCTGGCCGAATTCGACATCGCCAGACGCGGCCTGCCGAACGAGTCCCAGGCCTATCTGGCCATCGGCGCCATTCAGCGGCGTCAGGGTAAGTGGACGGAATCAACCGCGAATTTGGAAAAAGCCGCCACACTCGATCCGAAAAACACAACCGTCCTGATTAACCTTTGTTTTAATTACATGGCGCAGCGGGATTACGAAAACGTGGACAAGATTGCTGATCGCGTCCTTGCGGCATCGCCGCAATCATTTCAGGCGCGTGCATTGAAAGGATTCATGGCAGCCCAATTGAAGGGTGATCTTAGCGCGACCGAAAAAGTATTTTCTTCAATCCCGCCTGAAACCGATCCGGGTCTAATGACATTGGCCCGGTTTTGGGTTCTGAGGCTACAGCGGAAGTTTGCCGAAGCGCTTCAGGTGCTGCAACAATTTCGCGGCGAGACATTGCCTAACATGACCACTGCCCCTTGCCCGAAGGCTTTCCTGGAAGGCGAGATTTACCGGCTTCAGGGCGATGAAGCAAGAGCGCGAACAGCTTTCGAACAGGCCCGGGTTGTCTCAGACCAGCTGTTGCGCGCAGCCCCTGCAGATCCAGCTCGACACGGACAGCACGGCCTCATCCTTGCGGCGTTGGGTCAAAAGCAGGAAGCCATCGCCGAAGGCAAGCGCGCAGTTGAATTGTTACCCGAATCCCAGGACGCCTTTGATGGGCCGCAAATAACCGCTACGCTCGCGCAGATCTATGCCTGGACCGGCGAATTCGACGAAGCATTTCGACTGCTCGACCATTTGCTCGTTGTCCCAAATGGTCTCACCGTCCCAATGCTCAAGCTCGATCCAGCCTGGGACCCGCTCCGAAACGATCCGCGTTTCCAAGCTTTGATCGCGAAGTACTTGGCGAAAAGGTAGTGCGCTAGGCATTGCCTCTCTCAACTCGGCAAGGCAATCTTATATCATTAATTCCGATTATTTTGCGTTCGTATCCGGTTCCATGATCCCAAAAACATTTTTCGCCGGATCCTGCGCGTAGGCCAGCCAACCAACGCCTGGAATTGCCATCTTCGGCACGCAAATGTTTCCGCCTCGTTGCTCAATCTCTTTGATCGTCTCATCGAGCGACGGAACCGCGATCGTGTTTAACGTGCCCGGGCTCTGGCCTTCGCGTGGACGGGTTAGACCGGCATTGATCCCGGGGTCTTTGTCATCGCCCGTCGTGACAAGCCAATACTCAATCGGCCCATCGAATTTCTTGAACTTCCAGCCGAAAACGTCCTGGTAAAACGGCTGCACGGCTTCGGGATCGTCCGTGTAAATTTCAAAATGAACGACGCGTCGCATAATTCTCCTGTAAGATTTTGGTTTCTCGCTGATCCGGCGCGCGGGATTATTTGCCGATCAGAATGAGCACGCCCGCGGCCAAGCTACAGCTACCTACGGATAATGCAGCCGGAACACCTGCGGCTTATCGCCAAGCGTGACGATTAACAGCTCCGAGTAATCCGCGTCAGGAATGTTGATCGGGTTATTGATTCCAAGCGCTTTGATGATGTTCGGAATTGTGTCGCCGTGCCCAACAACCAGCGCGTTGCCGTTTAGCTGATGCAACTCCGCGACGAGCCCGGCCGTATCTTTCGCCACAACCACCTTCGGCGCTACGTGAGCTGATGCCGCGGTCGGCGCCGCGGTTTCCTGGGTGCGCTTGAATTCGCTGGTGAAAATTGCCGTAATGCCTGCGTCCTTCAAAATCCGTGCCAGCGCGTCAGCCCGCGCACGACCAGCCAAAGATAAGTCCGGATCAGTACCACCGTTGGTGGCCTTCTCCCCGTGGCGAACAATAACGACAACCGGCTCTGCCGATGCGATTGATCCTGATACGAAAAGCAATAAGAACAGGGCGAGAGCTTTCATGTGAAAAGGTTACACACAAAAAATTCCAATGCGATTGGATCGACAGGAAGTGCGTGATGAATATTTCCAGATTACATTTTGCGCATTTACCGACGCCGATTGAAACACTCTCGCGTCTTTCCGAGACCTTGGGCGGACCACGTTTGTTGATCAAACGCGACGATCAAACCGGGCTCGCCTTCGGCGGGAACAAGACTCGAAAATTGGAATTTCTCGTGGCGGAAGCGCGCGACCAGGGAGCAAAGACCCTAATCTCTGGCGGGGCGTTGCAATCCAATCATTGCCGTCAGACCGCAGCGGCAGCGGCCCGATTTGGATTTGAATGTATCCTTGTCTTGACGGGCGATAAGCCGGAACAGCCTTCTGCAAATCTCTTGCTTGATCAATTGTTTGGAGCGCAGGTTGTGTATGCTCCGGACCGCAGAGATCGGGACAGAATTCTGCAGCAGACATTCGATCGTGCTGCGGAAGAAGGAATGAAACCTTATCTCGTTCCGTATGGGGGATCGAGTCCCACCGGTGCGCTGGGATATGCGTTCGCGGTGAAAGAGTTTATGGAGCAAAAAGTCCACGCGGATTGGATCGGGCAGGACTCGTGCTGGGCCAGCGCGCGTTTGGATATAAAGGCAAGGTGTTGGGAATTAGCGTTGATGAATCGAAAGAGTGGCTGAGGACTCACGTCTCAGAGCTGGCATCGTTAGCCAGTGAAAAGCTGGGGAAGCGGATTGAGTTCATTCCGACGGACGTGTTGGCAAACGCCGATTATTGCACAGCAGGCTACGGCGCGTTAACCGAACCGGAGCGCGAAGCGATCCATTTGTTTGCGAAGTACGAAGGTCTTTTGTTGGATCCGGTCTATACCGGACGCGCCGCGGCGGGGATGATTGATTTGATTCGCAAAGGGGGTTTCACAAAGGACGAGACTGTGTTGTTCTTGCATACGGGCGGACAGCCGGCGCTCTTCGCTGATGAATATGCGAATAAGATTTAGTGCTGGTGAATAGCCGGCTCGTCAATTCCCGTCGCCGAATTCGCAGGGGACATCTGATCAGTCTGGCGAATGGCCGCTTCAGGTAATCCCAGGGAGTTGGCTGGCTCGGTTTCATGAATTCGACCGTAATCGACCGTGAGTCTACCACCGCCGTGCTCGGTGTAGATTTCGACGAAGCGTTCGTTGAATCGAATATCGCGCCAGGTGTAGTCCTTTTGCGTTTGGACAGCGGCAGCGATAACCGGATCAATTCCGACAACAGACACAAGAAATAGAACGCGACTGGCTTCGAGCGATTCAGGAGTCGCCCGGAAAAGCGGACTTTCCTCATCGATTGTATGCCGCAAAGTCAATGCCGCCGGGAACACAGTCAGTCGATCGAAATGCAATTTCAGGTTGTAAAAGTACCTGAAGTCGCCGCCTTCGAGCAACGGTTCGTCACGCGAAAGCATGATTCGAAACTCAGCTTCGACCATGCTGTGATGATTCTCGTTGCCAATACGCACCATCAGCGTGGGTCGGCCATTCAAGGACGTGATTACGATTGATCGGCTAAACACGACGCGCGCAATCGGTCGCGAGAAGCGGACGAAAATCAGACCCGCCATCACGGCGAGCAAAAATAGACCGGTCATGATTTCGATGGTGGTAACGACATGACCGTAGAGAGTTTGCGGGTACATGTGACCATAGCCGACGGTGGCCAGCGTTTGGACGCTGAAGAAGAAGCAGTCCAGGAACCCGTGCGAAGTCGTTCCAGCGATACTGTTTTGGCCGAGGCTGTAAAGGAGAGCGAAGAGAAGATTGAGCCCGATGTAAACAGCGCCGACGAGCGCGGCGAACTGGAGCCACCTCAAGCTTAACAGCCAGCGATAAAAATCGCGCCATTTCCAGGCGTCGGTATTGACTTTAACGAACTCGACCTGGCCCGCTCGAATTGAAACTTCGCTACGCGCACTCCTCATTTTGAACTCCTCGAAGATAGAGCACGACTGCAAGTCCAGCAAAACTGGAGAAATTTCATGAGCGCGTCAGTCGTTGACGTGGGTTATTCCTCGAGAATCCAATGGCCGGTGCCTAACGAGCGCACGAGCGCGTGGATCTGACTCGCGGCGTCCTCCTTGGAATTTAGGCAACGGAATTGGATACAACTCTCAGCTCTCAACAACCAACTCTCAACTTCCCCGCTGGAAGCAAAGCGCAAGAATCGTCTTTACAAAATAGCGAAGCCCTGCGCACGCTCAGCGCGATGAGACCCGTCAAAAATGCGTGGGTTGTTCTCGCATGCAGCTCGCTCTGTGGGCTCGCAGGACCAAACTTGGACGGCCGATTGACCCGCCGCATTGGCAGACCTTCCTTGTGAATTCTGAAGTGAATCAGCGCCGCACCTGGCTTCAGCGCATCTGGTGGGGCATTCGCGATCTTTACCACCGACTCAAACCGTGTCGCTTCAGCATCCTCGTCGCGCTGATCGCCTTTCCGGTTTTCGTTTGCGTCGCACAAGGAACAGAAATTTTGCGCACCGTAGGGGAAGGCATGGCGAACGCTGGAGCGTGGCCCCTCCGCGTTACCCTTTTCTTTTTGGCTCTGAGCTTATGGTCGATCTGCAGTTGGTACTCGGCGCGCGTGCTCCTTTATTTTGACTTTCCCGGCGTGCAGCGCAGCGCCTCCCGCTCGAAATTTGCCGAAACGCAGACCCCTCGGATCCTTGGCATCGCACCGATGTTAATTGTCGGTTACGGATTTTTGGTCGCCTCACGTTCCTACGCACCGGAGGAAAGGGCGCGGGGCTGGCTTGTCGGCTTCGCTGCCTTCTGCGGCTTGCTCGCGGTTATTTTTTATCTTCTGTTTGTTTACCGCCGTCGCATGTTTGGCCTGACCACCTCTGTTCAGGTTGAGGACGTGAGCCAACTCGAACGCGGAACGCTCATGGGAGTTGGCACTATCGCGTTCATTTCGCTGATCCTCTTCATTGCCTTCACGATTGCCCCTGTAGCGGTCGCGCAAAAGATCGGGATGGGAACAATCTTGCTTCTGGCAGCCGCCTCCTGGGTTACCTTTGGCGGTTTTCTCGTTTTTCTCAGCGGTCGCTGGCAGTTCCCGGTCATTGGATCGCTCGTTGTTGTCGCCCTTGTGTTCAGCTTTTGGAACGACAACCACATTATCCGGATTGCTCCTCCGCAAGAAGTGTCCCGTCCCGATGTAATCGGATCTTTTCGAACGTGGTATGGTCTCGCGGAAAAAAACGATGGAGTTGGAACGCTGCATCCACTCTTTATCGTGGCGACCGAAGGCGGTGGAATTCGGGCGGCCTACTGGACCGCCACCGTTCTTGGCGGCATTCAGGATGCGAATCCGAATTTTGCGCCGCATCTTTTCGCCATCAGCGGAGTTTCGGGTGGAAGCCTCGGCGCGACCGTCTTCGACGCATTGCTCGCCGAGCCCAGCCCCGGTTCATTCAAATTCAAAGAAAAAGCGCACAACATCCTCGGCCAGGATTTTCTTTCGCCGACCCTCGCCTCGATGCTTTATCCGGATTTGCTGCAACGCTTCCTTCCCTTTCCAATCCCGTATTTCGACCGTGGGCGCGCGCTCGAAATGGGGTGGGAGAAGGCGTGGCGGGACACAATGGGGAACAACCGTTTCGCTGATTCGTTCGTCGATCTTTGGAAGCCGGGCTCGCGTGAATGGATGCCGGCACTTTTTTTAAACGGCACGTCTGTCGAAAAAGGAAATCGAATCATCACCAGCAATCTTCATCTTACCAATGTTTTCCTTGATGCTGAGGACGCCGCCGACAAACTCGCGCAACATGGCTTGCCCGCCACGAAGGCGGGGTGCCACATTCCGCTCAGTGCCGCCGCCCACATGAGTGCGCGCTTTACTTTCGTGAGTCCGGCCGGCCGTTTTCCCGACGGCTCGCACATCGTCGATGGCGGTTACTTCGAGAATTCAGCTGCCACGACTGCTTTGGAGATTGTCAGCCGCATCAAAGACGTTTGTGCGCACGACCACATCGCGAACGTCGATGTCAAGGTCATCATGATCAGTAATGATCCGCGGAAAGGATCAATCGCAATTGCTCCAGCGAAGCCGGGGCCGGAACCACCCGGGCCAAAGCGCACAAAACCGATGACTACGCAGGGGCAATTCCTCAGCGAACTGACCGCGCCGCTCTACACGATGCTAAACACGCGCGATGCCCGGGGCACCTACGCGCAAAAGGCAATTAAACGCGAGCAACGGCGCTTCCAAGCTGGTGTCACTGCCGCGCCCGGCGAGACCGAGGAAACACAGCCGGCCACCAAAGACATCATTTACTTCGGACTTCGCGACACGAACGTGCCGTTGCCTCTGGGCTGGATGTTGTCCGCCGCTGCTGCGAAGACAATGCAGGATCAATTGCGAGTGGAGGATGACGTTGTCCACAATGGAACGGCCATGGACGAAGTGCTCAAGATCCTGCCCACTTCGACGCACTAACGCTGGTCTGGCATTGAGGGATAGCAGCAATTCCTCTGCGCTCTTCGTGTTCTCTGTGGTAAATCAAACAACCAAATGGCGAAATATCTCGTTATCAGCACGAGCGGTAATCCCGACAGCAACAGCCGGCGCATGGGGCGCGTAGCGTTTGCCCACTTGCAAAAGCAGGAAGTGGATTGCGCCTGGATCGACATCAGGGAAATGGACCTGCCGCTCTGCGATGCGGATAAATGTTATGGCATGCCGGGCTCTCGAAAGTTGAGCGTTGCGATCAAGGCAGCGGACGGGATCCTGGTCGCTGCGCCCGTATATAATTATGATGTCGCAGCCACGGCCAAGAACATGATCGAGCTGACGGGCAGCGCTTGGAACGACAAGATTGTCGGCTTTCTTTGCGCGGCTGGTGGCACTCCAAGTTACATGTCGGTCATGGCTTACGCCAATAGCCTCATGCTCGATTTTCGTTGTGTAATTATTCCACGGTTTGTTTTTGCAACCAGCGAGTCTTTCGCTGGCGACAACATTACCGACAAGAAAATCGCCGCACGCGTCGAGCAAGTCGCAAACGACCTGGTCCGATTCACCGAAGCCCTTCGCAGCTAACCTTCGCTCGACGATATCGTTTCTACGACGGCAATCAGCAGAGTGGCTGACCAAATAGTTAATCACGAAGGACACCAAGCACACAGAGGAATCACGTGGTTGCGAGTCTGCCGCCTTCGTGATCTCTGTGGTGAAACGTTTTGAGAATCGAAGCAAAAGAAGAAGTTTGGCCGCTGAAGGAAGTGTTTCGGATTTCGCGCGGCAGTCGCACTGAAGCGCAAGTTGTTGTCGTGACCGTGAATGACGGGAAGAATACCGGCCGCGGCGAGGGCGTACCGATCGCGCGCTATAATCAAACCACCGCTTCGGTGTTGGCGCAGATCGAATCGATCAAAAGCGTGCGCGATTTGGATCGAGACAAACTGCAACACTTGTTGCCGCCGGGTGCGGCCCGCAACGCACTCGACTGCGCGTTGTGGGATTTGGAAGCGAAAATTACCGGCAAACGCGTCTGGGAACTGGCAAACATCGCGATTGTTCCCGAAGTCGAGACTTCGTTCACGATCAGTTTGGATACGCCCGAGAAAATGGCGGCCGCGGCGAGAGCCGCTGCTAATTCTCCGCTCCTGAAACTGAAACTTGGCGGCGACGACCTGGATCTTGCGCGTGTTGAAGCGGTGCGCGAAGCCGCGCCGCCGGCACGTCTCCTCATCGACGCTAACGAATCATGGTCTCCAGACCACTATCGCAAAGTCGTTCCGGCGCTGAAAGAATTAGGTATCGAGCTGATCGAACAACCGTTTCCAGCCGATGCGGATGAAGTTCTCGAAACTCTCGAGCATCCGGTGCCGGTGTGCGCCGATGAAAGTTGCCACACGAGCGCTTATCTCCTCCGCCTGAAGAATCGTTATGGAGTGATCAACGTGAAGCTCGACAAAACCGGCGGATTAACCGAAGCGCTTCGCTTGACCGAGCGCGCTCGCGAAAGCCGCTTCAAATTATTGATTGGTTGCATGGTCTGCACTTCTTTGGGGATCGCGCCCGCCCGTTTGCTGGCCAGCGCGGCCGATTGGATCGATCTCGACGGCCCATTGCTTCTCGCCCGCGATCGCGATCACGGAATCGCGTATGAAAATGGCAGGATAGGCTTGCCCTCTCGGCAGCTGTGGGGCTAACGGGCGTTCTTCCTTCTTACTTCCTAATTCTTAATTTCTCCAAGTAATCTGTCGAGATGGCGAAGCCTCCGGAAAAGACCGGCTCGACCGCGCCGCGACCGATCGCGCCGCCACCGCTCTCACAGCATCTGCGCGAGCTGGCGTCGCGGCCCCACGCGTGGGGCGTGCTCGCGCGCAATCTGATTCCGGTCGTTGGCATCTACGGCTTCGGCTGGTCCGCTGCGCTCACCGTGTTCAACTATTGGTTCGACGGGCTTACCGCGCTGGCCGCGATCGTCGCCGCGCTGATTCCGCGCGCGCTGCGCGAGACCCAGCCGGAATCGGCCGGCGCGATGTCGTTTGTGATGAATCTCGTGCGCGGCGCAATCACGTGGATTTTCCTCGTTGGCATCATCGGCCTGCCGTACTGGATGGTGCTGATTCCGCTCCACGATCTGCTGCTCGGCAACGAACATCGTGCTGATTCCTCTCCACGATCTGCTGCTCGGCAACGAACTGCGCCGCGAGCTCGCGCATTCTCCAGCACTCTGGCTCACCTTCGGGACGCTCGCGGCCGGACATTTCTGGAAGGCGTTCCAAGTGGGCTACGATGCAATGCCCGACAAAGAACTGAAGCAGCGGGTGCGCTGGGATGTTTATCTCCTGATACTGCGCGCGATGGCGATGTTCATCATGGCTGCCCACGGCCTCGCCTTCATTCTGGTGCCGTTGCTGGCGCTGCTGTTGAGCTATTTCGAGATCTGGCCCGAGCGCGCGCTCGGCGCGGTCTTCGGCGATCCGTCGCGGCTCTACGAATACGATCCGGAGGATGCTGCATCGAATCGGCGCCGACGCTGACGGCGCGGAGGCTTCTTCCTCCTTCTTACTTCCTAATTCTCACCTGCTGATCTTTGCCGAAGAAGTTCTTCTCCGCACTCGTCGAGGGCGTCGCAGCGACAGTTCCCCACGCGCTTGAGCAACGTCTCCATTAGCTTGAGCCGCTTCATCCGCTCTCGGAGTTCCGCGATTTTCCGTAGAGAGAGTTG
>WNFU01010593.1_pt1 | contig 10159 bp, 5 predicted proteins | sample 5400121 | NCBI WGS metagenome assembly WNFU01 (sample SAMN13153360, study PRJNA577476) | soil metagenome | isolation source: 100 cm soil or saprolite under grassland replicate 1 | place: USA:California | collected 2016-06-15
GGATGTTCACAGATTCGTCGCGCACCGGCAGCGACCTGCAATCACGTGCCGCCAATCAACCGGCGGAATGGACCAAAGCCATCGCTTACCAGGGTTGAGGGGCGGGCAATTACGCAGCTCGGCAATCCAATTCCACCACACTCACGGACCGCGCAGGAAAGCGGTAACCGAAGGACTCGGCCCGATTGAGCGGGCGCTCCGCAGGCCGGAAAACATCCGGATTGAGCGGGCTGATTTCCTGCCGGGGATTCTCTGGCGCAATTTCCAGAACGCGTCCGCCGGTTGCGATCATACCATTCACGGTGAAAGTGGTTTCGACCGCGCGGCCATAATTGAGATTGGCGACATGCAGAAAAATTTTATCACCCGTGCGGCTCGCCGCGATGTCGAGGCCGGTCGGTGATGACTTCACGGACACGCCTTCGTTGCCATTGTGTCGCTTGAACAATCGGGCCACCGCGCCCGCGGGCAGCAAATAGCTCACTCCGCCGGGCACTTGATGGATCACCGCGTTGGTCGTCCAACGGGTGCCGTTGAAATCCGCCGTGGTCGCGATCTGCACGCGTTGACCGTGACGTTGATACAGGTTCATCGCGCGGGCGTGATAAACTCCCGTAAGCCATTCGGTGAGGATCGGATTCGAGTTGTGCGGGGCGAGGCTCAGGTGGCCTTCGGTAATTGCTACCGGCGTCTTAGAGTTTCGCTTCGTCAGAGATTCCTCCAGCGCGAGCAGCTTTTGCTCGATGCGCAGTCCGATCATTTCCATCAACTCTGCCCACGCCTGCTCTGGTTCAGTTTGATATTTGAAGCCGCGCAGCACGGTGTCCTTTCGGATGGGTGTCTGGCCCATCATGTGAACGGCGACGTAGTCAATGTGCTCGCCCGCGCGATCCACGAGGTCGCCTGCCCAACCGTTGTCGCCCCAGCCAATCAATTTGAGCGAGCGGTCGCGTTCGCGCATCGCCTTCGCAAATTCGATCGTGGTCGCGATGGCCTCGTCTTTTTTAAAGCAGGCGTTGCCGTAGGAGGTCTCGTTGCCGAGCTGCCAGAACTTTAGATTGACGGGCGCCGCCTGCCCGTTGGCTTTGCGCTCAGCGTTGTCCGGGTCGTTCGCGTATGAAACCCAATCCGCGGCTTCGCGCGCATCGCCGGTGCGGTTGCCTTCCGGCATCACCGCGTAACGCTTCTCGCCATCGCCGAGGAAGTTCACGCAATACATCGGCTCTGCGTTGACGCGCCGGCAAAAGTCCACAAACTCATGCGTCCCCACGCGATTGGTCTCTTTGCCGCCCCACACATGGTTCCGCATCCACGGCCGTTTCTGTGCCGGCCCGACGCCTTCGCGCCACTTGTAATAACGGCTGAACAGCCCGCCGAACCGCATCATGCCCGGCGCGAGGTCCGCCGTCGTTTCGACAAAATCTTTTCGCCAGTCGTCGCGCTTGTAATCCCACGCGGCTTCGACCGACGAATCCGTCACGCCGAGCGGCTCCATGAACTGCATGTGGAGATGCTGCGAAATTTCGAAGAGCGGCTTGGGATCAACGACCACCGCGCCACCGGAACGGACGGCTGCCTCCGCCTGAGTTTGCGCCAGCGCCTTGATCTGAGTTGCGGCAATCACGCCGCCAGCCAGGCCAGCGGAACGTTTGATGAATTCACGTCGTTTCATGTGGGGGCTTCTATTGATAGTTGATGCCTTTGGTTTAATCATCGAGCGGGCCTTTGAACTCCGGCCCAACGGCACCAACGAAACCGCAACCGCGTCAATGCCCTGCCCGCCGGTCGGTCGTCCGGTGGCAATTCTCGGTGATAGCGTTGGTCCCCGGCTTAAGCGTCGCCGCCGCTTCCGTTGAAATGTCGAACTCCTGGCGGCTGAGGATTAAACCAGCCACGGCACAGGGCGATATTGGAGGCAGTGGCAATATGCGGATGCGGAGTGGCCCCAGGGCCTGAAATCTATGCCGCGCCGGGTTGAGCCGCCTCGGTCGATGGACTGGTCGGGCCGGGCGCAGCGTCGGTCGCTTGCTCCTTGCGCTGCCTCAGTTTGTCGGTCCACCTCCGGGCAGCCTCTTCAGCGGCCTTGACGCCGTCGCGACAGCCGGATTTCAAGGATTCTGGCGCGAGGCCCTTGACGAATGTCCATTGGAAGACAGCCGCGTAGGAGGCTCCATAGGCCGTCCAGTAAACCGCATCTGCGGCTGCTGACTTCACTTTCGGAATGGTCATCTCCGCCGCTGTTCTTGCGTCTTCCGCGCCTCTACGCAGGGCGTCGTGGAGGGCATCAAAAACGGGTCTTCCAGGCTGTGGTTCGCTGTCTTGACTCTGTGGGTTTGCGGGATTTTCCATAATTCGTATCAGTTGATTGTTGCTTTCGTCGCTACTGTCGCGACGCTACAGCCGGACAATACCAAATGGCCAGTACAACGGCGCAGAAACATTGTAATCCGGTGTTTGCTGTCAACAATTTGCGCAGGCGAACGCAGTTGCTGTGGGACAAAGAAAAGCCGTTCCGCATCACACGGAACGGCATTGGTTAGCGAGCGCAGGACGTATCCTGCTCAGGCCTCAAAAGACTTCCCACAACCGCAGCTTTGGCGCGCATTCGGATTGGATATTTTGAATCCGCCGCCATTCAACTCGTCCTTGAAATCGATCACCGCGCCGCGAAGGTAATCGGCGCTGAAAGGGTCCACCAGGACGCTGACCCCGTGGAATTCGGCGGAAATATCATCCTCCCGCTTGTCGTCGAACACCATTCCGTATTGCATTCCCGAGCAGCCGCCGCCTTCCACGAATACGCGCAACGCCTTGCCCGCGTTTTCCTTTTCGTTGGCCAGGAGAGTCTTGAGGTGGTTGGCGGCGCTGTCGGTCAGACTGACCACAGCGCTGTTCTCAGCAATGGTGTCCATACGTCGGTTGACGGTTAGAAAACTAGCAGAGCGAAGAAGCTGTGTCAAACGCGCCGGTCAAATTAGTTTCCAGTCGCGGGAACTTTACTGGGAGCGCAATCGATCCAGCTTTTCGAGTTTGAGCTCCCAGATCTTGCGCAATGACGGCGCATTGGTGATCAGGCGCCGATACAGATTCGCGGCCACTTCCCACTGTTGTTGGGCTTCGGCGAGGAGCGCCGCTTCTTCGGCGGCCTTCTTTACCCAAAACGGGTCGGCGACCTCCTGTTCGCGCAAGTTCCTGCCATTGGCGACATACAAATAATGGCGCAGCGCCTCACTCAGCAGGTTGGTTCGCTCGGTCGGCGACGCCTGCTCGGCTTGTTTTTCCAGAACCTTGGCCAGACCGACTTCGGCAATGCTACGACAGGTCACGTCCGCCCGATCATTGGTCATAGCGTTCTTGTAAGCGGAAACCGCCAGGGGATAATTGTTGGTATCCGCCGCGCCGAGTTGGAAATAGCAGTTTCCCATTCGCCCCCAGGCGAGCGGCGCCAGAGCATTGGTCGGATATTCCCGGGTGATTTTTTCCAGCACACCAATCGCGTCCTTATAGCTGTTCAAAGCATTGGTTGACCCGGGGACGCCGGCAATGTAAGTGTCCGCCAGGGCGTAATACGCTTCGGGCAGAAGGGCGGGAGGCGGATTCAGCCTGGTCAACTTGTTGATCAACCGCGTGAAGTAAATTGCGGCATCATTGTAACCCTGCCGCGCGTAGGCGGCGCGGCCGGCCATCATTTCCGCCTGATAAGAAAGTTCCGATGGAGCCCAGTTGGTGTTGAGAAACACCTTCTCGTAACTTTCCTCGGCTTTCACATAATTGGTGCCCCCGAGCCGAAAGTAGCAGTCCGCCACCCAGTATTGCGCTTGCAGCGCCAGTGCGTTTGTCGGAAACCGCTCGACATAACCGGTGAAGAGCCGGAACGCGTTGGTCTCGTTCCCTGCGCGGTAATCGGCCCAGGCGCGATCAAATTCCGCGTCGGGCAGGGATGCGTGGTCGGTATGTTCGCTCACCCATCGGTCGTAAAGGTCCACCGCCTTCGGCCAGTCCTCTTCCTGTTCGTACGTCCGGGCGACGGCCAATTCGACTTCCGGCAGCACCGGCGATTCCGGCAATTTCCGGATGAAGTCGGCGAAAAAATCCCGCGCGCGGGCCGGGTTATTCAAGCGGCTTTTCGCCTGGCCATATAACAGCAGGCTGCGATCGTTCAATTCATCCGGCGGATAGTCCGCCAGGATTCTTTGCACGGCCTGATCCGCGCTTGCCAGGTTGCCCAGTTGAATGCCGGCGCGGACAATCTGATAGAGCGCCTGACCGACCAGATCGCTTTGGACCCGAGGCAGGTCCGCGTAGTTGCTCACCACGAGCCAGTAATTTGTCACCGAACCGGCGTAGTCCGCGAGGGCGAACTGGCAGTCAGCCAGCTTGAATCGGGCGACGGCCTGCTCCGGCGAGCGAGGCAGTTGGCCGGCGGCGGCCCGGAAGGCGAGCAAACTTTCCGAAATCCTGTTGGTATCCGCACCGCCCCTGCCCTGTTCCCAAAGGCACCAGCCGCGGTCCAGATGCGCCTTCGCCGTCAGTTGTGAGTTCGTGTTGGCAATGATTTGCTCGAAGTGCGCTTTGATTTGCGGCACCAGGTTGGTCGAACTTTTGCGCGCTTCTTCCGGCAGTTCGTAATACTCCTTGAGCCGTAATTCACCCAAGGTCAACCGCAACAAATCGAGCCTGCCGTCTTTGGGATACTGCGTCACGTACGACTCCAGACGTTTGCCCGCTTCGCCGATCCGGTTTTGCGCCAGCGTCAATCTGACGATCTGCTGCAAGGCCTGTTGGCGCCGCGCCGACGGCGTATTGGTGCTCAGGTTTCGTTCATAAGCCTGAATGGCTGATTCGGTCTGCCCTTGTTGCTCCCGGATTTCTCCCTGCAGCGCTGCCGTGTCGGCCTGCCAGTTCAGGGAGGCGACGTTCGTGATCGCGCTCAGTTGTCCCAGCAGGTTGGTCGTTGTTTGCCAGGAGGCATCCCATTCCTGGCCGGCCAACTGGAGGCGCGCCAACAAATACAGCCGTTGCCAGTTCAATTCCGGCCGCAGAACGCGCTCCGCCAGCCGGCCGAGCGCTTCTTTGCCCTTTTGAAACTGTCTCAATCCAAGATAAGCCTCCCCCAGAAGCAAATGGCCGCGGACAACCAGATCGTCGTCCATCCGGTTTTGCGCCGCCTGCTGGAAAGCCCCCTGCGGCTGGTCGAGCAGTTCGACCGTCCGGCGCAAGTCTCCGAGTTTAAACCGCGCGTAAGCTTCGCCCAGGCTGGCGTCCAGTCGGCGGGAGGAATTGGGAAAGTCGCTCAACACTTGAGCGAAGGCCGTGGAGGCGCCCGCATGATCGCCTTTCTCGAACACACACTCGGCGATCCAATAACGGTATTGGTCGGCGAGCTTGCCCGCATTGGCCAAACGCTCGCGCAACAGGGCCAGCGCCGCGTCAATCTGTTTTTGTTGATAACGGCACTGGGCCTGGAGCAGCGCCGCTTCGGGGACTTTCTCTGAATCCGGATGGTTTTTGATGAAGTCGGCAAACTCTTTTTCCGCCGGCCCATAAGAACCGTCATGAAACATGTTGACCGCCACCTCAAAGGCGCGTCGCTCAACCGCCCCGGCCCAGGCACCCCAACCGATGCTCAACGCCGCCAACAACAAGAGCCAACGTCGCGCGCGAATCGGAAGGACCAGGGCGGTAAAGAATTCTCTCACGTTGCAACGCATCATGCCGCCGGCGGCGACAGGATGCGACGCAAAAATTGTCCGGTATAACTGGCCTGGCATCGCGCGACCGCCTCCGGCGCTCCCTCGGCCACAATCCGTCCACCCGCTTCCCCGCCTTCCGGACCCAGATCGATCACCCAATCCGCAGTTTTGATCACCTCCAGATTATGTTCGATGATCAGCAGTGTGTTGCCGGAAGCGCGCAGTTTGAAGAGGACTTCCAGGAGTTTCGCCACGTCGTGGAAATGCAAGCCGGTGGTCGGCTCGTCGAGAATATAGAGCGTGTGCCCGGTCGCGCGGCGGCTCAACTCCGCGGCCAGTTTGATGCGCTGTGCCTCGCCGCCGCTCAGCGTCGTGGCCTGCTGGCCGAGGCGAAGATAACCCAGTCCCACTTCCGCCAGCGTCAGGCAAGCCTCGTAAATCGGCGGCACAGCGCGAAAAAAATTCACCGCTTCATCCACCGTCATGGCGAGCACGTCGGCGATGTTCATGCCTTTGTAGGTGATTTCCAGCGTTTCCCGATTGTACCGCTTGCCGTTGCACGCCTCGCAGGTGACATAGACCGGCGGCAGGAAGTGCATTTCGATTTTGATCAGGCCGTCGCCCTGGCATTTCTCGCAGCGTCCCCCTTTGACGTTGAAACTGAAACGGCCGGCGTCATAGCCCCGCACCCTGGCCGCCGGCAATTTCGCAAACAAATCGCGAATGGAATTGAACATGCCCGTGTAGGTGGCCGGGTTGCTGCGCGGTGTCCGGCCAATCGGCGTCTGGTCAATCACGATGACTTTGTCCAGGTGCTCGATCCCTTTGAGCTCACGGTGGGCGCCGGGCCGATCCTTCGACCCATAGAGCCGGCGGAACAGGGCCCGACGAAGGATGTCGTCCACCAGCGTGCTCTTGCCCGAGCCACTCACGCCGGTCACACAGGTCAACGTGCCGAGCGGAATCCGCGCGTCGATGTCTTTCAAATTGTTCGCGCGCGCGCCCAGCACTTCGAGCCACCCGCGGTCGCGCGTCGGTTTGACGCGTTTCTTCGGCACCGGAATGGCCAACTCGCCGCGGAGGTAGCAGGCGGTCAACGAACGAGGATGCGCCAGCACGTCCGACAACGTTCCGGCCACGACCACTTCGCCGCCGTGGACACCCGCGCCCGGTCCCAGATCAATCAGGTGGTCGGCGCGGCGAATCGTCTCCTCGTCATGTTCGACGACCAGCACGGAGTTCCCCAGATCACGCAGTCCGGCGAGCGTTTTGAGCAGTTTCTCGTTGTCGCGCTGATGCAGTCCAATGCTGGGCTCGTCGAGGATGTACAACACGCCCACGAGCCCCGCCCCAATTTGCGTGGCCAGCCGGATGCGCTGCGCTTCGCCGCCGCTGAGCGTGCCGCTCTCGCGGTCCAGCGTCAGATAACCCAGGCCCACATTGCGCAGAAATCGAAGTCGTGAACGGATCTCCTTGATAATTTCGCCGGCGATCTTTTCCTGGAAGTCCGTGAGCTTGAGCCCGGCGAAAAATTCCTCGGCCTCATCAATGGAAAGAGCGCAGATATCCATGATGGAAAGGCCGGGAATATTGTCGGTTGTCAGTTGTCCGTGGTTGGTTGTTTTTGCAACGGACGACTGACCGCTGACAACGGGCTTTGCGCTTTGCGCTTTGCGCTTTGCGCTTGCTTCTCCTCCGAGCGTGACCGCGAGAATCTCCGGTTTGAGCCGTTTGCCGCCGCACGCGTCGCAGGGCTGCGGGCTCATAAAGCCTTTCAGGCGGTTTTTCGTGAACTCGCTTTCACTTTCCTGGTAAAGCCGCTCCAGATTGGGGACCACCCCCTCAAAGGGACGCATGAGCTTGCTCATTTTGCCCGCGCGCCAGAAGTGGAACTCGATTTCCTCCGCACCGGACCCCCGAAGCAGCACGTTCTTGAACGCATCCGGCAGAGATTTATAGGGAGCTTCCAGACTCTGGCCGTAATGCCTGGCCGCGGCGCGCAACACGCTCTGATAATAAACCGCCATCCGTTTTCCGCCGCGGCGCCACGGCAGGATGGCGCCCTGCTCGAGCGATTTCTCCGCGTCGGGCACGATCAGCCCTTCGTCGAAAATCATTTTCTGCCCGAGACCGTGGCAGACCGGGCACGCCCCAAACGGCGAGTTAAATGAAAAATGCTTGGGCGCGGGCGTGTCGAAGCTCTTTCCGGTCGCGGGGCTGAACATCCGATTTGAATAAAGTGTTTCGGTCCAGGGCGCCGTTTCCAGGCCGGGCGGTTGCTGCAACAAAAGCAGGCGTCCCTCGCCCCATTTCAGCGCGGTCTCGACCGAGTCGCCCAGGCGGACGCGGATCCGGTCGTCAATGACCAGCCGGTCCACGACCACCTCGATAGTATGCTTTTGTTTCGGATCGAGTTGGACCCGCACGTTAGCCGCCAATTCGACCAGTCGGCCATCGACGCGCGCGCGGACGAAGCCCTCGCGGGCGAGCCGTTCGATGACATCGCGAAATTCTCCTTTTTGGTCCTTCACCACGGGCGCAAGCAACATCACGCGGGTTTTCGGCGGAAGCGCCAGCACTTGATCGACGATGTCGCTGGTCGTTTGACGGCTGATGGGCGCGCCGCTGACGGGACAATGCGGTTGGCCTACATGCGCGAAGAGCAGCCGCAAATAATCGTAAATCTCCGTCGTGGTCGCGATGGTCGAACGCGGATTCGCGCCGGAACTGCGTTGCTCGATGGCGATGGCCGGCGAGAGTCCTTCGATGTAGTCCACCTCGGGCTTCTGCATCTGGTCGAGGAACTGGCGCGCGTAGGCCGAGAGGGACTCTACGTATTTCCGTTGTCCCTCGGCAAAAATAGTGTCGAACGCGAGCGACGATTTCCCCGAACCGCTCAGTCCGGTGATCACCACCAGCTTGTCGCGGGGCATTTCCAGCGTGAGGTTCTTCAGGTTGTGCTCACGCGCGCCGCCGATTCGGATGAATTCCTTCGCCATAAAGCCCGAATTCTGTCGCAAAACAATTCAAGCAGTCTAACAAATGCCTCATGAAATGGGAAGCCACTTGATGCGCGCCCGCTCCATGAACCAGCGCACCCCCTCACCCCGTCCCTCTCTCCCGGCGACGGAGGGAGAGGGTGCCCGAAGGGCGGGAGAGGGGGAGGTTCATGGTCCCAATGCATGCGAAAAAACGAAAGGTTACTTCCATGAACCGGGAGGTAGTAGGGGCGGGCTGTCTGCAGCACCGCTCGGGACAGGGTACAATTATTGTTATAGCTATAACAATAATTGTACTTTTTCCACGAATCCCCCGTTCCTTCGGGATACCTCTTCTCCCTCCGCGGGGGTGAGGCGGGCGTGCATCATCAGGGCGTGTCGAGCAGCTAAGGCAATAGCATCAGCCGGTAAAACCGCAATCCCCCCAAACCGCCGGACTGCGATCCGTCGTCGGTAAACGTGAAATTGCCGGTGGCGGAAGTCACGATGTTGGAAAACGTCATCCAGGCCGGCGGCATGTTCGTGGCGTATTGCACCTGAAAACGGTCGGCGGCAGGCGCCGTCCAGTTCAAGACAAAACCTCCGGGCGTCATGGCGAGACCGCTAAAATTGATGGGCGGCGATAGCGTGGCGGCTCCCTGGACCACGCGCAGGAACAATTGCGGTCCGGTGATGGGCACGCAGTAAGTCGTCGTCGTGTCGGTCGCCGTTATGGTGGGTGAAACCACCGTCCAGGTCGGATCGGTCAGATTGGTCTTCCCCTCCACGTGATAATCCTGGCCGATGACGGAATTCCAGGACAGACAAATCGCGCCATTGGTTATGATCACCTGCGAATTGATGACAATCACACCACTGCTTGAGAGACTGGCCAGGATGGTGAAACTCAAATCATTCGCGGAGAGATTATCCACGGCCAGATACCAATCTCCGTTTAAGTTGGGCGGAAACACGTTGGTATCAACGAGTATTTGAGCGGGGCTGTCGGCTGAACCGGAAGCGCTGAAGAGATAGATGGCCGGGTCCGGCAACGCGTCCAGGCCCGCCAGCACTTCGGCCGGGTTGTTCAAGTTATACAACGAGAACGCCACCGTCGCGTTCGTTTGATCAATTGTGAACAGGAAGAAATTGGTCAATGCCGACCCGGCGGTGATGGTGAAGTTGAGCGGCACGTCGTTTGTCAAACGGATTATGTTGTCGAGCGGGCCGCCGGTTTCAGTCGCACAAATCGAATAGGTCACCGGGTTCGTGTCCATGTTGAAAACGCCCAGGTACCAAACGCCCGGCGTAAGCGCCACCGGTTGAGAGTTGGTCGCGACGACGATCTCATCGACGTTGGTTCCCGGGTTCTGGCTGATGTAATCGTAACGACCGATGGTGGGGGATGGCAGCGGATCCGCCACCGGCAACGCCCGACGCGCGACCAAGTCCGCGTTGCCATTCTGCGGGGACAACTGGAACGTGACC
>WNFU01012116.1_pt1 | contig 10158 bp, 8 predicted proteins | sample 5400121 | NCBI WGS metagenome assembly WNFU01 (sample SAMN13153360, study PRJNA577476) | soil metagenome | isolation source: 100 cm soil or saprolite under grassland replicate 1 | place: USA:California | collected 2016-06-15
CCGTCGGAGAAATTCGTCGGCTCGACGAACTCCGATCTTGCGTTCTACAAGAACTTCGTGATCCAGGGCAACTACAACGGCTACGAAGTGTGGGACATCTCGTCGCCGTCGCGTCCGACGCTGAAGGCCGCGTATTTCTGTCCGGCGTCGCAGAGCGACGTGTCGGTGTTCCGGAACTTGCTGTTTGTCTCCGGCGAAGGCACCAGCGGCCGGCTCGACTGCAGCGCCGCAGGCGTGCACGACTCGGTCTCCCACGACCGGCTGCGCGGCATCCGCATCTTCGACATCACCGACATCGCCAGTCCGAAGTACATCGCGAACGTGCAGACCTGCCGCGGCTCGCACACCCACACCGTCGTCGTCGATCCAAACGACCCGGCCAACGTCTACATCTATGTCTCGGGCTCGGCGCCGGTGCGCTCGCCCACCGAGCTGCCGGGGTGCGTGCGGCAGTCGCCCGATTCGAATCCGAACAGCTCGCTGTTCCGGATCGAAGTCATCAAGGTGCCGCTGGCCACGCCGGAGCAGGCCGCGATCGTGAGCTCGCCGCGGATATTCGACTCGCTGGCGCCCGCACCGCAGCATGGCGAGATGCAGCAAGACCTCGTTGAAGCCGCGCGGGTCGCGGACAGCGCGCGGACCCATGGCGGCTTCACCGCGAGATTCTTCGGGATGGAGCGCGTGCTGGGGCCCCGCTTCACCACGCCGATGCTGGACAGCATCGTCAAGGCGCGAGGCGGCACGGGCACGCCGACGGGGGCCGACAGCGCGACGCTGCGCACCAACGTGCAGAGCATCATCGACGGCATGTTCAACGCCAACCGCCGGCGCACCGGCCCCAACCAGTGCCATGACATCACGGTCTATCCGGCGATCGGTCTCGCGGGCGGCGCGTGTGGCGGCTACGGGCTGCTCCTCGACATCCGCGACCCGGCGCATCCCGTACGGATCGGCGCGGTGGCCGACTCGAACTTCTCCTATTGGCACTCGGCGACGTTCAACAACGACGGCACCAAGGTGCTGTTCACCGACGAGTGGGGTGGCGGTGGCCAGCCGAAGTGCCGGGACTACGACAATCCGCAGTGGGGCGCCGACGCCCTCTTCACCCTCGCCGATGGACGGATGACGTTCCAGAGCTATTACAAGATGCTGGCGCCGCAGACCGCGAACGAGAACTGCGTCGCGCACAACGGCTCGCTGATTCCGATCCCCGGACGCGACGTGATGGTGCAGTCGTGGTATCAGGGCGGGATTTCGATCTTCGACTGGACCGATGCGGCGCATCCCAAGGAAATTGCGTTCTTCGATCGCGGCCCGGTGGACGGGACGAAGCCCGCGGACGGCGGCACGTGGTCGGCGTACTGGTACAACGGCTACATCTACAGCTCCGAGATCGCGCGCGGGCTCGACGTGCTGGAGCTCGCGCCGAGCGGCTTGATCTCGCGCAACGAGATCGAGGCGGCGAGGCTCGTGCGTCTCGACTACTTCAACACGCAGGATCAGCCCAAGCTCACCTGGCCGGCGACATTCGTCGTCGCGCGCGCGTACGTCGATCAGCTCGAGCGCTCGAACGGCCTCTCGGTCGAGCGGCTCAAGGCGGTGCGCCAGGAGCTCGCCCGTGCCGAGAAGAGTCAGGGCCAGGTACGGCGCGACGCGTTGACGGCGTTATCGAGCGCGCTGGGGCAGGACGCCTCGACCTCGACCGATCAGTGGAAATTGCAGAAGCTTGCCGCGGTCGTGACCGAGCTGGCGAACACGGCGGTGACGGGAGCGCAGTAGGATGCAGGAATGTAGGGGCGAGCAGTAGAATGTAGGGGCGCAGCATGCTGCGCCCCTACCCTCAACCAGCCCGGCTAATACAAGGCCGCGGAGTGATCCGCGGCCTTTTCATTTGTCTGTAATCGTCCAGGAATCGTCTTCCGTGCGCTGAAGCGCCGGCTCGGCGAAGACGCGAGCCCTCAAGGGCTGACGCGCGTCCTTCAGGACGCGCGTAGTGGCCGAGCCGGTCCTTTAGGGCACGGATACAACGACGGCTAGGCCCCTCAGATCTCGAGGGAGATTGGAATCGTCGAGGGGAGATTGGAATCGGGTAGTCGAGTTGGAATCCGTGCGCTGAAGCGCCGGCTCGGCGAAGACGCGAGCCCTGAAGGGCTCAACCGTCCTTCAGGACGGGCGAAGTGGCCAAGCCGGCCCTTTAGGGCACGGTTTCAAACGACGGCTCGCGTCCTCGGATCTCGAGGGGGAGTGGAATCGAATCACCCCTGTCCGGAAAGGAGAGAGAAGAAAGATTAGTTGGGTGTTATCCGTGCGCTGAAGCGCCGGCTCGGCCACTACGCGAGCCCTGAAGGGCTCACCAGACTCCGTTTCTGGCCTGGGCTGCCGTGCTTGAGTTCCTGTAACCGGATGTAGTTCGCGACCTGCGGCAGTTGCTTGACCCCCACCGATCGCAAATCGTAGCCCGTATCCCAGCGGAGCGACTGGTTGCGCGCGTGTCCATCACGGTTCGCGAGCCGCGCGCTGGCGCCCTTGAGCCCCTGAACGAGACGCGGCACATCGTACGCCGCGGGCAGCTCGAGGAGGAGATGGACGTGATTGGATACGATGCCAATCTCAATGACGCGCGCACCATGGCGCTTGGCTTCGGCGAGGAGAAACGGCGCCAGAAAACTCGCCACCGCCTCGTCGATGAGGGGGAGCCTGGCCCAACACGTCCAGGAGAGGTGGGCATAGATGCGAACCGGCATCGCGGAAGACTGGCGACCCCACGCCATCCCGCGGTAACCAAAGGAGCGCACCGGTGTCCTTTAGGACGCGCGTAGTGGCCGAGCCGGCCCTTTAGGGCACGGATCACACGACGCTCGACGTCCTCAGATCGTGAGGAGAATGGAATCGAATCATCCCTGTCCGCAAACGAGAGAGAAGAAGGTTAGTTGGGTGTTATCCGTGCGCTGAAGCGCCGGCTCGGCGAAGACGCGAGCCCTGAAGGGCTCAGCCGTCCTTCAGGACGCGCGTAGTGGCCGAGCCGGCCCTTTAGGGCACGGATACAACGACGGCTAGGCCCCTCAGATCTTGAGGGAGATTGGAATCGTCGAGGGGAGATTGGAATCGTCGAGGGGAGATTGGAATCGGTAGTCGAGTTGGAATCCGTGCGCTGAAGCGCCGGCTCGGCGAAGACGCGAGCCCTGAAGGGCTCAACCGTCCTTCAGGACGGGCGAAGTGACCGAGCCGGTCCTTTAGGACACGGTTTACCGACGGCTCGGCATGTCAGATCTTTAGGAGAGATCGAACTGCCTTACTCGATCCTGTAATTGAGCGGCACCGTAATCAGCACGCGCACGGCGCGTCCCTTGACGCGTGCAGGTCGAAACATGGCATGCAGGACGTAGGCGCGCGCCGACTCGTCGAATGCGGTATTGGGTCGCGCGACGATCTTCACCGACGCAGGTTCCGCGCGGCCAAGCGTGTCGATGACGGCCTGCACCGTCACGCGTCCTTGCAGTCCGGCGTGCCGCAGCGCCGGCGGGTACTCGAGCGGCGGCGCGGACACGATCTCCGCGCGTTCATCGACGGTGGACTCTGAATAGACCTGATCAGCGGCCCGCCCCGCCCCCTCACCGTTCCCGCCAGCTGGACACGCCGCTTCAACCTGCGACATGTGCCGCTCGAGTCCCCGCGCATTGAAATGGATGAGCTGTGCCGATTTCCCAGAGGGATGAATCTCGAGCCGCAGGTCCGGGTTCGACACGAGCTGCCGCAAAAGCGCTCGCGGATCAGGCGCAAACGCCGACGTCGAATCGGTCGAGCGACTCCACCGGCTGTCCACCGGGGCCGCGCTGCCCCCGCTGCCCCACTGGATGCGCACCGGCGTCACGACCATGTCGTCCGCGTCCAGGACCGATCCCGTCGACACGAAGACGTCGAGTTGCCTGTCCTGGCAGCGCACGAGGAGTACTGGGCGCACCTCGAAGGCGGCCGCCCGCGCCGCGCGCACGGTGTTGAGCGCGGGCAGCTCCAACGTCAACGATGGCCGGTTGGTCAGCTCGGTGACTTCCCACGGGTCCGTCGAGGCCGGACGTGTCGCCCGTTGCGCGTGCGCGGCTGAGGCGAGCAGCAGTGTGGCGATGGAGATTCGCAGTGTGCGCATGACGGAGCCCCCTGTCGGCTAGGGCGACCGGTTCGGCTACAGCATGAAATATCGCTTTAGATCGCGTGTCGCGCTGGTGAGCTTCGACACAGCACTGGTGTGGCTCCTGGAACCGCCGGCTCGGCGAAGCCGCGAGCCGAGCCGGCGTCCGGGCTAACTGCAAGCCGGCAGCGTGGCGGGAGCGCTGGTCCCAAACCTATTCCTGCTCCAGCAATTGCCGGTGCCGGACCCGTCCCACAGCAAATCCACGCCGGGGAGGAAGGGGATGGGCGAGGCACCGCCGTTCCCTGTGACCACATTGCGTACGATCCGCGCGCGATCGGGGTTCGGCTCGATGTCGGCGAATGCTTCGGGTGGCAGCCCCGCGAGGGCGCCGAGCAGCAGCGTGCTGCCCACGGCGATCCCCGTGAACTGGTTCCCGGTGACGGTGTTGCCGCTCACCGTCGTGGCATCGGTCCCGACGATGAGGATCCCCGAGCCCGTGGGCACGAAGAATTCGAATCCACCGGGCTCGGCGAAGTTGGGATGATTGTTGTCATGGACGCGGTTGCCGCGCACCACGATCGTGGAGGAGGTCTTGACGTCGAGGCCCGGCAGGAGCACCACCAGGATCCCCGCGACGTTGTCGAAGCTCTCGTTATTCGCCACCAGCACGTCGGAGGAATTCTCGATCTCCAGACCGTTCACGTTGCCGCTCGCGACATTGTCGGCGACGACGATGTGATCCGATTGCCCGACGTAGATCCCGGTGTCGCTGTGGCCGCTGGCCGCGCAATGCACGATCACGCCATGCGATGAAAACACCGGAAAGAGGCCGTACTCGCCGTCGTTTTCGGCTCGGACGTTCCAGAGCACGAAGCCGTTTACGTGCTCGAGCTTGACGCCATTTTCCTCGAACCCGCGCACGGTGACGTTGACGAGGGCGAATCCGTCGCCGGCGTCCGCGACGACGATCCCGTCCTCCGCGGTGCCGGGGTTCTCGATCACGACGTTGCCCAGCCCGACGAGCGTGAGGCGCGGCGTGGCGATCGTGAGCGCTTCGTGGTAGGTGCCGGCGCTGATCCGGATGATCGCGCCTGGCGCGGCGGCGTCGATCGCGTTCTGGATCGATCCACCGGCCGGGACCAGCGCGGCTGAGACCCCAGCACCGCCGCCGGCGTCCGGCACCGCGGTGGGCGATTTGGTATCACCGCAGGCGATGGCGGCGACAAAGAAGAAGGCAGAGTAGAAGCGAGCGCGGAGCATGGTGACCTCCTTGTGATGTTGTAATTAGTCTTCGTGAACCCGAGGTGGTCAACCGTGCGCTGAAGCGCCGGCTCGGCGAAGACGCGAGCCCTGAAGGGCTCACCCCGTCCTTCAGGACGGGCGTAGTGGGCGAGCCGGCCCTTTTAGGGCACGGCGAACACGACGGCTCAGGTCCTCAGATCTCGAGTGCTCTGATCTCTCGAGGGGAGATTGGAATCGTGGAGTCGGGATTGAATCCGTGCGCTGAAGCGCCGGCTCGGCGAAGACGCGAGCCCTGAAGGGCTCATCCCGTCCTTCAGGACGGGCGTAGTGGTGGAGCCGTCCCTTTAGGGCACGGATCAAACGACGTTCCGATCGCTAGAACTCGAGGACAGATTGGACTCGCGTAGTTGAGATGGAATCCGTGCGCTGAAGCTCATCCCGTCCTTCAGGACGAGCGCAGTGGCCGAGCCGGCCCTTTAGGGCACGGCGAACACGACGGCTCGGTCGTCAGATCTTTCGGGGGTCGTCAGATCTCGAGGAAAGATTGGAATCGTGTCGTCAGTTGTGATCCGTGCGCTGAAGCGCCGGCTCGGCGAAGACGCGAGCCCTGAAGGGCTCACCCCGTCCTTCAGGACGGGCGCAGTGACCGAGCCGGCCCTTTTAGGGCACGGTTAACCGACGGCTCGCCATGTCAGATCCTTAGGAGAGATCGAACTCGTGAGGTTGAGATGGAATCCGTGCGCTGAAGCACCACCCAACGGGTCAGCGCGGTGCTGGCGGCCGGACGAGGTTCGGCTTGCCGTGTGCACCGGCGAAGACGACCAACACTTTGGCGGGCGTCGTGCCTTTGTTCTTCCCGTTGTGCCACGTGTTGAGCGCTTCGAGAAATGAATCGCCTGCCTTGTAGCTGTGCGTCGACCCGTCGTCCGTCTCCACGTCGATGGCACCATCGAGGATATAGACAAAGGTGGGGTTCGGATGCATGTGACGGCCCGTCTCGCCACCTGGCCCGATGTCGAGCACCAGCGCCGTGACTTCCGCGCTGTCGGTCCGGGGATACGCGATCTGCTTGCCCGCTGCCGTGCCGGTCTGGAGAATCGGCGTGGCTGTGAAGTTCACTTGTGCCGCGAGCGGGGTGTTGACTGCGATGATGCCGAGGATCGGAAACAGGATGAGACGGTTCATGCGGTTCTCCGTTCGAGTGCGCGTATCACCAGCGCAAAGATGACGTATGACGCGAACGCCGTTCCTGCCGCGGCCTTGTCGGACGACGGAGGAGGGCCGAAGAAAACATACGCCTGGATGCCCAGCATGACGACGCCGAACACAAGCATCGCCGTGCGGCGCGCGGTGTGCCGGAGGTACAGCCACATCGCACCAAACAGCAGCAGCGCCTCGAGGCCGAGCGCGACGGCCGGCAGGTTCCACAAGCCCAGCCCCACCTTCGCCGTGTTGTCGTAGAGCGGGAGATCGGGCCGGTGCACCAGAAAGTCGAGCACCCAATGCGAGAAGACCGCGAGGCCCACGATGGCCGCGGCGCGCGGGGGAGCCGACCGGACCGCGAATCGATACGCCAGGAACGCAACGACCGACCAGCCGATTGCGGCGACGAGGCTGTGCGTGTACGGCATGTAGTACAGATCGAGGGGGTTCGAGGCCGTAAACCCGGGGACGATGCGGACCTTCTCGATGCCGAGGAGCACGAACGGCGCCCAGAGGACGTCGAGCAGCTGCACGGCGATGAACAGCACCCAGAGCGGAATCGCCGGCTCCGCTTTCTTGGCCGCGAAGCTGACGCCGTAGTGGCCGACGAACATGGGGTAGGAGTTAGCGCCGGGTACGGGCGTTGACAACTGGGGGACTGACGAAATGCAAAGGCCGCGGATTGCTCCGCGGCCTTTTTGCGTGACGGAATCATCACGCAGAGCACTCACAACGCACTGGCATTCTATGCTCGGCGACGGTGCCGAGTCAAGCCAGCGTGCGGGTGGTGGGATTTGAACCCTGCCTTGCAGTGACACGGTCATGTGCCATCGGCTCAGCCTACGGTCGCGGCGATTCCCCGCGGGACCGAAACACGGCTTGAAGGGGTTGGCCGTCGAGCTTCGCCGGCTCGAACCTCAGGCGCCTCATGCCTTGTACCATCCGCGCATCTCTGTCGGGACTCCCCGACGATTGTACGACGCGCCCCACGACCACCCTCCCATCGACCGAGATCAAGGCCTCGACCGGGACTACCGAGCCTGGGTCGACGGTCACGCCGGAGCCGGGTTGCTCGATCGGTCGAGGGTTACCTCCAACGACCACAGATCCCGTAATGGTGGCTCTGGTGGCGAACGGCACATCGCCCTCGCGCGAGACCGGTGGGCAATACATCGAGCGCTCGAGCGTCAGCGCGGGCGCGTCGCCACCGGCGATGCGTACACGAAACGCCCACAGCTCCCGCGGCGGCGCCCGGCGCGCATAGTTCGCGAGAGTGACGGCTGCGGCCGCGTCGTTCCTGTCGAGAGCGCGCACGTCGGCGATTGAGTCACCATCATTGAAGACCACGCTGAACACCATGGGCTTGGAGGGCGCGGCGAACGCCGAGAGGTCGGCGATTGCGTGCGCAGAATCGACCAGCGCGTTGGGAGTAGGCAGTGTGAGAGGATAGGTCGTTTCGCGACAACCGGTACCTTGCGCGACGAGACGAGAGGACAATACAGCGACGAGGATGACGGCGGTCCGGACGGCGAGCGGGCGCATAGACCTCGGCGAAGGCGTTGGATGCGACGATATTCTACACCGAGCGGAGAAGTTCGTGCGGCGAGGGGAGCCGGCTCGGCGAAGACGCGAGCCCTGAAGGGCTCATCGCGTCCTTCAGGACGCGCGCCGTGGCCGAGCCGGCCCTTTAGGGCACGGTTACCCGACGGCTCGAGTCGAGCAAATGCAAAGGCCGCGGATTGCTCCGCGGCCTTTGTTCGTGACGGAATCAGAACACTCGCAATGTGATTCGAGTATATGTTCGGCCCGCCTTGATAGTCAAGCCAGCGTGCGGATGGTGGGATTCGAACCCACACGGGCTTGCGCCCCGAACATTGCGAGTGTTCTGCGTCTACCGTTCCGCCACACCCGCACCCTTCATGGCACTTGGCGATTCCGGCATGTCGACGCAGGCTCGCAACGCGCGGCGTCCCTGGCCTCGCACGATGAGGTGGGACAGGGACACGAGCGTAATCGGATTATTGCGGGATGTGTGCGAAGAAACGCGGGGACACAATCTTGATCCGTGCGGTGAAAGCCTGCCCTGAGCGCAGCGAAGGGCGCCGATCGGCGAAGGCGCGAGCCCTGAAGGCCTCATCGCCGTTTCGGGCGAATGTTGTAATCGATCGGGACATTGACCAGAACGCGCACCGCGCGGCCATGGACTCTTGCAGCCCGAAAGAGCGCGCCCAGAATGTAGTTGTGGGCCGGTTCATTGAAACCCTCATTCGGACTCTCGATGATCTTCACCGACCACGGCTCCGCGCGTCCCATCGTGTCGATGATCGCCTGCACGATCACCCGGCCTTGCACGCCCGCCTGACGCAAGAGGTCGGGATAGACGAGGGTCGGACCGGAGAGGAAAGCGGGAAGCACCTCCACGCCCGATTCGGGATACACTTGATCCGAACCCGGCTTGAGCCAGACCGTGAAGGTGTCGGCCGTGCGCGGCGGCGAGCCGACCTTGTTGCCCTTCACTTTCTTGTAGGCGGTGTCCGGGATCTGCGACTGCGCGGCGAGGAGGGATGCCGAGCAGCAGAAGGCGAGGACGACGAGGAGCTTGCGCATGCTAGTGCCCTCCTCTCAGGAGCGGGTGAGAGAGCGTTGATCCGCGCGCTGAGCCGCCGGCTCGGCGAAGGCGCGAGCCCTGAAGGGCTCATCGCGTCCTTCAGGACGCGCGCAGTGGCCGAGCCGGTCCCTTCGCTGCGCTCAGGGCAGGCTCTTTAGGGCACGGATAAATGAAGGCTCGGAAATCTCAGTTCAGCCACTTCGCCACTCCCCCATGATGCGAGCAAGTCCCTCTGCGCGACTGGCTGAAACTGAACGTCCCGTCCCTGCATTGCGCAGTCGCGCCCGGGGGCGGCTGATTGTCCGGCGTGCGGGTCGGCGAGCGCACGCGGTTGCCCTTCGAGTTTGTGTAGCCGGAGCCCTCTTTGAACGAGCCGTTGGGCTCGGCGGACAGGGAAAGCCGAGGCAGATAACCGGCGGTCCCGTTGACCGCTATTTGACACCAGCCCTTCTCGCAAGCGGAGACCTGAACCGGTGACTCCGCAGTGAGTCGCGCGACCGACTTCGCGCGCGGGTCGGGTCGGGCGCGGACGGTGACTGCTGACGTCGTATAGGCGGTGGTGTTGGCGAGCTGCGTTTGTGCGGCGAGTGGGATCGCGGCGAACTGCAGTGCCAGGACAACGGTGGTGAGCGTGCGCATGCAAGTACCCCTCCCTGCTCTAGGCTACCGCGCGCGTCCCTTGATGGCTAGTTGAGCCAGTGTTGATGGTCCGGATAAACCGTGCGCTGAAAGCCTGCCCTGAGCGCAGCGAAGGGCGCCGGCTCGGCGAAGACGCGAGCCCTCGATTGCTACGGGCGTGTAGGCAGCAGGGCTTCCAGTCCCGCTAGAAAGTCCATCCTGACCTGACCCCCGCAAACTGATCCAGATATTATGACCGGTCCTCGCTCGGAGGGCCGATGCGTACCAGTCGATTCACCGAAGAGCAGATCGTGGGGATTCTCCAGGAGCACGCCGTCGGCGCGAAGACCGGCGAGCT
>WNFU01033171.1_pt1 | contig 10156 bp, 6 predicted proteins | sample 5400121 | NCBI WGS metagenome assembly WNFU01 (sample SAMN13153360, study PRJNA577476) | soil metagenome | isolation source: 100 cm soil or saprolite under grassland replicate 1 | place: USA:California | collected 2016-06-15
GCGGACTTTGCGCGCGAGGGCCTCGGGGTCGAACGGTTTCTGAAGAAAGGCATGCCCGGCCGTGGCCACGGTTTCGCGGACCACCGCGTCCTCGGTATAGCCGGACATGTAGAGCACCCGCGTGCCGGGCCGCTCCACCACCAGGCGCTCCGCCAGCTCACGGCCCGTCATCCCGGGCATCACCATATCGGTGAGCAACAGGTGGATGGGACCGGCCTCCCGGGCGGCGGCGCTCAACGCTGCCGGGCCGTCATGCGCGGTCAGCACGCGGTACCCGCTCGCCGTGAGGATCCTCGCCGCGACGCGGCGGACGGCCTCCTCGTCCTCGACCAGCAGGACCGTCTCGCCGGCCGGGGTCATCTCGACGCGCGCGGGAGGCACCTCGCGGGGGGGAGCGGAGGCGGCGACCACCGGGAACGCGATGCGGACGGTGGTGCCGCGGTCGATGTCGCTCTCCACCCAGATGTAGCCGCCGCTTTGCTTAACGACCCCGTACACGGTGGCGAGGCCGAGCCCGGTCCCCTTGCCGACTTCCTTGGTGGTGAAGAACGGCTCGAACAGGTGGGCCTTCACGTCGGCGGACATGCCCGTGCCGGTGTCGATCACTTCGAGGAGGGCGTACACGCCAGGCGCGGGGGCGGGCGCCGCGGTTTCGGCGCCGGTGAAGCGTGTTTCCGCGGTGCGGATCGTGAGCCGGCCGCCGTGGGGCATCGCGTCGCGGGAGTTGACGATCAGGTTGAGGATGACCTGGTCGAGCTGGCTGGGGTCGGCCTGAATGGTCGGGAGGAGCGGGGCCAGTTCCGTGACGAGCTGCACATCTTCGCCGATGAGCCGCCGCAGCATGGTGTCGAGGTTCGACACGACGGTGTTGAGATCGAGCACCTTGGGGGCGAGCACCTGGCGGCGGCTGTAGGCGAGCAGCTGCCGGGTCAGGTCGGCAGCGCGCAGGGCCGCTTTGCGGATCTCCTCGACGTCGTCGCGCATCGTCCCGTCCGCCTCGAGATCGCGCAGCAGCAGCTGGGTGGTCCCGAGGATCGCGGTCAGGAGGTTGTTGAAGTCGTGCGCGATCCCGCCGGCCAGCCGGCCCACCGCCTCCATTTTCTGCGCCTGGCGCAGCTGGTCCTCGAGGCGGCGCGTCTCGGTCACGTCCCGGGCGAGCACGAGCCGGGCGGGCCGCCCGGCGAAGGAGAGCTCGTGGGAGGTGACGTCCACGTCGATCACCGTCCCATCGCGCTTCTTGTGGCGCCAGTGCCCGCTGTAGCCGAAGCGATTCAAGCCCTCGGCGATGAGCTGGCGCAGCGCGGGCAGGTCCTCGGGCGGCCGCAGATCCTCGATGGTCATGTCCAGGAACTCGGCCTCGCTGTACCCGTAGCGCGTGACGGCGGCGTCATTCACCGCGAGGATGCGCTGCGTCTCTTCATCGTAGACCCACATCGCTTCGGGGTTGGCGTCGAAGAGGCGCTGGTAGCGCGTGGCGACTTCAGCCAGACGCGCGGCGGCGCGCCGCCGCTCGATGGCCCGCGCCACCTGGTCGGACACGAACTGCAGGATGCTGAGCTCCCCGATCAGCTCCACCTCGCCGCGGCGCTCGAGGTCCGTGTACACGTCGGGGGTCGCCAGGAGCGGGCGTCCGGTCCGCAGCACGTATTCGGTGAGTCCCTTCCCGAGCCGCTTGGGGGGATACTGGGTGTCGTATTCGTCGACGAAATAGGGGAAGGTGATGAGTCGCTCATCCGGGTCGACCAAGGCGACGTAGAAATTCCGCGCGGGGATCAGCTCACTGACGATCTGGTGAATCGAGTGATACAACTCGTCGAGGTTGCGCACGGTGCTCGCGGCCTCCGAGATGCGGTAGGTCGCGGCCTGCACCGTCTCGGCCCGTTTGCGGTCGGTGATGTCCCGTTGCGTGCCCCAGATGCGGACCAGGCGCCCGTCTTCGACGATGCCGACGAGATTATTGATGAACGCCTTCGGCCGGCCCTCGCGGTCGCGCTCGAACGACTCCGCTTCGGTCTGCCGGTATCCCCCGGTGACGAACGCGCGCAGATGGTCCACGTTGCGGGGCTCGGAGGGGAGGAGGAAGGAGGCGATCCGGCTGCCGACGAACGCCTCCGCGGACGGCGCCCCGTAGACGCGGGCCATCGCCTCGTTGCATTCGGCGAGGTAGGCGTGGCGGAAGATCCGCGTCACCTGCTCCTCCGGATCGAGGTCCACCGGGATCGGCTCGTCGAGCTCGACGCGCCAGACCGCCTCGCCCGAATTCACGATGAACGCGCGGTAGCGTTCCTCGCTCTGGCGCAGCGCCTGCTCGCCATGGCGGCGGTCGGTGATGTCGCGGCCGACGCCGAAGATCCCCATGAGGTGGCCGTCCTGATCGCGGAGCGGGCCCTTGGCCACGAGCAGCGTCCGCAGCCCGGCGGGGCTCTCGTGGGTCTCCTCGCCTGTCTCCAACCGGCCGGTGGCGAGGATCCGGGCATCGCTCTCGCGGAATCGCCGGGCGATCTCCGGAGGCCACAGCTCTTCATCGGTGTGGCCTACGACCGCGTCGACCGTGGTCCCGAGCAGCCTGGCGGCGATGGTGTTGATCATCAGGTAGCGGCCGGAGAGGTCTTTGGCGAAGACCGCGTCGCCCGTGCCCTCCGTGATCGACACGAGGAGGTCGCGACTCTGTTGCAGGGTCTGCTCGCGCGTGACCTCGCCCGGCGAGGGGTCGCGGGAAACAGGCCCGGGACCACGACGGGGAGGGGGGCGGCGGGAGGCCGTCATGGGAGCTCCCGAGGCAGGACTCGAACCTGCGACCCGCCGGTTAACAGCCGGCTGCTCTACCAACTGAGCTACTCGGGAAGGCGCGCGAAATCTAGCGTCTCACCTCGGCCGTCACCATCCCGGCGAGGATCAGCCCTCCGCCGAGCCACTGCGTCGGAGACAACCGCTCGCCGAGCCACAGCCACGAGGCGGTAGCGGCGAAGACGGCTTCCAGACAGAAAATAATCGCCGCGCGCGCGGACGACATCTCGCGTTGCGCCTTCATCTGCCACAGCAGCGCGACTGCGGTCGCGCACACGCTCGCCCAGCCGAGCTGCGCCACGAGTCGCGGGCTCCACCGCAAGACGGGATGCTCGAGTGTGATCGCCGCGACGCCCGCGAGCACGGCGGTCCCGACCGTCTGCATCCACACGAGGCGGGCGGGATGGTGGCGCCGGGCGAGCTCGGCGACGGCCACGATTTGGCCGCCGAAGCACACTGCCGTGACGAGCGTCCACAGGTCGCCGCGGTTCAGCCCGCCGCCCTCGGGGTCCGTGAGCAGGTACATCCCGGCCATCGCGAGCACCAGGGCGAAGAGCGCCCACCGGCTGGGCCGCTCGCGCACGGCGACGAACGCGATGGGTGGGGCCAACACCGAGGAGATGCCCACGATGAACGCGGAGCGGGACGGCGTCGTATCCACCAGGCCCACCGCCTGGGTGGCGAACCCCACGCCCAGCACGGCGGCCAGGACGGCGCCCGCAGCCAGCTCGCGCCGCGTGAACGGCGCGGCGAGCGGGGTAAACGGCGTGAGCACCACCGCGGCGATGGCGAAGCGCACGGCGAGAAACGCGAGCGGCGTCGCGGCGCTGAGCGCGTCCTTGATCACGACGAACGTCACGCCCCACACGAGCGTCGCGGCGATGAGCAGGAGATCCGCGTCGCGGCGGGTCACAGCAGCTCTCGCAGGTACCGCCCCGTGGACGAGCCGTCCGCGCGCGCGACGTCCTCCGGGGTCCCGGCGGTGACGACCCGGCCGCCGTTCTCGCCGGCGCCGGGACCCATGTCGATGACCCAGTCGGCCCGTTTGACGAGCTCGAGGTTGTGCTCGATGACGACCACCGTGTGCCCGGCGTCGACGAGCCGGTCGAGCACGCGGCACAAGGTGCGGACGTCGTCGAGGTGCAGGCCCGTGGTCGGCTCGTCCAGGAGGTAAAGGTTGCGCCCCTTCGCGGCGCGGCCGGCGGCCTGCGAGAGCTCGCGGGCGATCTTCAGGCGCTGGGCTTCGCCGCCGGACAGGGTCGTCGCCGGCTGCCCCAGCTGCAGGTAGCCCAACCCCACCTGTTGCAGGTGCCAGAGGGCGCGCGCCAGCCGCGGCTGGCGGTGCAGGCGTCGCACCGCTTCATCCACGGTCCACTCCAGGACGTCGTGGATCGAAGCGCCGTCGACCTTCACTTCCAGAACGTCGCGCCGGAAGCGGCGGCCCCCGCAGGCATCGCACGGCACGAAGACGTTGGCGAGAAACACCATTTCCACCAGGACGTGACCCGCGCCCTCGCACTCCTCACAGCGGCCGCCGGGGACGTTGAACGAGAAGGTGCTCGGCGTGTAGCGGCGCTCGCGGGCGCGCGGTTGCGCGGCGAACAACGCCCGCAGCTCGTCGAACGCCTTGACGTAGGTGACGGGGTTGGAGCGGGGCGTCCGGCCGATCGGGGACTGATCGATGAGCACCACGCCGGCGAGCGCCTCCCAGCCCTCGAGGGCGTGGACGGCCCCGACCGCCTCGCCGAGGTGTTCCTTGGCACTGTGCCCCCCCGTGAGCCGGCGCTCGAGCTGGTGATAGAGGACGTCGTGCACCAGGGTCGACTTACCCGAGCCCGACACGCCGGTGACCGCCGTCAGCGTGTGCAGGGGCACGCGGACGTCCACGCCCTGGAGGTTGTGCAGCTGCGCGCCCCGGAGGGTGAGCCAACGTGCGGCCGGCCGCCGGGCCGACGGCACCCCGATGCGTTTTTCGCCGGAGAGGTACTGGCCGGTCAGGGTCCCGGCGCGCAGCACACCGGCGGCCGGTCCCTGATAGACGACCTCGCCTCCCCGCGCGCCGCTCGCCGGGCCGAGCTCGACCATCCAGTCCGCCGCCCGCATCGAGGCCGGGTCGTGTTCCACGACGACGACGGTGTTGCCGGCGTCGGCGAGGCGGCGCAGGAGGGCGAGGAGGCGGTCGGTGTCGCCGGCGTGCAGGCCGATCGTCGGCTCGTCGAGCACATACAACGTGTCCACGAGATGAGAGCCGAGCGCGTTGGACAGGGCGATGCGCTGCGCTTCGCCGCCCGAGAGCGTGCGGGTCTGCCGGTCGAGCGTGAGATACCCGAGGCCGACGTCGTTGACGAACCCGACGCGCGCGGCGAGCTCGCGCAGGATGTGCACCGCGACGTGCTGCTGGAACGGCGACAACCGCAGCTCCGCCAGCCACGGCGCGAGCGCGGCCGCGGGGAGCGCCGCCACTTGAGCGATGGTCTGGTCCGCGACGCGGACCGAGAGGGCCTCCGGCTTGAGCCGGGCGCCCCCGCAAGCGGGACAGGTCTTGGCCAGCTGGTACTGCCGCAGGAAGACGCGGATGTACTGCTTGTAGCGCTTTTCCTCGAGGCGCTCCAGGAACGGAAAGATGCCGAGGAAGCGCCCGGCGGCCCCGTGCAAGAGGAAGTACCGCTGTTTGTCCGTCAGGTTCCGCCACGGCCGATCGAACGGAATATCCTTCGCGCGCGCGACTTCGCGCAGCACCCGGCGCCGGCCCTCGTAGCGTGGCTTCGTCCAGGGGTCGAGCGCCCCGTCGGCGAGGGAGCGATCGGGCCGCGGTACGATGAGCGTCTCGTCGTACTCCAGCACGGCGCCGAACCCGTTGCAGCCGGGGCAGGCGCCACGCGGGTTATTGAAGGAGAAGAGCGTGGGCGTGAGGGCGGGGGCGGGGGTCCCGCAGGTGGAGCAGGTGGGGTGCTCGGAGAAGCGGCGGCGGTCGCCGTTGCGCAAACGCCGTCGCCACGGCATCGGCGAGCCGGCCGCGGTTGCCCTCCGCCGCGGCGACGCGATCCACGATCACGAGCACCTCGCCTCCTGCCCGCACCCGTCGCTCGGCATCGGCCTCGTCGAGGCGGAACACACTCCCCTCCACCTGGGCGCGGACGAATCCCGCGGCGCGCAGCTGTGCCGCGACCTCCACGTCCGGCCGGTGGGCCGAAGCGGGGAGGGGGAAGGCGATGCTGGTCGGCTCGGTCTCCCCGCGCCCGATCAGCTCGTCCACCACGCCCTGCACGGTATCGGCCTTGACCACGGCCCCGCACTTGCGGCAATGCGGGGTCCCGGCGCGGGCCCAGAGCAAGCGCAGGTAGTCGTAGATCTCGGTCGCGGTGCCGACCGTCGATCGGCTCGAGGTGGTGGGGTTCTTCTGCTCGATCGCCACGGCCGGCGACAGCCCCTCGAGGGCGTCGAGGCGCGGCTTGGGCATCCGCTCGAGGAACTGCTTGGCGTAGGTGGAGAGGGACTCGATGTAGCGCCGCTGGCCTTCGGCGTAGAGGGTGTCGAAAGCCAGGGAGCTCTTGCCCGATCCCGACGGTCCGGTGATCACCGTCAGGGCGCGGCGGGGCAGCTCGACGGTGATCCCCTTGAGATTGTGCTGACGTACGTTGCGAAGGACCACGCGGTCGGGAGCGGCGCGCATAACCCGTAAACATAACAGCGTGGGGGAGTGGGGATGTGGGCAGGTCTGTCCGGGAGCGGCTATGGCGCCCTCGTTCAGGCGCGGTGTAGTTTGGTGCCCGCATGGCGCTCGCCCTCACTCCGCGGCTGCTCCGCCGCGGCCTCGAACTCTTCGCCGTCATCTCGCTGCTGGGCGTCGGGGGCTTGCTCCTCTACGGCGACAACTTCCATGCGTTCTGGTCGGCCCTGCTGTCCCTGCGGCTCCCCTGGCTCGCCGTGGGGCTGACGCTCGCCTCGATGGACTGGTTCGGGGGCGGCACCCGCCTGTGGGTGATGGCGCGCCACGTGCACCCGGGCGTGCGCTGGCGGGACATGGTGATCTCCGGTGGGATGAGCGCGTGGGGGGCTTACCTGACGCCGTTCCAGAGCGGCGCCGGGCCGATGATGATGTGGACGATGACCCGGGTCGGGGTGACGCTGCCCGAGGCGATGACCTCCGCGTTCATGACGTTCGTTGCGACGGTCGCCTTTTTCGCCATCGCCGGCCCGCTCGCCCTCGTGTTCGGCGCGGGGGTCTCGCTCTCCCAGCACAACATCGTGCTGAACATCACCCTCTACGACCTGTTCCGGACGAGCCTGAAGGTCTTCGTCGTGCTCGGCATCGTCATGCTCGCCACGATGGTGTTCCCCCGGCACGCGCGCGACCTCGTCCACTGGGTGGCGCGGCGCGTCGAGCGTCGCAGCCGCCGGGTGGCCGCGCGCATGGCCCAGCTGCGGGCCGGCATCGATCGCGCGCACGCCTGCATGGTGGTCTTCCGGAGCCCGAAGGGGTGGCTGTCGCTGCTGTGGGCGGTGCTGTTGTCGGGACCGTCGCACGCCAACAAGCTGCTCGCGGGGTACGTGGCGATGCGGGCGCTGGGGCTGCACGCGAACTTCGTGGACATCCTGCTCCTGCAGACGTTCATCACGTTCCTTCTGTATTTCGCGCCGACCCCCGGGGCCTCGGGGCTGGCCGAGCTGCTGTCGGCGACGGTGATGTCGATTTACGTGCCGCGCGCCTTGCTGCCGAGTTACACGTTGATTTGGCGCTTCATCAACAGCTACGTGACGGTGGCGTTCGGCTCGTATCTGTTCTGGCGCTGGCTGCGCCGCGGGCTCGTCGGCATGGAGGAAGGGGTCGCGCGCGAGTCGTAACCCCCGTTTCCTTGCGCGGTTACACCGGCGGTCGTAATTTCCGGCTCGGTTCTTTCCCGGGGGAGATCCAGGCGATGGCGTTGCTCGAGATGGGCGGGAAGCGGTTCACGATCCCGGCAGGCGAAGTACATCTGGGCAGCGATGCCTCCTGCGCCATCCAGCTCGGCGGTCCCGGGGTCCTCGCCAAACACGCCATCTTTCGGGGCACGCCGGACGGTCAGGTCGTCGTGCGCAAGACGGTCCCCGAAGCCGAAGTCACGATCAACGGCGTCCGTCTGGGCGCTGAGCCGACCCCGCTGCTCCACGGGGACAAAGTGCAGGTGGCGGGTCACGAGCTGACGTTCGTGGACGAGCGCCGCAGCGGGAGCACGCAGTACATCTCGGCGATGAAAGTCCCCGATGTGATGGCGCAAGCGAAGGGCGCCGCGGCCGGGAAAGCGACCGGTAATACCGGCGGGCGCGTCGTTTCCCTGACCGACGGACGCGAGTACACGATCGCCGGCGCCTCGCTGGTGTTCGGCCGCGAGGCCGGATGCGATGTCGTGGTGTCGGGCAAGGACGTGTCGCGCCGACACGCCGAAATCGTGCAAACCCCCAAGGGCTACCTCCTGGTGGATTCCAGCACCAACGGCACGTTCGTGAACGAGGAGCGCGTGGAGGGCCAACGCCTGCTCGCGCGGGGGGACGTGCTGAAGCTGGGGGAGGAGCAGTTCCGCTTCTACGCGGACCCGCCGAAGGCCGCTCCGGGCCCTCCTGAGGGGCCGGCCGCGAAGGCGCCGGCGGCCGCGCCCCCGAAGTTGGCGGACACGGTGAACGCCATGCCCGCCGCGCCGCGGCCGTCGCAGGGCGGGGCTCCCCTCGCGAGCTTCCTCGTCAAGAACGGATCGCTGAAGAGCCAGCGGCTGCAGGTGCGGACGCCGATCGTGAACATCGGCCGCGCCGAGTACAACGATCTCGTGGTGCCCGATGAGTCCGTGTCCACCCAGCACGCCAAGCTGCAACGGCGCGAAGGGGTGTGGATCCTGGTCGACCTGGGCTCGACCAATGGGACGTTCGCCGACGGCGAGAAGGTGAGTGGCGAAGCGGCGCTCGCCCCCGGGGCGCTGGTGCGGGTCGGCGACATCCAGCTGGTCTTCGAGACGACGGAAGCGGACGACGCGCTCGGCGTGGCCAAGGGCGGCGGCACCAAGGTGATGCAGGCGATGGCGCCCGTGGCTCCTCCGGCTCCTCCGGCGCCCCGGCCGGCCCCGGCACGACCGGCGGTGACCAAGCGGCCGATCCCGCCCCCCGTCGCCGAAAAGAAGAAGGGAAAGGGCTGCGGCGGCAGCACCGCCGTCATCCTCCTGAGCGTGACCGCGCTCGCCTACTGGATTCTCTCGTAACCCGGGATAGCGTGCACATCACCTGCGCAGGCCGCACCGATGTCGGCGTTATCCGCTCGGGGAACGAGGACAACTACCTCATGGTCCCCGATCGCGGCATCTTCATCGTGGCCGACGGGATGGGGGGGCATGCGGCGGGCGAAGTCGCGAGCGAGATGGCGGTCAAGTTCATCGCCCGCGAGCTCGGCTCGCTGAAGGGCCTGGGCGACGAGCAGGTCGCCGAACGGATGCGCCAGGCGATCCGGGCCGCCAACGCCGCGATCTTCCAGCGCACGCTCACCGAGCACGACAAGCGCGGCATGGGGACCACCGTCACGGCGCTCGTGCTCTACGACGCGCGCTTCCTCATCGGCCAGGTGGGCGACAGCCGCGCCTACCTGCTGCGCGACGGCAAGTTCTCCCAGGTCACCAAAGACCACTCGTACGTCCAGGAGCAGGTGGACGCCGGGTACCTGACGCCGGACCAGGCCCGCGCCCATCCCTACAGCAACGTCATCACCCGCTGCGTCGGCGCGAACAGTGATGTGCTGCCGGACGTCTACGTGGGGACCGTGAAGCCCAAAGATCTGTTCCTGCTGGCGTCGGACGGGCTGACCGGGATGCTCGAGGACCAGCAGCTGTTCGAGATCCTGCGGCAGGGCAGCGAGCCGCAAGCGCAGGTGGACGCGCTGATCACCGAGGCGAACCGCCTGGGCGGCCTGGACAACATCACGGCGATCATCGTGCGCATCGACTCGGTCGAGGCGCCCGAAGCCGAAACGACTCAGGCCATGCGGGGCGTCGGTCGCTAGGGCGGCATCCCTCTACAACGTCTTCAGGAACGCGACGATCGCGGCCCCCTCGCCCGCGGGGAGAGCGAGGAAGCGGTCGCGCGCGGCGGTGGCCTCTCCGCCGTGCAGGTCGATGGCCTGCTCCAGGCTCGTCGCCCGACCGTCGTGGAGAAACTGCGTCATCAGGCGGACTCCCATCAGCGGCTCGGTGCGGAACTCGGACGGCGTCGCGAGCCCGAGACAGATGTCCGCGAGCTGCGGCCCCATGTCGTGCAGCAGCAGATCCGTGTAGGCGGCCACTTCGCGGTGGCGTAGCGCGGGGATCGGGCTGTCTCCGGTGCGCAGCGCCGGGACGTGACAGCCCGGACACCC
>WNFU01040622.1_pt1 | contig 10156 bp, 6 predicted proteins | sample 5400121 | NCBI WGS metagenome assembly WNFU01 (sample SAMN13153360, study PRJNA577476) | soil metagenome | isolation source: 100 cm soil or saprolite under grassland replicate 1 | place: USA:California | collected 2016-06-15
CCCTGTGGCGTCGATTCCAGGTGGACATCGGAGGCGCGCGCATCGTGGGCTTCCTTAATGAGCAGATTCACGTATTTGACCACGGGGGGCTGCGTGGCGAGATCACGTGCGTCGGCCAATTCGCGGTCTTCGCTCGCGAATCCGTCATTCGCGCGCAGGTCGTTGACTACCTCTACCATCGATTCCGCCGCCGCGTAGGCGCGACGAATCCTATCAGCGAGTTCTTCTTCACTAACGGGAACCACCTCGACCGCGCGACCGAACTCGCGGGAGAGATCCGCTAGAACATCGGGATCAGGCTCCCCGGCGACCGCGATGCGGACGTGAGTCTCGGTGAGCTCGAGCGGAAAAATCCGGTTGTACTCGAGGTATTGGACCTCGAAAGTATCCGGAAGAGAGAGTTGCGAGCTCAGCGCTGCACACACACATGCGCCCCATCAGGAAATGATGCGCCTGTCAGAGGCAGGGAGTATGCCAGCCGAAAACAGGGCCCGATTGTGCTTGGAGAGCGCGGGCAACGGGGAGCGAAGTTGACACAGTGACAACTTTGTCCCGCCAAGTTGTCACTCGAGACGCCCGACATTCGTGCTCAAAAATGGGCGCAGTGATCACATTGACAACTTCGGACCCGCGAAGTTGTCACTTTCGACCCCCTTTCGACCGCGCGTTATAGCGAAATCCGGATGGCACGGTGAGTGCCTAGGCGAAAAGCGTCCCGGGCATCCGGATCGCGCGACTCTTTTCGCGGGGTGATTCGATGGTCTGCCGGCGGAGCTGGTTCGTGGCACGTCTCCTCACGCTCGTCTCATGCGGGTTCGTCGTTTCCTTATCCGATGTCCAGGCTCAGGGGGGGCGGCCGCCTCAGCCTTTGCAGGGCGCGTGTGGGTTGCCGGGGAATCCACCTTGTAAACCGAGCATCACTTTCCAATCGACGACGTTCACACCGGTGACGCGCTCGCCGGAGACCGGCCCCTTCACCTACGCGATCACGGTTTCCAACAATGGGACCGCGGATGGCACGGTGACCGTCACCTGCACCAATCCGAGTCAACTGTCGTGCGAGACCCCGAGTCCGCAGACGTTCTTCCTCGGACAAGCGACGTCGAGAACCGTGACTGTTGGATATCGCACGGTGGGGATCGGTCAATTTCAGCAAGCACACAGGTTCGACATCTCGGCCAATGGCGACGTTGTGGATGCAACCGTGACCGTCACCTCCTCCCCTATCACGGTCGTCGGGGCGCCCATTGGGGCGATCATGACGCCGACCGAGGGACAAGAGTTCAACGCCGGGGATCACATCGAAGCGAAGTTTCATCACCCGAGCGGCGTCACGCCGGCGACGTTCCGCCTGATCCTGGACGGCAGCGTCATCGGCGCCACCGCCACGGCCGATAGCATTTACACCCCGGGACTCAATCTCCTCGGCGGCGAGCATAGTGTCCGCGCGTACGGTTGCGCGGTGAACGGGCGCTGCGATACGGTGCCCAGCGTCTCTTTTCTGGCGCTGGGTCCTGCCACCACGTTCGATCTCGATGATCAGTTGCCGCTCCCCACGGATAGCGGGGGGTTCAGCGGGACCTTGCCCGGAGGTCTCCCTGTCCCACCGGTGGGGTTGCGAGGCTGCCCGGTCAATATCGATGATCCCGAGATCCGCCTCACCAGTCCGAATTCCTACTTCAATCAGCTCGGCACGCCGTCAGGCATCATCTTCCTGGCGGCGATCAACTATGACAGCGCGCTCATGGTCAACACACTCAATCACGACTACAAGGCGAGTGATGGCGTGAGCTGTGCGGACCCCAATTACGTCTACCTGCAAGACAACCAGTACGACTGGAGTTTCTGGAACATCCCTTCCACTCCCCAGTCCGATTCAGTCTGGGCCGTCTATCCGTACGGCGATCTGAGTGGCGGCGCTCGATTGGTAACAATCTCCACGTCCTCCGAAAAGCCTCAGGGCACGCCGCCCGGTGGCCAGGTAACGCCAATGGCCGCGGCGGCCGGTGCCATTGACCCGAGCTCCTTCCAACTCTGGCTCAACGGAGTGCTGATCGTCGATCATGACGCGCCTGTTCCCGCCTATGCTACCTACGTGCGCAAGACAAGCTCCGACGTATTGTCCCAGCAGTACAGCATCAGTGGTCTCCATCCCAAGATGCATCGCTACGACCCGCTGAATTTCGCGAGTGATAGCGGCGGCTGGAACACGCTAGAAGCAAGTATCGCGGATTCGACCGGCCATCGCACTTCCGTGCGCGCCCGATTCGTTCAGGTGAAGCCGCGCCCGATTACCTCGCTCACCATCACCGCGCTGCACAACTTCGACAAACTGGAGCAAGGAGAGTGCGCGGCGTTCGGCGCGTTTCAGTGCGGCGGCGTCTTTCTTACTCAGACGATCCCGGGTTTTGTTTCGCGAGACCACGACCGCAGCCTGCACCTCGTTTACCGGTCGAATTCGCAACAGGCGCCGACGGCGTTGCCATTCAACCTGCGTATGAGCTCCCTGCAACTGGCGCCCGATTCGATTCGCATGAGCATCGGCGCTCTGGGACGCAACGACCGGCGACTGGATTGTCGGCGCCGAGCTGCCCGCAGCGACGACGCAGACGGCGGTACGCTCGGTGCTGGTCGGCATCACGGGCCTATACGGGGCCCAAGGTCCTCGGACCAACACGGTTCCCCAAGAGGTCGTGCAGATTGCGCTCACCGATACGACCGTGACGCGCTTTGGACAAGGATGGCAGTTGGCCGAGCTGACGCGACTTTCGCTGGGGCACACGTCGCAGGGCGCGCCCGCGGCCGTATGGATAGCGGGCGATGGTTCCTATGCGCTGTGGCGCAAGCCGAGTGCTACGTGGGTTGCGCCGGTTGGCGAGACGGCCAAGCTGATGGACGCTCAAGTGTCTGGATCGAGCTACGTATTGTACCTGGATAATGGCGCGAGCATCGGGTACGACGCCACCGGCCGTCATATCTGGACCGCAGATCTCGTAGGCAATCGCACGAGGTTCGTGTACGTCGGAACGACGTCGCGTCTCGACTCCATCGTCGATCCGGCCGGCCTCGGATACAAATTCCAGTACACCAGCCGCGGACTCGTCAACGAGATCTGGCGACGCGGAACCGGATCGAACGCGGCGCTCGCGGCATCGTTGACCTACGATCCTTCCCTACCGCGGCTCACCCGCGTGAAGATCTGGCGGTCGGCTACGCAGGGCGATTCGACTCGCTTCCATTATCTGGGCTCGACGAGTTACGGTGCGTACGTCGATTCAGTTTACGACCCACGGCACACCACTTCTAATCCGATCGTCAGCGCCTTCAATTATGACGCAGTCACATTCACGCCGACGGGACATCGTCGGCCGGCACCGAGTGCCGGCGCGCTAGCGGGGTACGCCCAGATTCGAGACGCCTGGCGTCGTGCCGTGCCTCGAGCGGGACGCGGGCGCCCAGGCCAGATGGCCGAGCGGACCATCTGGGCTACTCAACTCGCCGGCACATTTGTGCCCTTTGCCGGTCGCGTCGCGAACTATAAGGTCGATCCCTTCGGGGAACCCACGTGGGTGCTCCATGCGGCGCCCCAGCCCGTCATCACCCCCGATTTCCGGATCATTTCGCGCGGCGCGGACGACGAGCGCCGCATCAGTCGCGACTCGGCCGGGCGGGTGACAAAGGTCGTGCGAACGACGACGCGGGCGCAACAATCAGGGACGGACGTGCACACCGACTCGGTGATGTACACCTATCACGCGCTCGATCGAATCGAGCGTGTCATCCAGCCCACGCGGGTTTATCCCGTCCTGCCGACATCGCCGCTGTTCGACACCACGACATTTTCGTGGGCGTACAAGACCCTGCCCGCGGGTGGTGGTTGCACGGTCCTTACACGGATCGTGGACGAAATGGGCGCGCATACCGTTTTGAGCTACGGCACGACGGGGCCGGCGCAGTGTCTGCCTACGACGATCGCCGGGCCGGGTCCGACCAACGGTCAGGCGCCCGATACCACGACGTTTTGGTACGACGCGCTCACACCCGGCACGCACGCCGGTCCGCGGCCGATTCAGGTGCGTGACCCGGCCGGTGTGGCAATGTCCATGGACTACGCTGATGCCAGCTGGAACAGCACGACGAGTACGCGCGTGAGCGACAATGCCACGAGCCGCGCGTTTTACAATCCCTTCGGGTGGGCGGATTCGACCAAGGATGCGGCGACGACGCGCGCGTTCATGGAGTACGACCAATCGGGGCGCGTTGTTCGCGCCAAGACCGGCAGCGGCTTGACCGCGCCCACCGTCGCGACGTTCTATAACGCCGGTGGACTCATCGACAGCACGAGAGTTTACGCGTCGTCGGATGCCGAACTCATCAGCGTCCAAGGGCCGGTGCAAACGACGGTCAACTTCTACAATCGCCTGGGATGGCTTGACTCTACGCGGACTCCCGGTGGTCGGAGCCATCGGTATCAGTTGTTCGACAATTGGGCCAATCCCGTGTGGGAGTTCCCGGGGAATGGTGCGTTCATTACCCGCACGTATGACAACTACGGCCGCCTGAGCTGGGAGAATCAGAGCGCCGCGGGACCGAGCTACACAGGTGACGGCCGCCCATTCGCCGAACCGCGCGCCGATTCAGTGTACAAGAGCCTGAACATGAGTTTCAATGCCACGTTGTCACAAGGACAGTTCCAGTCGTTCTCCTACTCCGATTGGGGTGGCGTCAGCCGGATCAGCACCTTCGACGTCGCCAGTAATGCAACGATGCTTGTCAGAAGCTATGGCTACTCCCCTACCGGTGCGCTGATCAACGACTCGTTGCAATTCACCAACGGTCCCACCGTGTCGCGCAGCTACCAGTACAATCGCCGCGGCCAGCGCACCGTCGCCGCCACAACGATCAGCGGTGTGACGATCAACGAGCCGCGTGATTCGTTGCTGTACCACTACGATTCCCTGACCGCGCGTCTCGATTCGATGGTCGGTAAGGTGGACTCGAGTGGCTGGCGCAATTACGCTGCCGTGCGTTGGATCTACGGGCGCGGCGGTCGGGACAGCGTCGAACGCGTGACGGTGCACAACGGGGCGAGCTCCACCGCCCTCACCACGCTCACGACCTACGATGCCTCCGGACGCGTCAGCACGCAGACGGGCACCAGCCCGACCGCGACCTGGTACACCTTCAGCAGTCCCATCTACAACCGCATGGATCAGGTCAAGAGCTTCGCGAGCCGGGAACCCGCCTCCGCGAATCCGCCGGGGAATTGGCAGAATTGGGGGACGACGCTGACCTACGATTCCGCCGGCGGCACGTGGCGGCTGTTGAGATCGGAGAAGGCATCGGGTGCATCGCGCATTTACGACTACCACTACGATCTGTTCGGCAACCGCCAGTACGAATTCCGCACGTCCGGCTGGGAGAGTGGCTGTGCCCAAAACGGCTCCGACACCTCGAGCTTCGGCCCCGATAACCAGCTCGTGCGGACCCTGAATTCCTGTTTGGCGCAGAGCCATTACTGGTACGACAACGCGGGCAATCGCCTCGTGCAGCTCGACACGAGCACGGGCGGTAGCTACCTCGGCCCGCAGAACCTGCTTTCCTACACCGCCAACGGCCAGCTCTTCTTCTCCATGAGTCCCACCGCTCAGGTGGGCACGTACGACTATAACTGGCATTGGTACGACGCCACGGGCCAACGCATGCTCACCTGGCGCACCACGGGCTTCAATTGGGCGCCCAATTCGCTGCCCAGCGGTGGGACCCGCACGTTCTACGTCTACGACGGCAACGATGTGGCGCTGTCCCTCATGCGCACGGGGACGGGGGCGTTCACCGTCCGGGCCCGCTATCTCGTCGGTGGCGTGGACAACGCCATCGCCGGCCGCTTCTACAGCGAGAACGGCCTGACGCGCAGCCTCGCGCTCATCAATGATCGCCAGGGCACGACGCTCGCCGCGATGCGCGGCGACGGCACGTCGGAAGACAATGTCAGCTTTTTCACCAAAGATCCCTTTGGCGGGCTGATCGGCGCGACGAGCCAGGGCGGCCCGCTGAACACCGAGACCGGCTTTGCGGGCGCCTCGACGCCGAACGCGAGCGGCGGGTTCGAATCTGTACAGCTATGCGGGGAACAATCCCGTCAGTTTCGGTGACCCGTTTGGGCTGTGCCCTCCCGACAATCCAGATGACTTTTCCGATTGCGAGCCTGGGAGTTCGGGTTGGTACGCCAACCGCGTAGCAACGGGAGAAGGGAATCAAGTACTCAATCAGATCGGCGGCGTTCTTTCCAGTTGCGGTGAGAGTTTCATGTGTAATCTGGTCCTGGACGTAGCCAGCCTGGGCGGGAGTGCCCTTGAACGACGGGTGGCGACACGAGCTGTAGAGGAGGGCGCCGAAGCCCTCGGGGAAGCAAGTGCGAGAGGAGCTGCTCGAGGAGGAGAGACGGCCGCAACCAAGGCCGGACGCCAGGCTCACAGCGAGTTAAGGGCTCAAGTCAAGCAGAAACCGGGCTGGCAATCGGAACCGCGGCTCAGGGGGGCGAATGGGAGAATCCACCAACCTGACGTTGTAACGCCCCGCGGGCGAATTATTGAACTGAAGCCGCGGACTCCGACTGGTCGCAGAGCCGGCGTACGGCAGCTCCGAAGATATAAGGACCAGCTTGGAATGGACGGCCGCGTCATCTACTATTAGTCGATGATCGCGAGAAACGTGGTTAATCGGGTAGACGCACTTCTTCGGCCCTTGGGTTTTGTTCGTCGCAAAGCACTGTGGAATCGAAAAGCCGGTCCGTTTATTGATATCATCGAGCTTCAGCTCAGTAAGGCTGGTGATGCTATCACGGTAAATCTTGGGGTTCTGCACATGGAGGTGTTCGGCCAGTGCTGGAATAGCGAACCTCCCACTTTCGCTGACGCCACGGCGGCGACAGTCAGCGCAAGAGTCGGTCGACTTATTGACGGTAAGGACGTGTGGTGGGAGACTGCGGAACCAGCTTTGCCCGAAAAGGTGACGCGGGCAATAGAGACTTTTGTCCTGCCTTTTCTTGCGAACATGCATTCACTTAAAGCGATGGAAAAGTTTTTAGAGGAGTCCGAGGTTCTAAACCACGACTATCCGCTTCCGATTATCACATTGGCCTTGGTGAAGCACACAACTGGAGATCGCGAAGCGGCTTGTCAAGTGTTGGCCGACCTCAATCGTAAAACGACCAGCGCCTGGCAGGCGCGCGTCTCAGATGTGCGCCACCGTCTGGGATGCGCGTGACATCACCTCAATCCGCCGAAAGTAAGTGATTGGTCTTTGTGTCTCCGCATTCGAGGCTCGGCTTGCCGGGCGATGCCAGCTCACCGACGAGCCGATCGCATTGAATTGAGCGTATTTCTGCTCACTCCGAGCAACCTGGCCGACGCTTTCACGTTGCCGCCCGTCATTTGAAGCGTGTTGTCGACTACGACTCGGTTTTGTTCGGCATCGCCATGCCGCTTGTATTGAAGCTCGGTCAGAAGCTCTGCCGGTAAGTGCTCGGTGCCAATTGCTGACTTGCCCGCCGTTCTAGCCATCAAGAATTCATATTCGACCACCGCGCAAAGCTGTCTAACGTTCCCTTCGTACCTTCCATTCTGCAGTAGCGCCACGGCACGATCATCGAACCTCGACGGACCCTGCAGTTTCGTGCGGCTCTCGCACCGGGCCAACGCGCGATACGCCAAGAGCGGAATCACATTCCTTCGCTCACGCAACGACGGCAGGCGGATCGCGCAGGCCCCAAACCGGTACTGAAGATCCTTAAGGAGTCCGACAAGGGGATCCAGGGCGGGGCCTCCCGCCATCAGACATACCGCTACGATCTGGTGGGCAATCGCCAGTTTGAATTGCGCTCCTCCGGCTTCGAAACGGGGTGTGCGCAAAACGGTCCGGACACCTCGAGCTTCGGACCCGACAATCAGCTCGTGCGGACGTTCAATTCCTGTTTGGCGCAGAACCATTACTGGTACGACAACGCAGGCAATCGCCTCGTCCAGCTCGACACCAGCACCGGCGGCAGCTACCTCGGCCCGCAGAGCGTCCAGTCCTACACGGCGAAGGGCCAGCTCTTCTTCTCGCTGAGTCCCACCGGCAGCGTGGGCACCTACGATTACAACTGGCATTGGTATGACGCGACCGGCCAACGCATGCTCACCTGGCGGACGACGGGGTTCAACTGGGCCCCTGATTCCCTGCCCGCCGGTGGCATACGCACCTACTACGTCTATGACGGCAACGATGTCGCCCTGTCGATCCATCGCACCGGGCTTGGCGCTTTCGCCGTCCGGGCCCGCTATCTGGTCGGGGGCGTCGACAATGCGGTCGCCGGCCGCTTTGCGGGGGAGTTTACTGGGCCCAAGAACCTCGCGCTGATCAACGATCGCCAGGGCACGACGCTCGCCGCGATGCGCGGGGATGGGACGCAGGAGGACAACGTCACCTATTTCAGCAAGGACCCCTTCGGCGGGCTGATCGGCGCGACGAATCAGGGCGGGTCGATGAACACCGAGACCGGCTATGCGGGCGCCTCGACGCCGAATGCGAGCGGCGGGTTCATCTATCTGCGCAATCGCTGGTATGATCCGAAGACGGGGCGGTTCCTGACGCAGGACCCCATTGGGTTAGCCGGTGGGGTGAACCTGTACAGCTATGCGGGGAATGACCCAGTCAATTACTCGGATCCGTTCGGCCTTTCCCCATTAGATTGCCGCAAGGTAAGGTGTCCTACCATCCAGCAGATCGCCATGAGCACAGCAGTGTACAATGCTGGCATGTCGATGCTGGGGGCTTCTCAAAGAGATCGGCGTGAGCGCATGGCCTACCTATTCAACGGGCCTAACGGAACCGTTCGCGTAGGACAGACATATGTAGGCGAGGTAGGTCGTGTGCGGATTGGAACCGATGCCCCGGCTCCGCCGGATGATGCGATTGGCTCAGTTCACACGCATCCCGACGAGACGAAGGGCCCAGATCCGATTCCTGGTGGCACCCCGAGCGGCGATGACCTGGACCTTAGCGCTAAGTACAATATCCATGGCGTCGTCGAAACTGTGCCGTCGCGCTATTTCATCCGCTCCAACAACCAGTCGCTAGCCAAGCAGGCGCGGTCCAAGAAAGATCAGAAGCGTCTTCGCAAAGCCCTCGAAGAGAGGCCCTAATGAACACTAAAGCAGCCGTCATAACAACCCTAGCTGTCCTGCTGCCGGTTTCGTGTCGTGCACAGGGGCGAGAGTCGGCGACGCCACTTACTGAGTTTCAGTGCGGCGCTCCACTACCGAAGACGAGTAGTGCGGTGGCCACGTTGACCAAGGATCAGGCTTGCGTGATTGTAGGGACAGCCATGCGTGCTCTAGCCGCAACGCACGCTCAAGAAGGCCTGCCGGATCCAGCGGACACCGCAATCGTCACGACAGCGCGTATACACGAGCTAACCGAGACCTCGTTGAATGGAGCCGATACGATAGCAACGTGGTGGACGGTCACCTTACGGTTATCAGCTAAGCCTTACGACGTGGAAGTGCGTCTTAACAAGAGCGACGGCAGAGCGCTGGGCGTAGCGAAGACTCACAAGCCTTTTCTTGAGCCGCGGGAGTAATCGCGGCAACTGACTTCAGTTGCCGTGCTTGGGCGGGTCTCCCCCGCATGGTAATCCTTGGCATTGCGGGTCCACGCCAGTTCACCGACGGTCGGATCGGAGTGAATTAAGCGTATTCCTACTGACTCCGAGCAGCCTAGCCGCCGCTTTCACGTTCCCGCCGGTCATTTGAAGCGTGTTTTCGACTACGACTCGATTTTGTTCGGGATCGCCATGGCGCTTGTACTGAGGCTCGGTCAGAAGCTCTGCCGGTAAATGCTCGGCCCCAATTTCTGACTTGCCTGCCGTTCTAGCCATCAAGAATCCATATTCGACCACGGCGCACAGCTGTCTCACGTTCCCCTCGTACCTACCATTTCGCAGTAGCGCGACAGCACCATCATCGAACCGGCACGGACCCTGCAGTTTCGTGCGGCTCTCGCACCGGGCCAACGCGCGATACGCCAAGAGCGGAATCACATTCCTTCGCTCACGCAACGACGGCAGGCGGATCGCGCAGGCCCCAAACCGGTACTGAAGATCCTTAAGGAG
>WNFU01010600.1_pt1 | contig 10155 bp, 13 predicted proteins | sample 5400121 | NCBI WGS metagenome assembly WNFU01 (sample SAMN13153360, study PRJNA577476) | soil metagenome | isolation source: 100 cm soil or saprolite under grassland replicate 1 | place: USA:California | collected 2016-06-15
CGCCAGGCCGGCGCCGGCACCACGGCAGACAGTTCAGTGCCAAGGCAGCCCATCAGGGCGTCAGTTGCGTTGGGAGTCATGCCGCGGTACCAGTGCCGATCCTGACAGCGATCCCTCCAGACCGCCGCCGCAGTCTCACTGTTGCATCTGGGCGACGGGCATCGCTGACGAGTCTCCGAGTGGAGCATCTTCCCATTCACAGGGTCACGAGAACTGCCCAAAGCGGTCGATCGCGAGGGCCATTCGTGGTGTTCCGGGATCTCAGTGGAGGACGTGGAGGCAGACGATCGCCAGATGCAACAGTGCCACCGCGTCGCCCTCGCCCGCGAAGCCGAAGCCCCTGGCCATGAGCGTCGACGCAGCGGCCATCGGGAGGCGTGCTCCTGGATGTCGCCCATCTCGTTCATCGCGTAGCCGAAGATCGCGACACGCAGCGAGCGCCAGGCCGTGACGGCGCGCGCCGCCCGCGCCCCGTCGTCTCGGGGAGCAGGTGGCGACGGCGGTGGAGCACGACCGGGTGCTCGTGCGGGCAGCCTGGTTGCGGGCAGCCCAGCGAGCATCCCCTGACCGCAGGCGGTCTGGCCGAAGCGACCACCGACCGCGCCCAGATCCGGGCCTGGTGGCAGCGCCACCCGGAAGCCAACATCGGGCTCGCCACCGGGGTGGTGTTCGACGTGCTCGACCTGGACGCGGCCACCGGCCGGACCGCGTTTCGCCAGCTCGAGGCCCTGGCGATCCCGACCGGGCCGGTGGCCCGCACCGGCCGCGGGCGGTGGCACTATTACACCGACGCGACGGGGCTGACCAACAGCGTCATCCCGCGTGGGGTCGGCACCGCCAACCCGGTTCGCTGGCATGGCCGCGGCGGCTGCGTGGTCGCAGCCCCAAGCCGGCACGTCAGTGGCGCCCCCACCCGCTGGCTACGTGCGCTCACCACGCCGCTGACCGAGGTGCAGCCACTCCTGCACGAGCTGCTCGCCGCCCGCGAGCAGCACACCCGTCCCCTATAAGCCGCCGACCTTGGATCCGTGGCACGACTGGCCTGGGGCGCTCAAACGACCGCAGTCCGGGCACAGCCATGACCGCGGTCGCGTTGCGGAAGGACTGGCCGTTACGGCCGTTACCGCCCTCGCGCTGGCGGTCGCTTCGCTGCTCGTCCCTCTCCTAGGAGAGGCTAGCGAAACTCATCGTTGCTGCTGAGCGTACCTGTCCCGGCTAGGACGGCGAAGGCGTACCCCGGATTTGGGCTGGTCTTACCCCACCCGTGGGCCGGTTTCCAGGCGCCTGGCCCAGTTGGACAGCGCGCCCTGGGCGGTCACCAGTTCGCTGATGGCGTGCTCGCCAGCGACCTGCGCGCTGGCGGTCAGGATGGCGACCTGCTCGGCCAGGTCCCGGGCCTGCTTGGCGAGCGGCGCGTCCGGCTCAGCCGGTGACGGGTAGGTCATGCTCCTGCCTCCCCTGCGTGGTGGCGGCGGTGGCCGGCGACGTGGGAGTCGGAAAACCGGCCAACCACCGCATGCCACATTGAACCCGATAGTGTCCTATTGCGTCCAATCAAGTCATAAAGCGTCTATCACCGCAGGTCAGAACGGGCGTAGGAGCGTCCAGGCGTGGCAGAATCCGCCCACCGGCGACGTGGGAGTCAGACGGTGTGCGGAGATCAGATGTTGACGCCGCAGGAGCTGGCGGACGAGCTGCGCGTGAGCGCGCGCACCCTACGAGGGTGGCGCGACCGTGGACGCGGCCCGCGTGCGACCCGGATCGAGGGCGCCATCCGCTACCGGCGCTCGGATGTGGACCGCTGGCTCGCCGAGCAGAACCCGCCTGATGACCATCCACCCGAGCGACCCGCCCCATAGATCAGGTGAGCACCCTCGCATGCCGATCCACACCTATGGGAACATGGCTGCTGTGTGCCGTTTACCCAGATTGACTACATGGGTGTAATTTGAGGGAGGACCATGACTGCGGACGATCAGGCAGAGCGCGATCAGCAACCAGAGAGCAGGCCGGCAGGCTTGGTTCAGGTAAGGATCGTAGCTCCAACTGATATGTCCGGAGCACCTTTCTACTACTCGAACTTCGTCCAAGTCGGCATCTCTCCGTATGAGTTCGCGCTGCACTTTAGTCGGATCTCGATGCCGATCGTGAGTGAGCCACCGATGGAACCGGTGGCCTTTGACGTTAGCCCGCAGCCTGTCGTAAGCATGTCGATTCCTCTGAACCTTGTTCGAGGACTCATTCGGGCCTTAGAAGGACAGGCCGAGAATTGGGAGAGAACGTTCCATCAGCCGCTACCCACTGAACCCTCATCAGCGCAGACCGAACCAGAACCGCCGGAGTCCCCGATTGTGGAGGGGGCGGAAGGTCAGTGAACGGAACCATCACCACCGTCGCAACTGCCGCTGCATCTCCACATGACGCGGATACCGTTTCGGTCACAGAAGTAGGCGCTTCCGTGAGGTTGTCTTTGCAGCCCTTTAGGGTTCAGCCTTCCAGGCGGACCATTGCGTTCGCCACTCCGCCCGCTACATCCGTCAGGCATGGACCTGAGTGGGTTACGGTTGGTGCTGTCCGACAAGCGGGGCATCCTGTCCGGTCTTCCCCACTCTCTGTTCTTTACGACTCCTCTGGGCAGTACGTCGTACAGGATGTCCTCGGGGCAACCTATGGCGTTGGCGCAAGCCCAGTAGAGGCCCTAGCGGATTTCTTCTCGGCGCTTGGGGAGTACCTTGCCTTCTTGCGCGCCAATGAGGCTAGGCTGCACCCGGGGCTTCAGGACCAGCTCACCCAACTCCACGGTTTGTTCCCGGGCCGCTAACGGTGCCGCTCCCCAAAAGGACCGTCGTTGGTGCTCTGACAAATAAGCTTGGCTTCGTCCCGGGTCCGGGCGAAGACCATGAGTGGTATGTGCGAGAATCAGGGGGTCGGATCGTAGGCAGCACCCATCTCTCGCGGGGGCGTCGAGCGGTGGGAGACTTTGAGTTGGGAGCGATGGCCCGGGAGTTGTTCGTTCGAGGGCCAACCTTCAGGGGCGCTATCTCTTGTACGGTCAACCCTGATGACTTCTTTGAGCGGATGCGCGAAGGCTTGGAAGCTCACCGACGGTCCTTCCGCCACTAGATCCGTCAGAGCGCAGCGGTCTCCTTGATGAGGTTACGTGGCAATTCTTACGCGGAAGGACACGGAAGCGAGTTCGTCGTCCTTAGAGGTGACTCTGAAGCGGTAGCCGCCTTCGTGATCGAAGTGCAGCATGTTGAGGGTCATCGCCAAGGGATGGAAGGTCGGCGTTCCCGGCCGTGTGCGGGGCGGGTGACCAGCGTTGATCATGCCTTCGATACGCGTTCCAAGAGGTTGATCGTCTTCGTCGAGTAGCTCGATGACGATCGGGATATCGGTCAGCGCCTCGTCGTATCCGATCTGGATGACGAGGACCAGTGCCATGGTTGGCTGTATGGCTGGGATGGCGTGAACGTTGATCGTGTCCCAGGCGCCACCGTGGACGAAGAGCTTCCCGCCCTCTACGCTGGCGGCGTCCGCCAACATTGCTGTCGTCACGTTCATGTGGCACAGTGTAACACATGAGAGACCGCTTCGAGATCGACCTGCTCGATCCGGTTGATCCGTTCGAGATCGATGAGCGGAACCGGCCCCACCTCTACAAGCACCTTCCGGTAGTGAGCGGCCGGTATGTCTCGGTCGGCGTCGAAGAAATCCTGGACGTGTATCTCCTTGGCGACCCGATGTATAATCCGGGAAATGAGGAAGAAGAAGCTGATTGGATCATGATCGGGGAATGTCCAGGGATTGTCCTCAAGATACCTCTGGCGCCACCTAATGAACCCAATCCCAGGAAGTGCCGACCGATTGGTCTAGATGGTGTAACCAACGAAGAACGTAGACGCCACCGAGAGTGGGTGAAGAGACCATGACAGACAACAACCCGGAGAACCGGAACCCTGTTGGGCCGCGTGCCCGAGCGGGGCAGGCGCGGATGTTGACCAGTCATGTCCCGATCCGATTCCGGCCGCAGACCATCGAGAAGGCCAAGGCCATCGCCGAACGAGACGGCATGACCGTCAGCTCTTGGATTCGAGGCGTGGTGGAGCGCGAGGTTGAAAGGCGCATGCCTGCCTTGCCGCAGACTCGTCTATCCGAATCTGGCACCACTTGGAGGGTTATCCGGCACGCGAATCCGACCGAAGTGGAGACGGAAAATCCCGATTACGATCGGGACCTCGCTCAGTTGGAATCCATCTGAGCGTGCATGATCGACTTGTCACACCCACCGTCTAGAATTGAAAGGAGAAATAAAGAGTGACCCCCGCGCAGCGCTAACTGCCGGGGGTCTGGACCAGGAGAGCTAGCTCCGTGGTCAGACAAACCGTACCACCGCGCTCGGACGCGGTACAGGTCGCTGGGCTGCTCAACAGCCCGGAGATCACCCAGCTTGTGGCCGAGCTGGAAGCCACCCGCTGGACCGGCCGCCCCGGCTACCCGGTCAGCGCGATGGTCGGTATGGCGCTCACCAAGAACGTCTATACCTTGCCGACGTGGACTCGTACCGTGGCCCTGGTCCGCGAGCACGCCGCCCTTCGCATGGCCCTTGGTTGCCCTGACGTTGCCAGTGTGCCGAGCGTGCATGCCTGCTACCGGTTCACGCGCAAGCTGCGGAAGTTCAAGCCGCTGCTGGACGCCTGCCTGGACCGCGTGATCGCCGCCCTGCACGAGCAGATCCCCGAGCTGGGCACGACCGTCGCCATCGACGCCAGCGACCTGCCCGCCTACGCCAACGGGCAGCGCTACCTCTACAAAGGCGGCCCGGAGCGCAAGCAATACAGCGACCCTGACGCCTCCTGGGGTCACCGCTCGGCGGTGTCCACCCGATCGGCCGGGAGCTTCTACGGCTACAAGCTCCACCAAGTGGTCTGCGTCGAGACCACCCTGCCGCTGGCGTGGCGGGTGGAGACGGCCAAGGCGAGCGAGTCCACCTTCGCCCTGCCGCTGCTGGACGCCGTGAAGGCGCGCGGGTTCCGCCCCCAGGTCGCCATCATGGACATGGGCTACGACATGGGCCCCGTCTACGACGGGTGCGAGGAGCGCGACTGCCACCCGGTCATCCCGCTGCGCGAGACCCTGAGGGGCACAGAAACCATGATCGACCCGGTGAGCGGCGCCTTTGTAGGATCGGGCCTTTCCGAGAGGAGGCTCGGCCCATGCTCGTCGCCCTCATCTACCTGCTCCTGCGCCGGCTGGTCGCCCTCGTGGGAGGCTCCTCGGATGCTCGGCACGACGATGTCGAGGTCCTCGTCCTTCGCCACCAGCTCGCAGTCCTCAGGCGCCAGGTCGGCCGGCCCCGCCTCCGCCGCCGGGACCGGCAGTACCTGGCTGCGCTGAGCAGAGCGCTCCCCCGGGAGCGATGGTCCTCGTTCCTGATCCGGCCACAGACGCTGCTTCGTTGGCACCGCGAGCTGGTGCGCAGAAAGTGGACCTACCGCCACCGATCGACCAGGGGTCGACCGCCGGTCGCACCCGACGTTCGCGACCTCATCCTGAGAATGGGACGTGACAACCCTCGGTGGGGATGCCTGCGGATCAAGGGAGAACTCGCCAAGCTCGGGGTGAGGGTCTCGGCGACGGCCATCCGAACGCTGCTGCGTCGCCATGGCCTCGGCCCAGCCCCACGGCGGTCCGGGCCGACGTGGAGCGAGTTCCTGCGCAGCCAGGCCAGCAGTGTCCTGGCCGCCGACTTCTTCACCGTGGAGACGGCGTGGCTGCGCACGCTGTACGTATAAGTTACGTGGAATCACGCTGCAGGTGTGGTCTTGTGCCTGGCGGCGTTACCACCAGCTGAGAGGTCTTGTTGGTCCCATTGAGGGTGATCGAGGAGAAGTGGCCGGTCCTGGGCCGGCACGAGCGGGCAGCCGAGTGGCTGCGGATCTGGACGGATCTGGGGCGGGCGCCCCGGACGATCGACGCCTACGCGCGGGGGTTGGCCGAGTATCTACAGGTCTGTGAGCGTGACGGCGTCGATCCGCTGACCGCCAACCGGTCGCAGGTCGCCGCGTTCGTGATGGGGTTGACATCACGGCCTGGTCGGCGGGGCGCGAATGTGGTGGCGCTTGACTCGGGGAAGGGGCTGGCCAACGCCACGCTGCAGCAGCGGCTGGTGCCGGTGCGGTTGTTCTACGACTTCCTCGTCGAGGAGGGTCTGCGGGACTCCAATCCAGTCGGTCGCGGCCGCTATCGGCCCGGGCGGGGCTTCGGCGGCGGGCCGCGGCCGCTGGTGCCCCGGATGGTGAAGCTGCCGTGGGTCCCGTCGGAACAGGAGTGGCTCGACGTGCTGGCAGTCTTCCGGGCCGAGCCGGTCCGCAACCGGCTGATGCTCGCGCTGGCCTACGACGCCGCGCTGCGGCGCGAGGAACTGTGCTCACTGCGTACCGACGATCTCGACCCGGCCCACCGCACGCTGCGGGTGCGGGCGGAGACGACCAAGACCCGGCGAGAGCGGGTGGTGCCGTACTCCGCGCCGACCGGCCTGCTGCTGGCCGAGTATCTGCGGCACCGCTCCACGCTCAGCCGCTCGCGCGGGCCGTTGTTCCTGTCGCAGTCGCACCGCAACCTGGCCGAGCCGTTGACGCTGTGGACCTGGTCGAAGGTGGTGCGCAGGGTCGCGCTGGCCGCCGCGGTGCCCCGGTTCTCCACCCATACCCTGCGGCACCTGTGCCTGACCGACCTGGCCCGGATGGGCTGGGAGCTGCACGCGATCGCCACGTTCGCCGGCCACCGCAGCACGGACTCCACCTTGCGCTACATCCATTTGTCCGGGCGGGAGTTGTCGGCACGGCTGAACGCGTCGATGGCGCAGATCCATCAGCAGCGCGTCGCTTTGCTCGCCGAGACCCAGGGAGGTCGGGCATGACGGCCCTTGTGCCGTCGGCGGCCTCCGTCCCGGCTGGCGCCGACTGGGCGGAGTGGCGCTTCGGGCTGGAGGTCACGCGCTTTGACCGGCGTCCTGGTCTGCTCGAGGGGGAGGCCGAGGCGCTTGCGGCGCTGGGCCCCAGGGGCCTTCGGCGCAATCGTGCCCGGGGTCTCCCGCGGCGGACGGCTCCTGCCTTGAGGGCGCTCGCGCGCCTGGTCGAGCCGCTGGATGAAGCGCGGGCTGTGCTGCACCACGCCGATGACGTGCGCCACCGGCGGGCCAGTGCTCACGCCGCCGCGATCATCCTGCAGCACTGCACCGACAGCGGACGCGCCTGGTGGGGCTGGACGGCCTGGGACTGGGCCCGGGTGTGCGGCGCATCCAGTGCGGCATTCCTCGCCGCGCAGCCGCTGCCGACCGAGACAACCGTGCGCCCGTTCCTGGTCGCGCTCGGCTACCTGGTCGGCGAGTTCGCCGACTTCCAGCACCTGGGCAACTTCAACCGCCTGCACCTGGCACAGCTGGTCTTCGGCACCCAGGCCGTGCAGGCCGCGATGAGCGAGGCGAGTGCGGTGATGCAGCGGTGGGGCTACCGCAGCCAAACCCGCGACGACGGCCGCTACCGACTGCCCGGCGTCCTCGGCCAGGCCCTACTGATCAATCGCAGTCCCCGGCTGGAGGACCTGACCAGCGCGGCCTTCGCCGTTCTGCACGCGCATCCGGCTACCTCCTCCCGCCACTTGCCGGCGCTCTACGCGCTGCAGAAGGTCGTGGCCGACCTTGGACACTGCCACGCCCCGGTGCGGCCCGGCCGCAACCACGCCCCGGTCATCGAGGGCACGCACCCGTCCTGGGCCGGCTGGGTCGAGCGCTGGTACGACACCTCGACGCTTACCCCCAAGGTCCGCGCCATCATCCGCACGCTGATGGCCAAGGCCGGACGGTGGCTGGCGGACAAGCACCCCGAGGTCACCGAGCCGGGCCAGTGGACCCGGGCGACCTGCGCGGCCTGGGTCGCCGCCATCGACCGCATGGCCGTCGGTGACTACGTCCAGCGCCGCGATCACCTGCGCGGCCGCAGCGGCACACCGATCTCCCCGCGCACCAAGGCCCACATCCTCATGGCCAGCCGCAGCTTCTTCCGCGACTGCCAGGAATGGGAGTGGTTCCCGCGCCGGTTCGATCCCTCCCGGGCACTGGCCGTGCCCCGCAGCGTCGCCGCGCTGATCGGCACCGACCCGCGAGTGATCGCCGACGACGTGTGGGCGAAGCTGATGTGGGCCGGACTCCGGCTGGAAGCCGACGACCTGCCCGGCACCTCGGCCGACAGCTACTATCCGCTGGCCCTCATCCGGGCGCTCACCCAGACCTGGCTGTTCTCCGGCCTGCGCAGTGACGAGATCTCCCGTCTGCGCGTCGGCTGCATCCGCTGGCAGAACAACGGACACCCCATCGCCGGCGACTCGAGGGAAGTCCTCGCCGAGGACGCCGTCTGCCTGCTCGACGTTCCAGTCCACAAGACCGGCACTGCCTTCACCAAGCCCGTCGACCCGATCGTCGGGCAGGCCATCCAGGCCTGGCAGGCCCTACGACCCGAGCAGCCAAAACGCTTGGACCGCAAGACCAGCGAGCAGGTGGACCTGCTCTTCTCCGTCCGCGCGCACCCAGTCGCCAAGAATTACATCAACCGCTCGATCATCCCGGCGCTGTGCGCCAAGGCCGGCGTTCCCACCGCTGACATCCGCGGCAACCTCACCAGTCACCGGGCCCGTTCGACCATCGCCAGCCAGCTCTACAACGCCAAGGAACCGATGACCCTGTTCGAGCTGCAGGCATGGCTTGGCCACCGCAGCCCGAACACCACGCAGCACTACGCCAAGATCACCCCGAACACGCTCGCCAAGGCCTACACCCAGGCCGGGTACTTCGCTCGCAACGTCCGCGCCATCGAGGTCCTCATCGACCGGGATGCCATCGCCTCCGGAGCCGCTGCCGCCGGAGAGCCCTGGCAGCACTACGACCTGGGACACGGCTGGTGCACCTACAGCTTCTTCGAGCAGTGCCCGCACCGGATGGCCTGCGCACGCTGTGACTTCTACACCCCCAAGGGCTCCACGAAGGCCCAGCTCCTCGAGGCCAAGGACAACCTCCAGCGCATGCTCACCTCCATCCCGCTCACCGACGACGAACGCGCCGCAGTCGACGACGGGCACAAGGCACTGGACTCCCTGCTCGACCGCCTGACCGACGTCCCCACGCCGTCAGGCCCCACCCCCCGCGAGATCGGCATCCCGGCGACGGCCACCCGCCTCCCCATCGCGGAGGTCACACAGGGCATACAGCGATGAACTTGACATCGTTGATTCCACAGAATGTTCTTCGTCATCGAGGTTCACACCAGGCGCGTCCACATAGCCGGAGCGACGAGGCATCCCGATACGGCGTGGGTGACCCAACAGGCCCGGAACCTCCCCCTCGACCTGTCCGGGCGTGGGCCGTTCCAGTTCCTGATCCGCGATCGCGACGCCAAGTACCCGAGGAGCTTCGACGCCGTCTTCGCGGCCGACGGCATGCGCGTGGTGCTCACCCCGTTCCGAGCCCCGCGGGCGAACGCCTTCGCGGAGCGCTGGGTGAGGACCGTCAGGCGCGAGTGCCTCGACTGGACGCTCGTGGTTGGTCGCCGTCACCTGGAGCGGGTGCTTCGCGAGTACGTGGTCCACTACAACGCGAGGCGTCCGCACCGTGGGCTCGACCTCCGGGCGCCTGACGCGCCGTCGGATGCTCCCGCTCCGGCCAGCACTCCTCGAGGCGTGCGAAGGCGCGACATCCTGGGCGGGCTCATCCATGAGTACGAACTGGCTGCATGAAGCCCGAATCGCGAGTTTCCGTGCCCTTCAGGCTCCGGACCGGAGCCGTAGCCGCACCTGGGAACAGCCGGTCGGCGGTGCCGAGCGGCGAGGCCGACCGCTCGGGCACCCGTCCCGCGCCGAGCGGTTATCCTGGGGTTTGGCGATGAGGCTCGCCGTGACCGCGCACCCTGCGCTGATGGCTTCTACGGGCGGACCAGCCAGCTTGGCGACGGGGTGATCGCGTGGGCATGCCGTTCCCACCGTCTGGGCGCTTCCTGTTCGGAAAGGACCGGGCCGCGTGGCTCGCGCCGCGGGTCGCGTGGCTCCCGCCGTACGGCCGCGGCAACGGCCTCGACGCGGCGAGCTGGGCGCCCCTCGCCGACG
>WNFU01027933.1_pt1 | contig 10155 bp, 6 predicted proteins | sample 5400121 | NCBI WGS metagenome assembly WNFU01 (sample SAMN13153360, study PRJNA577476) | soil metagenome | isolation source: 100 cm soil or saprolite under grassland replicate 1 | place: USA:California | collected 2016-06-15
ATCCGTGGGCAGCTCGCTCCAGCGTCCGGCGACGTCCGCCGGCGCATCCCACCGCTCGGTCGCCAGCAGGAAGGCGCGCCTCCCGCGCAGCACGTCCGGCAGCGCGCCGAGGCCCCAGCGGACGATCACCCGAGTCGTTCGCGCGCGAGGTCGAGGAACGCTTGCGCCGCGCGCGTGAGCGTCCGTCCCGCAGCACGCGCGAGGAAGATCTCGCGCGACGGCTCGAGCCCCTTGACGTGCGCCTCGGTGAGCGTCCCCGCGGCGAGCGCCGCCTCGATCGCCGACCGCGAGATGAACGTGACGCCGAAGCCCGCCTCGACCGCTGCGCGTACGGATTCCTGCAGTCCGAGCTCGAGCCGCGCGTCGAAGTCGCGCGATCGCATTCCGGCTGCGCGCAGCTCGTCCTCGATCGCCTCGCGCACCCCGGCTCCCTCCTGCATGAGGATCAGCGTCTCCCGTTGTAGGTCATCGAGCGAGATCGTCTTGCCGGCGAAACGGTGACCCGGCGGGCACGCGAGCACGACCTGGTCGCGGAACAGCGGCTCGAAGACGACCGAGCGATGACGACGCGCAAACCCGACGACGCCGAGCTCGAGGGCGCGGTCGGCGACGAGCTCGACGATTCGGTGCGTGTCGGCGACCGTGAGCGCGACGCTCAGCTCCGGGTACGTGCGCGCGAGCTCCCCGAGGAGGAGGGGGACGACGGAGCCGCCGGGCCCGGTCGACGCGCCGAGCTCGAAGCGACCGGCGATCCGCTCGCCCTCGGTCAGCTCGTCGAGGAGCTGCTCCTCCGCGGCCAGCACTCGCTGTGCGTTGCGATAGAGGCGCTGCCCTGCCTCCGTCGGCTCGACCCGGCGGCCGGAGCGGTCGAGCAAGTGCGCGCCCAGACGCTTCTCGAGCGCCCGGATCTGCAGGCTCACAGCGGGCTGCGTGACGCCGAGCCGCTCGGCCGCTTGTGAAAAGCTCTTCTTCTCGACCACCGCGCAGAACGCCGCAAGCTGTCGCGTATCCATAAGGATTCATTATGCAGCACCATCCGTCTGAGTCATTCGTCACTCGCTTCGAGTCGCTGGCGGGAACGTCGACGAAGCGGCATGTCGACCTGGAGCTGCGTTTCCTCGACGTGATCTTCGCGCTCGTCTTCGGGCTGCTCACGGTGCCGCTCGCGCTCGTCATCGGCGCCGTCGTGACGGCGACGAGCGGCCTGCCCGTCCTCTACCGCGGCGAGCGGGTCGGCCGAGGCGGCCGCATCTTCACGATCCTCAAGTTCCGCACGCTCAGGCGTGACGCGGAGACGCGACTCGGGCCTTATTTGGGCGAGGAGCTCGTCCGCCGCACAGAGCTGGAGTACACGCGCGCGGGCCGCGCGCTGAAGGCGTCGCAGCTCGACGAGCTGCCGCAGCTCTGGAACGTCCTTCGCGGCGACATGTCGTTCGTCGGCCCGCGCCCGATCCGCCCGCGCTTCTTCGAGCAGCTCGCCGGAGAGCTGCCGGCGTACTGGCAGCGCCTCGTCGTCCGACCCGGGGTCACCGGCTTCGCGCAGGTGCGCCGCGGCTACGAGACGTCGATGGCGGAGAAGCTCGCGCACGACCTCGAATGGATCGCCGATCGCTCGGTGCGCCTCTACCTCCGGACGCTCTTCGCGACGGCGTTGCGCGTCGTACGCCAGACGCTAAACATCTAGGCGCGAGTCCTCGAGGTCGAGGTCGCGCTGCACGCGGTGCATGACGTCTTCGGCGATGCGGCCTTCGTTGCGCAAGGCGACAACGGCGGCTCGTTCCGCGTCGAGCAACTCGCGACGCACGCGCTGATACGCGAGCGAGCGCTCCTCGATCGCGCCGTCGTCCGCGTCGTCGAAGCGCGCCGTGAAGCGGTTGCGGCGGAACTGATACAGGCCACGAAGCCTCTCGGCCGTGTCCTCGCGCACGGCGCCTTCGTCGACGAGCTCCTCGAGCCGTCCGATCGCCGCCTCGGCGGCATGGATACGGGCCTTCGCCTCCTCCTTGACGTCGAGCCCGTCGTCTTCGAGACCGAGCGCGCGGATCACGAACGGGAGCGACAGGCCTTGCAGGACGAGCGTCGCGAAGACGACGCAGAACGCGAGGTACACGATCAGGTCGCGGTCGGCGAAGCGTGCGCCCGCGTCGGTGGTCAACGGAATCGCGAGTGCCGCCGCCAGCGTGATCGCGCCTCGCAATCCCGTCCAGCAGACGAATGCGGGCTGCTGCCACGGCGGATACGGATCGCGCTCACGGATGCTGGGGAAGAGCAGGCGCGGGAGATACGTCAGCGGCAGGACCCACACGATGCGCGTCGCGATCACAACGGCCGAGACGGCCGCGGCGTACGCAAGCAGCTGCGCCGTCCCAAATCCCGATAGACGGTCGAGGATCGGCTGCAGCTGCAAGCCGACGAGGCCGAACAGCAGCGCGTTCAGCAGGAAGTTGAAGATCGACCAGAACGCGCGTCCCTGCAATCGCGTCTCGACCGTCGTCAGCTCGGGTGTGTGCCACCCCATATACACGCCGGCCGTCACTGCCGCGAGCACGCCCGACGCGCCGATCGCCGACGCCGGCAAGAATGTGAAGTAGCCGGTCAGGAAGGCGATCATCACCTCGAGCGGCGGGTTGTCGAGGCGCCGGCGCACGAGCCGGATTGCGTGGCCGATGACGAGGCCGACGCCGATCCCACCGAGCACGGCCCAGACGAAGCTCGCCGCGGCGTCCGCAAGCGAGAACGTGCCCGTGACCACCGCCGCGACCGCGAACTTGAAGAGCACGAGCGCCGTCCCGTCGTTGACGAGGCTTTCGCCTTCGACGACCGCGATCGGCCGCCGCGGAACCCCGAGCCGCCGGCCGATCGACGTCGCAGCGAGCGGATCGGTCGGGGAGACGACCGCGCCCAACACGAACGCGGGCGCCCACGACATCCCAATCGCCGCGTGCGCAACCGCTGCAACGGAAACGGTCGTCGCGACGACGAGGCCGAGGGCGAGCAGCGAGACCGGCCGCAGGTTCTGACGCAGCTCCCGCAGGCCGGTGTTGTACGCGGCGGAGTAGAGGAGCGGCGGCAGGATGCCGACGAGGACTACGTCCGGCGGCAACGCGATATCCGGGACACCCGGCGCGAAGCCGAGCAGGAGCCCTCCCAGCACGAGCAGGATCGGATAGGGGATCCGCAGCGGATCGGCGAGCAGCAGGAGCACCGCCGCGGTCACGAGCAGCAGCAACAGCTGCACCTCCTGATGAGCTCCGAACTCCGCGAGCGTCACCTCACTAAAGTAGTCGCGCATGTGCGGGATCTGCGGGACAGCCTCGACCCGCCGAGCCGCGGATCCCGAGCGGCTGGCGGCGATGAGCGCCACGCTCGCACACCGCGGACCGGACTCCGACGGCATGTTCGTGGACGGAGGCGTGGGGCTCGCCGCCCGCCGCCTGTCGATCATCGACCTCGACACGGGCGACCAGCCGATCGCAAACGAGGACGGCAGCGTCGTCGTCGTGCAGAACGGCGAGATCTACAACTACGAGGAGCTGACGCACGAGCTCGTGCGCGCCGGGCATCGCTTCCGCACGCACGGCGACACCGAGGTGATCGTGCACGCGTACGAGGAATGGGGCACGGCGTTTGCGGAGCGGCTGCGCGGCATGTTCGCGATCGCGATCTGGGACGGGCGCGAGCGCCGGCTCGTGCTCGCGCGCGACCGCTACGGCATCAAGCCGCTCTACTACCGCGCGCAGGACGACGGGATCGTGTTCGCATCGGAGCTGCGCGCGCTGCCGCGGGACGAGATCGATCTGGACGCGCTGGAGGCGTTCCTCGGGTTCAACTCCGTCCCCGCTCCGTTCTCGATCTTCCAGGGCACACGCAAGCTGCCACCGGGGCACGTCCTGCTGTGGAACGGCAGCGTCGAGCTGAAGCGCTTCGCCCGCCCCGCGCCGACCGCGGACACAAGAAACGAGGACGAGGCGGAGCTGGTCGAGGAGCTTCGCGCCCGGATGCGCGACTCGGTGCGCGCGCATCTGGTCAGCGACGTTCCGGTGGGCGTGCTCCTCTCCGGCGGCGTCGACTCGTGCATGCTCGCCGCGCTCGCGGCGGAGGAGACCGGCGAGCCGCTGCGCACGTTCTCGATCGGCTTCGAGGAGCGCTCGTTCGACGAGCTGGCGGACGCGCGCCTCGTCGCGGAGCGCTATGGAACGGTGCACCGCGAGCTCGTGCTGCGCCCCGACGCGGCGCTGCTCCTCCCCGCCCTTGCCGACGCCTTTGACGAGCCGTTCGCCGATTCGTCCGCGCTGCCGACCTACCTCGTCTCGCAGCTCGCGTCCGAGGACGTGAAGGTCGCACTGTCCGGGGAGGGCGGCGATGAGCTCTTCGGGGGCTACTACACGTACGCGGCCGATCTCTTCGCGCAGCGTTTCGGCGGGCTTGCGGCGGCGGTCCGGCCGCTCGTCGAGCGGCTGCCGACGTCGACGCGCAGGGCGAGCTTCGACTACCGCGCGAAGCGTTTCGTGCGCGCCGCGCATCTGCCGCCGCTGGAGCGGCACCATGGCTGGAAGGAGATCTTCTCGCCCGACGCGCGGGCCGAGGTCACCGGACGACGGTCGGCGTTCGACCCCGTCGATCTGCTGCGGACGCGCTTCGCGGAAACCGAGGGCGCGCCGCTGCTGGCGCGCCTCCAGGACGTCGACCTCGGCACCTACCTCGTCGACGACCTGCTCGTGAAGACAGATCGCGCGTCCATGGCGCACTCGCTCGAGGCGCGAGTGCCGTTCCTGGACTCGGTCGTGACCGGCTTCGCGCTCGCGCTGCCGACGCGGCACAAGGTGCGCGGCCTGGCGAAGAAGCGCTTGCTGCGCAAAGCGGCGGAGCCGCTGCTGCCGGCGCGGATCGTGCACGGCCGTAAGCGCGGCTTCTCGATCCCCGCCGCCGCGTGGCTCGCCGGCGAGCTGGAGCCGTTCGCGCGCGACACGCTGTCCTGCGGACTTCGGCCTGGAAGACCGGGCAGGCGCGCTGCGCGCGCGTGCCCATCGGCGGTCGTCATAGGGTGATTGGCTACGTTCAACGCCAGTATCGGCGCGGCGAAGCCGCGCCTCGGTCGACACCGAATTCGAAGATGAACCTTTCGCCGGCAGCGCGGCTCAGCCGCGCTGCTCACCAGCCCAACGTCGCCGCGGCTCACCCTCCAAGCACACTTCTGGGCACGCGCGCAAAGCGCGCCTGCCCGGTTTACCCCGCGCGAAATGCGGAGCATTTCGCGCGGTGAAAGTCTGGATCGACATGACGGCGAGCGCGCACGTGCTCGTCTTCAGGCCGCTGATCGACATCTTGCGCAGCCGCGGCGACGAGGTCGAGATCACCGCACGCGAGTACGCGCAGACGCTGCAGCTACTCGAACTGCACGGCCTGCAGGCCGATGCCGTCATCGGTCACCACGGCGGGCGCTTGTTCTCCCGCTTACGCGCGCTGCGCCGCTGGGCACGCGGGCGCGGCTTCGACGTCGCGCTCGCGCACGGCTCGCACGAGCTGACCATGACCGCACGACGGCTGGGCATCCCGAGCGCGACCACGTTCGACTACGAGTTCGCATGGCTGCAGCACCAGCTCGGCTGCCGCGCGGCGACGAGGGTCGTCGTCCCGGACGCGATTCCGCAGGAGCGCCTCGCGCGTTACGGCGCGACGCCGCCGAAGCTTCTCCAGTACGCGGGTCTGAAAGAGGAGTACTACCTCGCCGACTTCGAGCCGGACACCGCCGTGCTCGAGCAGTTCGCGCTCGACGCGCAACGGATCCTCGTCGTCCTGCGTCCCCCGCCGGACGTGTCGCTCTACCACCGGCATTCGAACCCGCTCTTCCCGCAGACGCTCGACTTCCTCGGCACCCGAGACGACGTGCACGCAATCGTCCTGCCGCGCACCGAGGAGCAGCGCGACTTCGTGCGCGGGCTCGAGCTGCCGTCCGTGATCGTCCCGGAGCAGGCGGTGGACGCGCAAAGCCTCATCGCACTCGGAGATCTCGTCGTCTCAGCCGGCGGAACGATGAACCGCGAGGCTGCGGCCCTCGGCGTCCCGGTCTACACGACGTACGGCGGGCCGAACAGCGGGTCGATGAGGACGGTTCGCCCCTCGCTGACGTCGACCTCTCCGGCGCTCTCGAGCCGCTTGAGCGCACGGCTGACCGACGACTTGTCGGCATCGAGACGCGCGAGGACATGCGTCCGCAACGTCGCGCCCCGCCCCTCCACGATCGCCCGCAGGCTCTTCTGCTCGACCTGCGTGAAGCGCTGCCAGTGCGCCTCGAACTCCGGCCTGAGCTCGGTCAGCGTCGTCGACAGCGCCCGCTCCCAGTGCGCGAGCGTGGCTGTCTCCTGGGGCTCGACGATGTCCCAGAGCCGGTACGCGAGCAGCATCGCGCGCTGCGGATGGCCCGCCGCCGTCTGCACGAGCGGGTTCACCGCCTCGCCGGCGGAGCGCCCGGTCTGCTTGAAGCGGTCGACGATGTACGCGGCGATGTCGGACGACGGAAGCGGCCCGAGCCGCAGCGGGACGGCCTGGCCGTAGAGCGGCCGCTCCTTCTCCTCGAACAGCTGCTTCATCAGCCCCTGCTCCGAGCCGGCGAAGACATACGAGGCGACCTCACCCTGGTGCTGGATGTGACTGCGCACGATCGCGTCGACCGACGCAAGCTTCGTGATGTCCTGGAACTCGTCGAACACGACGAGCGCGCGGAACCCGCCCTCCTGCTCCAGACGCAGCGGCAGGTCGAGCAGCGCGTGCAGTGCCGGCAGCGGGTCGGTCCGGGGGTCGACCTGGAGCCTCACGCCGATCCCCAGCGCGCTCAGCGAAAGGCCGAGCCCGGTCCGCTGCAGGAACTCGTCGATCCGCGCGCGCATCCTGCCCTTGAGCTGAGCGGCGTACGCGCGCTCGATCCGAACGGCGACGTCGGCGAGCGAGAGGACGCCGTAGAGGTCGACGAGCACGGTCGTCATGCCCTCCGACCGCTCCGCCTCGCGCAGGACGCGGCGGAGGAGGCTCGTCTTGCCGTACTTCCGCGGCGCGTAGAGGCGGACGTAGTGGCCGCCGACGGCAGCCTTGAGCAGCGCGGCAGCTTCGTCGTCGCGGTCGATCACCTCGTCCGGCGGGATCGGGCGGGAGTAGACGAACGGGTTGACGTCCGTGATCACGGCGTCCAGGCTACCAGGGAGGTTGCGTACAGAACAACCTAAGAGTTGCTCGTGAAGCAACGCCTAGGGAGCGGGGCTTGCAACCTCCCGGTCGAGGATCGCCAGCACGTCGTCCCCGAAGCGCTCGAGCTTCGACGGCCCGACGCCGGGCACCGCCGCGAGCTCGCTCAATGTCTGCGGCTTGCGGCCCGCGATCTCCGCGAGCGTCGAGTTGTGGAAGACGACGTATGCCGGCACCTCGTCCGTGCGCGCCCGTTCGAGCCGCCACTGCTTCAGCGCGGCGAAGACGGGATCGTCCGGGTCGGCTTCGCGGCGTTGCGGCGCCTGCCGCGGCTCGAGCCCGAGCTCGCGCACGAAGCGTGAGGGCGTGCGCGTCCACGTCACGAACAGCTGCCACTTCGCACGCGTCAGGCCGACATAGAAGAGGCGCCGCTCTTCGGCAATCGCGTCCGGCGTCTTCGCCTGTCGCACCGGCAGCTCCTTCTCCTCCACGCGCGCGACGAACACCGCCTCGAACTCCAGCCCCTTCGCGCCGTGGAGCGTCAGGAGGTGGACGCCGCGCCGCGACTCGCCGCCGTCGCCGAACCGGCGCTCGAGCTCGGCGACGAAGCCGGGGCCGTCGAGGTCGGCGAGCTCCTCCGCCAGCCGGACGAGCCGGCCGAGGTCGCTCTGGCGAACCATCTCGCGCTCGCCGAGCTTGTCGGGCGGGTTCTCGACCCAGCCGCGCTCCTCGGCGAGCTTGCGCACATCCGCCGGCGACGAGAGCCGCCGCAGCACGAAGCGCGCACTCTCCCGGCCGAGGAACGACGCACCCTGCGCGGGGATGCCGGCCTCGTGTAGCGCCTCCTCGAAGTCCACGAGGCGCGCGTTCGTGCGGCAGAGGATCGCGACGTCCTCGTACGGGATCTCGAGGGCGCGGAGGCGCTCCACGGCGAACGCAGGCTCGTCCTCGCAGAGCCGCAGCTCTGGCTCGGGGCCGTCGGCGCGTGTCGCGTGCAGCGTCTTCTCGGCGCCGCCGAGCTTCGGCACGAGCCGGTTCGCGAGCTCGAGCACCTGCGGCGAGGAGCGGTAGTTCTCTTCGAGCCGGATCACCGCCGCGTGCGGGAAGCGCGTCGGCATCGCGAGCAGATGCTCGGGTGACGCGCCGGTGAACGCGTAGATCGACTGGTAGTCGTCGCCGACGACGCAGAGCTCGTCGCGCGGGCCGAGCCACAGCCCGAGGAGCGTCTGCTGCAGGAGGTTGACGTCCTGGTACTCGTCCACGGTGAACGCGCGAAAGCGTTCTCGCACGAGACCGAGCGCGACGTCGTCGTCGGAATAGAGCTGGATCGCCAGCTCGAGCAGGTCCTCGAAGTCGGCGTAGCCGGCCGCCGCCTTGCGCTCTTCGTACTGCCTGTAGACGCGGAGCATCAGGTCGGGAGGGATCGGCGGCTCGTGCTCGCCGAGCTCGGCGCGGTAGCGCGCCGGCGGGATGCGGCGGTTCTTCGCCCATTCGATCTCCGTCGCGAGGTCGCCCGCAGGACGGAAGCGGTAGGCGCCCGGCAGCGAGTTCGCGATGCGCCGCAGCGGCAGCGCCTTCGACGAGACGATCTTGCCGACCCGTCCCGGCGCGTACTGGTGCAGCTGGCCGAGGGCGGCCGCGTGGAACGTGCGAGCGGTGACTCCGCGTGCCCCGAGCGCCTCGAGCCGAGCGCGCAGCTCGCCGGCCGCCTTGTCCGTGAACGTCACCGCGAGGATCTCGTCCGCGCGGAACGCGCCGCTCGTGACCTGGTTCGCGATGCGGTGCGTGATGGTCGTCGTCTTGCCGGAGCCCGCGCCCGCGAGGATGCAGACGGGGCCGCGCACCGCGCCGACGGCGCGCCGCTGCTCGGGATTCAGATCCACGGGCGGCAGCCTAGGCCCCCGGATCGGACGGGACCGTTACGAGATCGTCGTGGAAGTCCGCGACACCTCGACACGTTGCGGCGCGCGCGAGAGCGCGGTCATGCGCGAGACGAGCTCGAGCGTCTCGCCCTCCTCGACGAGCCGCCCCAGCTCCCGCAGCTCGCCCTCGAGCCAGGCCGGCTCGATCGACGCCTGCGAGGCGGCGAGGATCTTCGGGTGCGCGGTCGGCTCGGCCGACTCGTCGTCGTTCCAGAGCACCTCGTGCAGCTTCTCGCCGGGCCGCACGCCGGTGATGCGGATCGCGATGTCGCGCTCCGGCACCTTGCCGGACAGCCGGATCATGTTCTCGGCGAGCTCGTAGATCGAGACGGGCTCGCCCATGTCGAGGACGTAGACGTGCCCGCGTCCGCCGATGGCGCCCGCCTGCACGATCAGCGAGACGGCCTCCGGAATCGTCATGAAGTAGCGCGTCATCTCCTTGTGCGTCACCGTCACCGGCCCGCCGCGCTCGATCTGCCTGCGGAAGATCGGGATCACGCTTCCTGACGACCCCAGGACGTTGCCGAAGCGAACGGCCACGAAGCGGGTTGCGACGTCCTCGCGTGAGCCGTACGCCTGCACGATCCACTCGCCGATCGCCTTCGACTGGCCGAGCAGGTTCTTCGGCTCTGCCGCCTTGTCGGTGGACACGAGGACGAAACGGCTCGTCTCGAACTCGACGGCGACGTCTGCGAGCGTCTTCGTGGTCAGCACGTTGTTGCGCACCGCCTCGAGCGGGTTCGCCTCGAGCAGCGGCACGTGCTTGTAGGCGGCGGCATGGAAGACGACGTCCGGCCGGAACTTCTCGAAGACCTGGCGGATCTTGGTCCGGTTGCCGACGTCTGCGAGGACGGGTAGCGCCGCGGAGAAGCGGCGCTCGCCGACGAGCTCGCGCTCGATGCTGAAGAGCGCCGACTCGGAGTGGTCGACGAGGATGATCCGGCCCGCACCGACGCGCGCGATCTGCCGGCAGAGCTCCGCGCCGATCGAGCCTCCGGCGCCCGTGACGAGCACGGTCTTGTGGGCGAGATAGCCCGCGACCTCTTCCAGGTCG
>WNFU01010603.1_pt1 | contig 10154 bp, 10 predicted proteins | sample 5400121 | NCBI WGS metagenome assembly WNFU01 (sample SAMN13153360, study PRJNA577476) | soil metagenome | isolation source: 100 cm soil or saprolite under grassland replicate 1 | place: USA:California | collected 2016-06-15
TGCGCTTGGTGACCCGTCCAACAGTTCCCTCGATCGAGACCTCCTCGCCCTCGCCGAACAGGCTCGAGATCGGGCTCGCGCCGACGTAGCGGAACGGCGCGTGCTCGAGCACGTCACGCACGGTGCGCAGCCCGAGCTTTGCGAGCCGGGCCCGGATCGTCTTGCCGACGCCCGGGAGCGTGTCGACCGGCCTGCTGAGATCGGCCGGACGGACACGCGGCGGCAGCCAGGCCGCCGGTGGGTCCACACCGGCAAAGCCCGCCTGGAAACGGATCGCTGTCGCGCTCGCGGACAGGAGTCCGAGTATAGGTCCCGCCCCGGAGGCAGGAAGTCGGCGGGGCCGGTGGGGCGCGCTGCAGGCGTGACGCGCAGGGTCTTTGGTGGGGAGATCGACCGTGGCGCGACCCGCTAACCCGAGCGGCGAACAGGCTCGGACGTGCGGAGCACGTGCCCGTCCCCGTCGAGCGCCTGCACCGAGAAGTAGCGAGCGGCGGAAGCGACCGCGATCGAAGTCTCGAAGCCGTCCTTCGCGGCTTCCGCGACCGGGCGCAGCTTGGAAGCACCGGCGCCGGCGAGCACGCGCCAGCGGGCCACCTCGGTGGAGCCGTTCCAGCTCACGGACACGACGGTGCCCCCGCCGGGTTCTGGCCCGGCCGCGACCGCAGGACGGTCGGTAGGGAGGCCCGTCCACGGAAGGCGGAAAGCCCGGTACGAGTCGGCGCCGCCCGATCCAAAGCGCGCGTCGAGTAGGACTCGGCCACTCGGGTCGAACTCCGTGAAGTAGGCGTTCGAGCCCCAACCCACGAAGACGTGCCCGTCCGCCAGGAACTGGGCGTCGCCCTGGCTGGGCGAGAGCAGCGGCCTCGGATGCGTGTAGCTGCGGACGAGCGAGGCCGTGTGGCGCGTCTCGTCCACGCGGAGAACGATCGCTCGCGACTGCCGCCCGCGGATGGGTTGCTTCGCAGCGTTGTCGAAGAGCGTGAGCGTGCCGTCCGGCCGGCGGCGCACATCGTGTTGCCATGAGAATCGCGCGCCGGGGCCGAAACGGAAGTCGTTCCGCTTTCCGCCCAGGCGCCAGAGCACGGCGCCGTCGCTCCGCCGGATCTTGTAGATCGCATGCGTGTGCCGCGCAGAGACGAGCAGCGTCCCGTCGCGGTCGGGCTCGATCGCGTTGATGTGGAAGTAGTCGTACGGCGACGACGAGTCCTTGGGCACGGCGTTGTAGGACTCGCTCAGGGCGACGTGGTCGGCGCTGTGCCACTCGAACAGCACGCGGCCGGTCGGGATGTCGACCTCCTGAACGATCCCCTCCTCGATCGAGCCGTCGTCCGGGCCGCCGAGCGCCGAGAGGTCGCGAGGGACCTGACGGTAGACGGTGAAGAACGCCGTGTTCTGCGGCGTGATCAGGAACTCGTGGATGTCTCCCGAAAGCCCGTGGCCGGCGGTGACGTCGGCGATGACGCGGTACGAGTTGTCGACAATGACGTAGCGGCCGTTGCCGATGCCCTTCTTGGCCTGGCCGCGCCACCAGGTGAGGACCGGGCGGCCGCGGTAGCGCTGGGCGCGGAAATCAGTGACGCCGTGCGTGTCGAGCGGATGGAACCAGACGACATCTCCCTCATCGTCGAGGATCAGCGGTCCTGCCTGGTCGACCTTCTTCTTCGGCGCGATGAAGATGTACCCGGGCGCGGTGTCGTGCGCGCGCGTCAGGACGCGCACGGTCGGCGGGCGGAGGTCGGGCCTCGTAGCGAAATGCTGTGAGGGCGGGACCGGCTCGTTGTTGTGTGATGCGCCACAGGCGGCGCAGGCGAGCAGCGCGAACGGCAGAACGAGCGCCGGTCGGAGCTGGCGGTTCACGTCAGCCTGCGACGTCGTCCTCGAACCAGAAGAACCCGACGGTTCCCGGGCCCGCGTGCGTCCCGACGACCGCGCCGAGGGTCGTCGCGACGTCGATCTGCGCCTGCGGGCGCAGGTCCGCGACGAGCGCGCGCAGCGCCTGCTCGCGCTCCGGGGCGTCCGCGTGCGCGATTCCGACATGCAAGGTCGGGGTGTCTTGCGTCTTCTCGGTGAAGGCGCGCGCGAACTCCTGCACCGCCTTCTGGTTTCCTCGCACGCGTTTCACCGGCAGCACCTCGCCGCCCTGGATCGTCAGGATCGGCTTGATCTGGAGCAGGTTGCCGGCGAACGCGGCCGCCTTGCCGATGCGCCCGCCCTTCTGCAGGAACTCGAGCGTGTCGACGGTGAAGATCAAGCCCGAGTCGCGCTTGAAGCGCTCGACGAGCTCGTCGATCTCGTCGTCGCTCGTCCCGCGGTCGAGGCGCCGCTGAATCGCCAAACCGAGCATCACGATCGCCGCCGAGGCGGTTCCGGTGTCGACGACGCGGACCTTGCCGCCGAGCTCGGCGGCGGCCGTGCGCGCGCTCTCGAACGTGCCGGACAGCGTCGCGGAGATCTGCAGCGAGTAGATCCGTTCGTACTCGGCCAGCTCCTCGTACGCGGCGAGAAAGTCGCCCGGCGTCGGCTGCGACGTCGTGGGGAGCTCGGTCACGGTGCGGAGCCGCGCGTAGAACTCCTCCGGACCGATCTCGACGTAGTCGCGACGGCTCTCGTCGCCGAAGCGAACGTAGAGCGGCACCATCCGCCAGTTCGCGAAGCGCTCGTGCGCCTGCGGAAAGTCGGCGGTCGAATCGAGGACGATCGCCGTGTTCGCGGCGGTCAGCTCCGGCGTCACGCAGCTGCCGCTTGGTGAATCGCCTCGACGATCTCCTCGAGCTCCTGATCCTTCGTCAGGCAAGCGACGGCGCCCGCGTCGCGCAGGGCCTTCATCTCGTCCCGGTTCGCGGAGGCCGTGAGGGCGACGACCGCGACCTGCGGGCACGCCGCCTTCAGTGCACGGGTGACCTCGATGCCGTCGAGGCCCGGTAGGCGGTAGTCCATCAACGCGACGTGCGGATTGTGCTCGCGGCAGGTCGGCACGGCGTCCTCCCCGTCAGAGACCGACGCGACGACGTGGAGATCGCCGCGCAGGCCGAGCAGCAGCTCGAGCGCCTCACGGAAGACCTTGTTGTCCTCGATGATGACAATGCGGATACGTTCGTCGCCCGCCACGGGGGCGGAGTTTAGTTCCGTCCGAAGTCCTGCGGACTTCGGACGGCGAAGACCGGGCAGGCGCGCGGCGGAGCCGCGCCGTGACGAGACGTTCTTCAAAGGAAGGAAAACTATTCGGCTGAGACCAGAAGCGGGTAGTGGGGCTGGCCGCCTTCGTGCACTTCTAGCTCGAGTCCTGGATGTCGTTCTTCGAGGGCGGCGACGAGCTTCGTCACGTCGGGTCGATCGGCACCGGTCAGGATCGTCACGTAGCCGCGCGGCTCGGCGAGCAGGCGCTCGAACACCGCCTGCGCGACCTCGTCGAAGTCTTCGCCCTGCGCGACCGCCTCGCCGGCCGCGAGTCCGAGGAAGTTCCCCTTGCGGATCGCCATGCCGTTCAGCTGCGCGTCCTTCGACGCGATCGTGACCGAGCCGGTTGCGACCGATGCGACCGCTTCCTCCATCGCGGCGGCGTTCGTTTCCGCATCCTGCGAGGCATCGAACGCGACGATCGCGGCAAGTCCTGCCGGAATCGAGTCGGTTCGGATCACGTGCACGTCTTTCGACGCCAGCTCGGCCGCCTGCTCGGCCGCGAGGATGACGTTCGCGTTGTTCGGCAGCACGAAGGCGGACGGCGCGTGCGTCCGCTCGATCGCCGCGACGAGGTCCGCCGCCGACGGGTTCATCGATTGCCCGCCTTCGACGATCTGCGTCGCGCCCGAGCTCTCGAACAGCGCGCGGTTCCCGGCGCCCGCGACGACGGCGACGACCTCGCACAGAGCCGGCGGGGCGTCTGGCACCGCGTAAAGCAGGCGCTCCTCGCGCTGCTCCGTCTGCTTGTGCATGTTCGCGATCTCGACCTGCTCGAGCGCTCCGACCGCCGTTCCCAGGACGAGCGCAGCGCCGGGATCGTCCGTATGCACGTGCACCTTCACGGCGGTCGCGCCGCCGACGACGAGCAGCGAGTCGCCGAGCGCTTCGAGCTTCGTCTGCAGCGCCTCCCGGTCGAGCCCTGTGCCCTCGACGACGAAGACCGTGCAGTAGCGGAACCTCGACAACTCCTGGTGGACGGCTTCGACGCTGAGCTCCTCCTCTGCGGGCGCCTCGGGGATCGGCTCGCCCGCGAGCGCCGCGGCGATGCCGCGCACGATCTCGAGCAGGCCGGCGCCTCCCGCGTCGACGACGCCCGCGTTGCGCAGGACGTCGAGAAGCTCCGGTGTCCGCTCGACCGCGTCGGCGCCGCGGCGCACGACGGCGGCGAGCAAGTCGCGGGAGTTGCCGTCGACGTGTGCTTCCGCCTCCTCGGCCATCTCGCGAATGACGGTGAGCATCGTCCCCTCGACCGGCTTCGTCACTGCTGCGTACGCCGCGTCGCTCGCGCCGCGGAAGGCTCGCGCGAGCGTCGGCGCGTCAAGCTGCTCGGCTCGAGCGACGACTTCGGCGAAGCCGCGGAGGATCTGCGAGAAGATGACGCCGGAGTTGCCGCGCGCGCCCATCAGCGCGGCGCGCGTCAGCTCGCTCGCGAGCGTGGCCAGATCATCCGAGGTTGTCGCGTGCAACTGCTCGACGGCGGCGCGGACCGTGAGCGTGAGATTTGTCCCCGTGTCGCCGTCGGGAACCGGATAGACGTTCAGGTCGTCGATGCGGCGGCGGTTGCGTTCGAGCGAGAGAAGCGCGCCCCGCGCGAGCTCGCGGGCTCGTTCGACGTCGGCCATGCGCTCAATTAGACCGCAATCGCGGCCCGAGATCTACGTGATCGCTTTTTCGACCTTGCCGGCCTTGAGACAGCGCGTGCAGACGTAGGCGCGAGTCGGCTTCCCTTTCAGGAGCACGCGCACCCGCTGCAGGTTCGGGTCGAAGCGGCGCTTCGTGGCCACCATCGAGTGGCTCCGGTTGTGACCGAAGCTCGGCTTCTTCCCACAGATTGCGCAGACCTTGGACATCAGCGGCCGCCAGTGTAGCGTCAGCCGGCGGCCACCGCGTTGCTGCGCAGCTGCGAGAACAGATCGGCCATCTCGAGTGCGGTGCGGACGGCCTCGGCACCCTTGCCGACGCGTGCCTCCGCCTGTTCCTTCGTCTCGCAGGTCAGCACGCCGAACGAGACCGGGATTCCGGTCTCGAGACCGGCGAGCTGGAGGCCGCTCGCCGCCTCCGACGCGACGAAGTCGAAGTGCGGCGTCTCGCCGCGGATGACGCAGCCGAGCGCGATCACGCAGAGGTAGCGCCGGGTCTTCGCCAGCGCCATCGCCGCGATCGGCAACTCGAAGGCGCCGGGAACGGGGACGATCGTCAGCTGCGAGCGGGCGACGCCGACCTCGTCGAGCTCGGCGAGCGCCGATTCGAGCAGCTGCGTCGTGATCTCGCCGTTGAACTTCGAGACGACGATCGCGACGAGGCGGCGCGTCGGTCCGGCCTCGCCCTCGAGCACGTCGACGTCTTCGGGGATCTCGATGTCTCCGGCGGCGTGCTCTGCCACAGGAGCTGACTCCTCGGCTTCGGCGGGCTCCTCCTCCGGCACAGGCTCGGGCTCGGGCTCGGGCTCGGGCTCCGGCGCGACGACGTTCTCCGACGAGCGGTCCGGCCACGCCTCCGGACGCTGCTCGGTCACGGCTCCTCCCGCTCGAGCCGCACGCCCTGGTGATGCAGGCGGTGTCCGAGCTTCGCGCGCTTCGTCTCCAGGTAGCGCTCGTTCTCCGCGTTCGGCGGCACTTCGAGCGGCACCTGTTCCACGACCGTCAAGCCGAAGCCCTCCATCCCCGCCGACTTACGGGGATTGTTCGTCAGGATGCGGATGGTGCTCAGGCCGAGGTCGGCGAGGATCTGGTTGCCGATCCCCCACTCGCGCGCGTCCGGAGGGAAGCCGAGCTCGAGGTTCGCCTCGACCGTGTCGAGCCCCTCCTCCTGCAGCTCGTACGCCTTCAGCTTGTTCAGCAGGCCGATGCCGCGCCCCTCCTGCGCCATGTAGAGGAGGACGCCGCGGTCCTCGGCGGCGATGCGCCGCAACGCCAGCTCGAGCTGTTCCCCACAGTCGCAGCGCAGCGAATGGAAGACGTCACCGGTGAGGCATTCGGAGTGGACGCGGACGAGCACGTTCTCCGCGCCCTCGACCGTGCCGCGCACGAGCGCCAGATGTGGGCGGCCCGTGAGCTGCTCGCGGAAGGCGATCGCGCTGAACTCTCCGTACTCGGTCGGCAGGCGCACTTGTGCGGTCCGCTCGACCAGCTTTTCCGTGCGCCGCCGGTACTCGACGAGGTCGGCGACGGTGATCATCTTCAGGTCGTGGCGCTCGCAGTACGGGATCAAGTCCTTGACGCGGGCCATCGTCCCGTCCTCGTTCATCACCTCGCAGACGACGCCCGCGGGCGTCAGCCCGGCGAGCCGCGCGAGGTCGACGGAGGCCTCGGTCTGTCCCGTGCGCTCGAGCACACCGCCGGGACGCGCGCGCAGCGGGAACACGTGTCCCGGCTGCACGAGGTTGCCTTGCTTGGCGTCGGGATGGATCGCGACCTGGATCGTGCGCGAGCGGTCGTGCGCCGAGATGCCGGTGGTCACTCCCTCGCGCGCCTCGATCGAGACGGTGAACGCCGTCCCGAGCGGCGTCTCGTTGTGGTCGGTCATCGGGTGGAGCCCGAGCTCGTCGCAGCGCTCACCGGTGAGGCAGAGGCAGATCAGCCCGCGCGCGTGCGTCGCCATGAAGTTGATCGCGTCCGGCGTCGCGAACTGCGCAGCGATCACGAGATCGCCCTCGTTTTCGCGGTCCGGATCGTCCACGACGACGACGAAGCGGCCGGAGCGGATCTCCTCGATTGCCTCGTCGATCGTCGCGAACGGCGTCTTCGCCCGGGTCGCAGTCACGGGGAGGATGGTATCCGGCCGGCGATCAGGCGCTCCACGTACTTGGCGAGCACGTCGACTTCGAGATTGAGCTCGTCGCCGACGGCGATCGCCCCCAGCGTCGTCTCGGACAGCGTGTAGGGAATGAGCGCAACGCCGAACGCCTCGTCGTCGACCTCTGTGACGGTGAGCGCGACGCCGTGGACCGCGACCGAGCCCTTCTCCACGACGTAGCGGAGCAGGCTCGGCGCCGCCTCGAAGGAGACGCGCAGGCCGACGCCGTCCCGTTCGACCGACCGCACGCGGCAGACGCCGTCCACGTGGCCTTGGACGTAGTGGCCGCCGAGAGGCTCCCCTGCGCGCAGGGCGGGCTCGAGGTTCACCTCCGCGCCCGGTGTCAGCCGGCCGATGGTCGAGCGCTGCAACGTCTCGGGCACGGCGACGAACGTCAGTCGCCCGCCGGCGATCTCGATCGCGGTGAGGTCGACGCCGTCGACCGCGACGGAGTCTCCGAGCGCGGTCGCGTCCGTCGTCGTAGGCGCCTCGATCACGAGACGCGTGCCGTCCTCGCCGCCCTCGCTGGACACGACCGTTCCTCGCTCGCGCACGATCCCCGTGAACATGCGTTCAAGGCTAGACACTTCGCGCCGCGTAACCGTCCCCAGCCCCCACCCTCCCAAGGGGCGCGGGTCGGGGTAGGGCCACGATGCCACCCGGAAGCGCGCACGGCTGCGCCGAGTTCGTGCCGAATGTGCAGCACTCCTATGGATTGTGGACGTATGCCTCCAGGAGCACGTCCTCGCCGACCTGCTCGGCACGAAGGCGCTCCAGCGCGCGCGGCCCCGGTAGCGCGGCGACCGGGCCCGGCCCCTCCCCCGCGAGCTTAGGCGCCACGAAGAGCAGCAGCTTGTCGACCAGGTCCGCGGTGAAGAACGACGCCGCGAGCGTCGGGCCACCTTCCAGCAGCAGCGTCTGCACGCCCTCCTGCGCGAGCGCGCGCAACTCGTCCTCGAGCGTCCCCGTGCGCAGCTCGAGCTCCGAGCCCTGCGGAAGCGGGCCGCGGCCGAACGCGAGCCGCCGCGGCTGCTTCGGCGCGTCCACGCCCCGCGCGTCGAGCCGCGGCGCGTCGGCGCGCACCGTCCCCATCCCGACGGCGATGGCGTCGACCCACGCACGGAGCTGGTGCACGCGCCGCCGCGACTCCTCGCCGCTGACCCAGCGCTCGCCGGGAACGGTCATCCTCCCGTCGAGCGTCACCGCCGCCTTGTAGATCACCCACGGCAGGCCGCGTTCGTATAGCGACAGATACCCCGCGTTCAGGTCCCGCGCGCGCCACGCCGGCTCGCCCTCGACGACCTCGACGTCGACACCCGCCTCGCGCAAACGGTCGACGCCGCCGCCGCTCACCAACGGATTCGGATCGCGCACGCCGACGACGACGCGCCCGATCTCCGCAGCGAGGATCGCGTCGACGCACGGCGGGGTCTTGCCGTGATGCGTGCACGGCTCGAGCGACACGTACAGCGTCGCACCGCGCGCGCGCTCACCCGCGGCCTGCAGCGCGTTCACCTCGGCGTGTGGCCCGCCGCGACGCGCGTGCCACCCTTCGCCGACCACCTCGCCGTCGCGCACGACGACTGCTCCGACCAGCGGATTCGGATACGTCGCGCCGCGCCCTCGCTCGGCAAGCTCGACGGCGCGCGCGATCGTCACGCGAGCGCTTGGACCAGCCGCCGGTACGAGCGCGGAAGATCCTCCCGGCCGAAGATGCTCGTACCGGCGACGAGCAGGCGCGCGCCGGAGAGATACAGCTCCCGAGCGTTTTCCGGCCCCACTCCGCCGTCGACCTGGACGAAGACGCCGTCCGGCAAGAGCCTGCGCAACGTGCGGATGCGTCCGATCGCCTCGGGCATGAACTTCTGGCCCGAGTAGCCCGGGTGGATGCTCATGCAGAGGACGAGGTCGAAGCCGTCTGCGACGCGCGCGGCGTCTTCAGGCGACGTCTCCGGATTGAACGCCAGACCGACCTCGAGGCCCTGTTCGCGCGCGAGCGCGGCGACGCGTTGAGGATCGTCGCACGCCTCGTAGTGAAAGGTGACGCTCGAGCCGCCGGCCTCGCGAATCGCCTCGAAGTGGCGCTCCGGATTCTCGACCATCAGGTGGCAGTCGATCGCACCGTCGTGCTCGAGGATCGTCGGCGCGATCGACTCGAGGACGATCGGCCCGATCGTCACCGGCGGGACGAAATGACCGTCGCCCACGTCGAAATGGAAGACACGTGCACCGCTGCGCAGCAGCGTTTCGATCTGGTCGCCGAGCCGCGCGAAGTCGGCCGCGTAGAGCGACGGCTCGATCTCGACCGTGCGGACCCACTCATGCCACGGCACGTGGCGACTCTAAAGCCTCAGCCGGGCGATGAAGAACCCGCTCGTGCGGTGGACGTGCGGCAGCGTGAGCAGGAACTCCGGGCGCCGGGGATGCCGGAACAGCGGCCATTCGTCCCCGAGTGTCGGATCGACTTCGAGCCCGGACGACTCGACGACGCGCTCGTTCTCGTCCGCGTTGAGCGTGCAGACGCTGTACACGATCGTCCCGCCGGGCTTGACGCGCTCGGTGGCGGCGCGCAGAAGCGCAACCTGGAGCTCCGGCAACGGTGTCGCGCGCCAGCGCAGGTCGGCGCGTCGAGCGAGGACGCCCAGGCCAGAGCACGGCGCGTCGACGAGCGCGCGGTCGAAGCCGTCGAGCTCGGGCGGCAATGCGGTCGCGTCGGCACGGACGACGTGGACGTTCGTCGCCCCGAGCCGCCGCGCGTTCGCTTCCAGCTCGCGGGCACGGGCTTCGTTCACATCGACGGCGACGACGTGGCCGCGCAGCATCGTCGCCTTGCCGCCGGGAGCGGCGCACGAATCGAGGACGCGGTCGCCGTCCTGTGACGAGACCGCGAGTGCGGCGAGTTGCGAACCGCGGCTCTGCGGCCACACGCGTCCCGCCGCGAGAGCTTCGTCGTCGACGCGGGCGACGCGGTACGCCCCCGGTACGTCGGTCGGCTCGCCGTCGACCTCGCCGCGCACGAGCCGGACGACGGTCTCCGGCGGCTCGTTCTGCGCGCGCATCAGCTCGAGCGCGTCGTGCTCTCCGAAGTCGCGCACCCAGACGTCGTAGATCCAGTCCGGGTACGAGTGCTTCAGCGGGCCCTCGGGCAGCTCGTCGAGCAGCGGCTTGATCCCCGCGGC
>WNFU01010606.1_pt1 | contig 10152 bp, 10 predicted proteins | sample 5400121 | NCBI WGS metagenome assembly WNFU01 (sample SAMN13153360, study PRJNA577476) | soil metagenome | isolation source: 100 cm soil or saprolite under grassland replicate 1 | place: USA:California | collected 2016-06-15
GAACTTCCTTCGCTACCGCTCGTGCGGCGCAGCGCATTCAGGCGTAAGAAGCCAGCATGACGAAGTGCCGCGTGCTGGCGTCGAAAACTGACTGCGCGTTACTCCTGAATAATCCCTAGAATGTCCTTTTCGGACAGAATCAGATACTCGATGTCGTCGACCTTGTACTCGGTGCCGCCGTACTTGGCGAACAGCACCTTGTCGCCGGCCTTGACATTCATCGGCACGCGGCGGCCGTTGTCATCCAGCCGGCCTTCACCGACGGCCAGGACCGTGCCCTCCATGGGGCGCTCTTTGCTGGCCGTGTCGGGCAGGAAGATCCCGCCCTTGGTCTTCTCTTCGCGGTCCGCCGGCTTGACCACCACCCGGTCGGCCAGAGGTCGAATGCGAAAGTCGTCTGCCACAATCGTTGTCCTTTCGTTGCTATCGAGCGATTCTTGAGCGGGTGTTACACGGATGGCGCCGGCTGCGGGCGGACGGGCGGCGCCTGCTCGCCGCGCTGGGTCCAGGGCGTGCCGATAATCGGCAGCAGGAAGCGGTCCAGGCCATACCAGCCGGCGACCTTCCAGGCCAGGATTAAGACGATCCCCAGCATCAGCAGCACGGGGTTGGTGCTGGCGGCTCCAGCCATCAGGAAGTTCCAGTTCAGCAGCGCGCCGAAGAACGCCGCGATGCCGACGAACGCGCCCAGGATCAGGGCGACGCCAATCATGAACTCACCAACGGCGACCAGCGGGGCGAACCAGCTGTACCAGCCACTGTCGAGCATGAACTGAATAAAGCTGCGGTACCAGTCGTAGGTGATCGCCGGCTTGGCCGGGGCTGCGGGAATCGCGGCCGCTTTGGTCCAGAAGCCCTGCAATGCCGTGCCGCCGTCGATCCAGCCTCCGCCGCTGAGCTTATGCCAGCCGGCGGTGAGCCACTGGTAGCCCAGGAAGATGCGGACGAGCGCCCATAGCCACGCGAACGTGGTGGTGCTGAAAAGCAGGCGTGCCAGCGGCGGATCGGGGATCAGAACGTCGCGCTTGGTGGAGATGAGATTGGTCTTCATGGTATTCCTCCTATGTTGTATATACACAGTATACCATACATGTATATACAAAGCAAATTTATAAATATGCGAATTTGCTTTTATTGTGGTACATTATATACTATAATGTATATACGTCATGAGGTAAGGAGAATCATATGAAGATCACACGCCGGTCAGAGAATGGGAAGAGCGGACATCTGCTGATCTCGGTGCCGGCCAGCCGGGTCGCGGAGGTCGAGGCCGCGCTGACCTTTCTTGAGGAGCAGCGCCAGCAGCGCGGGTCGCAGGTCGTCACGAATCTGATCGTCCGGGCGGCCAAGCGCAATGGATGGCGGCCGCCACCGCGTGAGGGTGAAGCCCCCAGCCGCGGGTAAGGGTACGTTTGGGACCAGTGCGGGTGAACCACATGGGCGGTGCGAAGGTTAGGGCTGCCAAACAAACATAGGCAGGATAATGTTGTTTTAAGCCGTCCCAATCTTACAAAATACCCCACAACGGTAAAGTTCAAGAGGCATTTTCTGCTCCATTTTCTGCATAAGGTTAACGTAACATGCGGACTTCGCATATTTTCGAAACAGCGTACACGACTGTAAATCGTCACATCGCTACCCCAGATTCACCCGCGGTATGTGAAATTTATCTATAGTGTTGTAAATCACATCGTCGTTCGTAGCAGGCCTTCTAGTGATCGGGCGGCTCCTGGACGCGGCGCAGCTCACCTTGCCGGCGCGCCTTCTTCGCCTTCTGCAGCGCGCGCTTCTCGCCGTTTTTGTCGATTGAGTATTTGGTGCGCCTGGCCTTCCCACTCGGGTCGCGCCACGCGACCTCAAACACTTCATGGCCGCACACGATGCGGCGGGAGATGCCCAACTCGCCGGTATTGCTGTTGGCATAGCCTATCACCGTGCGGTCAGTGCGCGGCTTGCCGATCCGCTCCTCGGTTCGATTTCGCCATTCGATTGCGGCGTCGAGTGCGGCGAGCCGGTCGCCGTACTTGAGATCGCTAAAGTAGGCCTGGTAGCGTTGTTTCTTCCACATGACGCGCACCATGTACCCGTGCGTGGCGGTGATGCGCCGGCCATCCGGATGACGCCCCGCGTCGCGATCGATTCGGGTCACGCCTTTGTACTTGGTGGTTTTCTTGCGCGCTGGCCCAGCATTGCGCCGCCGGCGTGCCGGGCTCATCGGTTCAGCGATGATTGGCGGCTGATAGTCGATCTGCTGATCAAGGTCGTAGCGCAGTGCGCGCAGGTCGAGATCCGGCGGTGGGGGTTCAGGTGGCGCTGGCGCGTCGCCGGGCACCAAGCCATCGGTCCATGGCTGCACGAGCAGTGACTCAGGGAGCCACAGGACATAGCCGCTGGCAATGCGCGCGCCGTTGTAGAGCGTCAGCGGCTGTGATTCCCATTGAACATAGGCCTCCGCGACGTTTTGGGCCTGCTCGTCGAGATCGCCACGCGTAATCGACGCACGCAGGCCCACAAATGCCTGCCCGCTCCGCCGTCTGACCGTCTTCATACATTTCTCCGCTCTATCAGATCGCCATAATCTTGTCTCGTTTTGGGCGAGTTGTCAAACGGCGATCTGCGCATCTGGCGTGGTGATCAACGCGGCAGCTTATCGACGAACTGCCGATCAACATAGTGCCTGGAGGTAGCCCATGACAACGCCGGCGGAACTCATCACGCGCTTCCGCGCCACGCCCGATATCCCGGCCTTCCTGAAGGTATGCAACGTCGGCGAGCTGCGCCAGTTGACTCGCGCCTACCGCTCCTCGCACGGCCTTCAGGAAAGCGATGGACGCACGATGTACCCCAAGAAGAAGCTCATCGCCAATCTGGTCGTGGCCGAGGAAGACCGCCGTGAGCGTAGCACTTCACAACGTCCCGCGATTCCGATACAATAAGCGGGTACACCAAGCGCATCGTTGAGCAGCGCACGCAATGCACGGACGACCTCGTCATCGGCGTTGGCTGCCACTCGGCGACCAACGATCCGGCCGACGTGCTTCATAGCCAACTCTCGCACACCGAGGTGCATTCAGGTTCAGGGCTCGTGCAGGTTCAGGGCTTATGCAGGCTCAGGCCATGCCCGGCTGTGCGGCTGAACCGGAAGATTAGCCAGCCTATCGAATACAAACCCTCCATAGCGGAAGGGAAATTCACCATGCTGCGCACAACCACGCTTCGGAATGTTTTACTTCTCGTCCTGGTCGTCCTCTTGAGCTCCAGCCACGCAGGTGGCATCTTCGCCGGAATCAATGTTTGGGCAAGCAATGGGCCTGAAGGCGGTAGCATTTACACCCTGGCGATTGACTCGGCCATGCCGACCACCCTCTATGCAGGAACAGGTGGCGGAGGCATCTTCAAAAGTACGAATGGCGGCGGGAATTGGAGCGCGGTCAACACGGGTCTGACCACTAGTTAATATTCAGAATAGTGGTAGAGGCCGGACGGCCCCTACCCCACGTTCGGCTAGCATGCGAGGCGTGCCCGAAGCTGCCGGTTGACCAACCCGGCCACGGCTCGCACGCGTGGAGTGTGGTTCTGACGATGATGGCGATCGCTTTGACTCAAACATTGATATCGGCGCATGCGTCCAATCGTGTGCTCCACCTTAATCCGTCGTCGCGAGAAGGCCCGATTGAAGGCGCTGTCTTCGGGTGGGCGGTCTTTCCCGCGCGGTTTGCGGCGCGGGGTGGCGCCCAAGTGCTGCCGATGCGCCTCGGCAATGCCAATAGACGCCAGGTCGCCGATACCGCCGACTCCCTCAGGCAACCGCGAGAGCAAGCCCGACTCTTTGAGCACGGTGAGGTCGGCTGTCGGTCCCAGCACGCTGTCGGCCACATCACAGATTTCGCCACTCTCCTCGTTGACGGCAACCTGGCTCTTAAGCGTATGCTGCTTTTTCTTGCCGCTGTAGTGGGCATCGGCCTCCGTTCGATCCTTGCTGCGTTGCACCCGCTGTTCGAAGGTGTCGATGATCACCGCCAGTTCGGGTGTCTCTTTGAGCAGGTCGCCCAAGGCTTTACGTCGCTTGCGCCCTGGATCGGGCATGCGCATCGTGTCGCGTCCGGCCGCCTCCAACAGCGGGAGGCGGCGCGCCAGCACGCGCGAGACGGTACTGTCGCTAACGCCAAACAGGTAGCCGAGCAGCTCATTGGTCGGATACTGGCGCAACCAGATGATGCTCAACAGGAACTGGTTGGTGCGGGCCAGATCGGCGTGCCGACCGGCCCCGATGGCGCGGCGACGATCGGTACGCTGCAAGCGCACCCGGTCAGCATCCGCCATTCGAGGCAGCATGTCGGTCAAGAGCTGTTCGAACTCATTCACGCGCAATCCGGTCATCTTCAGAAACACGGTCGGGTGCCGGCGCAACTGGTCATAGCGACAGATCATCAGCGTCCTCGTCAATGGGCATGGCGTGGCCAATTGCCGACAGTATACCCGACCTTTCCGCTATTGTGAATGTTATCTACTGTCTGAGGCTGACGAGGCTGTTGCCCGCGAGAGCGGGATTATGGCTCCAAAAGTGATCACACGTCCCAAAGTTGGTATAGTCTCGCCTTTCGCTGTTGGTAAACTGTAAAGCATTTCGCCGGCAGTGATCGCCAGAGATCGGCGAAGGGTGAGACCTCAAGCGCAGCAGGGTATTACCACAAACAGCAATTGGTGGTAATAGATAAGACGCGCGTTTCCCCTGCATCCGCCAGGTTCGCGGCCGAGCGGGTGCAGGGGAAACGCTAGACAATCGGGAGTCGCTGTCCCTATGTCCTCGACGGATTTTACCACACTTACACGCGAGTTGGGCGGAGACCAGCAGTTGCTTCTCCCCGCGCTCACAGAGAGTCGCGTGGACTTCGGGTTGCGGATGTGGCTGCTCAACCTGCGCAGCCCGCGGACGGTCGAAACCTATGCGAAGACGATGACGCGGTTCCGCGCCTTCCTGGGTGGCCTCGGGCACGACCTGGACGGCGATCGCCGCATCGTCGCGCTGACCGCTGAGCGCTGGTGCCGGGCCAAGCATCTGCCCGACGGGCGCTTGCTCGAGGAACAGACCGTTGGCGCCGCAACCTTCAACCAGCGCCTCGCCGCTATCAGCTCCTTTTTCAACTACGCCATCAAGCACGAACTGCTGCCCGGCCCGAATCCGCTCGACCGGATTGACCGCGACGACCGGCAGGATTACGCCGACGTCGCGCCGCACGAGCTGCCGGCGATGAAACGCCACCTGGCCGCTATCGACCGCACGACGCTCGAAGGGGCGCGCGACTAATCGCTGCTCAGCGTGGCGCTGCTGACCGGCCGACGGCGCGCTGAGCTAGTCGGCATCCGCTGGTCGAGCCTGCATTTCCTCGACGATCGGATCAAGATTACCTGGAAGGTCAAAGGCAGCCGCACCGAGCATGATCTGCTGCCGCGCAGCGCGTCCGGAGCGCTGCTGCGCTTTTTGCACTGCTTCTACGGCCAGGATCTTGCGACGGTCGGGCCGGACGCGGCCGTGTGGCCGAGCCTGTCTGATCGGAACTATGGCGCGCCGATCTCTGGTCAAACGCTGGCCGACATCTGCAAGCGGCGGCTGGACTTCTCAGCTGTCCACCAGATCCGCCATACCTTCGCGAAAGAGTTGGAAGGGCGGGGCGTGAAGCCGAGTGAAATCCAGCGGCGGCTTGGCCACCAGTCGCTGCGCACGACGACGATCTACCTGGGCCGGCTCTCGTCGGCGGAGAACCCGGTCAGCGAGGCGATGGCGGACGATCTGGGTATTGAATAGCCCCGACCCGACATGCGGGTCGGGGCCTAAAACGGCTGGGGGCTCGCAACAGAATTGACAGAAGCGTTCCTGCGCATGCACAAACGACCCAAGCTGCAACCCGATCGTACCAAGCCGGGCTGGATCTATTCACACCACAGCGGGGTTGCGAAGCCCATTATGGACTTGGCGAAACACGTCGCAGAATGCCCTGCGCGATCATCTGCTCGAACTGGGCCGCGACGCGCTCAGCATGCGGCGCGCTGCGGACGAGCACGCCAAGCTCCATATTGAGATTCATCGCGTACTCCGTCAGATTGGCGCTCGAGAGAAAGAGGATCTGGCCATCGGCAACTGCGAACTTGGCGTGCAGCACGCCGGCGTGGCCGTTTGCGTCGTGGGGTCGCTGGTCACTCGGCCACACATACAACGCTGCGCGCTGAGCCACCTCCGGCCCGAGTGCTTTGATCGTGTCGTAGGCCATCTTCTGGCCGCTGGGCTCCGGTGCCTCGACACAGATTCGAATCGTGACCCCGCGGTTCGCGGCCTGCACAATCGCGCTGGCAATCGCGGGGATCTTATAGACTGCGAAGCTCACAATCAGGAGCGACTGCTGCGCGCTGGTGATGACTTCGAGCAGCGCCTGATCGGTGCGGCGCATCGTCGCGCCGCTGACGAGCGGCCCGGTCCAAACCAGCTCAACGGCCTGTGACTCGCGATAGGTTTTCGCCGCGATCGCCGCCGTTCGGAGCGCCAGCGCAACGTCCGTGGGTGTGACGTCCGCGGCGTGCTGCTGCCACGCGCTGAGCAGCTCCAACACGAGCGCGCGCAGCTGTGGCTGCGGCACCACCTGGCTGGCCTGGAGCCGCAGATCACTCCACGATGGCGTGTTCCCGCGCTCAATGGTCTGCGCCAATGTCTGGATCGTCCCGCTTGGCATGATTCCTGCGAGACGCACGGACCAGGTGATGATCAGCGTTTGCGGGTTATCCATCGCGTCACCCAATCGCCGGGAAGAATGCAAGATCCTCCCGCTCGACCGTCGACACTAGCACCGAGCGGTCGAGATACTTGTTCCCGCGCTCGCACGACGTTTCCGGTGCGAACAGGCAGGCATGACAGGCGGCCGCGTGGACGGTCGTCCCCTGCTGGCTCGGCTCGTGTTCGGCGCACAGCGGGTCGGAGGCACACTGGGCCGCGTCGCGCAGCGCGGCGCGCAGGTGCCGGCGCAGCTGAGCGGGCTCACCCAGGCTGACTAGCCCGCCGAGCGTGCCTTCGCTGTCGGGTGCGGCGGTGTAGATCAGCACACCCGCCATCGGCGCCGGCTGCGATGGCGACTCGTTCGGATAGCGCGCATAGATCCGCTCACGCAGGCTCGCGGCGTTGTAGCCGCACTCCAAGACAAATTGGCGCATCAGCGCGTGCGCGAAGCTATGCAGCACTGCGTAGCGTAGCCCGGGGAAATTTGCGTTGAGCGGCAGCAGCTTGCGCGCCTGGCGCCAGCGCATGTGCGACTCCAGAAACTGCTGCTCGCGCTGTTTCGCGGCAGCGGTACCCAGCCACCGAGCGAGCTTAGCTTCGTTGAACTGGATGAAGATACCTTCGCCGCGCACCTCGGCCGCCGGCACCCACGCGGGATCCTTGCGCATCAGCAGCATGCGCCGACTTGCGCCGGCATCTGGCCCATCGCCCAGTTCACCCGGTGCATCGATGCGCGTAAAGCCGAGCAACGCCCGGACTTCGCGTAGCCGCTCGACCAGGACCACGCGTGTCAGCAGCGCCTCAAAGCCGTTCGGCGCGGCCACCGCGCGCAGACGGAAGTCTTTCGCCGGCGTATGGTTCTCGGGGTGCGAGAGCTTGTCCCACTCAAGTTGCTTCAGATCGTTCGGGTCGTCCGTGACGCCCGTGGTCGCGTGTGCCCGCTTTTTCTCGATCGCCTGCCAGATCTCTGCGTCGCTATAGCCGATGAAATCGCCAAACGGGTTCGGGGTCATCTGGCGCATCAGTGTGATAAACTGCTCATTCGGAACCTGCTGGAGCGTGGCCCACTTTTCCTCGACCAGCTGGGCCAGTTTGCCAGACTCGGTCGGGATCGCCAGTGCGGTGACTGAGTCCGCGAACCAGAGGTTCGAGGCGCCCAGCAGAATGGTTTTGGCCTGCTCGTTGCAGGGTTGCTCCGCAAAGTCGCGCAGGTGCGGGCGCCGGCCGCGGCACTGCGGCATGCGCGCGCGGCCTTCCTCGCCAAATGCCTCGGCGAGGCGCCGCGGCGGCGTATCGCAGGCATCGCAGCGCACCTCCAGGTCACGCGCCTCACCACTCGGACCGTACTCAATCAACCGGAGCAAGCTTGCGCAGGTGGTCGGGCCACGATGGACGAACTCAATCCACGGGAAGTCGTCGAGGTGGCCGTTTTCGCAGGCGACCAGAAAGCGCGCTGGGACCGCGACCGGCTGTTTGTCCTTCTCGCAGTTGCTGTGGAGGTAGCGTGTGCGCTCGGGATGGAATGGGTCGTCACGCCGCTCGAACAGCCCGTTGCTCAGCGGCGCCAGCCGCTGGCACTTCGGGCAGAACAGCCAGCGCGGGAACAGCGCCACCGGCACGCCGATGCGCGCCAGCTCGCTGAAGGGATCCGGCGTCCCCATGGTCGGTGGCGCCGCCGGCGGTGCGAGTAGCCGCTGCACCTGTGACCCGAGCTGCGCGCGGACGGTGCGTAGCAGGCGTTCCTCGTCAATCGTGCGCGCGACACCGCCATCGACGGTCCAGTCATCCAGTCCCATCACCAGCACCGACAGGTGTGGCAAGTCGATCAGCGCGCCAACGCCGTAGGTAAAGATCACCTGGCTGGGCCGCACGTCGCCGAGTTTCGGATGTTTATAGGGTGGCACGTTCCTCCTCCTGATCGTCGGCGACGTCCGCCACTGGCGTGTGCTCGGCAAAGGTCCACGGATGGGTGGTCGTGCCATCTAGTCCCCCATCGTCCAACACCAGGTTCACGGTCGGCTCGACGTCGCGCAGCGAGTTCAGGCAGGCAAACAGCGACCAGCCATCACCGCCGGGCGCCTGGAGCAGCCCGACCGTACTGCTATCACGCTGTTCCTTGTAGCCCAGCTTGGCGCCGACCGTCTGGGCGATCCGCGCCGCCCACTGGTCGAGCCGGGTTTTCAGTGCGTCTTTGACCAGCATGGCGCGCGGTTCGTCGGCGACATAGCTGGCGCGCGCAATGATCTGGGCGAGGGCCGCCTGCACAGCCGGATGCGTACTCAGCAGCTTGGCAGCACCGTGGTTGGGGTTGTACTCCGGCACGCCCAGCCGCGCCAGCGCAACCAGCACGGCGCTGAGACCGCGGTCGAGCGCGCGGGGCGAGAAGGGTGTGACCGAGAGCGCTTCGACATACTGATAGAAGGTCGCGTGGTAGTGTTTGAAGCGCTCGTAATGGCTCAGATCGCGCGGCCGCGCCCAGTTGTACACGGTCGCGACCAGCCCCGGGTGGCGCCGGCCGACGCGACTGGTCGCCTGGATGTACTCGGCCGTAGACTTGGGCTGCCCACCGACGACCATCAGTCCGAGCCGGCCGACGTCGACACCGACCGAGATCATGTTCGTCGCCAGCAGCACGTCGATCGGATACTGCGACGGCGCTTTCTTCTGGCCTTTCACGGCTTTGCGTGCCGGGTCAAACGGCGTCTCCAGCCGGTCGAGCATCTCGGGGATGTCGGCCGCGCTCAGGCGCGAGGTCAGCTCCTGCACGCTCCAGGGATCGAGAAACCGCCGTGACAGGCCGCGCCGATCCATCTTCTTGAGGCGCGTGCTGACGGTATCGTCCGCCGCGCGGCGCATTGCGGCCAGCTCGCGCAAGGAGTTGAAGTAGCCGACCAGCGTCATCCACGGGTCGGGCTCCAGATTCTTCAGCTCGTCGTAGAGCTGCTGCGCGGCGGCCAGAAATGCGACATAGCTCTGGATCAGGGCGGTCTTGTGGCGAACACCGGACGCGCAGATACCCAGATAGCGTCGCCCTGGCGCGGCGTCGCTGGGCGGGCGCTGGATGGCGAAGAAACTGTCGCCGGCGTCGAGGCCCTGGGGCGGAAAGATGTTGACCCGGCGCAGGAACAGGCTATGGACCTGCTGGTCGGCGCGGCGGATAGTCGCGGTCGACGCGATCACCTTGGGCCGCACGCGCATGCCATCGACCTCCCAGCTGGCGAGCTGATCCACGGCCGTCTCGTACAGGCCGACCAGTGTACCAAGCGGGCCGCTGATCAGATGCAATTCATCCTGGATGATCAGGTCGGGCGGGCGCAACGGATCGACCGGAAGGACCTTGGCCGGCGGGAGACCACGGCCCTTGTGCGCGGGATGGCTCTGCG
>WNFU01010611.1_pt1 | contig 10151 bp, 10 predicted proteins | sample 5400121 | NCBI WGS metagenome assembly WNFU01 (sample SAMN13153360, study PRJNA577476) | soil metagenome | isolation source: 100 cm soil or saprolite under grassland replicate 1 | place: USA:California | collected 2016-06-15
TGCCGGCGCCGTGATGGTCGACGCGAAGACGCACCAGCTCGGCCACGTCGGGGTCGCGATCACCTTCGGGCTGGTGATCATGGTGATGATCTACGCAGTCGGGCACGTGTCCGGGGCCCACTTCAACGGCGCGGTCACGTTCGCCTTCGCGCTGACACGCCACTTCCCGTGGTCGCGGGCCGTCGCCTACTGGGCCGCGCAGCTGGTTGGTGCCGTCGCCGCGGCGGCCCTCCTGCGCGGATCGCTCGGGAACATCGCCGATGTGGGAGCGACGCTGCCCTCGGGCTCCCAGGGTCAGTCGTTCCTCTGGGAGGTGGTGATGAGCGCCTTCCTGATGTTCGTGATCATGGCCGTCGCCACCGACACCCGCGCTGTCGGCGAGGCGGCGGCGATCGCGATCGGAGGCACGATCGCGCTCGACGCGATGTTCGGCGGCCCGATCTCGGGCGCCTCGATGAACCCGATGCGCTCGGCCGGCCCGGCGTTCGTCTCCGGCGACCTGCACGCGCTCTGGGTCTACATCGTCGCTCCGGTTGTCGGCACCTCCGTCGGAGCGCTCGCGTACCAGCTCGTCCGCGGCGAGACCAAGGCCTAGCAGCAGCCGGCGCGGGACTCGACGAGCGGCAGGCTCTTCGGCTGCGCGGCGGCTTCGGGCTTCGTCGCCTTGACGATCGCGCCGTGCATTCCCTCGGCCGCCTCGTACGTGAACTCGACCGAGACGTTCTCGAACCCGGCTTCCGCGAGCCCCTCCTCGTACTCGGCCTTCGACAGAGCTCCGGCGATGCAGCCGACGTAGCTCCCACGCTCCGCCCGCTGGGCCGGCGTGAGCCGGTCCTCGGCGACGACGTCGCTGATCCCGAGGCGGCCCCCGGGCTTCAGCACCCGGGCGAGCTCCCGGAAGACGGCGGGCTTGTCGGTGGAGAGGTTGATCACGCAGTTCGAGATCACGACGTCGACGCTCTCGGCGGGGAGCGGCACGTCCTCGATGTGGCCCCTGAGGAAGTGCGCGTTCGTGACGCCGGCCTCCGCGGCATTGGCCCGGGCGAGTGCGAGCATCTCTTCCGTCATGTCGAGGCCCCAGGCGATGCCCGTCGGGCCGACGCGCTTGGCCGAGAGGATCACGTCGAGACCGCCCCCGGAACCGAGGTCGAGCACCGTCTCGCCCTCGTGCAGGTCTGCGAGCGCGACCGGGTTGCCGCAGCCGAGGCTGAGGATGCCGCCGACCGCCTCGCCCTCGTAGAACTCAAGGCTGGAAGCGTCGCCGGCAAAGCCGGCGACGCTCGGCCGGAAGACCGGGACGCCTTCGGCGTCCCGGGGGCCACACCCGCAGTCGGTGCCGCAGGCGCCGGCGCTTGCCGCCTCGGCGTACTTTGCACGTACCTGTTCACGGAGCTCGGTGTTCATCGTCTTTCTCCCTTCGCCTCGACCAGGTCGCCGAGCCGCGAGAGCGCGTCCTCGTCGAGTGTGTAGTAGGCCCAGACGCCGCGTTGCTCCCGGTTGAGCAGGCCGGCCTCGGTCAGCTTCTTCAGGTGGTGGCTGACCGTCGGCTGCGTCAGCCCGAGCGGCTCCGTCAGCTCGCAAACGCACACTTGCTCGTCGGTCGTCGCAAGCAGGTGGACGATCCGGACCCGAGTCGGGTCGCCGAGCGCCTTGAAGAGCTGCGCGGTCGCCTCGATCTCGGCATCGGACAGCGAAGGCGCGGTCAGCGGCCGGCAGCAAGAGATCACTGGCAACGAAGACATCGACAGGTGTCGATATATCACATAGATCGACATTCGTCAATGTCTTTCGGTTCGTTTATGCTCGCCTCCTCCAAACGGAGGAGGCGGCGTGAGGCACATCGCTCTGACGGTTAACGGGGAGCGGCGCGAAGCCGAGGTCGAACCACGGCAGCTGCTCGTCTACTTCCTGCGCGAGCAACTGGGCCTGACGGGAACGCACGTCGGCTGCGACACGTCGTCCTGCGGGGCGTGCACGGTCCTCCTCGACGGCGAGTCGGTCAAGTCGTGCACGGTGCTCGCCGTCCAGGCCAACGGCGCCGAGGTGACGACGATCGAGGGCCTTGCCCGGGACGGCGAGCTGCATCCCGTCCAGCAAGCCTTCCACGAGCAGCACGCGCTCCAGTGCGGCTTCTGCACGCCGGGAATGGTGCTGGCCGCAGTCAGCCTGCTCGCCGAGCAGCCGAACCCGAGCGAGCAGGCGATCCGGCTCGGGCTGGAGGGCAACCTCTGCCGCTGCACCGGGTACCACAACATCGTCAAGGCGGTCCAGGCCGCCGCCGGGGCCTGAGATGGCATCCGTCGGCACCGCCGTCCTGCGCAAGGAGGATCCGGAGCTCCTCACGGGCCAGGCGCGCTACGTCGACGATCTGACCGCTCCGGGGATGGTCTGGATGGCGCTCGTCCGAAGCCCGTACGCGCACGCTCGGATCGTGAGCGTCGACATCTCGAAGGCGCTCGCCGCCGAGCGTGTCGTCGGTGCGTACTCGGGCGAGGACCTCGCCGGCGACATCCCGGCCGGGTTGCCCTGCGCATGGCCGGTGACCGAGGACATCAAGGTGCCGACGCACTGGGCGCTCGCGCGCGACAAGGCGCGCTATGCAGGGGACGCGGTCGCGGTCGTCGTCGCCGAGAGCCGCGCGCTCGCCAAGGACGCCGCCGAGCTCGTCGAGGTCGAGTACGAGCCGTTGCCGGCCGTCACCGACGTCGACGAGGCGCTCGCCGACGGCGCGCCCCTCGTCCACGAGGAGTTCGAGGCGAACCGCTGCTACGACTGGGTCCTTTCGGCGGGCGACGTCGACAAGGCATTTGCGGACGCGGCGGTGACCGTCTCGCAGCGCTACCGCCAGAATCGCCTGATCCCGACGGCGATCGAGCCGCGCGGCGTCCTCGTCCAGCCGACGCCCGCCCAGGGCGAGTACACGGTCTGGTCGTCGACGCAGATTCCGCACATCCTGCGGACGCTGCTGGCGATGACGCTCGGAATCTCGGAGGCGAAGGTGCGGGTGATCGCCCCCGATGTCGGCGGCGGCTTCGGCTCCAAGCTGAACGTCTACGCCGAGGAGCAGCTCGCGCTCGCGCTCGCCCGCAAGCTCGGGCGCCCGGTCAAGTGGATCGAGGAGCGCAGCGAGAACTGCCAGGCGACCATCCACGGCCGTGACGTGATCCAGGAGATCGAGCTGGCGGCGACCGCCGAGGGGAAGATCACGGCCGTTCGGACGAAGCTGACCGCCTCGATGGGCGCGTACCTGCAGCTCCTCACACCGGGAATCCCGCTCCTCGGCGCCTGGCTCTATGGCGGCTCCTACGGAATCGAGGCCTACGACTTCACCTGCACGGGCGTTTTCACGAACACCACGCCGACAGACGCCTATCGCGGGGCCGGGCGTCCGGAAGCAACGTACGCGATCGAGCGGGCTGTAGACGCGCTCGCGCGGCAGCTGGGCAAGGACCCGGCGGAGGTGCGGCGCCTCAACTTCATCGGCGAGTTTCCGGCGACGCTGGCGTCGGGCCTCGTGGTCGACTCCGGCGACTTCCATGCCGCGCTTGACCGGGCGCTCGAAGCGGCGCGGTACGACGAGCTGCGCGCCGAGCAATCTGCGCGGCGCGAGCGCGGCGACCCCAAACAGCTCGGGCTTGGCCTCTCGACCTACATCGAGATGTGCGGGGTCGGACCGTCGCGCATCGTCGGAAGCCTCGGCCTGGGCGCCGGCGGCTGGGAGGCGGCGACGATCCGCTGCCTGCCGACTGGCACGGTTCAGGTGCTGACGGGGACCTCCCCGCACGGTCAGAGCCACGTGACGACGTGGTCGCAGATCGTCGCCGACCGGCTCGGCATCGCTCCCGAGGCTGTCGAGGTGCTGCACGGCGATACCGCGGTGACCCAGCTCGGGCTGGGCACCTACGGCAGCCGGAGCCTTGCGGTTGGAGGCGTTGCTCTCTACCACGCCGCCGACCAGGTGATCGACAAGGCGCGCGCGATCGTCGCGCACCAGCTCGAGGCGAACGAGGAGGACCTCGACTACGCCGAGGGCCGGTTCAGCGTCAAGGGCAGCCCGGAGCAGGGGATGACCGTGCCGGAGGCGGCGTTCGCGGCCTGGACGGCGCACAACCTTCCGGACGGGATGGAGCCCGGTCTCGAGGCGACCCACGTCTACGACCCGCCGAACTTCTCCTGGCCGGCCGGCGCGCACCTCGCCGTCGTCGAGGTCGACACCGAGACCGGCGCCGCGGATCTCGTCCGTTACATCGCCGTCGACGACGTTGGCACCGTGATCAACCCGCAGGTCGTCGACGGCCAGGTGCACGGCGGCATCGCCCAGGGCGTCGCACAGGCGTTGTTCGAGGAAGCGATCTACGACGAGGACGGAAACCTCCTCACCGGCTCGCTCGTCAACTACCTCGTCCCCTCTGCGGCCGAGCTGCCGTCGTTCGAGCTCGACCGCACGGAGACGCCGAGCCCGTCGAACCCGCTCGGCGTGAAGGGTGTCGGAGAGACCGGCGCGATCGCGTCGCCGGCGGCGGTGATGAACGCCGTCGTGGACGCACTGGCGCCGTACGGCATCGAAGACCTGCCGATGCCTGCAACGCCCGAGCGGGTATGGCGGGCGATCTCGGAGGCGGCACGATGATCCCCGACCGCTTCGAGTACGAGGTCGCCGACTCGGTCGACCGAGCGGTCGAGCTGCTCGGCTCTTCCGACGGAGCGAAGCTGCTCGCCGGCGGCCACTCGCTGCTGCCGCTGATGCGGCTTCGCGTCGCTCGGCCGTCGCTGCTCGTCGACGTCGGCCGCCTTCGCGACCTCTCGTATGTCCGCGAGGACGACGGGCGGCTGGCGATCGGTGCGCTGACCCGCCACCACGACGTCGCGGGCAACCCGGTGCTCCAGAAGGGCTGCGGAATCGTCGCGCACACGGCGTCGCTGATCGGCGACCCGCAGGTCCGTCACCGCGGGACGATCGGCGGCTCGATCGCTCACGGCGATCCCGCGTCAGACATGCCGGCCGTGCTGCTCGCGCTCGAGGCAGAGCTCGTCGTGCGCGGTCCCGACGGGGAGCGAACGGTGGCCGCCGGCGACTTCTTCCGCGGCGTTTTCGACACCGCACTCGGCCCGCAGGACATGCTCACCGAGATTCGCGTACCGACGCTTGCGGGCGGCTGGTCGTATCTCAAGTTCCACCGCCGCGCTCAGGACTGGGCAACGGTCGGGGTCGCGGCAGTGCGGGCCGACGGAGGAGCCCGCGTGGCGCTGACGAGCATGGGGGCGACGCCGCTGCGTGCCGTGGCGGTCGAGCAGGCGCTGGCCGACGGGGGCGACCCGGCCGCGGCCGCCGAGCAGGCGGCGGAGGGTACGAGCCCCGCGAGCGACACGCAGGGAAGCGCTGAGTACCGGCGCTACCTCGCCACCGTCCTCGTCCGCCGGGCCCTCAAAGAAGCGCTGGGCTAACGAGAGGCAGGCGGTCGCAGCACGCCCGCGCGCGACACGAGCATCGCCCGCGTGCCGAAGTCCTGCTTCGAGAGGCTCCGAACGATCCCGTACGCGGCCTCGGCCGGGTCGGGGCGGGGGATGCCGGCAGGCGCCAGTGTCAGCGGGACGAGGTCGCCGGCAACCCAGGAGCCGTTCTGCGCGAGCGTGACCTGGAGGATCCCGGTCACGCCCGTCACGCCGGCGGTCGAGAGCGTGTGGTACCCGACCAAGTTGCCCAGCGAGTAGGCGATCAGCCGGCCGCGGTACCACTCCATCCCGCGCAGGACGTGCGGGCCGCTACCCGCGACGAGATCGGCGCCGGCGCGCACGACAGCGTGCGCGAAGGCGATCGAGTTCCCGCGGTTCTCGCCGAGGAACCACTCCGTGCCCGCCCTGACGTGCTGGTGGTCGGACCCCTCGGCGCCCGCGTGCATCGTCACGACGACGATGTTCGCCCACACGTCCGCCTTGCGGACGAGGCGCTGGGCGGCCGGAAGATTCAGCATCGACTGCGCCCACGGGTACGGTGCGAACCCGAGCACCGCGACGCGAACGCCGCGCACGTTCAGGTAGGCAATCTCGCCGGGCCGGCCGGTCGTCAGCAGCCCTGCCTTCCGGACGGCCGCGACCGTGTCGGCCTGCCCGACCGCGCCGTAGTCGAACGCGTGGTTGTTGGCGAGGTTCATCACCGTGAACCCGGCCTGCCGGAGCAGCGGCGCGTAGGTGATCGGCGCCCGGAACGAGAAGCAGGTCGAGCTGCCGGCGCCGCATTTCGAGGAGCCGCGCTCCGTCAGGGTCCCTTCGAGGTTGCCGAGCACGACGTCGCCCGTGAGGTCGAGGCTGACCGCCCGGAAGTACGACTCCGCCGGCCCGGCGACCATCGCGATGTCGCCGGCGACCGCGAACCGCGCGACCGCGGGCGCCTCTGCCGCGGCTTCCACCGGCGCCCCGCCGGCAAGCGCGACCACGAGCAGCGCGGCGAGGCTAGCCCAGCTCTTCAGGGTGCGACGCGTCCGTGAACTCGCGGAACTCGCCGGTGACGAGGTAGGCGGTCTGCTCGCCGATGTCGACGGCGTGGTCGCCGATCCGCTCGAGACAGCGCGAGACGACGAGCATACGCAGCCCCCACTCGCGCTGCTCCGCGCCCAGCTCGAGGACGTGCTCCACCGTGCGCCGGTTCGCGCGGTCGATCAGCTCGTCGAGACGGACGAGCGCTTCCGCCCTGGCGAGATCGCGGTGCTCGAGGGAGCGGAGGGCGACCCGGGTCATCTCCTCCGCGCGCACTCCCATCTCGGCGAGGCTGGCGACGATCCGATGATCGGCGGGCGCGCCAGCAGCAAGCTTCGTCAGCTTGGCAACGGTGACGCAATAGTCGGCCATGCGCTCGAGATGCAGGTTGACATGCAGCATCGCGAGCACGAGACGGAGATCCGTGGCGACGGGCGTTTGCCGCGCGAGGAGGGACTGGACCCCCTCCTGGATAGCGAAGTAAGCCGCATCCATCTCGTCGTCGAAGGCGATCACCTCGTCGGCGAGCTCGAAGTCCTGCTCCGTGAGCGCACGGGTCCCGGCTTGCACCGAGCGGACGACGAGTTCGCCCTCCTCCTGGAGGGAGCGTTCGAGCTCCTCGAGCTCCTCGTGGAAGGTCACCCTCACAGGGTCATCCTCGTCGTCCGCGGAGCTTCATCCCCGGATGCTAGCTCGCTCGTCGCGACGGACGCCAGGAGGGCTCAGACGCCCACGACGCCAGGCCGGCCGGAGTCCGTGAACTCGCGAAACTCGCCCGTGACCAGGTACGCGGTTTGCTCCCCGATGTCGACGGCGTGGTCGCCGATCCGCTCGAGGCAGCGCGAGACGATCAGCATGCGCAGCCCCCACTTGCGCGCGTCGGCGCCGACGATCGCGAACACGTGCTCCAGCGCGTGGCGGTTTGCGCGGTCGATGAGCTCGTCCAGGTCGACGAGCGTCTCCGCGCGTGCAAGGTCGCGGGCCGCGAACGAGTCGACTGCGACGCGGATCATCTCCTCGGCGCGAGACCCCATCTCCTCGAACTCCTCGATCAGTGTCGGATCACCCGGAAGGTCGTGCGTCAGCTTGACCAGCTTCGCGATCGTCACGCAGTAGTCGGCCATCCGCTCGAGGTGGAGGTTGTTGTGCAGGATCGCGAGGACGAGGCGGAGGTCGCCTGCGACCGGCGTCTGGCGCGCGAGCAGGCTCTCGATGCCCTGCTCGATCGACAGGTAGTAGCGGTCGACGTCGTCGTCGAAGGCGATCACCTCGTCGGCGAGCTCGGGATCTCCGCGTCCGAGCGCCGAGAGCGCGGCGCGAAGCGAGCGGAGCACGAGGTCGCTCTCGGTTTGAAGCTCGCCCTCCAGCTCGGCGAGCTCCTCGTGGAAGCTGACGCGCATCTCAGCCAAAGCGACCCGTGACGTAGTCCTCAGTCCGCTTGTCCCCGGGGTGCGTGAAGATCGTCGCTGTCTCCTCGTACTCGACCAGGATCCCGTACCGGTCGTTCTCGGCGACCTCGAGGGTGAAGAACGCCGTCATGTCGGCGACGCGTGCGGCCTGCTGCATGTTGTGCGTGACGATCACGAGCGTGTAGTCCTTCTTCAGCTCGTGCATCAGGTCCTCGATCGCCGCCGTCGAGATCGGGTCCAACGCAGACGCCGGCTCGTCGAGCAGGATCACCTCCGGCTCGACGGCGAGCGCCCGCGCGATGCAAAGGCGTTGCTGCTGTCCGCCGGAGAGCGAGAGCGCGCTGCGCTTCAGGCGGTCCTTGACCTCGTCCCAGAGCGCGGCGCCCTTCAGCGCGCGCTCGACCCGCTCGTCGAGGCTGCCCTTCATCCCGAGCACCTTCGGCGCGAACGCGACGTTGTCGTAGATCGACTTCGGGAAGGGGTTCGGCTTCTGGAAGACCATGCCGATGCGCCGTCGCACCTCGACCGGGTCGGCGTCCGGCCCGTACAGATCCTCGCCGTGGTAGGAGATCGTGCCGCCGACCTTGACCCCCGGGATCAGGTCGTTCATCCGGTTCAGGCAGCGGATGAAAGTGCTCTTCCCGCAGCCGGAAGGGCCGATCACCGCCGTGATCAGATTGCGGTAGACGTCGAGGTTGACGTCCTTGACCGCGACGTTCGTGCCGTACGCGACGCTGAGGTCGTCGATCCCGAACACGACCTCGCGCTTGGCCACGGGCGCGTCGTCGCGTTTCAGGCTCGACGCGACGTCGATCGCTGCGACCTCGGCGGACACGTGAGGAGTGTCGCTCATCGCTTTCAGGCTCCGGGTCTAGGGGATGTGAACGTGTGGTGTAGAGGTGGTGAAGCGGGTTCCGCCGCCCTGCGGGGACTGTAAAGCTCCCCGCGCATGGACGTGCCGGGCTCCGAGCTGCTGCCGCACGCGCTCGCCTCTCGGCGGCGCCTGGGCGACCGCATCGGCGACACCGCGCTGCACCTGCTCACCGCCCTGGCCGGCTTCGGGTCGATCGTGCTCGTCGGGCTGATCGGGTACCGGGTCGTCTACGGGGCCTGGCCGGCGATCCAGGAGTTCGGGATCTCGTTCGTCTGGCACCAGACCTGGGACCCGGTCACCAGCAAGTTCGGCGCGCTCGACTTCCTCTACGGGACGGCGGTGACCTCGTTCGCGGCCGTGCTGATCGCCGCGCCGCTCGCGATCGCGATCGCGCTCTTCCTGACCGAGCTCGCACCGCCTGCTGTGCGCGGCGTGGTCGGCTCGCTGGTCGAGATGCTTGCCGCCGTCCCGAGCGTCGTGCTCGGGCTCTGGGGCATCTTCGTGCTCAGCCCCTTTCTGCACGATCACGTCGAGCCGTTCCTGCACAGCACGCTCGGCTTCATCCCGCTGTTCGGTGAGCCTGCCCCCGGCGGCGGTGACATGTTCACGGCGATCCTGATCCTGACGATCATGATCGTCCCGATCACGGCGAGCATCAGCCGCGAGCTGTTCAAGAGCGTGCCGCCCGAGTTGAGGGAGGGTGCATACGGGCTCGGGCTGACCCGCTGGGAGATGGTCCGCGGGGTGATCTTTCCCTACACGCGCGGCGGGGTCGTCGCCGCCGTCCTGCTCGGAATGGGCCGCGCGGTCGGGGAGGCGGTCGCGGTCACGCAGGTGATCGGCGGGCTCACGAACGTCCCGACCTCGCTGTTCGCGTCCGGCGACACTCTGGCCAGCCGGATCGCCGCCCAGTACCAGGCCGCGGCGACCAACATCCACCTGGCCTCGATCGTCTACCTGGCAGTCGTCCTGCTCGCCTTCGCGCTCCTGACGAACCTCGCGGCGCAGGTGATCGTCAACCGCTTCGAGCTGGAAAAGACCGGCGGCAGCTGATGTCCTCGCAGCAGGGGCTCCTCTCAGCCGGCGGGCGGGTCCGTCGTCGCAAGCGCGTCAACCGCGCGGTCGAGGGCGTCTGGCTGCTCTCCTCCGCCGTCGCAGTCGCCGTGCTCGCCATCGTCACGATCTCCGTGCTGGTCAAGGGGATCCCGGGGCTCGATCTCGACCTGTTCACGAAGACGCCCGTCACGTTCGGCGAGAGCGGCGGCGGGATCGCGCACGCCTTCGTCGGTAGCCTGATCCTCGTCGGGATGGCGGCGGCGATGGCACTGCCGGTGGGCGTGCTGGCCGCGATCTACGTCAGCGAGTTCGCCGACCAGCGTATCGCGCGCGGGATC
>WNFU01010619.1_pt1 | contig 10147 bp, 13 predicted proteins | sample 5400121 | NCBI WGS metagenome assembly WNFU01 (sample SAMN13153360, study PRJNA577476) | soil metagenome | isolation source: 100 cm soil or saprolite under grassland replicate 1 | place: USA:California | collected 2016-06-15
GCTGACCTGTGTCCCAGCGCACCGTGATCATTAGGCCCCGGACCGCAGTCACCACGCCGCTGCGCGGGCGTCGCTCCACCTTGGCGGATGCCAGTTCCACCCGGTCACCGACTTCGACCATGCCGACCTCCCCTTCTTGCTTGGTGATCCCTTCCTCTGCAAGAGGAGGGTAGGTCCACCCGGTGCCGCTGGGTACTGAACCGCTACGGGTTCATGCACCCACTCGACGAGCGCGGAACGGCACGTGCGCGGCGAGGACGGCGACGGCAACGACGCTAACGATGGCGATGATGTCGAGCGCGGCGAAGGGGGCCGCTCTCTCGCGTCGGGTTCTTCCTGTTTGCCGAAACGTTGCGCGCGCGGGTAGGTCAGCTCAAGGACGGACCAATGAGCTTGGTGGGGGTCCCCATTGGTTGGGGACGCCACGGTCGCCCGATCAGCACGCCCCCGCCGACCGATGCCAGTTCGCCCAAGCCCGCGGGACGGGGGGCCTGCAGCAGTCGTCTGCCGAAATGATGCGCGCGCATCGTTTTCGCGAATTCGCCCACCCGCTGACGCGAGAGTTCGCGCTCGCCACCAAAGCTCGCGGCATCTGGGGCGGCACCACTGAGCAACAACGCCAGAGCATGCAGGGCCGGCGGGGAGGTCTTCCCGACGCCACGCCCGAGCGCGCGCTCGGGCCAGGCGGCTACTGAGCCAAACGAGCACGCTCGGGTCCGGGTACCGAAGAAGGCCTCGGACCCGACCGGCATCGCGCATTTCACTCGATGAGTGCGGCTTCGACCTCGCTGAGACTCATGCCCGGTCCGGCCACGACCCGATTATGGTGCGGGTCCACGAGCATGTAGGTCCCCCAGTCGAGGAGGCCCGGGTTTCGGGTACGGGACTTCTGGAGCGCCAGTCCTTCGCGCTGAGCCTTGCGACGCGCCCGTGCTTCGCGGGCTTGGTCAGGGTTTCGCATGGCTCCTCCCTCGAGGGTCTTCGTACGTGCTTGAAGGAAGGGCCGGGAATGTCGCCGGTGTCCTCCCGTTCGGCCCTCGAAGCCATGCCACGCCACGACGTCGCGTCGGCGACAAGTTCACCGTACCAGGGGGGCAGGGTGGTAACGAAGTGGTCACGGAATGGTCACCGGAGAAGGCGAAGCGCGCCCATCTGCAAACGGATTGCAAACATCGGCGCATCAGAAGAGCGCCAGCCAGTCGATGTGGGGACCGATCGCATCGAACACTCGAAGGTCGAGATGCCGGCCGGCATGGGTGTGACCTCGGTCGATCAAGACGACAAGCTCGCTTCGGAGCCTCGCGTAGACCTCGCTCGAGTCCTCGAAGTCATCACGCCAGAGCTCAAACAGCTTCGATTCCATCCCGCCCTCGAAGGGGAAGGGGGTAAAGCCCCGCTGGAACCGTTGGCGCGGCACGCGCCATGAATACGCCTTGAGCATGTCGCCATCCACCTTGATGCGGATCCAGGCGACAACCTCGTTGTACTGCCATCCGGGACGCCGCTCCATGCTCTCCGCGTGTTTCAATTCAGCTTCGTCGGCGTCGGGATCCCGCCGCAGCGTTGCCTTGTGGCGTTCAATGCGGCGCTCGATGTCATCGAGCCAGTCGTCTTCGGAGACGCGATAGACCGCGATCTCGAAGATCCAGAGGTCGTCGTCGATCACGAGCCGGCCGAGAGCACGAAGTGATGCGGTCGGCACCCCCGTGAGTCGTCCCCGGCGTCTGCCAGCCCTTCGGCGACGCACTCCCAGCAGAGAGCGACCTCGCCGAGAACGAGCGCCGAACCCCCGCACCGTCGTTTGCAGCCGAAGCAGCTGAAGTCGGGCAAGCACCGGCCCGGCACTCGACTCGAGCTCACGGCCCCTCTTCGTCGCTGCGGGCCGGCACCCTTTCAGCCACTTTCGCGTGGTTCTGTCATGCGCGGTCGAAGGATGCGCTGAAACGCATCGATCACCCAGTCGCGGTCCTCGGGATGGATGTAATCGAAGCCGTGACGCCCTTGGACCGTACCAGGCTCATACCGGAGCACCCCGTGTGCGTCGCCGGTCGAGTAGACAACGACGCCGTCGCGATCGAAGATCGTTACTGTCTCGAGCAGATAGTCGAGCAACGCCCGCGCGCGCTGCGCGTCGCGAGGCTCACCACGAGTACCGCCCGTCGAGGCCATGTCGTTCGTGACTCCATGGTGCCGAGCTCGCGCGCCAAAACCGCGACCCAGAAAGGCGTCGACTTGCCGGCACCGGGAGCCGTACATATCGCCGGTTCCGGGCGGGTTGAAGAGTGTTCGTCCGCCGTTGTTATGTGCGCCGAGGACACGCGTGAGCAAATGCCAGAGCCGTCGATCCGGTCGGCTCCTGGTTGCTCGCGTCACGAAGCGCCCACCAGCAGTGGTCGGCGTGCTACCCAAACGGGATTAGTCGCACGGTCGGACGCGCCGCGTGTAGAACCAGCCGGTGGCGAAATGGCGGACGGAGCGGCCGCTCGAGAACCCGGCAGAGATTCGCCGTAGGCTCGCGCCCGCGCAGCTGTTCGCGCCACACGTCGCGCCCTTGAACAGGGTGGTCGAGCGGCTCCGCGAACTTCCAGAGGACGGCTCTACGGTGCCATGGTTCGACCCGGCTGGCGCCGGCGTGGACGCCCGCGTGCTCGTCCTCGGTCGCGACCCGTCTCGGGTGGCTCACGCGGCGACAGGTTTCATCTCGCCGGATAACCCCGACCCGACGGCGGACAACATGTCGTGGCTGCGTGACGAGGCAGGCCTGCGGCCTACCGAACTGATCCACTGGAATGTCGTGCCGTGGTTCATCGGCGATCACGACGAGAAAGGAGAGGCTCGCCGCTCCCGTCCGTGGCTCGAGAAGGTGCTTGCCTTTCTCCCGCGCCTGGAGGCTGTGGTGTGTTTCGGAGAGCTCGCTGCGGATTCGTGGAACGTAGCCGAACCCCGGAATCGCTGCCGGGACGGCTGGCGACCCGGCGCCTGTGACGGACCGCCGCCGGCGGTGGTCTGGTGTGCGCATACGACGAACCGAAACATCGTTGGAGCTAATCGCACCAGGTCGATCAAGGACGGCCTGAACCCAGAGGAACGAATCCGGGAGACCCTGTCCGCTGTCGCGCAGCGGCTTCGTTAGTACGTCGGAATCCGGAATCGAGTCCGCGTGCAGGTCGCCATCCTTCGAGCACGCAATCTGTCGCGACCAGAACGACGCACGTCACAGTCGTTCTGGCGCGTTCGCGGCAGGCAGCACTTCGTTGCACGAGGCCTTCGAGCCGCGCCATCGCGCGGGCGTTACTGGGCACCGAACTGCTCGCTGAGAAATCGGAGTGCGCCCGGCACACCAGTCATCGCCGCGATTATGTGCTCACCGAATCGAAGCCGGCGGTATGTCACGTCGGCCCCTTCACGACGGTACGTTTCGACGAACTTGTCTGCGTCGGCGATGGGGAGATTCTGTTCGTGCACACCGTGGTACAGGTACAACGGGGTCGTGGGTGTGGCCTGACCGAACCGGTTCGCCTCGAAGGCGGCGCGTAGCCCCGGTATGTCCAACACGCTGGGGACGGTCAGGTAGTCGCCCCAGTGGAGGAAGGGAAAGCTCATGAAGAGCTGATCGACGGTCATCTCGGCCGCCGACGCCACCATGGCTTGACCCTCGGGGGTAAGGGCGCCGAGCACGTCGACATCCGGATACTCGCGGCCGATGCCGATGATTGCGCCGAGCGGGACCCCGCTCAAGATGCTGCCGTCGTAAACGTCCTCGAACGTCCCGGTCATTGTGGTGGGGTCCACCGCGATACCGCCGGCGGCGGCGCCCACGATGTTCAGTTCCGGCGCGTAGCCCGGGTGTTGCTCGGCCGCACAGAGGGTTGCTTGCGCTCCGCCCGAGTAGCCCCAAAGGCCGATCGGCGTGGCGGCGTCGAAGCCAGCCGGTTCGAAGGCGATGACGGCGCGGATGCCGTCGAGCACGAAGCCGGCCGCCAAGAGAGCGGCGGCGAAGGCGTGCCGCGGTCCGGTGTAGTCGGTCGTGACGACAGCCCACCCTCGGCGGAGGGCCCGGGCCATGAAAAGAAGTTCCCACTGATTGCCGTGTCTCAGTGTGTAGGACGGATCGGCGGCCGCACCCAGGCTGTCGATGGCGCACTGATAGGAGAGCAGCGGCCTGACCAACCCGTTGAAGGGCCGCCGGGGACTCATCACCGTGGTGACCCCGGACACCGCAGCGCCACGGGTGTCGGTGGAGCGGAACTTCACCTGCCACGCATCAACCCTCGCAACACGGCGGAACCCGCGGACCTCGACGGGCCGCGCGTCGAGCACTTCGCCCGGACGGAACCCGTGCAGCTTCTCGGGCACGCGGTAGAAGGGATCAGCGCCCGGACGCGTCACATCGACCAGTACCCGTGACATCAGCCGCTCATAGAGGTCCAAACCACGGACCATCACCCGCGCGGCCACCCGCTCGCGTCGAGTCCTCAGGTCGGTCCGCGGTGGCAGGACTGCTCGCTGAGCCGTGATAGGGCGAGACACCTCGCCGAGCAGCATCGACGGACCCGTCCCCTCCGCACAAATCACACCTGGCGGCACCGCCAATGCATCGGTCGCGGCGCTGCAGCCCTCGAGAGCAAAGCCGATGGCTGTGTGCTCACCAGCGCGCCCGATTCGGCGTTACGTGCTCCCAGCCGCGTACCGAACGCGAGTACCGAACATCACCCGAACGGAGCCAATCAGCACGCACGGATCGGCACCTCGGCATACCCTCGACATGCCTTGAGAGGGCAGACGCTGATCGAATTCCGCCCGTCCACGCCTTCACCAGCCCAGCTCTCCCACGAGCCAAAGCTCCAGGCTGCTTAGCTGGCGTCCTCCCCTTCTGGTTCCACATCTCGCCCGCAGAACCGACAGACGCGTGCTTCGCGCTTGATCATCTCGGCGCAGTACGGGCACTTGCGATCGGTGTCTTCAGTTACGACCGCCGTGCCGTATGCCGTAAGTGCCTTCCAAGAAAAAGCGGAGATTCCCCGTTTGTATGTCACGTTGATAACTGCGTTCGCCCCCTTCCGGAAGGCCTCGTAGCGCAGCTTGGCGTCCACCTGCTCCACGGTCGGTGCCTTACTGATCACGGTGGCGGCCTGGACTCGCGCGGAGACACCGCCGAGCACCTTGTACGGACAAGCGAGGTCGCCGCCGGTCACGACGATGTCTTCCACACTCATCGCGCCACCCCCGCTTCACGGTGCAGACGACGGTAACTCAGTGGAGGGTAAGCGTCAGGGTCTCCCCGGTGTCGCTCTCGCTTGAAACGGACGCGCGGCATGCGACTGCGACTCGCAGACCGCGGCCGTGTCGGTCAATCGTGGAGGAGGAAGCCGAGGCAGCCCTCGACGGTAAGGGCGAGGTAACTGATGATCTGCTCGTCCGCCGCGTGGAGCCGGTGCTTGTGCCCCTGGAGCGCATCGCAAAGGTCATCGAGGCTGCGGAGGTAAAGCCGGCCCGCGGTTTGATCGTGTCGCCGGTTCCGGAGCAGATACTTCGCGCGCAGTACCCGTGTGGGTTTCCCGCCGTGGAGCTCGTCCTCAGGACGGCTACTGCTCTTGTGCCAGCTGATAACGGCATCGTCGGGGGCGGCTAGCCGCAGGGACCCGTCGATGAGCTCTTGCAAGGAATGTGCGGCTTGCGACGCAGCGTCTGCTCCCCCCGCGCTCACGCTCTCCCATGCACCTTGGAGTCGGCGGGGCAGGTTCGCGTCGAGACCTGCGAGCCTCGCCCGCAGTTGTGCACGGCTCTCGTCAGCCAGCGCGATGGTCGGCGCGATGGGGTCGAGAAGTTCGACGTCGTCGACATCCTCGTCACTGAGGAGCGCCGTTGCCGATGCCGTAGCGACCGTGTCGACACCAGCGAAGGAGGCCCGTACCAGTTCCGCCTGCGTCGGCGATTCGGGGAGCCCGCCCAGGACGATCCGCCAAGCTCGGGTGCTCAACTCTGTCGCTCGTTCCAGCTCCCACGGCAACTGAATCCCCACCAGAAAGCGCGTCGCGTCGGTGAGGCGGTTCGACAGGTTGAGCAGATCCCGACCGATCCCTGCGACCCTCGTCGGGTCGGGCAGGGTGACCATCGCGCCGATGGAGCCAATCTCGCCGAGACGCCTCGAGATCCGCTGCGCTTCTGCGAACGCGGTCGGGGTCGACGGGCCAGTCAGTAGGCGTGACAGCTCGGAGGCGGCGCCGAGAGTCGGAGGCTGGAGGCCGCTCGGCAGTTTCGGCGAGATGCTCGTAAGACGCTCGGCGGCGGCGAGAACACCCGAACGCCGGAGAACGTCGAACTGGTCGATCAGCCTGTTGGCGAAACTGATCTGCTCCGCGGTTGCCGGACTCATCAGCGCCGCGCAATGCGCAACGGATCATCATCGCCGTACGCCACCGTCACACCTTAGGAGAGGCCGCGTTTGTCGGCGCCTGCCGCGCGGCTCGCGCTCCTGACCGACGTGCTAAGCAGCAGTGCTTGTACTTGCGGCCGCTGCCGCAGGGGCATAGCTGATTCCGGCCGGGATACCACGACGTGGTGCGACCCCGCCCGTGGTCGTACACGCCGTGGTCCGCCTCGAGCGCGCGCCGAGTCTCGGCGGCCATCGGCGGAGGTGACCCCGCGTAGAGGGCGAACGCGTAACGCCGCCCGCGAAGCTCATGATGCCGGATCCCCACGGCGAGCGTTTTCGTATCCTTCGCGGCGCCCGTCTCAAGTGCCTGGATGTGGCGCAGGCAGCCGTAAGCGGCGATCTCGGCGATGTGGAGTTCGTCGAGGTCGGGCGGGTTCTCGGCCTCCTCTACGTCGTAGTAGAAGACCAGCCGATCACCTACCTGACGGTCGAGCATGGTGAAGCCACGGGGCTTGCGCTCGGCTCTCACCTTCTTGAAGGTGTCAAGCATCTTGGCACCGATCTCCGCCCGGAGAAGGATCGGTTGGCCATCCAGTAGCTCGACCACATGCAGGTAGTTGTGCTCGTCCCAGGGTTCGTTGGCCGGGTCGGCCACCCTCTCGACGAGGTCGTCGAAGACGGCCACGGCGAATAGCTCTTCCTGAGTGGGTCGGTCGAGCGGGACGATCGGCAGCGACCCCGGACGCGACGCGTACTCGGAGTCTGCCTGAGCGAGGCGCATATACCGCCGCTGCTCCTCTCCGAGTCGCGGGTGCAGCCGAGAGTCGAGCGCACGATGCGCGTACTCGATCACCGACGCCGTGGACCGGAGACGGTCATGCAAGTTCATCCAGTCGCCCATCGTCATGCACAGAGCATTCGGGACGCGTCGTATCTCGATCGGTGGGGCGTGCGGGTGATCGACGAGCACGACGGCGGGCCAGTCCGCCCCGGGCGGCAGCGTCCGCTCGTAGCCTCGCATCGAGACGAATCGAACGGTGCTCCCAGCCGCGAGAGCGCGGCGACTCCCTGCTGCTTGGCGGAGTCCGGCGGCGAAGGTCTTGGTCACCCAGGACGTCGCGCGCTCTGGCGTGTCCGTCGCGGCGGCGCCAGGCTCGCGGCTCTTTACCTGGAGGATGAGGCCGGCATCCCCGGCGACGAGCAGCCCGTCGCTGATCTCCCGGGCTCCGGAACCCTTACTGGCGTTGACGGGCCGGTACACGAAGTCGGGAACACCCAGGCCAGCGGCCAGTCGGCGAGCGTGCTCCTCGACCTCGAGTCCGCGGTTCATCGCTCCATGATGGCCCCACGAAGTTCACCGATCAGGTCCTTTCGTGCCCGCAATTGCATGGGTACCTGCGAATCGGCGTGCTTCGCCGCCGCGAACCTCGCCGACGACGATGCGATGCACCTCAATCCTGATGAGTCGGCAACATCGATCCTGAGGTCCAGGGCGAAACATCGATCTCGAACAGTCGCGCCGCGGATCATGAGCCTGTCGCGTTCCACGTAGTCAGCGGCGCCCATATCGCCGCCCATAACGTTCACCTTCGCGGGGCTTGCGCGGCGCCCGAACGGCACTTCTTCGCGTCCCCTACTGGTGCGTACCGTCGGCCTCTCAGAGGATCGGCTGGGGCGCCGTTGCTCCGGCGTTCGGGGCCTCCGCCGCAAACCGGGAGGTCCCCGATGGATTCGAATACTTCGGTTGCTCTGGTGCCTATCGATCGGCGCTCTGCCGATGGCGAAGGGGTGGCGCTCGCTGGGTTCTTGGCGGGCTATCGAGGCTCTACTCGCGAGGCGTACGCCTTGGATCTGCGACAGTTCGCGGTGTGGTGCGCGACCAATGAGCGCCGCCTGTTCGAGGTGCATCGCGTCGACATCGAGTGCTTCGGGCGGGACCTGGAGTCCCGAGGACGGGCTCGAGCAACCATCGCCCGTCGGCTCTGCACGATTGCAGGCTTCTACCGCTACGCCGAGGAGGAAGGCCTCATCGAGCACTCACCCGCAATCCATGTGCGCCGTCCCCGCATCGATTACGAGTCACACGCCTCTGGCCTGGATCGCAACGAGCTCGGCGCGCTGCTCGTCGCAGCGGGTCTGTCATCGGCACGAGACCACGCGCTGGTGTCGCTACTGGCGCTGAACGGGCTGCGCATCTCCGAAGCCCTCGGTGCCGACGTCGACGCGTTGGGCCTGGAGCGAGGTCACCGGACACTAACGGTGACCCGCAAAGGCGGGAGCGTCGTCACGATGCCGCTGGCGCCGCGGGTCGCCCGGGCCCTTGACCTCGCGATCGGCGAACGTCTCGAAGGCCCGATCTTCGTCGACGTGGCCGATCAGCGGCTCGACCGTCACGCCGCCGGACGGATCGTGCGTCGCATCGCCCGCCAGGCAAGCATCACCAAGCGCGTTGGGCCTCACACTCTGCGACACGCATTCATCACGGCGGCCCTCGACGCCGGAGTTCCGCTGCGGGACGTCCAAGAAGCAGCGAGTCACGCCGACCCGCGCACCACGATGCGCTACGACCGAGGGCGCCAGTCTCTCGACCGTCACGCCACCTACATCGTCGCGACGTTCGTAGCCGGCGCCCTCCCGCTGAGCTTCCCGATCCGGATTCGGACGCCAGAATCGGTCGGCGCTCGAGCTCCGGATCGGGCAATCGGTGCGCGTGGCAGGCGTTCGGTCGTCGCGGCTCCGTGGGGGCATGTCACGAGGTCGTCCAGAGCTGCCTGGTGTGCTCAGACCGCGGCGAGTACCTCGCGTACTTCCACCGTCTTGACCGTGACACCCTCGGGGGCATCCGGCATCGGAGGCTCGCCCACACGGAACATGGCTGCTGCCGTGCGCGCTTCCTCTTCGGTCTCGAAAACCACGATGGCAACGCCACGGCCACCTTGAGGCGCGAGCCAATAGCCGCCTTTGGCACCTCGCTCCTGGGCCATCGGGGCTGCACGCTGCGGTAGGAATTCACGCCCAGCCTCGATATGCGATTCATTCGCGTTGACCTCAGTGAAGACTGCGTACATGAGATCGTCTCCTTTCGGCACTGCGGCCACCGTCGCAGGCGTGCCGGGCAGACGCAAGGCCGTCGCAGCCCAGCATCTCTGGAGATCTGAGACTGCCTCCCGGCGAGTACTCCAGGCGTGAGCGTCTCCGCCACTGTCTTGCATACTCAGCTGCCAGGAGTCTGATGACGGCGGAGAGATCTGCCGATCGGTGCTTCGGTAACCCGCACCGAACGCCCACACCGACGTCACCCGGAGGAGGCGGTCTGCGCGCACGGATCAGCACCTCGGGCGCGCCCGCGACCGATCGCCGGTTCGGGGCGCGTTGCAAGGCCTTGGTGGGCTGTTGTTATGTGCGCCGCGCCGTACGAGGAACGCTTCATTGGCGTCGACTCAGAAGGGGAAGAAATGCGGGCATTCGGGGCGTGGTGCAGCCTCTGATTGTTGATCGGAGTTGCGGCAAACTGCTTTGGTGAGCGCGCCAGAGACCCTGTACGCCAAGACCAGCATTGGCCGCATCGGCTACCAGGTCGCAGGCGCGGGGCCGCCGGACGTGCTGGCCACCAAGCCGACGTTCTTTCCCATCGATCTGATGTGGGACGAACCCCGGCTTGTTCGGTTCCTCAACGGCCTGTCGTCGTTTAGCCGCCACATTTGGTTCGACCCGCGGGGATCGGGGTCATCGGATCCGATCGCGCCGGTGGAGGGCCGGCTGATTGAGAGC
>WNFU01013150.1_pt1 | contig 10147 bp, 10 predicted proteins | sample 5400121 | NCBI WGS metagenome assembly WNFU01 (sample SAMN13153360, study PRJNA577476) | soil metagenome | isolation source: 100 cm soil or saprolite under grassland replicate 1 | place: USA:California | collected 2016-06-15
GAAACATCACGGCCGACATCAATTCAGTGGATAAGTACACGGGGGATGCGGCCACGACCACCAGGGTTAAAACCGCTCTGGCGTTGAACAAGCAGGTCTCTGTTTTCGACATTCACGTTGAGACAAGCAACAATAATGTGACTCTAACTGGCCAAGTGCCAACCGATAATGACAGGCGAGTCGCGGAAGAAATCGTACGCGGAACCAAAGGAGTTGCTATCGTTGCTAACAATCTCAAGGTTGATCCAAAGATTCAAGCGGCCAGTGCTGAAAAGTGATAGGCCGGCGCCATTTGACAAGATGACTGATCCCCAGATTGTTGCGAAAGCTCGGGAGCACTCTCTAAAACAGAGTTCGGTAGCAGGTTTGAGATAGAACGCCTTTGCTCAACATTCCAGATGTGGAGCCAGAGGGCGCTCTTAGGGACGTATCAATGGAAAAGATGCAAGCGACCGTTTTTCATGGAGTGAATGACATCCGGGTTGAAGAGGTCGAACGGCCACGCGCCAGCGTTGGTGAAGCAGTGATTCGCGTGACGCTGACGACGATCTGCGGCACTGATTTGCATATTGTGCGGGGCGAGTATCCGATCAAGCCCGGACTCATAATCGGCCACGAACCTGTTGGTGTAATTGCGGAACTCGGCGACGGGGTCGCGGGCTACAGTATCGGCGACCGCGTGCTGGTTGGCGCGATCACGCCCTGCGGCCAATGCCGGGCGTGCCTGTCGGGGCAATGGTCGCAGTGCGGTCACAATGCCCGCGAGGGTTACGCAGCCATCGGGGGGTGGCGTTTCGGCAACACGATTCACGGCGCGCAGGCCGAATACTTGCTTGTGCCACATGCGCAGGCGAATCTGGCGAAGATTCCTGATGAACTTACCGACGAGCAGGTGGTGCTGCTTTCAGACATCGCTTCAACCGGGTTCAGCGGACCGGAATCGGGTGGAGTGCGCATCGGCGACGCGGTCGTAATCTTCGCGCAAGGGCCGATTGGCTTGTGCGCGACGGCGGGAGCGAAGTTGATGGGCGCCGCTCTTATTATCGGAGTGGACAGCGATGAAACCAGGCTGAAGATGGCGCGACGCCTGGGAGCGGATGTAATACTCAACTTCAAAGAGGTTGATGTGGTGGCTGAAGTGAAACGGTTGACCGGCGGCGGCGCAGACGTGGCCATCGAATCGCTCGGCACACAACAGACATTTGAGAATGCGCTCCGCTCGTTGCGGCCCGGCGGCGCGCTTTCGAGTCTTGGCGTCTATTCGGGCAAGCTGCAAGTCCCCTATGACGCCTTCGCTGCCGGACTCGGTGATTACCGCATCGTTACGACGCTATGTCCAGGCGGCAAAGAGAGGATGCGCAGGCTGATGGAAGTAGTCAGGCACGGGCGCGTAGATCTGACGGCTCTGCTAACGCACAGCTTTTCGCTTGACGAGATCAAAGAGGGGTACCGGATCTTTGGCGAACGCCTGGATGGGGTACTCAAGGTAGCGATCAAACCATAGGAGCGATGAAAGCGGTGGCGCACTTACAACCGCATCAATCTGTCCCCCGGCGGCGATCAAGCGGAGCGGATAGCCGGGTAAAGGAGAAAATATGGAAGCGCAAATTAAACTGGGCCGAATCTTCGGCGTCGAAATCGGATTGCACTACAGTTGGCTGATCATCGCTCTGCTGATTGCGTTCTCGCTCGCGGGGCATTTCGGGGCGGCGCATCCGGACTGGGGCCGGGGCGTAATCTGGGGCATGGCGATTATTACAGCCTTGCTCTTTTTTGCCGGGTTGTCTGTTGCTGGCGTGGGCGCTCGGCTGGACGATGATGCAAGATCCGGCCACGCCGCTGATGGCGATGTTGGTCTGGCTGGGCTACATCAACATCGGGCTGGCGATCTTCAACATGCTGCCCGGCTTTCCGATGGATGGCGGACGTGTACTCCGCGCGCTCATCTGGTGGTATACGGGCAGCGCGCAGCGGGCGACGCGCGACGCTTCACTGACCGGGCAGGTTTTCGGATTTGCGTTCATCCTCTTCGGTATTTACCGTTTCTTCGGGGGCGCGGGCTTCAGCGGATTGTGGATGGCCTTCATTGGCTGGTTTCTGCTCAATGCGGCGAAGGCCGCCTATGCGCAGCAGGAACTGACCGAGCGCCTGCGCGGCTTGCGCGTCGGCGATTTGATGACGCTTGATTTCACGGTGGTGGACGGCAATGACAATCTGCAAACGTTCGTCCACGACTACCTGCTGCGCACCGGGCGACGCTGTTTCCTGATCGCCGAGCAGGGCGTGGTGACTGGGTTGATTACTCCGAATGAGGTCAAAGGCATTCCAAGGGCGCGCTGGCCTTACACCACTGTCTATGATGTGATGCTCCCCCTCGAACAACTGCGGACAGTGACGCCGGAAACACCTGTCAGCGAAGCGTTGGAAATCATCGGACGCGATGACATCAATCAGTTGCCGGCATTAGCAAATGGACGGCTGGAAGGAATAATTTCGCGCGATCAGATTCTGCGCTACCTGCTCACACACGCCGAGCTGAAGATGTGACGTCCTGCGCCAAAGGAGATAAATGATCATGGCCAAGAAGAAGGACAAACAGTTTATTGACATGGGCAGAGTTGAAAGAGAGAAATTTGAGCCAACTGAAGAGGCGCCAAACGAATTTGATTCGGAAGGTTTTGACGAACGCATGAAGCGCGAAGGGGAATATGAGGAAAAGTGAGACGCTGGTCGCACAACCATTTTCACCGGAATCATCAGCTAATGATGAGGCTGCAACGCCTCCTATGGATCATCATTGGAACTTTCCAGCCCTTTTGCGTCGCCGCAGCCTGTGGCTGATTGGCGCACTCCTCGTCGTTAGCGCAGGCGCGTTCGGGTATGGCCTCACAGCGCTCAGTGAAACAGGCGCAACTTGCGCTCGCCAAAGCGCAGCGGGCCCGCAACGAGAAACTCTTTGAGGAAGGCATAATCTCCGCCAGCGACCGTGACATCACCCGGGCCAATTACGATGTCGCTTTCGCCGAGGTCGCTTCGCTCTCGGCGCAGATGAAGGAAGCGACGGCGGCGGTAGACACCGCTAAAGCCAATCGGGGTTATACCAAAATCACGGCGCCGATGGCCGGCGAAGTCGTTTCCATCAGCCTCCTGGAGGGGCAGACACTCAACGCGAATTAGCAGGCGCCGAATATTCTGCGGATTGCCGACATGAGCACCGTGACGGTCTGGGCGCAAGTCTCGGAAGCGGACATTGTCCGCGTCAAGCTTGGCCAGGACGTCTATTTCACTGTCCTTGGCCAGTCCCAGCGCTGGAACGGCAAGGTCAGGCAAATCCTCCCCACCCCGGAACTCATCAACAACGTGGTGTTCTACGACGTGCTGTTCGATATTCCGAATCCGGCGCGTGAACTGAATATTCAGATGACGGCGCAGGTCTTCATCGTATTGGCGCAGGCGAAGGGGGCTTTGCTGATACCGACAGCCGCCATCGGCAATGCCAGCGAAGGCGCGGAAATCATGGTACAGGTGCTGAAAGCCAATGGCAGCGTCGAGCCGCGCGCGATCAAGATCGGCATCAAGAGCGAAATCTCAGCGGAAGTCACTGACGGTCTCAAGGAGAAGGAACAGGTCGTGATCAGGGAAATCACGTCGAAAGGCAATACGAGAAGCCCGCTGAGCGGCCGGAGGGGGCCTTGATATCGGCGCCACTGCTCGAATTGAATGCTGTCAGCCGCACCTATACATCGGGCGGCGAGCCGCTGACAGTGCTCACAGAAGTGAGCCTGGCGATTCAGAGCGGCGAATTCGTCGCCATTATGGGCGCATCCGGCTCGGGCAAGTCCACGCTCATGAACATCATCGGCTGTCTCGACAAGCCGTCGAGTGGCGCCTATAGCATCCGCGGCGTCGAAGTAGCCAGCCTCAACGGCGATGCTCTGGCAGCGCTGCGGCGCGATACCTTTGGCTTCATCTTCCAGCGCTACAACCTGATGTCCGATCTGAGCGCGGTCGAAAACGCGGAAGTTCCAGCCGTGTACTGCGGCATGGCGAAAACTCAGCGAGAGGCGCACGCCAGTGACTTGTTGCGAGAACTCGGACTGGGCGACCGGCTCGAGCACCATCCCAACCAACTCTCCGGCGGCCAGCAACAGCGTGTCAGCATCGCCCGCGCGCTCATGAATGGCGGGCCAGTGATCCTGGCCGATGAACCGACTGGAGCGCTGGACAGCCGGGGCGGCAAGGAGGTCATGGCCATTCTGGAGAAGCTGCACGGGCAAGGGCACACGATCATTTTGGTAACCCACGACAGCGACATCGCCGCTTACGCGCACCGCATCATTCGCATTACAGATGGGCGTATCATATCCGACGAGCAGCAGCAGAAAGGGGAGGCAGGTAATCAGACGCAGCCTGGCGAAACGGGAAAGGATGCCAAGCCGAGTGTGGCGGCCCTCGGCGAATCGCTGAAGATGGCTTTGCGGTCGCTGATGCGCAATCGGCTGCGGACCGCGCTGACGATGCTGGGGATTATCATCGGCGTCGCTTCGGTGGTGGCGCTGATGGCGATCGGCAACGGCGCGAAGCAGGACGTCCTCGATCGCATCCAGGCCATGGGCGCCAACCTGTTGACGATTGAGCGCGGACAGCCAGGCGTTCGCGCCTCATCTGGAATCGTGACCAGTTTCCTGCCTGAAGATCTGCCGTCCATCGCCAATGTGCCGGGTGTCGGGATGGCAATTCCGGAAACGCAGTTGTCTTCACTGGTGCGCTTCGGCAATCAGGATTTGACGGTCACGGCGATCGGCGTCAGCGAAAACTTTCCGCAGGCGCACGACTGGCCGCCGCAGTCCGGCGTGTTCTTCTCGGCGGAACACGTGACGCGCTATGCCCAGGTCGTCGTGCTTGGCACGACCGTCGCAAAGAATCTGTTTCCCGCCGGCGCGAATCCGCTGGGCCAATACGCGCTCATCGGCAACGCGCCGTTCCTGGTCATTGGCGTGCTGAGCAGCAAAGGCTCGACCCCACGGGGCGACGATCAGGACAACTCCGTCTGGTTGCCCTACACAACGGCCGGAGCACGCATCTTTGGACAACGCTTTTTCCAGCGCATCATCGTGAAAGTGAAGCCGGGCGTGGACATGAGCGCGGTGCAAGATGGACTCCATACGCTGCTGATCAACCGCCATGGCAAGGAAGACTTCAACATTCGGAACATGGCTGATACCATCGCCACGGCCAATGAAACGCAGAACACGCTCACCTACCTGCTGGCGGCGATTGCCGTGATTTCGCTCATTGTCGGCGGCATTGGCGTGATGAATATCATGCAGGTCTCGGTCACCGAACGGACACGCGAAATCGGCATCCGCATGGCGATTGGCGCGCGCAGCTTCGACGTTTTGTTTCAATTTCTTACCGAGGCCGTGATGGTCTGCTTTATCGGCGGCCTGGCGGGTGTCGTCGTCGGCATTGGCGGCGGTTTATCTACCTCCGCGATTGCAGGCTGGCGCGTGATTTTCACGATTGCGCCGGTAGTCATTGCCTTCGCATGCGCTTTTTTGACGGGTATTATATTTGGCTATCTTCCGGCCAGAAAAGCCGCACAACTCGACCCCATCGATGCTCTGGCTCGGGATTAGAAACGCCCTTTTTCCTCCCGGGCCCAACTGGCGGCGCTCTTGCTTTACGGTCTGCCAGTGCTCTTCGGCGTGATCGTGATCGCCTCCGTCGGCGTCCCTTTGCCCGTCAGCTTGATGCTCGTAGCGGCCGGCTCATTCGTTGAACAGGGAGAGCTGAAGCTGTGGCAGGTGATCATCGTGGCCGCCGCCGCCGTGCTGGGCGATCAAATCGGATATGGTGTGGTTCGTTGGGGCGGTCGTCGTTTGGTGGCGCGGATCAGCCGCAGGATAGGTGGTGAGGCCAAAATCCGGAAAGCGGAAGCGCTCGCCAAACGGCGCAGAACAGATCATCCAGGAGCCATAAACAGTCAGCCCAATCCAGGCGCCTTTCTTTCCGAAATTGTCCAATACTGAACGGCAATTTATCCCAGGCTGTCCGATCATCTGGAAGTTCAATTAACACTCAAACCGATCCTTCCCCAAGGATGCGATCACATATCGGAAGTTGTTCTGAGTTGATTGACGAACACAAGAAAGCAGCTCGGAACGGAAAGATGACAATATGATTCAGAAGATAAGAAATACAAGTTTAATACTAGTGGTGATTCTGCTCACCACTGGGCTTGTGGCGGCGTTGCCGCAAGAGGCAAGCGGGCTAGCCGGCTCGCAAGAACAGAATCCTAAGCAAGAACAGCGCCAACAAAAGAAGGATGAAAAGAAGCGACAAAATGAGGCTAAGGAACAGCAGAAGCAAGCTGGGCAACAGCAGTGGCAGCAGAGGCAAGTTGATCAGCAACAACAGCGTCAAGCTCAGCAGCAGCAGCGAGTGGCGCAGCAACAACAGCAGCGTCAAGCTCAGCAGCAACAACAGCAACAGCGAGTGGCGCAGCAACAACAGCAGCGAGTGGCGCAGCAGCAGCAACAACAGCAGCGTGTGACGCAGCAACGGCAACTAGAACAGGAACGGCAGCAGCCGCGCATTCAACAGCAGCGTCTGAACCAGTATAGTCAAGAGCGGCGACAGCTTGACCGTCTCGCGCAACAGCGGGAGACGCGGCTGCAGCAACAACGGCGTCAGGCGCACTTGCGTTTTCAGCAACAATATCTGGAGCGCCTGCGTCAGGACCAGATAAATCTCCAGAACGCGCGCTCCTACGAATATTCGGCTCCTAACTATCGTTACTCTCGTAGCGGTAGATACTACCAGACGAATCAATATGGCGTGGATATGCTCCGGCAAGCTGTGAGCTACGGCTATGAGGAGGGCGTTCGCGCCGGACAAGCCGACCGAGAGGATCGCGCGCGCTTCAGCTATAGAGATTCTTACGCCTATCAGGATGCAAGCTACGGTTACAATGGTTATCACGTTGATTTGAATGAGTATCGCTACTACTTCCGCGAAGGCTTCAATCGCGGCTATCAAGACGGCTACTATGGCCGCTTTCAGTATGGTAGAAACACGAACGGCGCCTTTAGCCTACTGGGTAACATTCTGCAGCAGGTCTTTAACGTGCAGTCGTACTAAAGAATAATAGGTTGCTAGACAGTTCGGAAATCAGGATGAATTGCTCACTCTAAGTGAAACGATCAGCGGGCCATCGATGAGCATAAGATAGTTGGGAACCGAGTCCAGCTCACTCTCTTTTCATCTTCTCTGGAATCCTCCAGTTCACCTGAAGCTCATAGCTCAACTTCCAATGATGCGATCATTTCAAGGAGACAAGTATGGGGAACAAAGATGAGGTCAAAGGCAAAGCCAAACAGATCAAGGGCGCGATTAAAGACAATGTCGGAGAAGTGACCAACAACCCCAGCCTTGAAGCCGAAGGAGAAGCTGAACGCCGGGAAGGAAAGGTTCAGGAGAAAGTAGGCAACGTGCGCCGCAAAGTCCGTAAGGTAGTAGCGAAGGCGGGCAAAGCGCTGGGCGGCAAATGATAGATCGGAATTACCCGACAGGATTACTAAAACAAGGTAGCAGCAGAGAGAAAGCCTGTTCAATAACCTCTCCGTCACTCGTTAATGAACAGCAGATTTGAAATCAGAGGAGATGAAGATGAATAAAGACACTAAAGTTTCGTGGTCTGTGGTCGCCGGCTTTCTGGGGCTGACGCTGCTCGGCGTCAGTTTATCTTTGAACGGTTGCGCGGCGGCAGACAGCCGCGAAGCGACGACCGATCCGACGTCGAAGGCTCAAATGACCAACTCGGAGTTGGAGGAGGAGATCAAAGCTAGATTCAAGACCGATGCGCAGCTCGACGCCGCGAATCTAAGTGTGGATGCGAACGTGAATCGTAATGAAATCACACTCTCCGGCACGGTCGGATGGGAATCGCTGCGGACCAAAGCGCTCGAATTGGCGAAGAGCGCGCATGCCGATTTGACCGTTACCACCAAAATTGACGTGAAACCCGGCGAAATCTCACGCACGGCTTACACCAAAGAGCGCGCGCGAAGAACGCAGCATAGCCAAAGGGCGGGGCGAGACTATCGGCGATTCGCTCGATGACGCATGGATTCACACCGAGATCGTCGCCCAACTGATCGGCAATTCGGCGACGCCGGAGCGGAGGATCAACATGGATGTGAAAAACAACGTGGTGACGCTGCGCGGCACGGTCGAGACCGCCGAACAGAAGATCGAAGCCGAGCAAATCGCCAAAAGCACGGAAGGCGTCAAGAGCGTCAACAATCAATTGAAAGTTGGCCGCGCGACCGCGCGCGCGCCAGAGAAGAAGTCCTAGTCGGAAAATGTTCCGGGCTGTCTGACTAATACGAGAAGGCAACTCGGAACGGAAAGATGACCAATGGATTAATTCACGGAGCGCGCTGGGCAGGGCGGTTTTGACTATTGACTAGGCTCACTACGAGATCTTGGGTGGGAATTCGTGGCGGAGGGAACTTCCATCCAACTTACCTGAAGCCATTATTCAGGCTTTATTTCCGCCATAGTCTAGCTAGGCCTCAGCCTTTGAGGCTTGGCTCGAAGTTAACGGAGGAAAAGATCATGGAAAATATTAGAGGTCGCACTTTGATGAACCGCGGCATGTTTTTCGCAGTTTTCACCTTGCTCGCGGTTGTTATCGCGAGCGGCAGCCTGAGTGGAGCCTTGGCGCAAGGCCGGGGAGATTGGGCGATTGATCAGGCTCAGCAGGCCGTCAGGGAACAGATCACCAGTCGAGAGGGCGGGCGCAATCCGACCGTGGCCTTTAACGGCGATGCCCAAACCGAATTCATATGGAATACAGGGGTTCGTGTTCGTGGCACGGGCGCCTTCTCGCGCAACAACGATCCGCGTTACAACAACGATCCGCGTTACAATAACGATCCGCGTTACAACAACGATCCGCGTTACAACAACGGGCAGTCGAGAAACTTCTCCTACGAAGCAATAGTCAACAACCGTAACGACAACGGTAACGGCAATGTGTCTGGCATCAGGTACGACTGGAGAGGCGATTGGTCTGGCAATGACAGCGGTGATGGCGGCTACGGGAGACAGCGCATCTACTGCGCCTCCGATGATGGGCGACGCCGCACCTGCCCTGTCAATACTGGCGGCGTCGTCCGCCTGGTGAATCAGAGGAGCGGGGCGTCCTGTGTGCGGGGGCAAACCTGGGACTTCAACCGTAACGGCATCTGGGTGGATCGCGGCTGCCGCGCCGATTTCGAAGTCGGCCGTGGGAGTAGCGGTAGCGGTTATGTCACGAGCCGTCTAACGGGCACGTACCGCCTCAATCAATCACGCAGTGACAACCCCGCGACGGTAGCAGACCGCGTGGCGCGTAATCTGCCAGGCGAAGATCGGCAACGCCTCCGCAATTCAGTCATGCGGCGCTTGGAGGCGCCCGAGTCGCTTGCCATCGAGCGGCGCGGACGCACTATCACCATCGCCTCTTCGCTCGCCTCTCAGATTACTTTCGAGGCCGACGGGCGTGAACAGACCGAGCAGTCGCGCAATGGCCGGAGCATACGCACGCAAGCGACGCTCACCGGCGAGCGGTTGGTGGTCAATGCCGAAGGTGACCGATCCATTGATTACCAGGTCACCTTTGAGCCGATCGACAACAACCGGCGACTGCGCGTCACGCGTCGCATCACCGACGAAGGTCTGCAGCAGCAGGTCGTGGCGAATAGTGTTTACGAAAAGACGTCGGACGTGTCGCAATTGGATGTCTACTCCGGCGTCCGGGATGACTACCCTCCAGTCGGCGCTTCCAGAGGCAATTTCGTTGTCCCGGATGGAACCCAACTGGTGGCCGTCCTGAATGACAATCTGAGCACGAAGCAGGCGCGCGACGGAGATCGTTTTACCTTAACGGTGCGGTCGCCTTCACAGTACGAAGGAGCGAGCATCGAAGGCCATGTCGCGCAGGTAAACCGCTCCGGACGAGTCTCGGGTCGCGCCGAGATGTCGTTCGAGTTCGACCGCATCCGGCTACGCGATGGCCGCGCCTCCAACTTCGCCGGATACCTTGAGAGTGTCCGGACGACGAGCGGTGAAACCGTCCGGGTTGATAACGAGGGAAGGG
>WNFU01016100.1_pt1 | contig 10145 bp, 8 predicted proteins | sample 5400121 | NCBI WGS metagenome assembly WNFU01 (sample SAMN13153360, study PRJNA577476) | soil metagenome | isolation source: 100 cm soil or saprolite under grassland replicate 1 | place: USA:California | collected 2016-06-15
TCGAGAAGGTGGCGAGCGTCACCGGCGAGCTCCTCGTGCTCTACACCCAGCTCGGCGCGGCTGGCGCCGCGACGATTCGCGAGCGCTTCGGGCCGGATGTTGTCGCCAGCCGGGCTTGCCAGCGCCTCGACGAGATCCATGCCGCACGTCAGCGGCGCGCGTAGAACGTCCCGTTGCCCTCGGGCTGACCCTCGGTGCCGGGGCCCGGCGTCACCTGCACGACCTCGACATCGCGGAACCCGACGGCGTGGAGCATGCCGACCACACACGCGACGTTCGGCGCCCACCAGTTCGTGGGATCGTCGGCGAGCTCACGACCCGGATAGAACGCCGCGGCGGGCTGCTCGAGCGCGAGCGCGCCGAGCTGGGTGTAGAGCACGAGGAGCTCGCCGGTGACGCTCGCCACCTTCTCGAGCGCGAGCAGTGGATTGCGCAGGTGATACAGCACGCCGAGGAACAGCACGACGTCGAACGTCCCTCCAAGCGCCTCGGGAGACAGGTCCATCACGTCGATTGTCAGGTCTTCCACTCGAGACCCGCGCACCCGTCTCGCAAGCTCGAAGCACTCCTTCGAGCCCCAGCCTCCTCCACCCCAGCAGAAGTGGTCGGTTGCGAGGACCCGGGCCGCGCCTCGCTCCTCGGCGATGAACGAGAACAAGCCGTCCCACGCTCCCACGTCGAGGACGCTCTTGCCGGTCAGGTCGTCCGGGAGCGGCACCTGCTGCAGCCTGAGCTCGGGATCCAGATCGAGACCTGGTGTGACGATGCCGTTGCCTAGGTCGATGCGGTGGAACCACGGCAGCGCCTCGATTCGGGATCGCACCTCGTCGCGGTCCCCGGCCGGCTCACGCCTTCGGGCAACCACCGTGAACATCGGATGCATCATGTCCTTCGCGACGTGGTGCTGCTCGTGGAAGACCACCTCCGAGTCGCGGAAGCCCATTGCGCCAAGGAGCTCGACGAAGAACTGCGGGCTGAACGTCCACCACCGGTCGATGACCCGGTTGTCCGCCGACGGGTACAGCGCGCACACCGGCTGCCCGATTCGGTCGAGGGCGTCGGGATCAGGCGACCGGACGTCGGTGATGATGACCGCCTCGCCCGTGCGGCTTGCGCAGCTCATCAACAAGCCGATCGGATCGTGGCAGTGAAGGAGCACAGCTCCCATGAACGTCACGTCGAAGTGGCCGAGCGCATCGGGAAGGTGACGAGGATCTCCATAGTGCACTTGCGCCGACAACCCGAACTCCGAGTGGACCAGCCAGTAACTGTTCTTGAGCCGCTCGAGCATGGATGCATGGTTGCGGTGCTTCTCGGCGACATCGACGTCGTCCCGCGGAACGAAGTCGTGCAGGCCGCCTTCGGCCAGTTCCACACCGACCACACGTCCGCCACGACGCTCGAGCTCCATGGAGACGTATCCGCTCGCGGGGCCGATCTCCAGCACGCGTCTCCCGGCGTACGTGAAGCGGCCGAGATAGTCGTCGATCCCGGGTCGAAGGTCCCACTCGCCCGTCACCTCGCCGTGCCGCGGGAGGTCGATCGAGTGGTAGAACCAGCACTCGCCGAGATCCGGGACGGGCCGCGGTTCGGCGAAGACCCCGTGCGTCGCCTTCGCGGGCTCTGCCCTGCGCTCGCTCGCCCTCAACTTCCCGTACAGCGCCCTGGCCGGGCGGGTCCACCGGAAGGTGCGGGTGTTCCTCAGCGCGTCCAGCTCGGCTCGCAGGCGGGACACTTCGTCAGACACTGCGTGGTCATTCGGTCCTGGCTGCTGCATACGTTTCGTGCGTCCGGTCGTGCCGTTCGAGACGACCAGAGCGGCGAGTGCAACACGCGGTTGCGGGGGCTGTCCAGCTCGCCGTGTGGTCACGCCGGGAAGCCGGTCATTGCAGCGGATGGTCCTGTTAGCGTTCGCGCGTGACCCGCAAGCTCGTCGTGACGGGGAACTGCCAGGTCCTCGCTCTCTCGACGGCGCTCCGGATGATCTTCCCCCGCGACGCGATCTATACCTACCAGCTCAATCTTGTCGACCACTCGAAAGTCGCAGCACAGCTTGCCGACGCCGACTTCTGGATCGCGATGCCTTACCCCACCGAGAACGACCGCGTGCGTGAGTTGAGCACGACGAACGCGATGTACGTGTCGTGGCCCCCACTGGGCGCCGATCCGTTCGATGCGGCGCGACTCTTCACTGCTGAGACGTTCCGTGCGCTCGGATACTTCGACGCGTACCGCGCGGACATCGACCCCCTCCGGGCGGCATTCGCACGGTCCAGCCTCGACTTCTCCGGCTTCTGGCTGCGGGCCAAGCGCATGGGTGTCTTCATGCACACGATCAACCACCCTCGGGCGGAGGTGTTGACTCTGCTGGCGAAGCTCGTTGCAGTCGAGCTCGGGGCGACGCCTGATGTCCTCGACGAGCCGATCGAGCGGTACGTCATCGACGAGCTGGTGCGGGTCGTCGTCTGGCCGGTCTATCCGGAGATCGCAGTGCATCTGGGCGTCCCCGGCTCGAATCGCTTCACCGTGGTCAACGACGTGTACAGGTCCCGCGAAGAGTTCCTCCGGGCCCAGTGGACTGCGTATGGCGATACTGATCCGAGCATGGTGACGAGCACTCGACCGGACAAGGACCTGTACGACGCGGTGCTCGAGCCGATGTTGAAGGAGCGCTCGTGAGCCATCCCTACCGCGGCCTGCCGGAGCACCAGTTCTGGTCGCGTGCCGTCTCGACCGTGCCGCCGCACGAGCTGGATCCCGTCGTGAGCTCGACACTGCGCATTGGTGCGCACGACAAGATCGCCACGATCGGATCGTGCTTCGCGCAGCACGTGTCGCAGTACCTGCAGCGATCGGGGATGCACTACTTCGTCGCAGAGGAACCGGAAGCGCCGCTCGACCGCGAAGCTGCCCGTCGGCTCAGCTACGGGGTCTTCTCCGCCCGTTACGGGAACGTTTATACGGTGCGCCAGGCTGTGCAGCTGTTCGACCGCGCGTACGGTGCCTTCGATCCCGAAGAGCCCGCTTGGGCGCGCGACGACTCCTTCGTGGATCCGTTCCGACCGCGGATCGAGCCCGATGGGTTCTCGAGCCTCGGGTCGTTGCACGACGACCGCCTCAGGCATCTCGAAGCCGTACGGCGTGTGTTCTCCGAGTCGCAGATCCTGGTGTTCACCCTCGGGCTCACCGAAGGCTGGACGAGCGTCGCCGACGGCGCGGTGTTCCCGCTCGCCCCGGGTGTGGCCGGCGGTGTGTTCGACAGGACGCGCCACAGGTTCCTGAACTTCGCGTGCGACGACGTTGTCGACGACCTCATCGCCTTCGCCGAGCGCTTCCACCGCGTGAACCCGACGGGGCAGCTGGTGTTGACGGTGTCACCGGTGCCCCTGATCGCAACCTACGAGCCGCGCCATGTGCTCGTCTCGACGGTGCACAGCAAGTCGATTCTCCGGGTCGCCGCCGGTGAGGTGGAGCAACGCTTCCCCTTTGTGCACTACTTCCCTTCGTACGAGATCATCACCGGCCCCGGACAGGCCGACCGTTACTTCGACCACGATCTACGACAGGTCACGGAGGAAGGTGTCGCGCACGTGATGCGGGTCTTCGCCCGCCACTACATTGATCGCGAAGAGCCGGTGGCCCCGAGATCGGCGTCGGCGGTGGCGCTCGAGCACCGTTGGGTCGATGAGGTCGTGTGCGACGAGGTCGAGATCGCCGACGCTCAGCCGTAGCGATTCTGATCGAACGCGTGCAGCTCGAGGTCAGGAGCGCTCATGCGTGGATCCGCACGACGAACCGCCCGTGCGCGGAGCACCGCTCGAGCAGTCCCGTCGATGCGATCCCATGTGACCGGGGGCAGCGCGTACTCCCATTCGACGTCGAAGAACGAGCATTCCACCCACTCGCGGAGGCAGGCAGTACTCGGGATCCACCAGTTCGTCTGGTCGCTGCTGAACGACTGGTTGAAGAAGAAGCGGGCGAACGATACGTCGTCGTGGATGACCTGGCCCTCCACGACGATGGCCCCGCCGTCGCGCATGACCTTCCGAAGCCGCGCGAGCGCGAGCAACGGGTCCTTCAGGTGGTAGTAGACGCCGAGGAACAGCACGACATCGAAGTCGTCGACACCCAGCTTGGCCACGTCGTGCACCGACAGGTGCGGGTTGTAATGGGCCGTCGAACCCATGACCTGGGCCGCGATGTCGAAGTACTGCGGCCGCGCCGAGTCCACGGCCTGGGAGATCAGGTCGATCGAGTACACCTGGGTCGCACCGCGACGCTCCGCCTCGAACGTCCAACGCCCGTCGAGGCAGCCGACGTCGAGCACCTTCGCTCCCGTGAAGTCGATCCCGTCGAGCGCCTTCACGACGTGCTGTTGCGAATCCTCTGGCCACACGCCCGGCGTGACGACGCCGTGCCCGAGGTCGATGCTGTGATACCACGCGGGCATGGCGAGCGCGCGTTCGACGAGTTCGTCTCGCTGCGTCGTCGCCTCGCTCGATCCCGCTTCTCGACCCATGAAATTGAGTGCAACACGCGTTTCCAGCCGGTGTCCAGCCGGAGTCACGGCGTGCTAAGCTGGGGCGCGTCGCATTGCGGACGCGCCTGAGGCCGGGCGACGATGGTACCGGGGAACTGCTCGAGCGCGTCGGCGAACAGGCCGAAGGGGTTCGAGCCCACCTCGGTCGTGCCGTGCCGGGGACGGAAGTAGTGGACGTGGGCGCCGAGGAGCAGGCGGCGATCGACAGAAGCCCGGAGCTCGCCCGTCAGCGGGTCCATGATCGCGTCGAGGTCGAATGCGGTCCCGGGCGGCATTGAGAACGCGGCGCTCTTTTGCGTCGTGCCGGTGCCGAGCAGCCGGTGCTCGAAGAGGAGCCGTCCCTTTCCGTGAGGCAGGTATTCGAGTAGCAGCGTGTCGCGGCCACCGTGCGCGCGCGAAAGGCGTACGAGAAGGGGAGCCCGGGTCCCGACCGGCTGCGTGGCGGGCGTGACGGACAGCGCGAAGCTCCCGGTTGCGCTCGACCGCGCGACCGCGCGCCAGCGCCGGCCGTCGAAGCGGTAGACGCCCGCACAGGCACCAACCACCCATTGCTCCCCTGCCCGGTAGCCGCCTGTTGGTTCGCGCGTCAGCAGGTACGTCTTGTTGATCCGTCGCGTCTCGGCGCGCGGCGGAGCGACGTCCGGTTCATGAGCGTTTACGAGACGCCAGCGCCGATCCGGCACGGCGGGCGAGTGCTCTGTGAGTGCCGGGTTCCCGGCGCCCGTCATCAGCACGCGGCGCGGGGCGACGAAGTACGCCGACCATGTCGACTCCCACAACGACGGCACGTCGACCACGACCTCGGAGACGCCATTCCAGGCCGGACCGTCGCCGACGGTGGCGAGCTGGCCGTCGACGAGGATCCAACCCTTCCGTCCGGGTACCCCGGTCAACAGGCTGTCGTAGTCGTCGGTCGCAGCGAATGCCGCGACCGCCTGCCCCGCGACCACGAGCACGAGTACAGCGAGGATCACGCCCCGAGCGAGGCGCGGCGGCCAGAGCGACACCAGGAGGCCCACCAATGCCGCGAGCCCCCCGGCAACGAACAGCGGGACGAAGAACGCCGCCCACTTCCAAGCGGTGTACGAGGATCCCCTGGCCACGTACACGACGACGTACGACGCGAACGTGGCGAGCACCGCGCCGGCCGCGACCATCGGACGCCATCGGGCGCGCCGGCGCGTCCACAGGATCGCGGCAGCGAGGAGCGCGACCATGACGATCGCCTGCATGGCGAACAGCGCGTGGCTCGTCACGGTCCGGGCGCTGAACTCGTCCTGGAGGCCCAGCATCCCGGTCGGGGTCAGGAGCGGGAACGGGAACGGGCCGCCCTGCGCATTGCCGAGCCTGCGGACGTACTCGACGGTGTGAAAGACGCGGCTCGGCACGACGGCGAGGCAGAGCGCGGTTGCGATCGCGGCCGTGCCCACGGTGCGCGTCGCGCGACGCTGCCAGCCCGGCCCCCACACGCCGCAGAGGGCAACCCCCACGACGATCGGCGCGCCGAGCACCGCCATGTGCGGATACGACATCACGAGCACCAGCACTGCGGGGGCGGTCTCGAGCGAGCCACGAAGCGCACCGCGTCGAGTCGTTCCCCGTGCCACTCGGCACAGCACCGCGCTCGCGGTGAGCGCACCGGCAGTACCGAGCAGCTGCGACAGCGGGTAGAAGCCGACCGCGTAGACGAACAGCGAGCCGCTCACCGCGGCGAGCCCGACTAGCGCGGCAGCGGACCGGTGTCCCGGAAGGACGATCTTCGCGAGATCGCGAGCCGCGCACGCGATGAGCACGACTGACAGCAGCGCGAGCGGCATCGACGCCTCCCAGGTCGGGTGGCCCGTCCACGTGGCGCCGACGCCCATGAGGACGAACGTTCCCGGCGTCGTGTTGGCCGCCGCGTGGCCGAGATGGAGCCCGACGTAGTTGCCCGGATCCGCGAGCGTCGACGTCCGGAGGTGGTCGGACCACAGCACGTAGTTCGGCAGGTCCTCCTGTTGGAGGATGCCCGTCGACAAGCGGCCGAGCCGGAAGACATTGCGGTGGTCGAGCGCGAAGAGCGCGGACGCGCCCCCCACCAGCGCGAGGAAGGGTGGGCCGAGGCGAATGACGTTCGCCCGGTCAAACCGTTGCCAAACGCGGCGGCGCACGGCCAGCACGGCACTCGCGAACGCACCCATCGCCACGAGCCCGTACGACAGCGAGTCCAAGGCGAAGTGGCCGTTCCAGTACCAGCCGACGAGCTGCACGACGGCCAGCCCTGTCAACGGGGCACCGGTGGTGGCAGACAGGCGCGGCAGCCGACCGGTGAGCGACGACCACACCGGCCACCCGATGACGAACAGCGCGGCCCAGATCAACGCCGCGAGTCCGGCGCACTCGAGACCGACGCGAAGCGTTTGCATCTGCGACCAGGCCACGTCCGGCCGAGCGGCCCGTCGACGGCGTCGGTAGGTTAGCGGTGGTGAGTGGGACCTGGCCGAAGTCGCTCCCGGCCCTCACGCCCGAGCAAGAGGCCATACGTGACGACTTCGTGCGCCACTGGCACGAGGTGTTGCCCCGCAAGTACGCGGTCGTCGAACGCTTCAACCACCATTACGCGCTCCGTTCGCTCCCGAGCGAGGTGACCCGCCGGGTTCGCACACTCGAGATCGGTGCCGGGCTGGGCGAGCATCTCGAGTACGAGGACCTGACCGGCCAGGAGTACACGTGTGTCGAGCTCCGGCCGGAGCTCGTAGCCCGATTGCGCGAGCGCTTTCCGGACGTGACGACGGTCGCCGGCGATTGCGAGGCGACGCTGCCCTTTGAAGACGACTCCTTCGATCGGGCGATCGCGGTGCACGTGCTCGAGCATCTATCCAACTTGCCGGCCGCCCTAGATCAACTGCAACGCGTCGTGCGTGCGGGTGGGCGGCTCGGGCTCGTGATCCCATGCGACCCGGGGTTCGCGTACGCGATGGCGCGGCAAGTGTCGGCGAAGCGCGAGTTCGAGCGACGTTACCGACAACCGTACGAGTGGTTCATCCGGATGGAGCACATCAACTCGCCCCACGAGATCTGGGAGCTGCTCGAAGATCGTTTTCGCATCGTGCACCGCCGGTATTTCCCCCTGCGCGTGCCCATCACGACGCTCAATCTCTGTCTCGGCATCACCGCTGAGGTCCCGACAGCCTGATTGTCACCGGTCAGTGTCGGGCTTCGAGCCGACGAGGAGCCACGGCCGCGCCGGCGTGAGCGGGGTCGGCCACGGAACGCCGAACTGGAGCATGGCCCACCCCGCCGGGATGCGCTCCACGGTGACGGTGTCGAGGTGCTGCCGGAGGATCCCCGCGAGCCGAGCAGCCGGGAGCTGGAGGGTCGGTGGATGCTGCATCACTCGCGTGGTGCTCAACCACCGGAGGAGCGCGAACACGCGTCGTTCGAACCAATGGAACCAGCGCGGCACACACGACTCGACGACCACCAGACGACCACCGGGCTCGAGCACCCGCGTAGCCTCGACGACGGCCCGCACGGCATTCGCGTCGACGTCGTGTGCATTCTCTCCAACCAGGTGGTGGATCACGTAGCTGAGGAGGACGACGTCGTACGCACCGTCCGGCTCGGGCAGCGCGAGGGCGCTCCCTCGGCGGACGACGACGTTGGCCGGGAACCGCTCCGGCGGTAGCTCGTCGAGGAACAGGTCGACGGCGACGATTTCCGCGGCCAGTGACGTGTCGTAGTCGAAGACCCCGCCGTTCCCGACGTCGAGCACGCGCCGGGCGCCCTCGACCTGGCTGTTCAGCACGTCGCGCGTGTTGCGAGTGATCGCCAGTCGCGCGTTCCGTCGCGCATATCGCTCGTCGTGCGCGAAGAACTCCCTGTTCTGGGCGGCGGCATGGACGTCTTGCCCGCCAATGTGACCGCTACCCGCCATCAGTGCACGGTACCGGCAGCTCGCGCAGCCAGGCACTTCGACCGTACGACCGGCTCGAGACGAATGAGGCCCGGGAACTTGCTCACCAGCGGAAGGCCGAAGAGCCTGTTGAGCCCGATGGCGGTCGCGCCATATCGCGGTCTGATGAACCGGAACCGCGTTGCCAGCACCGACCGCCCGTCGACTCGCGCCCGCGCTTCCCCGGTCAGCGGATCGAAGACCGCGTCGATCCGAAATGCGCCGTCGGGCAGCGGGAAGCTGCGCCCGATCTTGTGGACATGCGGTTCCAAGAAAGCGGTGACCAGGTCGAGACGAACGCGGCGGCGCCTCACATAGTCGAGCACCAGCGCATCGCCGCTTCCGCGCGTCGTCGACGTCTCCCGCACGAGTAGCGGGGCGCGCGTGCCCGCGGGCTGTGGCTTCGCCCGTACCGAGAGCCTCCAACCACCGGTTTGAGGCGTGCGCTCCACCGCGCTCCATCGTCGTCCGTCGAAGCGGTACAGGCCGGCGCAGTTGCCGACCTCCCACAGCGTGCCCGGCGCGACTCCCTTGTGCGACTCCCGCGCGAGCCAGAAACGGTCGTTGACGATCCGGTACTCGGTGCCGGGCGGATGGGGCGGCGGCCGCGACCGGTCCTCGAGGCGCCACCCGCCCCTCGGCGAAGGCAGCTTGCCGACCACGACGCCGTCGAGCGCCACACGGTGCGTCGGGACGAAATCGATGGCCCACTGGGAATCCCACACCCGGAGGAGGTCGATCGTGACTCGGTCGATTCCGTGCCACGCGGGTCCGTCGCGGAGCGTCCGCAGCTGCTCGTCGACAACTCGCCAATCGGAGAGCGGGACGTTGGCGGCGTAGGGCAAAAACTCATCGGTCGCACGGTACGCGGCCACCGCTTGCATGGCGACGATCGCGGCCAGAACACCGACGGTGGCAGGCACAGACCAACGACTGCCCACCACTCGAGCGATGACGAACGCGATGGCACCCGAAGCACCGACGACGAGCAATGGCAAGAAGAACGATGGCCACTTCCACGCGGTGTACGACGCGCCGCGGTCCGCGTAGACGACGGCGTAGGAAGCGACCAGCGCAGCAGCAGCAGCAGCACAGCAAATCCAAGCGCCTCGACGGCGAAGAGCGCGTCGCTCGTGACCGTCTGGTACGCGAACTCGTCTTGGAACATCAAGCCGAGCGGCGAGATGAGCGGCAACGGGAAGCCGGCGCCGACGCCCTTCGAAAGCGCCCGGGCGTAGTCGACCGCGTGCGCAACGCGTTCGGGAAGTACCGCGACGCAGATCACCGCTGCGCCGGCACCGGCGCCGAGCACTCGCGTGGCGCGGTGACGCCACGAGCCTCCCCAAGCGCCGGCGAGCGCGATCCCGCCGACGATCGGTGTGCCGACGAGTGCCATGTGCGGGTAGGACAGGAGAACGACGACGACCGCGGGCGCGACCTCGAGCGCACTGCGGACGACGCTTCCTTCGTCGGTCCGGGCGAGCCGGGCGAGCACGGCTGTGGCCGCGACCATGCCGGCCGTGCCGACGAGCTGCGAGAGCGGATACTGCGCCGCGGAGTAGACGTACAGCGACGCGCCGACCGCGGCGAGCCCGATGATCGTCGGCACCACACGGTCGCGGCGTGCCGGCAGCACGATGGCTACGAGATCACGTGCTGCGCACGCGGTCA
>WNFU01010626.1_pt1 | contig 10143 bp, 12 predicted proteins | sample 5400121 | NCBI WGS metagenome assembly WNFU01 (sample SAMN13153360, study PRJNA577476) | soil metagenome | isolation source: 100 cm soil or saprolite under grassland replicate 1 | place: USA:California | collected 2016-06-15
CGCGCGGCCGATCTCGGTGTAGGTGGCGCGGGCGTTGGCCTGCAAGGCGCGGACGATCGCCAGGTCGGTGTCGTCCAGGGAGGCTCGCAGCGCCTCGGCTCCCTCGTGGATCGGTACGACTTTGTTCGGCGAAGGACCCATTCGCTTCGAACGATTCCGCCTATCAGGCACGCAACTCCCCGATTCGTAAGGGCAAACTGGGAATCCTAAGCAGACAAAGCAGGAGCGAGGCGATGATCGTACCCCCGGCGCGCTCCGACGTGACCGGAGGAGGATTCTGGACTGCTTGCTAGTGATTTGAGCATCCTGATCGAACTTATGTTCTAGTATTGGGGTATGGAGATCGCCACGTGGGCACACGCCAACAGGATGCACTCCATGACCACCCACCGACGGTTCCGTCAGGGCACCATGCCGGTCCACGCGCGCCGCCTGCCATCTGGCACAGCCGATCTGGACCGGCATGTCGCCAGGTCGACCGCGTGGGCGAGCGGGCAGGGCATGACGGTGGCCGAGGTTCTGCGAGGTCGGCTCCGTGACGCGCGGCAGGCGGCCAACGCGCAGGCGCCTGTTGGCCGACCCGCGGGCGACCAAGGTCATGGTGGACCATCGGGATCAGCAGGTCCGCTTCAGCGTCGAGCAGGTAGCTGCGCAGGCTGGTCGTCGACCTGGTGAGACCAGCGACGATCTGGTTGGGGACATGATCGAGGTGCTGATCGGCTTCTGCGTCCGGCGGTATGGCCGCCACGGCGCCCGCAACCGCGCGCTGCGCGCCTTGACCTTCGCGAGCAAGCCGCCCGGACACGCCGGTCACGCCGACACCACCGAAACGACCGGTGGCGAGGACCGCTGATGGCTGGACGGGGTGAGTTCCAGATCCCTGCGGGATGGGTGGCGCGCGGCTTCCGGTTCGAGGTGGATGCGACCACCCCCGAGCAGCCGGCGCGAATCGCTCAGCATTTCGGCGGGCGCCGCTTTGCCCATAACTGGGCGTTGGCGCAGGTCAAGGCCAACCTGGATGCCCGAGCAGCCGACCCGGCGGTCGCGCCGCTCAGTCGGCGGGGACTGGGCAGTCATCGCCCACCACGACGACACCATCCAGCGGGTTGCCCATCCCGCCCCATGGGTCGAAACCCACAAGCAGCGCCGCAGGGTCGCGCGGCAACTGTCCCGCCGGACTGTGGGCTCCAGGGGGCACCGCCAGGCGAGAGCCAAGCTGGCGGTGTTGGACCGGCGGGCGGCCAACCTCCGCGCCCAGCAGACCCACCTCCTCACCACCACCCTGGCGCGCCGCTACGGCACCATCGTCGTGGAGGACCTTGACATCAAGGCGATGGGCCGGGGGATGCGCCGTCGGGTCTTCCGCCGCACCGTCTACCAGGCCGGGATCGGCAAGCTCCGCCCGATGCTGGCCTACAAGTGCTCGTGGGCGGGTGGCCGGCTGCTGGTCGCCGACCGGTGGTTCGCGTCGTCCAAGACCCACCACGGCTGCGGCGGCTACCTGGCGGATCTCAGGCTCGGCCAGCGGGCATGGACGTGCCCGGCGTGTGAGGCGATGGTGGACCGCGACGCCAATGCGGCCCTGAATCTTCGTGACTGGACCGGACCGGTCACCGACCGGGATGTCCAGCGGGGTGGAGTTGCCGCCCCGGTGCCGTTCGTGGGTGACCACGACGGGCAGGCTCTCGTCGTGAGGCGTGGGCGTGCGAGGCCCCACAAGACCACCCTGGTGGCGGGGGCCGATGACGCCAGAACCAAGCCCCGATTGGGGGGAGGAACCCCGAGCAGGGGTACCAGCCAGAGTGCAGTCACAACCGCTCTGTGACCTGGTAACGGACGAGCATGATGCCCATCAAACCAGGTGGCGCACCCGCCAGGCCGAGCTGCTCGCCCAGGCCAGCGGGCCAGGGACCAGCGGGTCGCCCGCCGCCGCCTCCGCGAGCGGCGCTCCGCGAAGAGCGATGAGCGCTGGAAGGGGTTGGGGAACTCCGAAGGGTGGTGCCGCGATCTGTCGAAGCAGGCCTGACGCCCCGATGCGAAGGACGGTCGGGGCTCAGGTTTCCTTGAACTTCTTGACGCCAACTACTTTATGATGCAAAGTAGATTGCGACATGAAGTGCAGCGGCGCGAGGAGGCGGCGATGCAACCCGACGAGGCGACCAGGGCCCTGCGGGAGGTGGACGCCGTACGGCGGCGCACCCTGAGCGAGCGACGGTCCACGTGGTTCCCGCTGGTGCTGTTCGGCGTGCTCGCGCTCGGTGCCGCCGTGGCCTGCGAGCTCGGCGACGACCGGGCCGTCGCCCTCTACTGGGCGGTCGCCGGCCCGGCGGGCGGCATCGCGACCGGGGCGTACGCCTACCGGCGGTCGCTGCGGGTCGGGGTCGCGGCCTCGCCGCTGCCCTATCTCGTCACCGCCGTGGCGATCCTGGTCGGCGCCTCGCTGACCGGCGCGCTCAGCACGGGCTCGGCCAGGACGACCGCGCCGTACCTGGTGGTTGCCCTCGGCTTCCTGGTGTTCGCCTGGCTGGAGCGCCACCCGGTGGCCGCGGTCGCGGCCGTGGTCGCCCTCGTCGCCGCCGTGGCCGTGGTCGCGACCGGCCCGGTGCACGGCTGCGCGATCCTGTCCGCGACCCTCGGGCTCGCGTTCGCCTCGACGGGCCTGGCGCTGCGCGGGAGGGAGCGCGGGTGAGCGACGAGGTCCACCCCTCGCAGCGGCTGGACGACACCGTGCACCAGCGGGTGCGGCTCGGGATCCTGGCGGTGCTCGCCGAGGCCGACAGGGCGGACTTCACCTACCTCCGCGACCAGCTCGGCCTCACCGACGGCAACCTCTCGCGTCATCTCCAGGTGCTCGAGGACGCCGGCTACCTGCGCCTGCGCCGGAGCTTCGAGGGCCGCCGTCCCCGCACCTGGGTCTCGGCGACCAGGGCTGGCAGGGCCGCGCTCGCCGCCGAGGTGGCCGCGCTCCGCCAGCTCATCGCCCGCCTGGACGGCTGAGCGCGGGGCCTCCTCAGCGGGCGTAGGAGTGCAGGCCGACGATCCAGGTGTTGACCGCGTAGAAGTTGAACAGCAGCGCGGCGAGGCCGAGCAGGCTCAGCCAGGCCGCCCGGCGTCCGCGCCAGCCGGCCGTGGCGCGCGCGTGCAGGTAGGCGGCGAAGATCGTCCAGCTTATGAAGGACCAGGTCTCCTTGGGGTCCCAGCCCCAGTAGCGGCCCCACGCCGCCTGCGCCCAGATCGCCCCGGCGATGATCGCGAACGTCCAGATCGGGAAGCCGAACGCGGTGGTCCGGTAGGCGAGCTCGTCGAGCGTGGCCGCGGACGGCAGCCGGTCCCACACGCGGCGGGACGGCGCCGGCGGCTCGGCACCGGTGGACGGCCCCGGCTCCGGCTCCTCCTCGCGGTAGCCGGCGACCGCCTCGCGGACCTCGACCCGGTCGGCGGTGTGGGCGCCGCCCGCCACCAGCGGCGGGGCCGGCGTCGCGGCCCGCCGCTCGAAGCGCTCCTTGACCAGGAACAGGGCGCTGAAGATCGCCGCGAGGCAGAGGACCGAGGAGCCGGTGATCGCGGCGGCGACGTGGACCGCGATCCAGCGGGAGTTGAGGGCCGGCACCAGCGGCCCGGCAGGCACCCGCAGGGCGATCCCGGCCAGGCCGATCGCCAGCACCGCCGGCAGCAGCACGAACACCCCGAGGGGCCGGACCGCCGGGCGGCGCGCCACCCACACCAGGAAGGCGGCGACGGTGACGATGCCGACCATGACCGAGAACTCGTACATGTTGCCCCAGGGCACCCGGCCGGCGGCCAGGGCCCGCGCGACCGCGGCGCCCACGTTGGCGGCCAGCCCGGCGACGGTGACGGCCAGGCCGGCCCGGCCGACCCAGCGGACCCGGTAGGCGAGCTCCAGGCCGAACAGCACGGCCGCGACCACGTAGCTGAGCACGGCCAGCCAGGCGAGCGTCTCGGAGAGGTTGGCCAGCGACGCCGACGACATGGGCGCGTCTCCTTACCTCGGGCGATGCGGGGCGGGGTTCAGCGTACCGCGTTCGACCTCGCCGGCCAGCCGGGCCAGCTCGCCGGCGAAGGCGACCTTGCCCTGCAGGGCGAGCCCGGCCAGCTCGACGCGGCTGCCTCCGGGGGTGGGGGTCGCCCGCACCCAGACGCGCCGGCGGGTGACGTACAGCGACGGGACCAGGCCGAGCAGGACGAGCGCCGCGCCCAGGCCGACGATCGGCACCCCGGGGTCGCGGGCCAGGGTGACCACGCTGTACTGCTTGAGGTCGGCGAAGGTGACCTCCAGGCCGTTGGGGAGCTTGCCGGACTGGCCGAGGCCGAGGACCAGCGGCCGGGCGCCGAGCGGCCGGAGGCGGGACTGGTCGAGGGTGAAGACGCTCTGGGCGCGCGAGGCCTGCAGGTCGCCCTGGAACGGCAGGACCACCAGCACGGGCCGGACCAGTCTGGGGTCGTTGCAGAAGGGCAGCCCGCCCGGGCAGTCCGGGGCGGTGCGCAGGCCGGTGAACATGGTGAGCTCCAGGCCGATCTGCGGCTGCGCCCTGGTGACCTTGACCGCGCCGGTGGACAGCTCGGAGGCGGGGTCGCGCAGGGTCAGCACCTCTTCCTGCTTGAGCACCTTGCCGTCCTTGCCGCGGACCCGCACCACCGGGACGTAGCCGTAGTCGGACTGGAACACCCGCACCCCGTCGACGGTCATCGGCCGGTTGGGGGCGACCCGCTGGGCCTGGGTCTGGCGGCCGTCCAGGTCCAGGGCGGTCAGCCGGGAGGCGAACTCCCGCGGGGTGCCGTCGTCGTGGAAGGCGTTGCTGAAGTCCTCGAGGCGGAGCTGGAACGGGGCCAGGCGCTCGCTGCCGAAGAAGCGGCCGGGGCTGTAGGCGTCGTAGCCGACGCGGGCGTTGGCCCAGGTCTCGCCCTCGACGATGGCGGCCTGGCCGCGGTAGCCGAAGCCCTTGCCGTAGGCGAGCCCGACCAGCAGCAGCAGCAGCGAGACGTGGAACAGCAGGCTGCCGGCCTCGCGCAGGAAGCCCTTCTCCCCGGCCAGCTCCTCTTCATGCGTTGCCAGCCGGTAGTGGCGGCGGCGGAGCACCGCCGCGGCGGCCTCCAGCGCCTGCGGCGGGGAGGCCGCCGTGTCGAACGCCGCCCGGGTGCGGTAGCGGTCGAGCTGCCCGCCCCTTGGCGGCCGCGACCTGAGCACCCTGGCGAACGCCCGCGCCCTGGGGACCAGGCAGGCGACCAGGGCGGCGAGCAGCGCCAGGTAGATCGCCATGTACCAGGCCGAGCCGAAGACGTCGAACAGGCCCAGCCGGTCCAGCACCGGCGCCAGCGCCGGATGGTCCTGGAAGTAGCGGGTGACCCGCTGCGGGCTGATGCTCTGCTGGGGGAAGAGGCTGCCGAGGATCGAGGCGGCGGCCAGCAGCACCAGCAGGAGCAGGGCGGTGCGCATGGAGCGGAACTCGCGCCAGGCCTGGCGGAGGGTGTCGCCGAGCCGGGGCCGACCGGTCGGCCCGGGCTGGGTCTCGGAGGGTCGAAGCTCGACGGCCACGGACGTCCTCGCTAGATCGGCAGGGTGATCGAGCCCGACCACACCCTGAGCTGGGTCAGCAGGCTGTCCCACAGACCGGTGACCAGCAGCAGGCCGATCACCACCAGCATCCCGCCGCCGGCCAGCTCGAACCACCGGAAGCGGGCGCGCAGGGCGGGGAAGCGACCGAGCGCCCGCCGGAACCCGAGCGCGGCGATCAGGAACGGCACGCCGAGCCCCAGCGAGTAGGCGAACAGGAGCACCGCTCCCCGCCGGGCGCCGCCACCCCCGATGGTGGCGAGGCCGAGCACCGCGCCGAGCGTCGGCCCGATGCAGGGCGTCCAGCCGAGCCCGAACACCATGCCGAGCGGCAGGGCGCCGGCCAGCCCGCCAGGCACCTTGTCGGCCCGCAGCCGCCGTTCGCGGTACAGGAAGCCCGGCTTGATCACCCCCGCCAGGAACAGGCCCATGACGATCACCAGCACCCCGGCGATCCTGGTGACCAGCCCCCGGTTCAGCACCAGCCAGGAGGTGACCGCGCCGAGGGCGGCGCCGAGGGCGACGAAGACCAGCGAGAAGCCGAGCACGAACAGCGCGGCGCCCGCCACCACCCTGCCGGCGGCGCGGTCCCCGCGCCGCTCGACGTCCTGGCCGCTCACCCCCGACATGTAGGACAGGTAGCCGGGGACCAGCGGCAGCACGCAGGGCGAGGCGAACGACACGAAGCCGGCGGCGGCGGCGACCAGCAGGGCCAGCACCGGGTTGCCGTCGGTGACGATCGCCTGCGCCCGCTCGGCCCAGCTCACGTCGGCTTCTTCTCCGTCCCATCGCGCGGCGAGTTGGTCGCCCGGGCCACCACGTCGGCCAGCAGCTCGGCCTGCGCCTCTGGATGGCCACCCGGCAGCACGCCGAAGATCCGCGCCGCGACCCGGCCCCTACCGTCCACCACCAGGGTGTAGGGCGGGAAGTCCGGCGCGAAGCGGCCCAGGCGCGCCGCCAGCACGGCCGGGCGGTCGAACAGCGACGGGTAGCTGACGCCGAACTCCTCCAGGTAGCTGGTGGCCGCGCCGCGGTCGTCGCGGACGTTGACCCCGACCAGGCGGACGCCGCGACCGGCCAGCCGCCTGCTCGCCAGCTCGAGGCCCTCCTGCTCGGCCCGGCACGGCCCGCACCAGGAGGCCCAGAAGTTCAGCACCAGGGGCTTGGGGACCGCGGCCAGGTCGAGGCTGCCTCCGTCGAAGGTCTCGCCGGTGAAGGCGGGCAGTGGGACCCGCTCGTCCTCGGGCACCAGCACGACGTTGGGCGCCACCGCCTGGACCTGCCCGGGGCTCGCCTGCGGGGCCATCCCGGTACCCCCGGTACCGGCCAGCGTGACCAGGACGATCACCGCCACCACGGCGGCAACGCCGGCCAGGATGGCGACGCTGCGGCGTGTCATGGCGACCCCGGCCTGCTCGACGACTGGACGATCCGGGTCCGAGTGTATCGGCCGGTCAGAAGAACGGAGGGGTCCGGGGAACCCCAAGGGGGTGCCCCGGAGAATCGGGGACTCGCCGCCTTGCTGGCAATGTGCGCTTGTGCACCGCCCTGCGGCCGTAGATACCGCCCGTGACCTGCGCGACGTCACGTGTGCGGGTCGCCGGACCGGTGTTAGGATGCGACGGCGGGGAGGATCGGCCGACCGGACCATGGAGGCTGGCGAGGGTGTCGCTTGTTCGACCGAAGGACGAGGGCGAGCGCTGGGTCGCGCTGACCCTGGCCACCATGGGCATCTGGATCGGCCTGTTCATCACCATGGCGGTGATCCCGTCGTTCTGGCTGTACTTCGCCGACGGCACGCTGAAATGGACCGGCAAGTTCGAGCTCCCGCTCGGTGTGCGCACGCTCACCCTGCCGATGCAGGCGGTCCGCGACACGGTCGTGGTCGTCTGGTACGGCCTGGTGCTCGTCGCGGGCGGCTTGGCGATCCGGATGTACAACAAGCGCAACCCCAAGGTGCTGCCGTCCGGTGAGGAGAAGCGCGAGGTCACCGGTGGCTACAAGTAGGCGGCACGAGAGGATCGATCCGTGAACCCGAACAAGCCCAGCATCCACGACGACTACACGCTGGTCACGGTCGACCCCAACTGGCTCCAGGAGCGGGTGAAGCCGCGCCGGCACATCGCCCTGTCCCCCGAGCTCTGCATCCTCTGCCGCGCCTGCGAGGACGTCTGCCCGTGGGACTGCATCTACATGCTGGCCCCGGACATCGTCCAGGAGGGACAACAGAGCCAGGAGGTCACCACCCTGGCGCAGACGTCGCACGCGCTGTTCGTGATCGACGACAACGAGTGCACGCGCTGTGGTATCTGCATCGACCGCTGCCCGACCGGGGCCCTCTGGTACGCCCGGGTGGGCGAGGGCAAGGCGGCGTCCAAGGCGTAATTGGGCATCTCGACGAGGAGTAGCGCGTGGCGTTGAAGCTTCGGCCGCCCAGGCCGCCCAAGCCGGGTGAGATCTGGAAGCAGACCAGGGACTCGCAGGTCTGGAGGTCGATCTTCCGGCCTGGCTCGATCTACCGGTCCGGCTACCGCGACACGTCCAGGGACCGGGCGCTGGCGATGATGAACAACGTGCTGTACCACCTGCACCCCGTCAAGGTGAAGCGGCACGGGCTGAAGCTGACCTACACGTTCTGCCTCGGCGGGCTCTCGTTCTTCCTGTTCATCCTGCTCACCATCACCGGCATCTTCCTGATGTTCTTCTACCGGCCGTCGGCCGGGCTGGGGCAGGAGCTGGCCTACAACGACATGCAGGCGCTGTCCACCTCGGTGAACTTCGGCCAGCTCATGCGCAACATGCACCGCTGGGGCGCCCACCTGATGGTGTTCACGGTGTTCCTGCACATGGCGCGGGTCTTCTACCACGGCGCCTACAAGCCGCCGCGGGAGTTCAACTGGGTGGTCGGCGTGATCCTGCTGCTGCTCACCCTGCTGCTGTCGTTCACCGGCTACCTGCTGCCCTGGGACCAGCTCGCGATCTGGGCGGTGGCGGTCGGCACCTCGATGATGGGCTACACCCCGGTGTTCGGGGACCAGGTCCGGTTCGTGCTGCTCGGCTCGGTGGAGATCGGGCCGGCGACCCTCATCCGCTGGTACGTGCTGCACGTGCTCGCGCTGCCGTTCGTGGCGACCATCTTCCTGGCCGTGCACTTCTGGAGGATCCGCAAGGACGGCGGCATCTCGGGGCCGCTCTAGGGGAACGGGGCACCGATGGCAGAAGACATCCAGCCAGACCAGGAGACCTACGACCGCCTGATCGCGGCCGGCGAGTCCGAGCGGACCGCGCGCGCCAAGGCCAAGTCGGTCGCCATCCGCAAGGAGCGCGGCGCCAACCGCGCGTCGCTCCAGGGCGGCGGCCAGGCGACGGCCCCGGCGGCGACTGCCGAGCCGGCCGCGGCGGCCGCCCCCGCCACCGAGGCACCGGCGGCGCAGGCGCCAGCGGCCGCGCCCGCGGCGGCCACCGCGGCGCCGGCCAGGCCGGCGGCACGGCCGGCGCCGGGTGGCAACGGCGGCAGGCTCACGCCCGAGGAGCGGGCCGCCAGGGTGGCGGCCGCGATCGCCACCAAGGGCCTGCCCGGCCAGGCCGGCGCGGCCGCCAAGCAGGGGGAGACCCACCGGCTGCTGGCGATGGTGCCGCCGGAGGGGATCCAGCGGACCGAGGCCCGCCAGGAGGACAAGGTCAACGTCTGGCCGCACCTGCTGCTGCGCGAGGCGGTGGCCGCGTTCGCCATGTTCGCCTTCGTGACCGTGTTCTCGGTGGTCGTCAACGCGCCCCTGCGCGAGCTGGCCAACTCCAACCTCACCCCGAACCCGTCCAAGGCGCCGTGGTACTTCCTCGGCCTGCAGGAGCTGCTGCGCTACTTCCACCCGATGGTGGCCGGGGTGACGATCCCGGGGATCGCCCTGCTGGCGCTCGCGGCCGCGCCCTACTTCGACCACAACCCGTCGGCGCGGCCCGAGAACCGCAAGCTGGCCATCCTGCTGTTCACCATGTTCCTGATGTTCTGGGCCGTGCTGGTGATGGCCGGCTCGTTCTTCCGGGGGCCGAGCTTCGAGTGGGTGTGGCCGTGGACCCAGAACTGCTCGACCCCGGTCCATCCGGATAGCACCTGCCTGTTCTTCGAGTTCTAGGGAAGGAAACGATGGCGATCTCCTCAGGGGTTCGGCCGGCCACTCCCCGGCCGCCGGCCAAGAAGCCACAGGTGAGCCGGCGGTCGTTCCTGCGCACCGCGTGGCTCGGCGCCCTTGGGGCCTCGGTGGCCGGGTTCAGCGCCGGCACCGTCTACTTCCTCTGGCCCAACCTCTCCGAGGGGTTCGGCAGCAAGATCCGCGCCGGCGACAAGGCCAAGATCGACGCCGACATCAAGGCCAACGACGGCTATGCCTACGTGCCCGACGGCCGCTTCTACCTGGTCCCCTACGACGACGCGAACGACACCGAGGGCGTCTACAAGGACGTCGCCGGCGGCGGCTACATGGCGTTGTACCAGCGCTGCGTCCACCTCGGCTGCCGGGTGCCCTGGTGCGCCACCGCGCAGTGGTGGGAGTGCCCCTGCCACGGCTCCAAGT
>WNFU01014478.1_pt1 | contig 10143 bp, 10 predicted proteins | sample 5400121 | NCBI WGS metagenome assembly WNFU01 (sample SAMN13153360, study PRJNA577476) | soil metagenome | isolation source: 100 cm soil or saprolite under grassland replicate 1 | place: USA:California | collected 2016-06-15
CCTGCCGCTAGCGCGTCGCCGAGTGCCCCAGGCCGTGTTCGACTATCTCGACGGAGGCGCCGAAGGGGAGGTTACGCTTCGCGAGAACTGCCGCGCCTTCGAGGACGTGACGTTCCGGCCGCGCCACGCGGTCGCGTTTCGCAATGCGATTTGCGGACTCGCGGGTTGGGCTTCGACCTGGCGCTGCCCTTCTTGCTCGCCCCGGTGGGATACAGCCGTCTCATGCACCCGGGCGGCCACGGCCTCCGCGTGTCGCATCTGAACCGCGACGATGGGATCGCCCGGATGTCCCAGAACCGCGACGCGCGAGAGATGCGGGACGAGCTGTTTCAGGAGCTCGAGCCGCTTCCCGGCCATCTCGCCGATGATCGTGGTGTTTCCCGTGATGTTTCCGCCGGGTCGGGCGAGACTGTCCACGAGCCCGGTCCCCACGGGATCACCGACGCTGGTCATCACGATGGGAATGGTCCTGGTGGCCTTTTTCGCGTATCCTCCTAGAAGACAATAGGAATTCGCTGAATCCTGAGCAGAATTATCAGCCAACGGGACTGGGTTAGTTAGGTGAGCATAATACGCTAGGTTAGGTGAGCCGAACAACGTGACCGGTTCGGCTTCGTTTCGCCGCCCCGCTGGGCGCTACAGGTAAGGCGCGCGAGTCACCGACAAACCTGACAAAACCCCCGCACGGTTGCTCGGGCGACCGCGGGCGCTCCACCGTTCAACACGAATTTTCATCGTGCAGGGTGGGCCATCGGCCCATCACCATTTTGTCGGTTTTGTCGGGGACTCGCGCGCCTCATCCTCGCCCACAGCGGAACACGAAGCCGAACCGGTGGGGCCGTCGCCGCGGACGGAGCGGGAGACATATACCCACCAGGGGTATTCTTGGGCAACAGACCACCAGAATTAAGGAGGGGCGGAGGCTCCGGTCACATCACGCAGGATGAAGACCCTCCGCGGCCAAGCCCGCGTCGCCGCCAACAGGGATCAGTAATCACAATCGATTTGGCGGCGAGGAGGGTGCGCTTGAGTCCCTCGGCTGAACCGATATCCGGCTTCGGCTCGTCAGTGCGGACGCCCAGACCCATACCACTTTGTCCGAGGTCGGCTATCGTGCCAGGAACAATCTTGTCTTGCGTCAGCAGCTGGTCCAGCACAACCCTTGGCAGAACGATCACATCGACCGTTTCTCCGTCCTGAACACAGAGAGAGAAAGTGCCCCACCTGGCCCACCTCGGTCACCTTGGCCACCGGCACCTCCCTCCGTGAGGCAGCTATGGCGGTTCTCTCGAGCATGCGTAGCGGAACCGATGGCCCAGATACGAGTCGCCCCGCATCTACCGCGGCGAGCGTCTTCCTCGTGCACTGGCGTGGGAGACGGTCCGCACGTTCCTGCGCTCGATCGACCGCACGACGTCGAAGGGGCGACGCGACTACGCGATGTTCGTGCTCGTCGCCACCTACGGCCTGCGCGCGAGCGAGGTCCGTGCTCTCGATCTCGACGACGTCGCCTGGCGGTCTCGCCAGATCCGCGTGCCACGGCCCAAGGTCGGCACGCCCCTGCTCCTGAGCCACCCCGGGGTGGTGCCCCCGACGACGGAACGGGCGAACGACCTCTGGACCGCGGACTTCAAGGACCACTTCCGAACCCGCGATGGCATCTATTGCTACCCGCTGACGGTCGCCGATCAGCACACGCGCTACCTGCTCGGCTGTCAGGGCCTGCTCTCGACCCAGGGCCAGGGCGTCCGCCCGATCTTCGAGCGCCTCTTCCGCGAGTACGGGCTGCCGCGCGTCATTCGTACCGACAACGGGGTGCCGTTCGCGACCACCGGGATTCACGGCATTCAGCACCAGCGGATCCTCCCGGCCAGTCCCCAGCAAAACGGCGCTCACGAACGGATGCATCGCACCCTCAAGGCCGCGACCGCCCGGCCTCCCCAGGGGGCGCCTGATCGCCCAGCAACGCGCCTTCAACCGGTTCCGCGTCCTCTACAACGACGAGCGCCCGCACCAATTTCTCGGGGGCCGGACGCCCGCCTCGCTGTATCGCCCCTCGCCCCGGCCCTACACCGGAGCCTTGCCGCCGATCGAGTACCCCGGCCACTACATTCCCAAGCGGGTGACAAACGCGGGGACGATCCGGCTCAAGCAGCGCCTGCTGACTACGTCATCCGCGCGTGAGGGCGAGGCCGAATCGGATTTCGGAGGGTATCAGGGGTATGGCCACGCTCATCATCGTCGCTCTACGGGGCTGCGCGCGATGCGTCATCACGCCCAATCGCCCTCCAAAGCACCCGGGACAGCACCGACTTCAGTTTCAGCAAGTGTTACCCATGTTCCCGGTTAACTCTGTCACCTATCTTCCCGGTTGCACCGTCGCGACAGCCGGCGCGTCTTGTGGCCTCGGATGACTCCGGCGAGAGCCCGCAGGGCCTCATTGGCCTCCCGTGACCCGCGGAAGACGGCAGCGACTTTCGGGAGATCGAGGAGAAAAGTCGCCACACCGCAAGGAGCACCCTCCACGAGCACCCCTCCACGAGCAGCGGAAGAAGGCCACGCTCAACGCTGCGCACGGGCGATGACATACCGCCGCGTCGGCCGGCGTGTCAAGGCCGACCGCCGACAAGAAATTCTTCGACCTCGAGGTCCATGACCTTCACGCGATCGCCATCGGCGTAGTCGCGCCACCGAAAGCGGACGCGGCCGTCGGCGACGGCGAGCAGCCGGTCGTTGGAGAGCGCGACGCGGTGGGTGTAGCGGCCGAGGTAGGCGAGCACATGTTCCGGCCCGGCGAACGGCGGCTTGCAGTCGACGACCCGCGCTTGCTGGCGGAGCGCGTGACGGAGCCCCGGGTCGTGCAGGGTGCGCCCGAGTGCCTCCAAGAGCTGGGCTGGATTCGCCCGGAGGCGCTCCGGGCCCCGGACGGGGGGCGGCCCACGGTGCGCTTCCACCTCAACCCTCGGCTCCGCGCCGACGGGCCTCCCCGAGCGCGCCGTCCTCAGGACGCTGGTAGGCAACCGCCTCGTGTTCTTCGGTCTTGTGATCGCGGAGCTAGGGCTGGTCTTCTATGCTCTCGACGACGGAGGCGACCTCGTCGTCCATGAGTGGCGGCTGGCAGCGGACACGATTCCAGCACAGCAGGACCTCCGTCACCACCGCCGCGTCCACCCCGTGCCGGAACAGATGCCCGGCCAGCGAGGCGATCGCTGGGCGCCACCAGCGATCGCAAAGTCGTGAGGAGTCCATTTTCTTCGGCGTGGCCGTTTTGGCATGTTTGAATCATGTTAGGGGGATGTCGTGAAAGCACTCCGCACGTGGGGCTTGATCCGACGACCCAATCATGGGTGAACGGCAGCCAGCCGGGGCGACTCCGACTCGGCTCATGATCGATGAGGCCAACCCCTCCCGGTGGAGGTTCGCTCGGGGGACTTGGTGGCCGATCGCGGCCATTCTTGCCGTCTTCGTGCTGGTCCTGCTGGTCGCGGGCGGCTTCTACCGCCGGTCGGTTCTGCTTGAGGCAGACGACGCGCTCGCCACCAACCAGGCGCTCGCGCGCGCGGTCGGGGATCTCATCGAGGCGCGTCAGGAACGGTACCGCGACGTGCTGCTGTCCTACGCCGGACGCTTCCGCTTCCGTGAGGCGATCGAGCGGCGAGACCGATCCGAATCACTCCGCCACCTCCGGCAGATCTCCGAGTCCTTCCCCGTGATCGGCCAGCCGTTCCTGGCTGATCCGGCCGGCGTGCTCTGGGCCGCGTACCCGGACGTGCCCGAGCTCTACGGACAGAGCGTCGCCCACCGCGACTGGTATCAGGGGGTGAGCCGGCACTGGCAGCCTTACGTGTCGGAGCTGTACGAGTCGGCCGCCGCGGACCGAGCGCTCCTCGTCGTTCTCGCGGTGCCGGTCCGGAACCCCGACGGCCGGGTGATCGGGATCATCGGTGTGGGCCAGCGTCTCCAAGTGATCCGTGAGTGGCTGCTGCCGATCGAGATTCCTGGGGGCGACTTCTACGTCGTAGACCGCAAGGGCCAGCTCGTATTTCACCGGACGCGCACGCGGCCGGAGCAGGTGGCCGATTACACGCGCGTGCCGGTGGTCCAGCGTCTGCTGGCGGGTGAGACGGGGATCGCGGAGACACAGAATCCAGTCGAGGGCGAGGTCCGGTTGACCGCGTACCGGACCCTGCCGTCGCTGGGGTGGGGTGTGGTTGTCCACCATTCGAAGAGCGTCGTCCTGCACCGTATGCACACGCTCGTCCTCGTCGCCGCGGTGGTCGCGTTCGCCTTGACCGCGACGCTCGCCGGAATCGGCGGGCTTGCACTTCGAAACGAGCGGCGGGTCGCTGCAGCCCTGGCCACATCCACTGAGCGTCTCCAGATTTTGCACGAGATCGATCGGGCACTCATCGCGGCAAAAACGCCAGTGGAGATCGCTGAGTCAGTCCTCCCGCGGTTGCGTGATCTGCTCGGCGTCCCACGGGCCATCGTGAATCTGTTCGACCTGGCCAACGGTGAAGTAGAGTGGCTTGCCGCAGTTGGACGGCATCGCTTCCACCACGGCGCTGGCATCCGGTATTCGTTGCGGCTGGCTGGCGATGTGGAGGCCCTGCGAAGGGGCGAGCCACAGGTGATCGATGTGCAGTCGTTGTCCCCCAGCCCGGAGGTCGAGGCCCTGCTTGCCTCGGACGTCCGCGTGTACATGGTGGTGCCCATGATCACCCGTGATGAGCTCATCGGCTCGGTCAGTTTCGGCGGACCGACGGGTGAGTTCCCACCTGAGCGAGTCCGCATCGCCCAGGAGGTGGCCGCCCAGCTCGCTATCGCGATCACGCAGGCCCGGCTCCAAGAGCGCGTCGCGCGCCACGCCGAGGAGCTCGAGGAGCGAGTGCAGGAGCGAACGCGCGAGCTCAGTTCCACCAACGAATACCTACAGCGAGAGATCACGGAGCGTCGACTAGCGGAAGAGGAAGCCGATCGTGCTAACAGGGCGAAGAGCGAGTTCCTCTCCCGGATGAGCCACGAACTCCGGACGCCGCTCAACGCCATCCTGGGCTTTGGCCAGGTGCTCGAGATGGACTCCCTGGACAAAGAGCAGCGCGATAGTGTCGCGCACATCCTGGCCGCCGGGCGTCACTTGCTCGGGCTGATCGACGAGGTGCTCGACATTGCGCGGATTGAGGCTGGTCGCCTGACACTCTCGCTCGAGCCGGTCGACATGAGGACGGTGCTCGACGAGGTCCGGAGCCTGATCCGCCCGCTGGCCGAGGAACGGCGCGTCGAGGTCCGGGCGGAGAGCCCAGCGGCGAGCGATCTCTACGTCCTCGCCGATCGGCAGCGGCTCAAGCAGGTACTCCTGAACCTCCTCTCGAACGCGGTGAAGTACAACCGTGCGGGGGGGAGCATCACGGTCTGGTGCGACACGGCGCCGGAGAAGCGCCTCCGGCTCAATGTGCGCGACACCGGCCTGGGGATTCCGCCGGACAAGCTCGGCCAACTCTTTACGCCGTTCGAGCGTCTTGGCGCCGAGGCGACGGGCGTCAGCGGCACGGGGCTCGGCTTGGCGCTCTCCAAGGGCCTCGTGGACGCGATGGGAGGCGCGATCGGCGTCGAGAGCACACCCGGCCAGGGGAGCCTCTTCTGGGTGGAGCTGCGCCCGGCGGAGGCGCCCGAGGCCGACCTGGAGGCGCCGGACGAAGTCGAGGCCCCAGGGCTTCGAACCCGGAGGGGCACCGTGCTCTACGTGGAAGACAATCTGTCGAACCTCAAGCTGATCGAGCGCCTGCTAGCCCGGCGGACCGGGATTAAGCTCCTGTCGGCCATGCAGGGGCGGCTCGGGCTGGAGCTGGCGCGCGAGCACCGGCCGGCCCTGATCCTGCTCGACCTGAACTTACCCGACGTCCACGGGAGCGAGGTGCTCCGGCGGCTCCGGGAGGATGCGAGCACGCGCGACATCCCGGTGGTTGTCATCAGCGCGGATGCCTCACCGAAGCAGGTCGAGCGGCTACGGGCGGCGGGAGCGCGGGACTACCTGACGAAGCCCATCGACGTACGGCGGTTCCTGGCGATCGTGGACGAGCTGCTGGCGACCGACCTCGGCACGAGCAATGGATAGGTTGACGCTGAAGGACGCCCGGATCCTGATCGTGGACGACGAGGTGACCAACGTGCGCCTGCTGGAGCGCCTGCTGGCGCGCGCCGGCTACACGACCCTCCTGAGCACGACCGACTCACGCCAGGTGCTCCCCCTTTACGCCGAGTTCCAACCCGACCTGATTCTCCTGGACATCCGCATGCCGGAGCCCGATGGCTTTCGGGTCATGGAAGCGCTGCAGCCCCTCGTCGCCGACGGAAGCTTCCTTCCCGTGCTCGCCCTCACGGCCGACGTGACCCAGGAGACCCGCCGACGAGCTCTGGCCGCCGGCGCCAAGGACTTTCTCACCAAGCCGTTCGACGCAATGGAAGTACTCCTGCGTATCCAGAATCTCCTCGAGACCCGCTTCCTGTACCTCGAGCTCCGGACGCACAACGAGCGGCTGGAGACCGAGGTGCGCGAACGCACCAAGAAACTGGTCCAGAGCGAGAAGCTCGCGACCATGGGCTCGCTCCTGGCGGGCGTGGCGCACGAGCTGAACAACCCCCTGGCCGTGGTGTTGGGTCGGGCGGTCCTGCTGTCGCGCAAGCTCGCTGACACTCCCCTGGCGGCAGACGTGCAGAAGCTCGGTCAGGCGGCGGAGCGGTGCGGGCGCATCGTCAAGAACTTCCTCGCGCTGGCGCGCCAGCGCCCGCCCGAGCGGGCGCAGGTGCAGCTGAACCAAGTCGTCCAGGAGGCCGTGGAGCTAGTGGCCTACCCGCTTCGCGTGGACAGCGTGGACGTCCGCTTGGACCTGGCGGACCAGCTCCCGTTCGTGTGGGCCGACGCTCATCAGCTCCACCAGGTCGTAGTCAATCTCCTGACGAACGCCCACCAGGCGATACGGCAGACGCCTCCGCCCCGGCAGGTCGTGTTCGCCACCCGGCACGACACGGCTCGGGGCTCAGTGGTGCTCCACATCGCCGACAGCGGCCCGGGGATCCCGCCCGAGCTCCAGGCGCAGATCTTCGAGCCGTTCTTCACGACGAAGCCCCCGGGCGAAGGCACAGGGTTGGGGCTTGCGATCTGCCGGGGCATCGTGGAATCGCACGGAGGATCGATGCGCGTCGAGAGCGCCCCGGGACACGGGGCCGTCTTCGTGATCGACCTGCCGGTCGAGCAGAGGCACGAGACGCGGCCGGAGGCCGCGTTAGCCGGCGCCGAGCCGCTCATCCAAGGAAAGACGATCCTCGTGGTGGACGACGAGCCGGAGGTGGCGGAGATCTTAAAGGAGTTCCTGTCCCAGGATGGCCACGCCGTGGAAACGGCCACCGACGGAGCCGTGGCCCTGGAGAAGATCCGCGCGCGCGTCTATGACGCCATCCTGAGCGACAATCGGATGCCCGGGCTCGACGGGCCAGGTCTCTATCGGGAGTTGGAGCGCCGCCACCCGGAACTGCTCCCGCGGATGATTCTCGTCACGGGCGACGTGCTGACTCCGTCGACGCAGGAGTTCCTGAGGCGGACGCGCATTCCCACCCTGTACAAGCCCTTCGATCCCGAGAGGACCCGCCGGGTGGTGCAGCGAGTTCTTGGGGCCGCCGGCGCGGTGGAACGTACGGAGTGACGATCGGCCAGATTTCCCTGTGCGGGCACGCCGCGCATTGCGCGGTGGGACCCGGCAGGAAGCCAATCCGACCTTAAGGGCTCGTAAGACAGTAAATGATGGAGTCTGCGCGATCGGGAGGGTCGGAGTCGAACGACTGAACCTCTGGGATTGTCGGGCTCCCATCGGGTTCGCCGACGACAGAGCGTCCATTTTATTGTCTTACGAGCCCTGAGTGCGCGTTTCGGCCCATCGTGACCACTCAGATCGGAGCATCGTGATCAGCCGGATCGGTCGATCGTGATCAAGAAAATCGGCATCGTGATCACCGGGATCGGAGCATCGTGATCAGGGCGCTGACCGAAGCCTAGCGGCGCGGACCGTCGGCCGGGCCCGTCCGCCCCCCGAAAGGGGGAGGGATGGCCACCGAGCGACTGTCCATGCGCCAGACACGGGAGATCCTGCGACAGAAGTGGAGCCTCAGGCGCACCCACCGGGAGGTGGCGCAGAGCCTGGGGATCAGCAGCGGCGCCGTTGGCACCACGGTGCTGCGCGCCCGCGCCGCCGGGCTCGCGTGGGTCCAGGTGGAGGCCCTCAGCGACGAGGCGCTGCACGCCCGGGTGTATGGGCCGCCGACGCCGCCCACCCGCCATCGCCCCGTCCCCGACGGCGCCTACCTGCACGCCGAGCGGCGCAAGCCCGGCGTGACCCTCGAGCTGCACCTCAGCCTGGCGGCGCGTGAACCGATTGACCATCAGCTGAGCCACGTGCGCGCGCGGAGCCCAGGGTGGACGAAACTCCGGCCGCCCGGTGAGGAGCATCAAGACCGACGCAGTGGCGACCTGATCGACGACGAGACCGAGCAACTCGAGCGTCGAGGGATCGACCCAGTGCAGGTCTTCGACGATGAAGAGCAATGGTTCGCGGGTCGCCACGGCCAGCAGGAACTCCAGGATCGCTTCCAGCGTCTTCTGCTTCTGCCGTTGCGGGGTGAGATTCAAGGGCGGGTGGTCTTCCGGTACGGGTACCGACAGGAGGGAAGCCCAGAGTGAGAGCGCTTCCGCATCGGCGAGGCCGTGCCGGTGAAGTCCGGCAGCGATCTTATGGCATTTCTCCGCCGCCGAGTCGTCGCGACCGACTGCGAGCGCGCGCTGCACCAGCTCAATCACGGGATCGAACGCACTGTCTTGGTGATAGGGCGAGCAGCGACATTCCCATCGGACATGCGGCTCATTGGTAATGCGCTCTTTCAGCACCTGAAGCAGTCGCGTCTTCCCGATGCCCGGCTCAAGAGCGGCCGGGCGCGCTTCTGTTCCCGCAGCGTGAGCGAACCGGGCTCGGCGATGACCGCCGCGTCGAACTTGCCCGTCTTGAGGCCATCGGCAACGTAGTCACCCAGCCTGGGAAGGCCCAGGGAATGAGGGTCACGGTTACGTCCTTGGGGTCAACCCCGTGGGCCTTGAGCTCCTCTCTGATATACGTGGGAGGCGGCGGGGGCCGGAATGAGGTCCCCCAGTCCGGACCGAGGGCGATCGTTTTCCCCTTGAGGTCGGCCGCGGACTTCATAGGCGAGTCCGGCGCGACCATGACCTGGTTGCAGCCGAAGTTCATCCCGTCCACGATGTAGTAGTCGAGCTTCCCCGCCGCCAGGGTGTGGAGTTGCACCAGCTCGAGGTACCCGAAGTCCGCCTCGGTCAGTCCCTTGTCGGTCCCTCCCCACAACGAGGGGGACTTGCCCTGCTCAACTGCCGCGCGAATGTAACCGGGTGGGCGTGAAGCCAGTGAGGTGAAGCCCGAGCGATGCTACGCGACGCAGGCAGAGGCGCAACTGGATGGGTGTCGTCGGTCCAGGCGGTAACAACCGAGCAGCCGGATGAACTAGGCAATGCCGCGAAATCAACCATGCTGACGGAATTGCTCGCTTTCCTCGGCGAACTCTCTCTACGTCGAATCCGTCCGCGACGTTCGTGGTGAGGATGGCAGACCTGCGAGAAGATCGCCGGGGATCGAGCGGTTGACCCAGAAGACGAGGGTCCTGCGCGACGCGGTGTCGGCAGAGAGCCAGAAACACTGACGAGAAGCAGCCCGCCCGGCACGGGCCGGGAAGAACATCCCGGCCCGTCACGAGCCCGCGACAGGAGCGCGTGTTGCCTCGGTTGGGCCGCTATCCCGCTATCCTGCCGATTGGCTCGCCGGAACTCGACCGTTCAGGCAAAAGACAAACTCATCGACTTCGATGCTGGTCGCCCCGGCTGCGGTCACTTGCGCGAGAGCCCTCTGTCGCGCCGCCTCAGCGCTTTCTGTTTGAACTCGGAACGTGCAAGCGCACTTTACAACGTAGGTGTCCATTGGTCCCCCGTTGGTTTCCATTGGCCCCCTCCTGCGTCGAGGCGGACTGCATGGTCAGTGCCAAAGAACAAAGGGCGTCAAATCAGGTAGATACCAGAATAGTGCTGATCTGTGG
>WNFU01020731.1_pt1 | contig 10139 bp, 10 predicted proteins | sample 5400121 | NCBI WGS metagenome assembly WNFU01 (sample SAMN13153360, study PRJNA577476) | soil metagenome | isolation source: 100 cm soil or saprolite under grassland replicate 1 | place: USA:California | collected 2016-06-15
GGAAGATTACGGGCACTCCGGTGTCGAGCCCAAGCTCCCGGTAGACGAATTTCGTCCCGCCGACATCGACGCTTTTCGTCGGCGCGTTTTTCCACGCGATGCTCGATCCAGGATGCGACTGCGCTTGCATGCTCATATTGCCCTCCAAGGGTATCGTGGGCCTACTCCGCGACGCGAATGACCACTTTTCCGACGGCGCGGCCGGATTCCACGTAGGAGATCGCCTCGGCCGCGGCTTCAAACGGAAAGATCTTGTCCAGGACCGGCTTGATGACGCCCTGTTCCACCAGCGCTCCCAATCGCTCCAGTTGCTCCCCGCTCGCGTGCATGAACAGGTACTCGAAACGCACGCGCCTTTCCCGCGCCAGGCGATCGACCTTGCGATTCAGGAACCCGAGCAGCCAGACCAGCGGCAGGCTGAGGTCCCAGCCCCTAGCGAACTTGCCGTCGGGCCGGCCGCCGATCGTCACCACCACGCCACCCGGCTTGACGACCTCGAACGAGCGGAGCAGCGTGTCGCCCCCCTGTGTATCGAGCACCACGTCCTGATCCTTGACCACCGCTTCGAAGCGGCTCGTCTGGTAATCGATGGCGACATCAGCGCCGAGCGACTTCACCAGCGCGTGGTTCCTAGCGCCGGCCGTGGTCGTGACCTGCGCGCCGAGGTGTTTGGCCAGTTGGATGGCGAAGGTGCCGACGCCGCCCGAGCCGGCGTGGATCAGAACCTTCTGTCCCGCCCTGAGCCGTGCGAGTTCGATCAGCGTCTGCCAGGCGGTAAGCCCCACGAGCGGAAGCGACGCTGCCTGCGTGTAGTCGAGGCGCGCGGGCTTCCGCGCCGCGGCGCTTTCGCGCACCACGGCGTACTCGGCGAAGGCGCCGATGCGGTCGTTGTCGAGGCGCGCATAGACCGCGTCGCCGAGCGTGAATTTCGTGACGCCTGGGCCGATCGCTTCCACGTCGCCGGCGAGATCGGTGCCGAGGATAAGGGGGAAAGAGAAGGGGAGCAGCACCTTCACCGCGCCGTCGCGGATCTTGTAGTCGACCGGGTTGACGCCGGCGGCGCGCACGCGCACCAGCAGCTCGCCCGGGCCCGGCTCGGGCCGCGGCACCTCCATCATTTCCATCGGACCCTTGTAACGGCGGATGGCGAGCGCTTTCATACCAAGACCCCTATATGATGAACATCATATTCTGATGCAAAGAGAAGCACCGGATACGACCGGTGCGGGTCGCCCTTAGGTGCCGGTGGAGTCGAAGTGCTTCAGGGACGCTTTGCGCAGGGCCGCCGAGAGCTTGGCGTCGTCGACCGCGCGGGCCAGCACCAGAGTGCCGACCATCGTGGCCACTGTCACGAGGGCGTCCTGGTCGGGTGAATGCTGGGCGACCAGGTCGATCACTTCCTTGATGCGCCGCGTCGCGGCTCGCCGCACCTTCGCTGCCTGGCGGGGCATCTCCGAGCCGAGCGCAGCCATGGGGCAACCGGTCTCGACCCCGTCGACGTGGTCTTTCGCGAGGTAGGCGCGGATCATCGACCGAAGCGCCTCCTGCGGCGGCGCGGCCGCGGCGATGCGCGTCAGTGTAGCTACGCTTTCAGCGCCTGCGCGGTCGGCCGCCTCCGCCAGCAGAGCCTCGCGTGAGGCAAAGTGGGCGTAGAAGCCGCCATGGGTCAGGCCAACCTCTTTCATGATGTCGGCGACGCCCGTGCCATCGTACCCACTTCGCCGGGTAGCGCGCGCGGCGGCCCCGACGATCCGTTCGTGGGTGACTTCCTTGCGGCTGGCGGCGGTCCGCCCGGTGGCAGCGCTCATATGATGGCCATCATATGCCAATCGGACGCGGAGCGCAAGGGGCCGACAGGGGGCTAAGCGTACTGAGCGATACGCCATCGCACTGGCCGACGTCCAAGGGTCGCGCGTTGTGAGTTTCGTTGTGATTCTGCTACGATTCCCGGTCGATCTTCGGGGTCCGACTCACAACACCGATGCCCAGAACATCGCGTAGTTGCTACTCTTTGTCGTGACTCCCCCGACAAATCGACCCCATGGGGTTCAGGGGGTCGCGGGATCACATCCCGGCCCGGGCGACCGCGCCGCCGGTGTGCTAAATCGGTCCGTCGGCGTGGTGCATGATGATTGCGACCGCGCCCCCCTCGCGGGGGTCGACGCTGGCCGTGGATCGCTGGATGCCCAGGGGACGCATCCACACGGCGAGGCTCGCAGGATCCAGCCAGGCGTCAGCGCCTAGGCGGTCACGAACGAGGCGAGGGGCATTCGCAGGCTCACTGGATCGGGATAACGTTTGAGATACCCCGCCCGGAGAATGAACTGGACATCCCCGGAGACCCCAAGGTCTCGCCCAACCTGGTCCCGCAGGGGAGCTTCCTCCAGCAGCTGCGTCATGGGGTGAATCGCGATCATGCGCTCCCGAACGCCAAGCAACAGGCGCTCGAAGGCGCGGCCCGTCTCGATGAGCGTGGGGATCGTGGAGTCCGGGCTGGTGAGCACCAGCCAAGCGCCGTAGCTCCGCACCTGTTCACGAACGGCATCGACGCTCCGGTCGCGGAAGCTCCTCTTCATCGCCGACTCTCGGCTCATGAAGTGACGGACGATCCATCCGCTGAACCCCGTGATCTCCATGGATTCCGGGGTCAGTCCGTTTCGATGGCGGCGGCCGTCCTCGTCGCTCCAACGAATCCAGTGAGCGAGTTCCTCTTGCGCGTCATCGCGATAGGCCTGAAGACGATTCGCCTCGATCGTGCCCTCCTCGAGGTATCTCGCCTCGCGTGAACCGCGGTGGAAGAAGGCAAAGCGATCGCCGAAGGGGAGCGCGAGCGCCTTCAGATCGTCGGCGGTCAGCTCGTGCGGAAGGTGGTGGCGGCGCACGGTGCGGCGCTTGCGGATGCTCTCGAGCGGAAAGGAGATGGCCTGCGCCTTCGTGAGCCGTATGTCGAGCACGTCGTGATCGGCCCGACGTGACGCAAGCACGTCGTACCGCGCGTCGTAGCCGTGATGCCGGGCGGCGACGATCAGGTTCTCCAGGAAGGCGCCCAGGGAGAGGTACATCTCCCGGTTCTGCGGATCGACCGCCGGGAGCCAGCGCGCCGGCTCCGTGCCGACAACGAGTCGACCGGGCGCCAGCAGCCGAACCGTCCACGGTTGGGCGTTGTGACCGCTTGGCGCCAGGGTCGCGTGGTAGAGGACGTCAGCCAGTTGCGAGTCGAGTGCCAAGCCCGGCGTCGCCGCGGCGCCATCTCGAGGAACATCCGCCCGCACCAGCCCCCGACAAGCACTCATCAACGGGACCGCGGCGCCGGTCAGGAGGGCGGCCCCGATCATCTTCACGGTTTCTCGGCGATCCACGTTCATGTGTGGCTCCCGCTCAGTAATGCCAGCCGAGTTTCAGCGACGCCTCTGGCGTGAATCGCTTTGGGTTGTAGGAGGCTCCACCAACCGAAACGTCCGTGTGGCCTGCCACGATCAGGTGGGCGGCAGCCCAAGGGTTCAGGTAGAAGTTGCCCGCGAACTTCCATATGTACCCCGCGCCTAGAGTGGCAACGGTGTTGTCCCACCCCGCGGTGGCGCCATTGATCTCGTTGTCGATCGTGTTCCTCCAGTACTCGATTCCCGCGCCGACCCAGAGGCCGCGGAAACCGTCGCGCGGGATGTAGTCGGCGATCACCGCGTACACATCCAGGTCCGCGTTCTCGAACCCGTCCTCGACGAGGAAACTCGGGAGGGTCGTCTGGGTGACGATCCCGCGCAAACGCACCCGCTTGTTCCCGAGCCACGCAGAGCCGTAATAACCGCCGCTGATGAATGGCAGGGCGTCCACCTCGAGTCCCACGGTGGTGGTACGGACGCGGTTGGATGGTTTCGAGAGGACTGTTTCTTGGGCCAGAGCAGCTCGTGGTGCCATAGCCAGCAACAGAGTCGCGAACGTCGACGGGCGCATGCCGGATCCCAGGTGGAGACCGGGGGGAGTATAGCCGGGGGCGGCGAACCGCCCGTGAACGGGGAATGAAGGCTCCTTCTAGACGGGTGGCCCCGGCTGGGGAATCCGCCCGGCCCGGAACTCGCGATCGTTGGTCGAAAGGTGGAGACCATTTGCCTCTCCGTCCGAACCTTCATCGAACGCATCAGCTGAATCCTCCAAAAACCCGATGTGGTCGGAAAGGTGCTGCTCAAGTTCAGACGTGGACTGCGGTACCCGGGGATCAGTAGCCATGAGGCCAGACATAGTGTTTCGACGACCGAAAAACGACGACCCCCTGAATGACTCAGGGGGTCGTCGCGTCTTCCGTGCTCAATCGCACTGTGAGTTCCGCTGTGAGTTTCTCACGACACTCGGTTGATATCTTCGGGTCCGCTCCGCTCGCCAGGCTTCGCCCTGGCGCCGACCGCTGACGCGGTCGGCGACCGGAGAGAGTCCTTTAGGGAGCCCAAACTCACGCGTGGCTCCGTCAAGCCGGCACCTTGCGTTTCCTGCGACGCTGGCGTGCCACTTGGTCTGCCAGAAAGACCTTCATCAACGATTGGTACGGCACGTCGCGTTCGTTGGCCAGGGCCTTGAGCTCCTCGAGCAGCGGGACCGGCAGACGAATCGAGATAGCCGCCGTGGACGGTCGAAGGTCCGGCAAGGTGGGTCGAACCGCCCTGCTCCAGTCGAAGTAGTCGGCGGTGTCGTGCTTTGCCCAGAACCGGCGCTCCTCATCCTCGTTCGCGAAGCGCGGCAGCGACTTCCGAACCGCTCTCTTAGCCTTGCTCATAGATCCTCCGCTCTCGTCGACTCATATCCCGCGCCGAGATGACTCGGATCAGAGTCTCTCGGATCGTGAAAACCACTGCGAGCCGACGCGCCACGTTGGTTTGTCCCAAGGCAGCGTACCGTGGCTCGCGCTGCGAGTGTTCGATGTCTGGCGCCACCAGGAGTGGGCGGTTGAAGAACACTTGCTCGCACTCTCCCTGGGAGACCTGGTGCAGGTCCCGGTTCTTGTCGGCGTTGCCGGCGTCCCACTGAAAACCGGTGCACTGAGCCAGGTCATCGGGAAAGCCGGCCACGTTTTATGTATATGCTGAATATATACGCCTGTCAAGCGCGCACGGGTGATCGTTCGGAGCAACTACGTTTCCGCGACGTATGAAGCCGGGCGTCGCCCGGATTCGGTGAATCCGAGTCCGGGATCGCCACGCGCACCTTTCACCATGTCGCGGATGGTCAGCGACGCGTCAAATCCCGCCGTCCCGATTTGGTTGAAGGTCGCGCTCAGCTCCCCGTGCCGCCCGCCAGCCGCCCGCCGATCCCCGTCCTCGCGAGCACCCACTCGAGCGGACACACGCGGGTGAAACTCGACTGGAACAGGTTCAGCCCCACGAACGCGGTGAACCAGAGCCAGTGCGGGTTCACCCAGTAGGCCAGCGCCAGCGACACGAGAATGAACCCTCCGGCGATGCGCCGGATCAGGTATTCGCGGCTCACAGCAGCTCCTCCGAGTTGAACGCATAGACTTTGAGTCCTTCCGCGGGTCCGCGACTGTCGCGCAGCTCGCGCAGGGCCTCCACCAGTCCTTCACCCTCCGCACGCGCCGCCACGGTGAAGTACAAGGTGGTCGAGCCGGGATACGCCCGGGTGCCGAGCTTGCGCCCGGTCCGGCCCTTGCCGAGCACGTTGGGGAACTCGGTGTAGCCGGGCAGCCCGCGCGCCTCGAGCAGCCGCTCGACGTCACCGGCGCGGTCCCCGTCCACGAAGATCAACAGCGCGGTCATCGGTGTGCCTCGTAATAGAGAAGGGGAATGGCGATGAGGGTGAGGGCGGTCGCGACGATCGCTCCGCTGATGAGCGCGATGCCGAGGCCCTGGAAGATGGGATCGGTCACCATCACGAGGCCCCCGATCACCACCGCCGCCGCGGTCAGGACGATGGGCCGCGCCCGCACCAGGCCGGACGCGATCACCGCGTCCCCCAGCGACTCGCCGCGGGCGAGACCCAGCTCCACGAAATCCACCAGCAGGATCGAATTGCGGACGATGATTCCCGCCAGGGCGATCATCCCGATCATCGACGTCGCCGTGAAGAACGCGCCGCTCAGCGCGTGCGCCGGCAGGATCCCCACGAGCGTGAGCGGGATCGGCGCCATGATGACGAGCGGCGTCTTGAACGACTGGAACCAGGCGACCACCAGCACGTAGATCAGTCCCAGCACGGCCGCGAACGCGATCCCAAGATCGCGGAACACCTCGTAGGTGATGCGCCATTCCCCGTCCCACGCGAGCAGCGGCCGCTCGGTGAGTGTGGGCGAGCCCGCCCAGTGGATCGGCAGGCCGCCGCCGATCCGCCCGAGCGCATCGCCCATGGCGAGCATCCCGTACGCGGGGCTCTCGAGCCGGCCGGCCACGTCGCCCGTCACGTACACCACCGGCCGCAGGTTCTTGTGGAAGATCGGCGTGGGCGCGGGCCCGCTGTCGAGCGCCGCCAGCGTGCCGAGCCGCCGCACCCCCGTGCGCGTGGCGACCGGCAGCGCCGCGACCTCGGCCACCGAGCCGCGCGCCTCGGGCGCGAGATCGAGGCGGATCGGTACCACCTCCGCCGCCCGGTCGTCGTGCAGCAGACCGGCGGTGGCGCCGCCCATGGCCGCCGCGATGCCGTACGCCACGTCGCGCGGGCTCGTGCCGGCGCCCGCCGCCTCGGCGTCCATCACCGCCGCGCGCACCTCGGCGTGCGGCGCTTCGACCGACCAGTCCACGTCCACCACACCCGCGGTGCGGCGGAACACGGACCGCACGCTGTCCGCCGCCGCGATCTGCGCGGCGTAGTCGGGGCCGTAGATCTCCGCCGTCAACGTCGCCTGGACGGGCGGTCCCGGCGGAATCTCGGCGAGCTTGACCGCGGCGCCGTAGCGGCGCGCCAGCGAATCCACCACCGGCCGCAGCCGCAGCGCCACGGCGTGGCTCTGCTCCGAGCGCTCGTGCTTGGGCCGGAGGTTCACCTGCACGTCGGCCACGGTGGGCCCGCGCCGCAGGAAGTAATGCCGCACCAGCCCGTTGAAGTTGAACGGCGCCGGCACGCCGACGTACGTCTCGACATCCTGCACGGCGCGGTCGCGCGACACGGCGAGCGCCAACGCCTGCGCGACCTCCGCGGTACGCTCGAGCGTGGTGCCCTGCGGCATGTCCACGATGAGCTGGAACTCGCTCTTGTTGTCGAACGGCAACATCTTCACGGTCACGAGCTTGAGCGGCACGAGCGCGGCCGCGAGAACCAGCAGCCCGGCGAGCGCGCCGTACGCCCTGATACGACGACGGCGGTCGGCGAGCAGGCCGGCGAGCAGGCCGCGGTACCAGCGCGCCACCCGGCCGGGTGGCGCGGCGGCAGCGGGGTGTGCGTGGGGCCGCACCAGCCGCAGCGCGAGGTACGGCGTCACGATGAACGCGACGCCGAGCGAGAACAGCATCGCCACCGAGGCCCCCACGGGAATCGGCCGCATGTAGGGCCCCATCAACCCCGAGACGAACGCCATCGGCAGGATCGCCGCAATCACCGTGAGGGTGGCGAGGATCGTCGGATTGCCGACCTCGTCCACCGCCACGACCGCCGCCTCGCGCGGCGTGCGCTCGCCGAGCCCCACGTGGCGGGCGATGTTTTCCACGACGACGATCGCGTCGTCCACCAGGATGCCGATGGCGAAGACGAGCGCGAACAGCGTGATCCGGTTCAGCGTGTAGCCGTACAGCCGGTACACGAGCAGCGTCAGGGCGAGGGTCACGGGAATCGCGACCAGCACCACGCCCGCCTCGCGCCAGCCGAGCGCCAGCCACACGAGCGCCACGACGCCGAGCGTGGCGATGAGGATGTGGAGCAGCAGCTCGCGCGCCTTCTCGCTCGCCGTGGCGCCGTAGTTGCGCGTGACGGTGAGGCGCACGTCCGTGGCGAGCAGGGTGCCGCGCAGCTCGGTGACACGGCGGAGCGCGCGATCGGCGATCGTGGCGGCGTTCGTCCCCGGCCGCTTGGCAAGCGCGATCGTGACGGCCGGCGCGAACGATCCCTCGGCCAGGAAGCCGACGTACTGCGTGGGCTCCGCCGGACCGTCGGTCACGCGAGCCACGTCGCGCACGCGCACCGCGCGCCCGCCGCTCACGCCGACCACGACTTGCTCGACGTCCTCGGCGTCGCGCAGCAGCCGGCCGACCCGCACGGGCACCGTGCGGTTCGCGGCGACGATGCTGCCGGCCGGGGCTTCGGCGTTGGCCGCGTCCAGCGCCCCGAGCACCATCGCGGCGGAGAGGCCGCGCGCCGCGAGCGCCTGCGGATCGAGCGTCACCGCGACCTCGCGCGGCGCGCCCCCCGTCACCCACACCTCGGCGACGTCCGGGATCCGCTTCAGCTCGCCGGCGAGCTCCGCCGCCTGCTGGCGCAGCAGGTAGCCGTCGCCGGCGTCGCTGCCGCCCGAGAGGGTCAGGGTGAGGATCGGCACCTCGGCGATCCCGTGCAGCTTCACGAGCGGCGGTGTCGCGCCCGGCGGCATGCGGTCCATGTTCGCGAGCAGCTTGCCGTACAACTGGGTGAGCGCGGTCTCGGGATCGGTGCCGACCTTGAAGCGCGCGGTCACGAGCGCGCCATCCGGATAGGACGCGCTGTAGACGTACTCGATGGCCGGGAGCTCCCACAGCGCCCGCTCGAGCGGCTCCGCCAGCCGGCGCTCCACTTCGCGCGGCGTCGCGCCGGGCAGCCCCGCGGCCACGTCGATCATGGGAACGCGGATCTGCGGCTCTTCTTCCCGCGGCGTGACGAGCATGGCGCCTAGCCCCGCGACGAGCGCGGCACCCACGAGGAGCGGTGTGAGCTTCGAGTCGAGAAAACGCTGCGCCAGCGCGCCCGAAGGGCCGGCCTTCACGGGACGAGCCGATCGCCCGGCGCGAGGCCGCTCAGCACCTCCACGCGCGCGGTGTCCGTTGAGCCGGCCACCGCCCGTCCCAGCCGCACCCAACGCACCACCACCTGGTCGCCGGAGACCACGCGCACGCCGGTGAGCTGGCCGCGTCGTACCACGGCGCTCGCCGGCACCGCGATGCCGATGTGCGTTCCCGCCGGGACGAGCCCCGTCAAGGCAACCCCGGTCGGCCAGGTGGCCGGCACGCTCACGCGCACCTCGACGGTGCGCGTGACCGGGTCGGCGGAGCGGGCCATGACCCGGATCGGGGCCGTGACCGGGCGCCCGTCCAGGTCCAACACCTGGAGCGCATCCGCGGGTCGCAGCCGCGTGGCGAGATCGGCCGGCACGGCGAAGAGGCCGTCGCGCGGGCCGCGATCCTCCACCACCACGAGTGGCGTTCCCGGCGCGGCCAGGTCGCCGGGGTCAACGGCGCGGCTCGTCACCACGCCGTCGAACGGCGCGGTGAGCGCGGCGTAGCTCTCGGCGGTCGCGGCGTCGCGCAGCGCGGCGTCGGCCGCGGCGAGCTGCGCGTCGGCCTGGGCGAGCGCCAGGTGGGCGCCGTCCCGCTGGACCTGCGCGACCGCGTCGTGCGCGAGCAGCGTATCCATCCGCTCGGCCTGGCGGGCGGCTTCGTCGCGGCCCAGCTGCGCCGCCGCGCGGGCGGCGGCCGCCCGCGCCCGGGCCGCCGCGACGTCCTCGGTGCCCAGCTCGACTAGCAGCTGTCCGGCGCGCACTGCCGTTCCGACGTCCACGGGAACGCGGGTGACGCGAGCCGTGAGCCGGGTGGCGAGCTCGGCGCGGCGCCGCGCGACTACCGATCCCGCGACGGGAACGACGCTCGTGAGCGTGTCGATGCGGATGGCGAGCGTTGTCGGCAGGGTCGCCGCCACGGGGGCGGGGGCCGCGTCGCCGCGGCCGCAGGCCGCGGCCGCGAGTGCGAGAGCCGCAAGGGTCAAGAGTCGGCGGTTCATTGGTCGAATACTCCGTTCGCGAAGTCGTAGGCGCCGCGCAGCACGAGCACGTCGTGCCGTGCGGCGAGCAGGTCGAGTCGGGCGTTGGTGAGGGCGGCTTGGACGTCCAGCACTTCGGTGATCGGCGCGGCGCCGGTGCGGTAGCGCAGCTCCGCCTGGGCGAGCGCTTCGGTCGCCTCGCGCAGCGCCTCCGTGGCGACGGCCACTGCGCGCAGCGCGGCGCCATGGAGCCGCGCCGCCCG
>WNFU01016490.1_pt1 | contig 10138 bp, 3 predicted proteins | sample 5400121 | NCBI WGS metagenome assembly WNFU01 (sample SAMN13153360, study PRJNA577476) | soil metagenome | isolation source: 100 cm soil or saprolite under grassland replicate 1 | place: USA:California | collected 2016-06-15
TCGGCTCGAAGCCGAACGTCTTCAGGTCGAGCGTCAGGTTGCCCTTGTCGAGAATACGCAGCACGATCTTCTCGCCGAACAGCACGGGCAGGGTCGAGACGCGGAAGTCGATCACGCGGGACCCCATCTTCAGCTTGATGCGGCCGTCTTGCGGCACGCGCCGCTCGGCGATGTTGAGCTGCGCCATGATCTTCACGCGCGACGTGAGGGCGGCCCGCATCTTCACCGGCGGCTTCATCACTTCGTGCAGCGCGCCGTCCACGCGATAGCGCACGCGCATTTCGTGCTCGAACGGCTCGATGTGGATGTCGGAGGCGCCGCGCTTCACCGCGTCGGTGAGCAAGCCGTTGATCAGCTTCACGACGGGAGCGTCGTCGGCCAAGTCCTGCGCCTTGACGTCTTCGTCCTGTTCATCCTCGACAACCTCGAGATCCTCGGCCGCCTCCACGGACTTGAGCAGGGTTTGCAGCTGGGCGTCCGACTGCTGGTAGTAGCGCTCGATCGCGTTGCGGAGCGTGTACTCTCCGGCGATGACCGGGAAGACGTCGCAGCGGGTGATGAACTTGATGTCTTCGATCGCCGCCACGTTGTTGGGGTCGGCAATGGCGACCGTCAGGGTTCTCCCCTCCCGCTTCAGGGGCAGGACCGTGTGCTTGGTGGCGATGTCGGGGGGGATCAGCTTGAGGATCTTGGCATCCACCTCAAAGCGCGACAGATCGACGGCCGGCATGCGGTACTGCCGGGCCAGCATCTTGCTGACCTCGGTTTCCTCTATAAAGCCAAGCTTGACCAGGGTATAGCCCAGGCGCATCCCGGAGTTCTTCTGCTCCAGAAGGGCCTTCCTGAGCTGTTCCTGGGTAATCAGGCCTTCGCGCAACAGGATTTCGCCGAGCTTATCCTGGGCTGCAGCTGCGGTAGCCGTATGCAACTCATTGAAATTGAGGGGACTAACATGTGTTTTGGGGCAAAGCGGGTCAAGGCTGGACGACGAAAGGCCGTATGGCGTCCAACAATTTGACACCCACACCTGGCACGCTGTCGAGCCGACTGAGTGTGCCAAATGGACCGTGTTCGGTACGCCACGCCACGATGCGCTGCGCCAATGCCGGACCGACGCGAGGCAGTCGTGTGATTTCGCTCACGTCGGCGTGATCGAGATCGATGCGCTCACCCGGCAAGAGGGGACGGGCAAGCTGCGCCGCGCGCCGAGCAGTCTCGCGCAGACCACCCGATGGAACGACGGCGGACGATTGAAGTCGAACGTCACCGGGCGGATCGCTTGGAGAGGGCGACAACACAAATCGAATCCCGGCGCCGGCCAAGGCCAGGCACGCCAACAGCAGAGCGGCTCGACGGTCGTCCATCGCCCCAACCTATCGCGCTCCGATGAATAGCCTGCATCGAAAAAGCGCGGCCATGCAACTACTAGACGCAACAGGCGCAGCCGCGGGCTCGAGTCGACGGGTTTCGGGCGGTGATTGTCCTGTTTACGGTTGCCTACACCCCGCGGTGCGTCTGTACATCAAGCTTTTGCCCGTCCCCGCTTATTGTCTAACTACAGCGACGGCCACATCACCGACAATCTGCAGTGAAGCGGCACTAACCTTGTCTATTGTGTCTTCGGTCGTGTGATGATACGGAAATGTGAAGTCGATGACATCGATCGCGTGGATACCCGCCTGCTGCAGTGGCACATGATCGTCGGTGAGGGCCTCGCCGGCTCTCGGCGCGAACACCTGTCCGTAACCGAGCTGGTTGGCGACCTGCCATACTCGCTGCACCATCCTTCTTGAAGAAACTGCAGGTCCTTGTCTCCGACCATATCGAACAGCACCGCAAACAACGGGGTGTATCCGGCCGGCAGGTGAGCGGCAAAATAGCGGGCGCCGAGCAGCGTTTCGGTCGAGTCGTTGAAGTCGCCGTAGTCCTCGCCGTCCACAAAGAGGAGATCGACGCCAATCCCGGGCGCGCGCGCCTTGAGCGCATCGGCGACTCCCAGCAGCACCGCGACGCCGGATGCTCCATCGTTGGCGCCCGGTACCGGAAGCTGCTGTTGGCCCAGATTGGCGCTCTTGTCGGCCTTGGGGCGCGTATCCCAATGCGCCAGAAACAGCACGCGATCGGTGGCCTCCGGGCGGAAACGGGCGAAAAAGTTCCGGAGCCGCAGCGTCACACCCTTCGACGTCTTTGGCGTGAACGTCTGGACGATCACCGTATCCGCTCGCTGACGCAGCTGCGCGGCGAGCCAGTCGCCCATCTTGTCATGGCCCGGCGTATTGGGAACCCGCGGGCCAAAGGCCATCTGCTGCTCGATGTACGTGAACGCGGTCTGGCCGTTGAACTCGCGAGTGGTCTTGGCGCCGTTTCCTGCCCCGGCGCGTGCCTGGCATGCCAGCACGAACGCAATTCCTACGCACCACGCACGACGCACCACGCACCGTCTCATCGGATTTGTCCCACGCTGGTGGAAAGTTGGACGAATGCCGTAATGACAAACTGCGAGATCTTGCGGTTCGTTTGGTGCTCCTCGTTGAGAACGTAGGCCATCTGCAGGCCGGCGCTCATGTTGGTTGGAAGATCGGTATCCATCGTAAGCTGGGCCTGGGTCTGCCTGCTGTCTACGTAGGGCACGCACGGGCCCTGCCCCGCACGACGCAAGCAGGTCGTATTGGCCGCCACGGAGTACCCCGCCGTCGTACGAATGTTGGAACGCCAGCGGCCCTTGGTGGGAGGCCGGAACGAGAACGTCACCGAGGCATTGTGCGCGGTGAACGTCTTGTCGACCGTGCTGTTCACCGCGACACTGCCCGGATTCCCTCCGCTCCCCGCGAAGGTCGGCTGTTCGTTGATCGATTCGGCGCGGCGATAACCCACCCGGGCGTTGACGTTCGACAACAGCCGGCTCACCAGGCGCCGCGGCGTGAACGACCAGCTGACCGACCCATTGGGCCACTCCTCGGTGCGGTTGCGAATCGGGACCTGTTCGCCGGTTCGGAGTGTCCAGATGATGCCGCGCGAGAGCCGGTAGGTCGCATTGGCTCGCAGTCCCAGTGGCAGGACGGCCACCCCGCCCGTCGACAAGGTCGTGTTCTGCGCCGCCGACGTGGCGAGCAGCCCGTCGACCTGCCGGAAGGCGTCGAATCCACCCAGCGCCAGCTGGTAGCCGGCGGACGGCGTCTCCGTTGCCCGGCTGAACGTCGACCCCTGTTGTGCGCTGTAGGTCACGTCTAGGCCCGTGATGTGTGCGAGCCAGTCCGCCACGCCCGACGAGTCGCCGAAAACCGCCTGCGCCAGGCGGCGTGTGTCCAGCTGCGCGCCGGTCTCGACTCGACGCGCGTTGCTGAACGCCGCGGGAACCCGGAACTCGCCGGCGGTATCGCCTTCCGCACGCGCCGGCTGGCGCGCATTGGGGTCGCGCGTGAACGCGAACGACGAGCCGACGGAAGCCCGGGGCCTGATCCACGTGCCGACGCGGGGCGTGAGCGAGAGCGACGTCGTGACCAGACGCTGCGTCTCGAGACCGACATCGTTGCCAAGCAGCGACGCGCCCTGCTGGCGAATCAGTCGGCCCATCGTGGTCGAGTCGCCGTAATCGCGGAGGTCGCGGGTGGAGACCGCATCGAGCCCGAGCTGCATTCCCGTCACCGGCGTGAGCTGCACACCGCCCGAGTTTTGCCAGGCCCGCGTCTGCGAAATGGCGGCAGGCGCGGTGTCGCCCGACTGCTGGATCGGCACGAGGAAGGTGAACCGCCTGGCATCCGTGCCCACGAGTCCCGAGCGGAAATGGATGCGGGAAGGATTGAGTCGCAGCGACTTCCCCCCCACCCGGATCGATGCCGGGTTCGGCACCATGGTGTAGTCCAGATTGAACGCGTAGCTCGAGCCGTTCGCGCTCGACAGCGATGTGCGCGTGTCTCCGCTCGACCACGATCCGAAGAGCGACACAGGGTCAAGCAGCCAGCGCGCGGGCCCTGTGGTCGCCTGGCGGATGCGCCGAGCGGAAAATGCGTAGCTCGCAGCGCTCGTGCGCGGCGTGCGCAAGCCCTGCAGCGCATCGGCGCGCAGATCCGTCCCGCTGAGATAGAAGGGATCGCTGCCGACGATGTTTCGCTGGAACGTCACCGGCACGGACAGTCCCCAGCGATCGGGCAGGAAGCGATCCACGCGGAGCGTGCCGCTGATGTTGGCGCTGTTGTCCGTCACGTACGACGGATCGTCGGTCAATTGGCGAAACTGCCCGTCGCGCCGCGACACACTGACCGCGAGATCGGCGACATCGGCAGCCGCCAGGGCGATATCGATGGCGCCGGCCGCGCCGGTCTCGCGCACCACATCGCCGAGCCGGATGTCGTCGACCCACAGCTCCGCCGGGTCCACGACCACGCTCGTCCCGATGCGCCACATCCCCGCTGCGATCTCCTGCACGCGCGACAGGTTCGGGGGCGCTGTCCCGGGATCGCGCACGTGCGCGATGTACGGGCCGTCGCACATGACGAAAGCGCCGTCGCTGGGCACGAGCGTGGAATCGGGACATCCGGGATACACGTGGGCGCTGTCACCCGACAGCCACGCCTGCTCGATGCGCGCGCGCAGGATCACCCAGCGCTCGAACTGCACAACGACCTCGGGCTCCCAGGAGGTCGTACGCGCGGGCGTGTGATACATGTAGAAGTTGTCCTGATCTTTCCCTGCCTTGATGAAGAACTCGAGGTCTCCGTCCTCCCACCCCACGCCCCGGCCGCGCGCCCAGACGCGCAGCGTCCGATACTTGAGAAAGTTCTTATCGCCCTCGGTCGTAAAACGCAGATAAGCCTCGGCCCGAGTCCCGAGCCCCAAGCCCCTCGCAAGCACGCGCATCGACCGCTCGTTGATCTCGGTCGCCCCGATCTGAAATCCGGCGTCACGGCGGCCCGCCTCGTCGGTGACGCCGGGCGGCGATGTGTAGCCGAGGTCCTGGTTCTCCGTGCTCACGACGGACGCGATGACCTCTCCGACGCCTGTACCGCGGTCGCCACCGATGCCGGCGATCGGTGTGTCGGTGCGCTTCACCCAGGAGCTGCCGACGAGGCGCACGCGGGACAGTGCGAACGGCAGCGCCTGCTCGGATCCCCCCCCGGGCACCGGCGCGACGACCGTAATGCGCAGCGACTGCACCTGCCTCAAGCTGGGGGTCCCGACCTGGAGCGTGTCGGTGCGGAACGGGATCCGGTATAGGCGCCATCCGGCGCCCGCCTTCATGCCCCCATCGCGCACAAAGTAGCGCGTGTCCCCGATCGCGAAGACGTAGCGTACGAAGCTCTCCGCAGTTCGGACGCCGGCGGTCGAGTCGAGCACGAAGTCGCCGTCTTGATCCTCCGTATCGACCGCGTTGTTGTGCCGGCCGCAGCGCGACCGGACGTCGCCGAGGGCGTACGGCACCACTTGCCCGTTGTCGGTGGCGGAGCAGAGCGGCAGCGTGTCGATCACGACGCCGCGGGTCGAGTCGACGATGCCGTCGACGACGCGGTCGGAGAGAATGCCCTCGTCGTTGAGCGTCGCGCTCCAGGTGTGCGTGCGTGGATCGCGCTCGTCGTCGAGCCGGCCCGCGCCGGTGCGCCGCACGCCGGCGTACGTCGTGTCGCCGGCCGCACTCACCGTAAGCGATGTGGGCGTGAAGGCGAGCGCATCTTCGAAGATGCCCCCGAAGTCGAACAACACCGTCGTACCGTTCGTCTGCGCGACGCGCGCGGCGTCTTCCCAGACCCAGAACTCCAGGAACTCCACGCGCGAGAGATCGACGCCGGTGGCCGACAGCGTTTGGGTGATCGAGCGCCAGCGCGGCGCATTCTGCGGGGCCCGGAGCCAGTTTGGAATGCCGAAGGCCGGCGAGTCGCGGCGGTTATTCGCGAGCCCGAGCACGCTGTCCGGCTGCAGCGTCAGCCACAACACGGGCTCGGCGGCCTGTCCCTGGCCGGTGAAGCGCAACGTGGGATCGATCTCCTGCGGCAGGAACTGCAGCGGCGCGAACTGCCCGCCGCTCACACTGTACGGCAGGCTTTGCCAGGTCAGGAATGCGGCCTGATTGGGGTCGAAGCCGCCGGCGAAGCCCAGTGACTCGACACCTCGCACCGACGTGGGGATGCTCCCCCAGTGCCACGTGTTGTCGGCCAGGATGATCGAGCGCGCCGACCCTCCTTCGAATTCCTCGATGTAGGCCTGGCCGAACCGGTTGGGCGACGGCTTGGAAAGCGCCAGCTCACCGTTCACACTCAGGGCCGACGGCACGGTCGTGTGGACGCCCGGGAGCGCATTCATGAACCGGGTCATCCACTCGGGCTGGAAGCGCAGCTGCGTCGATATCCCGCCGATGAAGCCTGAGGATGGCTCGAATCCGAGCGGTGGTCGGGTGAACGTGCTCTGCTCACTCTGGAAGATCCCGAGGAGGTTCACCTGCCCCACCGCGCCCAAGTCGTACCGCGCCGAGAGGCCGTAGGTCGTGGTCGGGGCAAGCGCAAACGCCGCCCGTTCCTCGAACTGCGCGCGCACCTGGGCGCCGCCACCCTGGAAGAGCGCGTCGGGGTTCTTGAACTGCACCTGCCCTGTCGTGTAGTCGATCGTGTAATCGGTTTCGCGTGTGAGGAGGCGGTTGCCGAAGTAGATCCGCTCGCTCCCCTCACGGATCTGGAAGCTGTTCAGCGACAGCAGCGACCGGTCGGGCGAAGCGGTCGCCTCGGCGTGCAGTCGCAGCGCGAACACCGACGGCGGCCCCTGGGTGGTGAGATAGACGCGTGGTGTGCGGTACAACGAGTCGTTGCGCTCCGCGACGGCGAGCTTTGCCGAATCAGCGAACGGCGCGAGGTGCGGGAACACGATGAACAGATCGCGCACCGGATCGCCCTGGTTCGGATCGCGAGCGCGGGGGAACAGGCGGTTGTACTGATCGAACTGCGTCGCGTCGTTCGCCAGCGACATCCCCAGCCGCTGCAAGTAGGTATCGCCCGCCGCACTGCGTTCGCGCTGGTTCACGCTCAAGGTGAGATCGACGCTGGTGCGGTCGATCTCACGTCCGCCCACACGGTAGGCGCTACGAATCTCGAAGCGGAACGTGGGTGACGATGCGGTCATCGACGGTTTCGGGTCGTACACGAGGCGCAACGTGTCGACCTTGGCGCTGTCGGTGCTCGCGTCCACGGGAATTGTGCCGACGGAATCGGTGCCGCTCGCCGTAACGTACGAGACGGCGAGGTAGTCGGCCTGATCCAGCCGGTTGGCCAGCGCGAACCAGGTCCCCGTGGGATCGACATAGTAGTCTTTCCCCTCCTGCAGGATTTCCCATTCGAACGGCCCTTCCCGCTGGGTGCTGCAGTCCACCGCTCTGACGCCCGGCCCGCACGCGACCGCGCGCACTCCTCCGACGTTCTGGTTGCCGCTGGACGTGGGCGCGACCGCTCGGCGGCGGTAGACCCGCAGCGCGCCGACGGTCAGCGAATCCGGCCGCGGCAACTGATCGAGCTGCAGGATGTCGACGGCGGGATAGCCCGGGAGCGCCGCGGGGTCGATCACGAAGAAGAACCGGCCCGATTCGTAGTCGAGGTCGCGCGCCTCGCGGTCGAGCGGCTGGCTCGTGACGTCGCCGACGCTGTAGAATCGGTCCTTGACGACGTTGCCCTTCTGCTGCGCGAGGATGCCCCGGAGCTCCAGCGGACCAGCCTGGGCGATGGCCTGCACCCCGAAGTTGTTGGCGGGAATCGCGGCGGTGATGAAACGCGACGCGGGCGCCTGAAAGGTGACGTTGCCCGCCTCCACGCGCCGCACGAATTCGTCCTCCAACCCCTCGTACCAGACGTGCAGGTTGTTGTTGGCGTCGAACTCGCGCTGGCTGTCGAAGTCCACGTCCACGTGCAGCCGCTGCCCCACGATCCCGGCGGTGCGAATCGCGTATTGCGGATTGGGCGTGATCGTCGGAAATCCGGCATTGCACCCGGACAGCGTGAGCTGCTGCTCCTGAGACGTGCAACGCAGATTGCGGAACTGGTCGGCCTTCAACTCGAGCCGAAGATTCAGGTTCATCCCGAGATCCGCGTAGGGAACTGCGGCGGCGATGGGCGGCGAAGGGGCGGCGGAGGGCGGCAACGACGTACGAAAAAGCGGTGGTCGTTGCGCGAGGATCCGCTCCGCCCACGCCTGCGCGACGAGAGCCGGGGGGACGCGCGCGCCGAGGCGGCCCCCTGGCGCCAATGCCGGATTGCGCGGCGAGGCGAGAGGTGGCACGCCAAACGTGTACACAGGAGCCTGCGCATGAACCCGGGGTACGACGAGCGTGAGGGCAAGTCCAACTAGCTGGGCGAGACGCCGCATCCCTTGTAGAGACTTGGGGTTCCGAATATAATGGCGCGACCAACCGTGCGCATCCTGAGCCGTTACATCCTGCGGCAACACATTCCTCCGCTCCTCTACGCGCTCGCGGCGCTCACGTTCGCGATGCTCGTCAACCAGGTCGCGAAGCAGTTCGGCAACTTCGTCGGCAAGGGCCTGCCGTGGGGCGTCATCTTCGAAGTGTTCGCGCTGTCGATTCCGTTCATCGTCGCGATGACGCTGCCGATGGCCGTGCTCGTCGCCGTGCTGTACACGTTCAGCCATCTCGCCGCCGACAACGAAGTGACCGCCATGAAGGCGAGCGGTATCAGCGTCGGCAGGATCCTCGGGCCCGTGCTCGGGGGCGCCACGCTGATCGGTGTGATCGCGCTGCTCTGGAACGACCAGGTCCTGCCGCGCTCCAATCACACGCTGCGCACGCTCCTCGTCGACATCCAACGCAAGAAACCGACGTTCCAGTTGAAAGAACAGGTGATCAACGAGGTCGTGGCCGGACAATTCTTCCTCCGCGCCACCCGCATCGACCCTGCCACGAACGCCCTGACTGATGTGACGATATACGATCTGGAGGATCCCGACCGGCGGCGGATTATCATGGCCGATTCCGGCCGGATGGCCTACACCTCCGGTGGCACCGATCTGTATCTGACGCTGCGCGACGGCGAGGTCCATGAGATCAAGCGCACCGAGCCGGAGCACTTCAATCGCACGTTCTATTCGACCAATCGGATCAAGGTCGCGGGCGTCAGCAACACGTTCGAGCCGACGAAGAACGACGAATACCGGGGCGACCGCGAGATGACGATCTGCGCGATGCAGGAGGTCGTCGCCCGGGCACGCCAGGATCTGGAGCGCGTGCGCACCGAAGCGCTCACGGCGACGTCGGCGGATCTGCGGCGTACCGCCAAGCTCGCCCAGCTGCCGCCGCCCGCTGTCGACACGGCGCCGCCGCGGCCGAGCCGATACTGTGCCGTCCTCGCGTCGCTCAAGCGGCTGGTCGCGCCGCGCACCGCGCAGGCCGCGCAGGCGACCCCCGGCGGGGGACGACCCCCGCAGAGCGTCACCAACCTCTCGTATACCTCGCAGGTGCCGTCGGCCTACAGCCAGCGGCTCCGGGCCGCGCGCCAGCGGGCGGCGATCTACGACGTCGAGATCCAGAAGAAGCTGGCGATCTCGGCCGCATGCGTGATCTTCGCGCTGCTCGGCATGCCGCTCGCGATTCGCTACCCGCGGGGGGGCGTGGGGCTCGTGATCGGCACGAGCCTGGCGGTCTTCTCGGTGTACTACGTCGGCCTCATCGGCGGCGAGGAATTGGGCGACCGGCTCATCGTGCCGCCGTTCTTCGCGATGTGGACGCCGAATCTCATTTTCCTCGCCGTCGCGATCCCGCTCCTGCTCTCCGTGCGACGCGCCGGCAGCACCGCGCACGGCGGTGATTGGGACGAGCTGAAGGAAACGCTGTTCGGTTGGGTAGGAAAGATTCGGAATCGACTGTGAAGATCACGACCGACAGGCTCGACACCTACATGGCGCGCGGGATCAAGCCGGGCGCGGTGGCGCTATCATACATCTTCGACCTGCCCGAGAAGATGTTTCTCGTGCTGCCGGTCGCCGTGTTGTTCGCCACGGTCTTCACCGTGGGGTCGCTCGGCCGGCACTCCGAGCTCACGGCGGCAAAGGCGTCGGGCATCTCGTTTCACCGGCTGGTGCGGCCGCTGTTCGCCGCCGCCGGCGCCGCGTTCATCGCCGGCCTGCTGCTCGGTGAGATCGCTCCGGTCGCCAC
>WNFU01018050.1_pt1 | contig 10138 bp, 10 predicted proteins | sample 5400121 | NCBI WGS metagenome assembly WNFU01 (sample SAMN13153360, study PRJNA577476) | soil metagenome | isolation source: 100 cm soil or saprolite under grassland replicate 1 | place: USA:California | collected 2016-06-15
CACTTTGAGTCCCTGGCGCACGCACTTTGAGTCCCTGGCGCACGCACTTTGAGTCCCTGGCGCACGCACTTTGAGTCCCTGGCGCACGCACTTTGAGTCCCTGGATCGGGGGTTTCTATCAACCTAAGTTGTTTGTACGAAATGGTTTAATCTGTTCGGCCCCGTCCCTAGACTTTGACTTTGATGAGACTTTAAGAGACAACAACACCAGGGGAGTGGTGGTGATGTTTTTTTGTTCACTAGTGCAAGGAAGACCACGATGAAAATCGAGCTGGCGCCCCTGGATGTGGTCCGGGTCGAGACCGTCCTCTCACGGTTCCCAGTCCACCGGCTCGCCCGGAAGGGGAACATCGCCATCGTGCTAAGGGAGGAGGACGGGTGTGGCGCCGCGACGCTCGTCTGGCATGTCAGCCACAACAGCGAGCATGGCCAGCCGGGGCCGCTCGGCTACAAGATCGACACCCTCGTGGTGAACCGCAAGCTCGACGAGGCGGGAAGGCCGACCCCCCGCGTCCTCCGGCTCGGCAGCCTCACCGACATCTGCCGGGAGCTGGGCCTGGCCGACAGCGGCGCGAATACGAACAAGGTCAAGCGGGCGTTGTACCAGAACGCCTTCGCCGCCATCACGGCCAAGATCAGATACAAGGCCATCGATGGGACCAGGAAGTCCCTCGAGTTCGGCACGACCCGGTACACCGTCGTGATGACCGGCGAGACGTTGCCCGACGGGCGGCGGGCCGATGCCGTCTACATCCTCCTGCACGACCTCCACCGCGAGGTCCTCGACTCCGCCCCGGTCAGGCCGCTCGATTACGACTACATCCAGGCCCTGCCCCCGGCCCCCCAGCGCCTCTACGAGCTGCTGTCCTACAGTCTCCTAGGTAATTAATGTCCGCTTGGCCTTCGGTTTGCAGCAACCTCCTGCATGAGAACCGAAGGAACACCCACAGAACTGCAGCGCCGGCGGTATCTCGCCGTCCAGCGCATCGCCGAGGGATATACGACCCAGGAGGTTGCGGACTTCCTCGGCGTCGATCCTCGCTCGGTGCGCCGGTGGATGGCCACCAGCCGCCAACATGGTGCCGCGGGCTTGGCGGCCCAGCTTGGACCCGGACCCGGTCGGCCACCCAAACTGACCACCACTCAGGAGAAAATCGTGCTGCGCTGGCTGTCCGACCTCCCCACCGAACACGGCTTTCCTACCGAGTTGTGGTCCGCCCCGCGCTTGGCCCAACTCGTCGAGCAGGAGTTCGGCGTCCACTTCCACCCCGACTACCTAGGCACGTGGCTGCGGCAGCGAGGGTACACGCCGCCAAAGCCCCGGCGCGTGCCCCGTGAACAAGACGACGAGGCCATTGCCCAGTGGTTGGCCGAGGACTGGCCGCGCATCAAACAGAAAGCCCGTCGCCGCGGCGCGTGCCTGCTTTTGATAGACGAAAGCGGGTTGCTGATGGCCCCATTGTTGCGACGCAGTTGGGCGCTGCGGGGCCACCCGCCGGAGTCGAAGTACAAAGCGGGGCACCGAGAGAAGGTGTCGGTCGCGGCAGCGTTGTGGCTGCCGCCGTTGCGAGATCGGCTGCACCTGGCCTACCAGACGCTGGTTCACGGCTACTTCACCAACGTGGAGGTGGCCGAGTTTCTGAGCGGCGCTGTGCAAGGGTTGCCCGGTCCGGTGATCGCCGTCTGGGACGGCGGGACCATGCACAAGGGCGACCCGATCCGGGCGTTGGTGGAAGAATCCCAGGGACGGTTGGACATCGAGCCCTTGCCCGCGCATGCGCCGGAGTTGATGCCGGTAGAGTTCCTGTGGCGGTGGCTGAAGTACGGGCGGCTGTGCAACTTCGCGCCGCGGGATGCTCACCACTTGAATGAAGCGATAGTCCGGGAACTGGAAGCCATCCGGGACAACCAAATGTTGCTGTCGAGTTTCTTCCACCAATCGGATCTCCCGTTGCCCCGGACATTAATTACCTAGGACGCTATATCACGTCTTCGCGGCCCTCAAGCACAGCCAGCCCCGGGCCCGGATGCGCTATTCCGAGTTCTGCCGCCACGCGCCCCAGACGCGGTACACGGGGTTCGGGCCGATGCGGAAACAGATGGCGAAGCTCCATGCCCCCCACTTGAGGTCGGGCTACCTCGCCGGGGTCGAGTACGAGCCGACGTCCGACCGCGAGGGCCGGCCCGACTGGGCGATGATCTACACACCAGGCCCGAAGGCCAAGGCCGAGTACCGGGCATTCACGGGGAAGGGCGGGCCGGTTCTGCTGGACGTGCCACCCACCCCCTCCCAGCCGGAACCCGAGCTGAAGGTCGAGCCCGAGCCGACGGGCCTGGAGCGGGAGCTGGTCGACCGGGGCGTGACCAGGAGCGTCGCCGCCGACCTCGTCCGCGACTTCCCCGAGGATCGGATCAAGACCCAGATCGAGCGGGTGGACTGGCTCCGGGAGACGAAGCCGAAGCGGGTCAAGGACCTCGGGGCCTACCTCGCCGAGGCCGTCCGCAAGGACTTCGCGGCGCCGGCCGGCTTCGCGGGGCAGGCCGAGCGGGCCGAGGCGGAGGCGGCCCGGCGCGCGGCGCTCGAGCGGGAGGTCGCGGCCCGGGAGGCGAAGGCCCGCGCGCGGGCCTCCGAGGCTCGGGTCCAGGCGTACTGGGCGGGGCTGACGCCGGCCGAGCGGGCCGCGCTCGAGGCCGAGGCGCTGGCCGGTGCCGGTCCCGCCGACCGCGCGGCGTATGAGGCGGCGCCGGCGCCCGTCCGGCGGCTGCTCCTGATCGGCCTCCGCGACGCCTGGATCCGGCACCGGCTCGGCCTGCCCCCGACAGACTGACCGGGAAGGGCCCCAGCAGGCCCGCCACGACGTCGCCGCGGCCCGGAGGATGATCCCCCCCCGTCCCGAGGCCCGGGAGGCCCGCCACGGGCCGCCTGGGCGTTTCCGCGACCGCCCCCCAAACCCGCAGATCCGCACGGCCCCGAGGACCGGACGGGACGCGTCCCCTCGACGACCCGCGTCCCCGGGGGAGCACCGGCGCCCGCGCCCCCCCTCGGGAGGAGGCGACGGACGCCGGCGCCGGCCGGGGTCCGGCTCAACGCAGGTCCTCGTAAAACCGCCGCGGGTCATGGAACGACCGCGGCGCCGGCTCATCGTCCGTGATGAACACCCGGTCGGTCTGATCCTGGTGGGACGACGGCCCGGGATCGTTCCCTGGTCCCACGGGTTGGCAGTGCAGGACCAGGGAGGGCCCCTGCCGGATCATCTCGGTCACTTCGAAACGGTCCTCGGGCTGGCCGGGAATCGCCACCACCAGGTGATCATTCCCATTGAGATTTTCCATGATTGCTTGCATAGTCATCACGGTCACTCCTTCACGGATTATCGCGACGACGAGGGGTCGTGTCCCCAGTCGATACCGCCCACGAGGACGGGCCGAGGGCTCACGCCTCCCCCCGGGGTCTGGCTCAACGCAGGTCCTCGTAAAACCGCCGCGGGTCATGGAATGCTGACCGTCTCCGTTCCGCAACGCGTCAACTGCCCCGTCCGACACGGATCATCGCGACAACGAGGGAGCGTGCTGACCCTCTCCGTTCCGCAACGCGTCAGCCGCCCCGTCCGACCACCAGGATGACATATATGTTACTGGCTTGTCAAGCCCCTCTCCCACACGCGGAGCCGGTTGCGGTGGTTGCGGGCCCCTTCGTCGTCGTCGTCGCCCGGGCCAGTCTCTCCGTGGCGTCCCCCCGTGGAGTTGCCCCCGGCCGGCCGGAGGGAATGCCGGGCCGATCCCCGCCCCCACGCCGGCCGGATTGCAGCGCCCTCCCTTGTATCTTCCGCCATCTTAGGCGTCAAGCGACGGAGATCGCGCCGACCGACCCGCCGCCGCTCGAGCCCGAGCCGAGGTCCGAGGGGCGGATCTCGGAGGAGACGCTCTGCGACTGGGAGACCTGGGCGTCGATGCCGCGCCACCCCCTGGCAGGGTACGCGAGGAAGATGCTCGCCGCGTACCACGCGGGGGAGCGGCCGTTCTCCTAACCTTGGCTTTTTATGCCTCGGGCAGGTTCCCGCTTCACAGCGGCCAGTTTCGTTCTGGACTTGCGTCCCGAGCCAGAGCTGGCCGCTCCATTGCCGCTTTGGGGCGGCAAGATGACCGCGTTAGCGATCATCCGGGCTGTCGCCGGTGAACTCTCGGCGAGGCTTGCTAGGTTGTACGAGGCATTCTGGTCGCGTTGGTGTACTGTGCCGCAAGCCGGGCACGTCCAGATGCGATCCTTTAACGTGAGACCTTCGTGGATCTGTCCGCACTTGCTGCACATCTTCGACGACGGGAAGAACCGCGGGGCGGACGTGACCTTGCAGGCGTACCTCTTCGCCTTGTACTCGACCTGCCTGCGGAACTCGCAGAAGGCCGCATCGGAGATAGCACCGGCGAGTTTATGGTTCGCCATCATGCCCTGAACGGACAGGTCCTCGAGGACAATCTCCGAGCACGTGCGGCACAGGTCGGTCGTCGCCTTGTGTGTGGCGTCGATGCGGATGTTGGCGATCCGAGCTTCGAGCCGAGCGAGCAAGCGGGCGGCTTTGACGAAGTTCTTCGAGGGCTTTGTCCCGGGCGCCGGGCCTTGCTTGCGGGACATCGCCTTAGCCAACCGCCTTCGCTTCTTGGACAGTTTCTTGCGGGCATACGGCGATTGGTACGGCTCACGGTCGTCGGATACAGTCGCCAAAGTCGAGATCCCGAGATCGACACCGACCACCGCTTGGTTTTTGCGGGGCAGGATCTCCTCGGGGACCTCAACCGACAGGGCGACAAACCAACGATTCGCCGTTCGGGAGGCAATCGCACTCTTCACCTGGCCGGTGAACCGGAGTCGCTCTCGCATCCGGATTCGGCCGATGGTCGGGAGGACAACGTACTTACCATCGACGCGGACAGCGTCGGCACCTTTCTTCGCCGGACCGTTGTCGGCCCGGAACGAGTCGCGAGACCTGCCTTTCTTCTTGAACTTCGGGTAGCCGAGCTTTCTCTTGAGAGACTTCTTCCTCCTGGGATCCGGCTCGTGGTTGTACTCCTCCATTCGACGGAAGAAATTGGTGAATGCGGTTCCGAGATTCTTGATCGCTTGTTGGATGACGTTTTTGGAGACTTCGAGCATCCAAGGGAAAGCGTTCGCTTTGATCTCATTGAGCAACTTGCGGAGGGAAGCCTCGTTCGGTTTGCCCCCTGCATCGTACTGTCGTTGCCACTCGGCCAGCGCCCAGTTGTACGCGAAGCGTGCCGCCCCCGCCGATTTGCGGAAGGACGTTTCTTGCTTCTTGTTTGGATCCAGGGCGATACGGTGAACAACGATCACGGTGATTCCTCTTCCTGCTGCTGTTGTATGGCACGGACTGCTTCGCGGGCCCGACGTGCCGCCGATCGGCGACTGTACAACCGGGCGCAAAACGAGGTGAGTACCTCGGTCATGTCGCGGACCAAATCGTCGGCGACTTCGTTCGGTTCGATGACGAGGATCGACCTTCCGGTGGAGGCCAACGCTGCTTCCACATACTCGAATCCAAACCGGACCAGTCTCTCCCGATGCTCAACAACGATTGTTGTGACGGCCGTATCTTTCAGGATCTTGAGTAGTTTGGGACGGTAGCCATTCATGGCGGAGCCGACCTCCGCGGCCACCGTGCGGACCACAAAGCCGTGCTCTGCGGCGTACCGGCTCAGGCGGTCGAGTTGCCGCTCCAGGTCGGCCCGCTGGTCCGAGGAAGAAACTCGGGCGTACAGGGCGACCTGTGCCACGACCGTCTCCTGTGGTGGATCAACCAGGATAGTTCCGGTCGGGAGCTGCCGTGCGGGTGCGGGCAGGATCCCGGCCTTGAACCACTTCCAAGCCGTCTTGTACGGGATCCCCTGTTGCTTAGCCCATGCGGAAAGTTTCATTTCCAGAGTATACAAACCAACAGAAGGGAGTACAAGGCCAGAAAATGGTTAGCTGCTCAACGCCCCCGAGGATGCCCGCCACGGGGCCGACGCGGGACCACGCGTGGATTCCGCCCGCTGGTTCGACGCTCGCCGTGAGGAGGCCGCGGCCCGTGACGCCCACGAGCGCGCCGCCGGCCACCTGGCCGAAGCCGAGACCGACCGCCGCGCGGCCGAACGGGAACTCTACCGCCGCCTGGCCGCCAGCAGCGGCGCGCCGCCCCGGGCCGGGCCCGACCGCTCCCTCGTCGTATGGGCCGAGGCAGGGGCCGTACGCTTCCTCCACTTGGCCCCGAAGGAGTGACCCGCACGACCACCCGGGCCGGGCGGGCTCACCGCCAAACGCAAATCATGATGTTTTCCCTCAACCTTGAGGCGACGGCGGCCGGTCGGACCGGCTCGCGATCTCCCGAAACGGAACCAAATCCCAAAACCTGACATAGGGTTGTCCATAGTGGGGGAGAGAAACCGTCGACGAGGGGTGATATCCGTGGCGCTCATGCAACAACACCAGAGCAGAGAGAGAACAGCCCAGCCGATCGTCCGGGTGGACTCTGAATCGGCATCCGGACCCGCGCCGGCCGCCCGCCGGTTATCCCCGGGCCGGATCCTCCGGCCCATCGTCGGCCTGGGGCTGATCGGTCTGCCATCATGGTTCCTGATACCGAGCCTCTGGAGCGTCACCAGCACCCAGGGAGTCGTGAACGGCCACGTCATCATCATGACCGCGCCGATTGATGGGATCGTGACGCTCGCGCCTCCCCCGGTCATGCACCCCGTGACAGCCGGCTCGACGCTGGTGCGCATCGAGGCCGCCGTCGTCGACCGGCGCCGGCTCGAGGAGCTCGAGGCCGACGCCGCGACGCTCACCGAACGGGTGGCGGCCCTGAAGGAGCGGATCCGGGCCGTGGAGTTGCTCAAAGACGAGCTCCAGGCGAGTTATCAGGGTTATCAGGACGCCATGGTTCGGAGGGTCTCGCACGAGCTGGAAGAGGCGCGGACGACGGCGACGGCCGCGTCGGTTTCGTCGGACCAGCGACTGAGCGAGGAGCGCCAGGAACGGGCCCTGTTCGGGCGCGGGTTCAGCAGCCTCCGCGAGTTCGGCCAGGCGAAAGCGGCCGCGACGGTCGCCCGGGCGGGGGCGGCCGGGACGAGCGCCACGGTCGCGCGCCTCGCGGGCCAACTGGAGTCCATCAAGGGCGGGACCTTCACCGGACCGGGCGATAGCCGCAATGATGTTCCCTACTCGCGGCAGCGAATCCACGAGCTGGCGATGCAGCGGCTCCACGACGAATCCGAGATCCGGGAGCAGACGGTGCGGATCACCCTGCTCAACCGGCAGATCCGCGACGAAGCTGAGCGGGTCCAGCGGCGATCAAGCTACCAGCTCGACGCCCCGGTCGAGGGGATCATCTGGCACCGCTCCGTGGCCGCCGGGAGCCCGGTCGGCCCCCAGGCCGAGCTGCTCCGGCTGGTCGACCGGTCGACCCTGTTCGTCGACGCGACCCTCCGGGCGAGGTACATCGACGACATCCGGCCCGGCGATCGGGTCGTCATCCGCGCGGTCGGGTCGGCCGTCGAGACGGCGGGGCGCATCCGGTATATCCTGGGTGAAAGCGCCCCCGATCGCTCCGCGGCCGTCGATGTCCCGCGGTCGGATCCGCATGAAGTCCACGTGATCATCGACTTCAGCCGGGATTCCGCAGGCGCGGGCACGGGTGCCGGCGCCCTCGACGCGTTTCCGGTCGGGCAGCGAGTCGATGTCGACTTTCCCGGGGCCTTCCCATCCGCTATGAGGTCTCGGTGATCCCGGCATGATCGACCTCATCCCGACATCCCTGCGCGAGCTGGAGCCCTATGCCCTCAGCATCATCCTGATGGGCTTCTTCGTCTGCATCGCGCCCGCGTTGCCGCGGGAGAAGACCTGGGCGCGGGTCCTGATCGTCGCGATCGGGATCGCGGTGGCCGTCCGGTACCTGGCCTGGCGACTGCTGAAGACGATCGTGCCGGTGGAGCCGATGTCGCTCCAGGGGGCCTGGTTCATCGGCATCTACGTCATCGAAGTGTTAACCTTCATCAACTATTCGAGCCTGTTCTTGGTCCTCTGTCGCCGGGTGGACCGCTCGGCCGAAGCGGATCAGCTTGAAGCCGGGCTGAGGCGTCTGCCGCCGGAGCTCCTGCCGAGCGTGGACGTCTTGATTCCGACGTACAACGAGGGGCCCGAGGTCGTCGAGCGGTCGATCCTCGCCGCCTTGCAAATCGATTATCCCAAGTTCCAGGTGTGGGTGCTCGACGACGGGGGGCGGGATTGGCTGGCCGCATTCTGCGCGGAGAACGGGGCGCATTATCTCCACCGGCGCGAGCGTTCCCACGCCAAGGCGGGGAACCTCAACCACGGGCTCGCGATGACCGACGGTGAGCTGTTCGCGATCTTCGACGCCGACTTCGCCCCCCGCCGGGACTTCCTCTCCCGCACGGTCGGGTTCTTCTCCGACCCGCGGATCGGCATCGTCCAGACGCCCCAGCATTTCTTCAACCGGGACCCGATCCAGCTCAACCTGGGGCTGGCCGACATCCTGCCGGACGAGCAGCGGCTCTTCTTCGACGTCATCGCCCCGTGCCGGGACGCCTGGGATAGTGCCTTCTGCTGCGGCTCGTGTAGCCTCCAGAGGCGATCGGCCATCGAGGACGCGGGGGGCGTGCCCACCGAGTCCATCACCGAAGATATCCTTTCCACCCTGGTCCTGCTTCGCAGGGGGTCGATCACGCGCTACCTGAACGAGCGTCTGAGCATGGGGCTGGCCGCGGAGAGCCTGGGCGGGTATTTCACCCAGCGCCAGCGCTGGTGCCGCGGGGCGATCCAGACCCTGTTCTTGAAGTCCGGGCCGCTCGGACCCGGGCTGACGCCGCTCCAGCGGCTCCTCTTCTTACCGCTCGACTGGGTGATCCAGTATGCCGCACGGCTCGTGGCCGTGGCCGTCCCGATCATCTTCCTCTGGACCGGGCTCGGACCCTTCCGGATCACGTCGCTCGAGGACATGGTCTCCTATCAGCTCCCGGCGATCATCACGTTGACCTCCGTCTTCCGGCTGCTGGCCTCGAGCTGCTATGTCCCCGTCGTCTCCTCGGCCGTGGGGCTGTTCACGGCCCTGCGCATCGCGCCGACGGTCATCGCCAGCCTGATCAAGCCCTTCGGCGTCCCCTTCCGGGTGACACCGAAAGGCAGCAACAACGACGCCAGGGAAGTGGATCGGCCCCTGCTCGGCGCCGTGACCATCCTGGCGGCGTTGACCTTGGGCGGGCTGCTGTTCCATCGGATCTCACCGGACCCGGCCGGACCCAGCCATGCGTCCCTGGTCGTGGCCGAGGTCTACGCCCTCTACAACTTGGTCCTGCTGGCCATTGCCGCGGTCCTCGCCATCGAGATCCCGTGTCGCCGTCGCGGGGAGCGATTCCACGTCAAGGAACCCGGGGTGTGCCGCAGAGAGAGACGCGATTGCCCGTGCTGGGTCCGCAGCATCTCGGAATCCGGCGCCCTGCTCGAGGGCCCGACCGACCTCGAACCGGGCGATTGGATCGAGCTGCGGATCGGCCGGATCGGCGCCTTGCCGGCGCGGGTCGTCCGACGATCCGGTGCGGACGCAGCCGTCGAGTTCGGCGTCTTCTCGAAACCGTTGCGGCAGCGGCTGATCAACTTCATCTACTCCGCGGGGCTCTGCAATCGGGTCGCACAGCCGAGCTTCGGCAGCGTCCTCTCCGGCTTCTTCAGTCATCTGTTCCATCACTAATCTGACGGGCCGGAGCGCCTTCGGTCTTGGACGGATGGGATCCGCAAAGGCCGCGGACGCGGGCCGACGAAGCCGCCGTCCGGTGCCGCGCCTGGTGGGTCGCCGTTCCCCTCCCGGACGATGGCCCGGCGTCCCCGAGCAGCCGGCCCGCCGCTCGAAGACTCGCGGCATGCCGGCTGCGGGGGGCCGGTGTGAGTGCCACGGGCCATCCGGGCCCGGATGAGTCGGGCGTCCCGCCCTCCGCGCGGCGGCCTGCGCCCCCATGAATCCGTGGGGGGGCTCGGCCGCCGCGAAAAGTTAGTCTCCGGGGGGTTAAAGGGGAGAGAAGGGTCTTGCTCCTCCGGGCTTGGCGTCGGCAGGCCCGTTCCGGCGGCGGCCCTGGC
>WNFU01026507.1_pt1 | contig 10137 bp, 12 predicted proteins | sample 5400121 | NCBI WGS metagenome assembly WNFU01 (sample SAMN13153360, study PRJNA577476) | soil metagenome | isolation source: 100 cm soil or saprolite under grassland replicate 1 | place: USA:California | collected 2016-06-15
GCTTGCCGAGGTTGAGCGCGATGCCGCGGCGGCCGAACTGCTTCGCGAGCTCCTTCGCGGCGTCCGCATCTTCTTGGGGAATCAGCGTGTCGAGCATCTCGATGATCGTGACCTCGGAGCCGAAGCGCCGGAAGATCGAGGCGAACTCGCAGCCGATGATCCCGCCGCCGAGGACGACGAGGCGCCGCGGCACCTTGTCCTGCGCGAGCAGGCCGGTCGAGTCGACGCAGCGCGGACTGTCGAGCCCGTCGATCGGCGGCCGGATCGGGAACGAGCCGGTGGCGACGACCGCCGACTTGAACGTGATGTCCTCGCCGCCTTCGACCGTGATGGTGTTCGCGTCCTTGAAGCTGCCGCTGCCTTTCACCCACTCGACGCCGTTTGCGTTGAACAGCTGCGCAACGCCATTCGTCATCTGCTTGACGACGCCGGCCTTCCATTCGTTCGCCTTGCCGAAGTCGAGCTGCGGCTCGCCGATGTTGACGCCGAGCTTCGCGAACGTCTCCTCGGCTTCCTTGATCGAGAACGCGGTCTGCACCCACGCCTTCGTCGGTATGCAGCCGACGCGCAGGCACGTGCCTCCGAGCTCCGACTCCTTTTCGATGCACGCGGCCTTCGCGCCGAGCTGCGCTGCGCGGATCGCGGCGGTGTAGCCACCCGGCCCACCACCGAGGACGGCGACGTCGACTTCCATGGTTCTGATGCTAGTCGCGGGACTCGTTGTCGGCCGCAGCTGCCTTTCGCCGCCGGTACTTCTCCACCATGTAAGCGCCCGCGGCGACCGCACCCCCATCGACGGAGACCGTGCTTCCGGTGATGAAACCGGAATCAGGGAGAAGCCAGGAAAAGCGCCGTGTGCGCAATCTCGTCGACGGTGCCGAACCGGGCGATCGCTCCGTGCTGTGGCCGCTCGCGCAGGGCCTCTCGGCACTCCAGACGCCGAGCATCAACTCGGTCTCGATCGGACCGGGAGCGATCGCGTTCACCGTGATGCCGTAGTCGGCGAGGTCGAGCGCTGCGGCACGCGTGAGGCCGACGATGCCGGCCTTCGCAGCGCCGTAGGCGGCGAGGTCGATCGGGCCGATGAGGCCGGCAACGGAAGAGACGTTCACGACGCGCCCGTACGATCGCTGCGCCATCTGCCGCGCGGCCGATTGGGTGCAGTAAAACGTTCCCGACAGATTGACGTCCAGCTGGCGTTGCCAGTCGGGGGGCGTGATCTCGAGGAACGGCGCTCGCTTTTCGATACCTGCGTTGTTGACGAGCACGTCGAGCTTTCCGAGCTCCTCGACGATTCGGGCCACCGACCCCTCGACTGCGCAGTCGCTTACGTCGGCTACTTCGATCACCGCGCGACGGCCGACCTCGCTCACTCCGCGACCGGTGACCTCGGCGGCTTCTCGGTTGACGTCGATCAAGGCGACATCGGCTCCCTCGCGGGCGAATCGCCGTGCAATCGCCCGGCCGATGCCCTGTCCGCCGCCGGTCACCAACGCCACCTGACCTTCGAGCACCATCCTCGAGTCACACCTCGTCCAGCTCGGCGACCATCGTCCACGAGCCGCCGCTCTCGCCGACCTTGCGGAAGCCGTGCCGCTCGTACAGCCGGAGCGCCGGGTTGTCGCGTTCGACGCTGAGCGAGATCTGCTTGAAGCCGGCGTTCTTCGCCTGCTCGAGCAGCGCCGCGAGCAGCTCCTCGCCGTAGCCCTTGCCCCGCCGCGACGGGACGACTGCGACCGACAGCTCCGGCGTCTCCTCGTCTACGAAGCCGTAACCCGGCTCGCGCTCCTTGAAGAGCCGGTACCACGCGGCGCCGACGTTTCCGGCCTCGTCGTACGCGATCACGGCGGCGTCGCCCGGCCGGCCCCAGCTCATGACGTAGCGCTGCACTGATCCCTCCGCCGGATCCTGCGGGACGCGCTCGCGCCAGTAGTACGCGTGATGGAGCATGTCGCGCAGGAAGCGCGCGTCGTGCCTGCTGCCTGGGCGGATCACGAGACGGCAGTGTAGGCCGTTCGGAACATCACAATGTTGCGCCCGGTGCCTGGCACCTGCGAACGTCCGTCCGCGGCTGCGTCGGCCGTGACCGCGGAGCCCGCTCTGCGCCTGACGCGCCTCGGCGCTGTGGAGTAACTGACACTCCGTTGGTGCAGTGCCTGGCACCGGTGTGTCACAAGGTGGCGCGCGGGCCAGGCCCCCACGTCTAGGTCGGTCCGACGAGATCCTGCGCCAGCTGGACGCGGTTGCCGTCCGGGTCGTAGACGTCGAGCAGCCGCACGTGACCGTGCAGCTCGAGCACGGTGCCGACGTTCACGCCGTCCGCGCGCAGGCGCTCCGCTTCGGCCTTCACGTCTTCGACATCGACGTGCGCGACGCCGCCGTCCTCCGGCTCGCCCTCGGCGATCGCAATCTCCATCTCGCCGCGCTGCAGGCGCGCCCAGCGCTCCTGCCAGTCGACGAACGTCTCCTCGAATCCGAGCGTCTCGCGATAGAACGCTCGGCCGGCGTCGAAGTCGCGCACTCGGTACCACACGGTCACAGCGCGAGCGCGGGAGTTTCGACGAGCTGCTTCAGCGTGCGGAGGAAGTCGGCGCCGACTGCGCCGTCGATCGCGCGGTGGTCGCAGGTGAGCGTCATCGTCATCGTCGACGAACTCGCCGTCCTTCACGACGACGCGTTCCTCGCTTGCGCCGACGGCGAGGATCGCGACCTGCGGCGGGTTGAGCACGGCGATGAACTGCTCGATCCCGAACATGCCGAGGTTCGAGATGGTGAACGTCCCGCCCTCGAGGTCGTCCTGCCTGAGCTTGTTGTCACGGGCGCGCTGCACGACCTCGGCACGCGTGCGCGCAATCTCGGCGACGCTGAGGCGCTCGGCGGCGCGGATCACCGGCACGACGAGGCCTTGCGGCGCGGCAACGGCGATGCCGACGTTGGCGCTCGGGTGGATGTGGATCTCACCGTCGACGAAGTGCGCGTTCACGTCCTGGTGGCGCATGAGCGCGGCCGCGGTGACACGCGTGAGCAGGTCCGTCACCGTGGGGTGCTCGTCCGGATGCAGCTCGCGGAGGCGCTCGACGAGCGCGAGCGCCTGCGTCATGTCCGTGGAGACGACGAGCTGGAAGACGGGCGCTTCCCACGCCTGCGTGAGCCGGCGCGCAATCGTCTTGCGCACCTTCGAGAGCTGTCTGATCTCCACCTGTCCCGGGATCTGGTCCCGAGGCTTGGCCGGAGCGGGCGCCGTGCCGGCGCGCTCGACGTCCTCCGCGACGATCCGCCCGTCCGGGCCAGTCCCCTGGATCTGTGCGAGATCGACGCCGCGCTCGCGCGCGATCCGGCGCGCCAGCGGCGACGCCTTGATCCGGCCGCCTACGTCCGTTCGGGGCATGGCAGGGGTCTGACCCCGGACAGTGTCCGTTTTCGCCTCCGCAGGCGGCTCGGGCGCCCGCGCGCCGTTCTCCGAGACGGTCGCCTCCTCGCCCTGCTCGCCGATCACGGCGATCGTCTTGCCGACCTCGACCTCACCCTCCTGCACGGCGATCTTCAGCAGCACACCGGATGCGTCCGCCTCCACCTCCTGCGTCACCTTGTCCGTGTCGAGCTCGTAGAGCGGCTCACCTTTCTCGACGGCGTCGCCCTCCGACTTCAGCCACTTGACGATTGTCCCCGACTCCATGCCCTGGCCCAGCCGGGGCAGTTTGATCTCAGTCGCCATTGCGACCGACGGTGCGCATGATCGCCTCGAGCACGTCGTCCGCGTGCGGCACGCACCACTCCTCCATCACGGGTGCGAACGGCAGCGGCGTGAACTTCGCGCCGACGCGCTCGATCGGCGCGTCGAGCCAGTCGAACGCGCTGTATTGGATCACCGCCGCGATCTCCGCGCCGAAGCCCATTCTCGTCACCGCCTCGTGCGCGACGACGCAGCGGTTCGTCTTCTTCACCGACGCAACAAGGGCGTCCTCGTCGAGCGGCTGCAGCGTGCGCGGATCGACGACCTCGACGGAAACGCCTTGCTCCTCGGCCTGTTTCGCCGCACCGAGCGCCTCGTGGACGAGCCGTCCCGTCGCGATCACCGTGACGTCGTCGCCCTCGCGGTGCACGCGCGCCTTGCCCAGCTCGATCGGCTCGAGCTCGTCCGGCACGTCCTCCTTGATGCCGTAGAGCGTGCGGTGCTCGAAGAAGATGACCGGATTGTCGTCGTAGATCGACGACCAGAGGAGCCCGCGCACGTCCGTCGGGGTCGACGGGAAGACGACCTTCAGCCCCGGGATGTGCACGAACCACGCCTCGAGCTGCTGCGCATGCTGCGCACCGGGGCTCCAGCCGGCGCCGCCCTGCGTGCGCACCGTGAGCGGAACCTTGAGCTGCCCACCCGACATGTAACGGTGCTTCGCCGCCTGGTTGATGATCTGCTCGGTCGCGAGCGTGAGGAAGTCCTCGTACATCACCTCGACGACCGGCCGCATCCCCTGCATCGCGGCACCGATGCCCGTGCCGACCAGCGCCATCTCGGAGATCGGCGTGTTGCGCACGCGCTCCGGCCCGAACTCGGCGAGCATCCCCTGCGTGACACCCATCGAGCCGCCCATCTCCGCGATGTCCTCGCCCATGATGAACACGCCGTCGTCCTCGCGCATCGCGCGCACGAGCGCGTCGCGAACGGCCTCGCGGTAGGACAGCTCAGGCATAGACGTTCTTCAGAGCGTCTTCCGGCTTGGGATCGGTGCCGTTCTTCGCGAACTCGACCGACTCCTCGACGAGCTTCGTGATCTCGGCGTCGAGCCGCTCCCACTCCGAGCTGGACAGCTCGAGCTTGTCGCGCAGCTTGTCCAGCGGATCCTGTGTCTCGCGCGTCTCGCGCAGCTCTTCCTTGTCGCGGTAGACCTGCGGATCGCCGACGTAGTGACCCGTCAGCCGGTACGTGTTCGCGAGCAGGAAGACCGGCCCGTCGCCGGAGCGCGCATGATCGAGCGCGTCGCGCGCACCGCCCCAGACCTCCTCGACGTCCTGCCCGTCGACCGTGATCGAATGCATGCCGTACGCCTCGGCGCGCAAGGCGAGATCCTCGATCGGCAGCTGCTGCGAAGCAGGCGTCGACTCGGCCCAGTGGTTGTTCTCGCAGACGAAAACCGCCGGCACCCGCCAGAGCTGCGCGAGGTTCAACGCCTCGTGGAATGTGCCGATGTTCGTCGCGCCGTCGCCGAAGAACGCGAGCGCGACACGCGGCTCGCCGCGCAGCTGGAAGGCGAGCGCGGCGCCGGTAATGGCGGGAAGCCCACCGCCGACGACGGCGTTGCCCTCGACCTTGCCGTAGAGCTCCGCCATCACCGCATTCGGGCTCGTGCCCCGCGCGAGCGTGTGGCCGTGCGCACGGTGCGTCGATGCGAAGACGTCGCCGTCGTCCATCGCGCGGCACACGCCGACGCAGACCGCCTCCTGGCCGATCGCGACGTGCAGGAAGCCGGGAAGCTCGCCCGCGCGAAAACGCTCCTCGACCTTCTCTTCGAAACGGCGGATGAGCAGCATGTCGCGCAGGAATTCGGTCAGCTGCTCCTGCGACAGCTCGTCTCTTTTCGCCACACGAGCCACGGCGTTGAGTTTACGTATCCTCCTGCGTCGTGAGGCTCGTCTGGCAGTGGATCCAGCTCGAGCGCGACTTGCCGCCGAACTGGACGGACGCGCGTCTCGTCCTGATCGTCTCCGAGCGCGACGCGGACCGCGCTGCAGCGCTGCTCGGCGGAGTGAACCCGTTGCGACAAGGCGCGTCGATTCGCCTGTTCGTTTCCCGCCGTGGCGGCGTCGGAACCGAAGCGCTACGCCGCGCGTTGCTGCGACTCGACCGGCAGGGGATCTCCGGCACGCTGGAGCTGGCCGGCGTGACCGAGGCGGAGGACGCGCCGGCGGTGGCGCGCGCGACGCTGGCCGCGCAATGGGAGGCCGCGGTCGCAACACTGCCGGCCGACTGGTCCGACATGTATGCCGAGCTCGTGCTCCGCTCGAGCGACCATCTCGAACGGGCGGCGCTCCTCGCGTCACCGCTCAACCCGCGGTGCGCCGGCACGGAGTTGGCGCTCCGCTTCCGCGCCGCTCGCAGCTTCGGCTACGGCGCGTCGGCGACGATGGCTCGCCGCTGCCTCGAGCGGCTCGACGAGGAGGGGATCCGCGGCGAGCTCCACGTTCTTCGCGTCCTCTGCGACACCGACGCCGTCGACACGCAGGGCCCGGTGTGGCGCGTCGGAGGGACGGCCGTCTGATGGCCGAGGATCCCGTCGCGTGGACGATGATCGAGCCCGGCTGGAACGTCGTCACGTCCGACGGCACGGACGTCGGCCACGTCGACGAGGTCACAGGCGACTCGACGATCGACATCTTCAACGGCCTCGCGATCGCATCGGGTCTGTTCGGCAAGCCGCGTTACGTTCCCGCGGAGAAGGTCGCGCGAATCGTGCCGGGCCGCGTCGAGCTCGTGCTGACGAGCGACGAGGTCAGGCGGCTGGGCGAATACGAGGAGCCGCCGGAATCCGCAACGATCCTCCCCGAGCGAGCGTCGGCGCTCGAGCGCGCGGAGGAGTCCGCGGTGGGACGCGTCGAAGCCGAGCCGATGAGCCCGCTGCGCCGGCTGATGTTCTGGTTCGAAAGCCTGTTCCGCGGCCGCCGCTAAGGGGTCGACACCGTCAGCGAGACGGTCGTCCGCGTCGTCTTCGTGACTTTCCCCGTGAGCTTCACCCGCACCGTATAAGTGCGCGCGCCGCAGACAGTGGCGGACAGCGCGCTGCCCGTGGCCCGCGCGAAGCTCTGCGCCTTGCTCTCGCCCCCCTTTGCGGCGAGCGAGACGCTGACCTTCACGCTGCGGGTTTGGCGAGGCGACACGCTCAACTCTCCGTCGTACGGAACTCTCACCGTGGACACGCGGCTGCGCACCTTTGCGTTCAGCTTCGCCGTCAGCTTGCGCGTCGTGTTCGCGATCCACGGCGTCAGCACGTCCTGCTCGAGCAAGCTCAGGGCCGTGGCGTCCGGCTGAAGCGACGTCGTCAGGAACCACTCCTCGAGCGGCAAGCCGAGCTTCTGCTCGTTCAGCACGCGATAGCTCTCGGCGAACCCTTCGCCCGGGTTGAGCGCGTAATTTTGGGCGTCCTCCGCACCTGGGTATAGCTCGCCGGCCCTCGTCCGCGCGCAGACGTTCTCGTACGACGCCCAGCGCTTCGTGCCGTAGTCGACGCTCGTGAAGGGCGGGTTCGTGCGGCTCGCCGCGACGTGATGGCCGTACTCGTGCGTGAGGATGCCTTTCGCCGACGTGGTCGGGTCGACGTCGTCGGCGGGCGCGTAAATCGTCGCCCGGCGCGGGTTGTAACAGGCAAGCGCCCCGCCGCCGCAGACTTGCACAACCTCTGTGAGCGGCGCGAGGTGGATCGCCACCGTCGAAAGCTCGGAGCCGTGGACGAGGCTCGTCATGAAGTCCGCCCACTGCTTGGCGCGGGCGGTATCAACGGGGTACGAATCCGAGAAGTAGATGGTCACCGTTTCGCCGTTAGAGGCGACCGTCGCGCCGCCCCACTCCGCCGTCGCCTGCAGCGGGCGCGCCGCGCTCGTCGAGAGAACGCTGTCGCGGAACGCCGGCGTGGCGGAGGCCGTGGGGGCGAAGCTCAGGGACGCGAAAAGAGCCACAACGAAGGGAAGCCGCATCACGCCGAAGGAGCATGCCCGATCCGCGTGAGAATACGCTGAGAATCGCGGCCTACGTTTCCTTCGACTCGCCAGCGGCAACCACAGGTGCGATGGAGTCCGATCGCAATCCACTCGCGATGCTCGCGCTGGCGCTCGCAGCGGGTATCGCGTTCGCCAAATGGATCGACTGGAGGGGTCATGCTCACCCACGCCGCTGAACGGGTCGCGGATCACGCCAGGCGCTTCGTCCAGCTCGAGCTCGAGCTGGCGGCGCTCGAGCTCAAGCGCAAGGTCGCCGCGCTCGGCATCGGCGCCGGGCTGCTCATCGGCGGCGCCGTCTTCGCGTTCTTCGCACTCGGTTTCGCGCTCGCGGCCGCGGCCGTCGGCCTCGCGACGTTCCTTTCGACGTGGCTCGCGCTGTTGATCGTCGCCGGCGGCCTGTTCCTGCTCGCGGGGATCCTCGCCGCGGTGGGCATCACGCGGCTGCGGAAGGGAACGCCGCCGGTGCCGGAGCTCGCCCTGCAGGAGGCGAAGCTGACGAAGGAGGCGCTGAAGAACGGTGCCGGCTGAAGAGCGCACCGCGGAGCAGGTCCAACGCGACATCGACCTGGAACGGGAGCAACTCGCGACCGCAGTCGACTCGCTGCGCGAGGAGATGGGGATTACGGGCAAGCTGCGCTCGCGGCTGCCGGTCGCGGCAGCGGCGGCGTTCGCGGCGGGGTTCGTGCTGACGGGAGGAATCGGAGCGACCGTCCGGCTGCTCTTCCGTCGCAGACGCGAGCATTGACAGCGGGCAAGTCCGTCGAGATCCTCAAGCAGGCCGGCCGGAGGTTCCTCGCCGACGACTGCATGGGGCTCGCGCAGCAGGTCGCGTACAGCTCGCTCCTCGCGTTCTTCCCGGCGGTCGCCTTCGTGCTCGGTCTGCTCGGCATGGTGCACCTGTACGACGAGGTGCAGAGCCTGCTCGCCAGCGTCGCGCCGGACGGAGTCATTCGCTTCATTCAAGGACTGCAGAAGGACTCGAACGGCGGCGCCTCCGTCGTCGCATTCGTCGTGGGCCTTGTCGGCGCGCTGTGGGCGGCGAGCGGTGCGGCCGGCGCGATCATCAAGGCCGTAAACCGCGCCTACGACCTCGACGAAACGCGCCCGTTTTGGAAGCTGCGGTTGATCGCCGCGCTGCTCGTCGCGCTTACGGCGCTGACGACCGCTGCGACGATCGTGCTGATCGTGTTCGGCGCCCCGCTCGGCGCCGCGATCGCGGATAAGGCGCACCTCGGCACGGTGTGGGACATCTCGTGGGCGATCCTGCGCTGGCCCGTGACACTCACGGCGCTGCTGACGTTCTTCGCACTCGTCTACTACCTCGCGCCGAACCTCAAGGTTCGCAAATGGAAGTGGATCACGCCCGGCGCCGTGGTCGGGTCGCTGCTCTGGCTCGCGCTCTCCGCGCTGTTTGCCGTCTACGCCACGTTCAGTGGCTCGTACTCGAGGACGTACGGCACGCTCGCCGCGGGCGTGATCCTGCTCCTCTGGCTGAACTACACCGCCTGGGCGATTCTGTTCGGCGCCGAGCTCAACTCGCAGGTCAGGCAGCGGCCGGACTGACCTTCAGCGTGCCCTTCAGCGTCCTGTGCGCGTCGGAGCGGAACTTGTAGGTACCCGCCTGCAGCGTCACGGTCCACTTCACGGTGCCGATGAACGCAACGCCCGTCTTCTTGTTCACGCCCGGGCCGCTCAGGTGGAAGTTGTCCTTCTTCGTGCGGTCGCGGATCGTGATGATCGCCTTGCCGGCCTTCGCCGTGCGCGCGAGCGAGATCTTCGCTCCCGGCCCGACGCTCCCGGCCAGCTTGAGCGTCGTCGGGGGCGGCGGTGCCACCGTTCCCACCGTGAAGCTGCCGCGCATGGTGGTCGAGTGTGGATCGCACTGGTAGCGGTACGTGCCGTCGGTGAGGGTGACTTCCCAATCCTGGGAGCCGACCTCGGCCACCTCCGTCGCCCTGTCGACGCCGGGGCCTATGAGGTGGAAGTCGTGTTCCGGCGACTGGTCGTTGACGTGGATCGTGTAGATCCCCGGGTCCAGGTGCGAGACGCCGGCACCGGCTGAGTCCCTGAGCGAGATCACGAAGCCGGGGCCGACGCTCGCCTGCAGCGGCGGCGTCGCAGCCGGCGCGGACGCAGCCAGCGCGCCAACCAGCAGCAAGAGCAAGACCCCGAGACGCACCATTCGAAGAGATCTACGCAGCCTCCGCGCGATCGGTTTTCAAGCTCGCAGTTCGGCTCCGAAACGCGCTCGGAGAGCCTCGACGACCGTGTTCCGGAGGCGGGCGGCGTCGTCGTCCGAGAGGGTGCGCTCGGGTGATTGGAACGTGACGGCGAAGGCGATCGACTTGCGCCCAGGCCCAACCTGCTCGCCGCGGTAGACGTCGAACGCGCGCATCTCGTGCAACTCGGGGCCGGCGGCCTCCCGCG
>WNFU01010636.1_pt1 | contig 10136 bp, 9 predicted proteins | sample 5400121 | NCBI WGS metagenome assembly WNFU01 (sample SAMN13153360, study PRJNA577476) | soil metagenome | isolation source: 100 cm soil or saprolite under grassland replicate 1 | place: USA:California | collected 2016-06-15
GTCGGCACCGCGTACAGTTTCACGCTTAGCAACCCGGGGCTCAACGGCGCGGCCAGCGTCGTACCGGGCGGTCCGCTGAAGCTGGACGCCGAGCTTCATCTCAACACTGGCGGTCCGGGTGGCGACTCGGTGTTCGCGGCGGAGACGGGCGCTGTCCCGGAGCCCGGCACCCTCTCGCTGATCGGCGCCGGCTTGATTGGTGTCGGCACGTGGGCACGCCGCAAGTCGAGCAAGTTGTTCCGGAAGTAAGACAGAGCCGGGCGACACGAGAACAGGCCGCGCCAGCAGCGCGGCCTGTTCCATTTCAACTCCGATCAGCCGGCGGCCGTCGACCGAGAAGGTCGGCTTGCCGGTGCCCCTGACGTCGCGCCTTCCTCGAGCATCGTTTTCCCGCACCGACCCGCAGGGCATCCGGACACTGGAAAGTCGTAGGGTCCAAGAAGACGCCCGGTGGAACTCGGTAGAGCCACTATTACCGGACGGTGCTTTCCTATGAAAAACTCTGCTGTGTCTCTGCAGGGGATTGCCCCGGCGCTATGTGAAGGGTGGGAGCTAACAATGAGAAAACGAAGGGGTCTCCTTTCTAGGACGGCCTGGCATTATTATTGCCAGCCATGATGCAAGTTGATTGGTTCCTAAGCTCAACAACCTAAGCGGGGGGATAACCCGTGGGAAAGACTGGAGGTCAAATGATGAGAAAGGTCCTTATCTCTATTCTAATAGGTGTCCCGCTCATGTGTGGGGCTTGGGCGGCGACACCAGCCGAAGCGGTGATCTCGCCGAGCCCGCTCGACTGTAGTATCACGGGCGGCGGTTGCACGCCGCTGTCGGGCGTCGGTTCGCTGATCTTCGGAGGCGGGCCCGGGACAATCACCGTGGCCTACCAGATGGACGGGTTCAAGATCGTGGGCGGCGATCAGTTTGCCCTGAACCTCACCGGTGTCTCGCCCGGCGAAACCGTGAACGTCACCGGCACGGGCATCACCGGTACGTTTCCTGCCGTAATCGGCTCGTTCCAGGTCGACGGCTGCCCAGGCTGCTTCAATTTCGAAGTTGGGTCAGGACCAGGTGGTGTGCCGATCGATCCGAGTCTCGCGGTCGGCACCGCGTACAGTTTCACGCTTAGCAACCCGGGGCTCAACGGCGCGGCCAGCGTCGTACCGGGCGGTCCGCTGAGTCTCGACGCCATGCTTCATCTCAATTCTGGCGGGCCGGGTGGCGACTCGGTGTTCGCGGCGGAGACGGGCGCTGTTAACGGCGCTGTTCCTGAACCCGGTACCCTCTCGCTGATCGGCGCCGGCTTGATTGGTGTCGGCACGTGGGCACGCCGTAAGTCGAGGAAGTTGTTCCAGAAGTAAGACAGAGCCGGGCGAAACGAGAACAGGCCGCGCCAGCAGCGCGGCCTGTTCTATTTCAACTCCGATCAGCCGGCGGCCGTCGACCGAGAAGGTCGGCATGCCGGTGCCCCTGACGTGCTGCCTTCCTTGAGGATCGTTTTCCCGCCCGGTAGGCCCCCGGCGCCCGGAACACCGAAAGTCGTAGGGTCCAAGAAAGGTCTCCAGTGGAAGTAGGTAGAAACCACTATGACCGGAAGGTGCTCCACTGTGAAAACCTCTGCAGTGTCTTTGCAGGGTTTTGCCCTGTGGCTGTATGAAGGTGGAAACTAACAGCAAGAGAATGCAGAGGTCTCCTTCTTATGATAGCCTGGCATCGTTATTGCCAACGCTGATGCAAGTTCGTTGGTTCCTAAGCTCAATAGCCTGAACCGACACGGCTCAACCGTGGGAAAGACTGGAGGCCAAATGATGAGAAGGGTCCTTATCTCTGTTCTAGCAGGTGTCACCCTCATGTGTGGCGCGTGGGCGGCGACACCAGCCGAAGCGGTGATCTCCCCTAGCCCGCTCGACTGTAATATCACGGGTGGTGCTTGCTCGCCGCTGACGGGCGTCGGTTCGCTGACCTTCGGAGGCGGGCCCGGGACGCTGACAGTGTCGTACCAGGAGCCTGGTTTCAAGATCGTGGGCGGCGTTCAACTGGCGCTCAATCTTACCGGCGTCGCTGTCATCGGAGTAGAGAACACGCCTGGTGTAGTCGTCACTGGCACGGGCCTCACCAACCCACTCACGATCTCGATTGGGTCCTTCCAGGTCGACGGCTGCCAAGGCTGCTTCAATTTCGCTATTGCGACTGCAGGTCCGGTGGGTCAAATCGACGAGAGTCTCCCGGTCGGCACCGCCTACACTTTCACGCTTACCAACCTGGGGCTCAACGGCGCGGCCAGCGTCGTACCGGGCGGTCCGCTGAATCTCGACGCCATGCTTCATCTCAATAGTGGCGGTCCGGGTGGCGACTCGGTGTTCGCGGCGGAGACGGGCGGTGGTGCGCCTCCTCCTCCTCCTCCCGGTCAGGCCGTTCCGGAACCCGGCACGCTGATGCTGCTCGGCTCCGGCCTGATCGGTGTCGGCACGTTGGCACGCCGTCAGTCGAGGAAGTTGTTCCGGAAGTAAGACAGAGCCGGGCGAGACGAGAACAGGCCGCGCCAGCAGCGCGGCCTGTTCTATTTCAACTCCGACAGCCGGCGGCCATCGAACAGAGAAGACGGCTTGCCGGCGGCCCTGACAGGGCGCGCCCTCCTCGACGTCGTTTCCCGCACCGCCCCGTAGCGCCGGGGTCCGGATACACCGAAAGTCGTAACGGCCAGTAAGCTCCGAGGCCCGATGCGTTCGCCCTGCCCCGTGGCTGCGCGGTCCCGATCCCACGTCCTCGAACCAGCTCGAGTCCTGGGGTGCATGCTCAAGTAGCTCCTCCAACTCCAGTCAGACCTCGAAGCGAGAAGTGCTGAGCACGCGCCAGCTGATCCAGGACTCGGTATAGCTCACCCCCGCCCAGAGAGTTCCAGCCCCGCCAACGCCAAGGGTCTCTACCCGGAGCTTGTCGCCCCCTCTGCAACCGTCGAGGGCCTCGCCTCGGGATGGGAACGGGGCGGCTCACGGCTCCTCTTGGTACTCGGCCAGGTTGGACCAAGGTCCAGTGCCCGAAGGTACAGTAGACGGCCGCCGGGCTCGGCATCGATGCTTGATCATGCGATCAGTGCGCCGAGCCGGGGATCAGAGAAGCAGATTGGCCCGCTCGGTGGTCCAGAGAACGAGGGGTCTGGCATCAGCACTTGTGGCATCGCAAGAACGCTGTGACCCGGGCTCCACCAATCCCGAGTCGAAGCGAAGGACTCTGACGGGGATTATTCTCGGCCCCCTCGAGTGACATGGCCCAGGAGCAGGGACGAAAAGTCATGAGGGAGGAGGGAGGAAGAGTCGTGGTAGCGATTGCAGGATGTACGTGGCTGGTCGCCCTCGTCGCGATCGTGCTCACGGCGGGGCCAGCGTGGGCTGTCAGCGGCGCCGGCTTCACGACCTTCGATGCCAGCCGGGGCGGCTGCCTGGACGGGCAGCACCCGAACGGCGTCAACTGCGACAACTACGCGGGGAAAGGCACGGTTCACGCGAGCGGCGGTCCCAGCGGTGGGAACGGCCTGTCGGACGGCACCTACTATTTCACCGTGCTCGCGCCCGCGTATCAGAACGGCGGCTTCATTGACGACGCCGCGGGTAACCTCAGCGACACGACGGCCGGCGGGACGACGGGCGACAACGGCAGCGGAGATCCCATCGACAATCGGACCTTCACCGTCTTGGACCGCCAGATCGTGTCGTACACCGGGACCCACGCCACCGGCACCAGCCCGAACGATCGGTTCATCATCGGGCTCGCCCCGTTCGACGACACCGACAACCCGGGTGGCGTCTACATCCTCGCGGTCTGCCCGGTTGGCGCCATCAGTCCGTCCCGATGCAAGTACGACGCGTTCAGAGTGACCGGCGAGAATCCGCCGCCCGCGCCGCTGCCTCTGGCCGTCGCGAAGGACGCAAGCACGTCCTTTGACCGCACGTTCCCCTGGTCCATCAAGAAGGATGTCAACCCGACGCTGGTCAAGCAGATCGGCGGCGGGGCCGCCACCTTCACCTACACCGTCGCGGCGAGTCACGACAGCGGTACGGACAGCAACTGGCAGGTGGCAGGGACCATCACGATCACCAACCCGAACCCGGTGTCGAACGGGGCAAGCAACGCTTTCGGCGTCGAGGTCACCGATGAGATCAACTACTCCGTCGGCGCCGACCTGGTGCCGGACCCGAACGCAGCCTGCGTCGTCGACACCACAATTGACCCGAACGTGACGGAGAAGAGCTCCGTCGACCTGCCGTACGCCTGTGCTTACTCGGCAGCGCCGGCGGCGAGCAGCGAGACGAACCACGTCCACGTCTCCTGGGTGTTACCGGCGTCATCGATCGAGACCGCCGACTTCTTCATACAGGGGCTCACCTTCGACACGCCGAACCTCATCGACGCATGCCTCAATGTCACCGACTCGTTCGCCGGATCTCTCGGGGCGGTGTGCGTCGGCGACCCAAACCCGAAGACGTTCACGTATCAACGGACCGTCCCCGTGCCCCGGTTCGACTGCGTGTTCTACGACAACGCCGTCACGTTCACCACTCACGATACCTTCGCGACCGGGTCGGACAGCAAGAGGGTGACGGTTTGCGGCCCGGCCAGGACCGGCGCCTTGACGATGGGCTTCTGGCAGAACCAGAACGGTCAGGGAATCATCAGCAGCGGCGCATCGACGGCCGGGGCCTGCAACTCTGCTACGCGTTTGCGGCGGTACCCCCCCTTCCAGGACCTGAGCGCAACCGCGAGCTGCAGCCAGGCGGCGACCTACGTGGACAGCGTCATCAAGGCCGCGAACGCGTCCGGGGCGTCGATGAACGCGATGCTCAGGGCGCAGATGCTCGCGACCGCGCTGGACGTCTACTTCAGCGATCCGGCGCTGGGCGGGAACACGATCAAAGCGCCCGCGCCGATCGGCGGTGTCGCGATCGATCTGACGAAAATCTGCAAGATCATCGACTCGACGGGTGGCACTGCCGTGTGCAGTGGCAACTTCGAGAACGTGAGTTCGGCGTTCGCGGGCGAGACGAGCCTGTCGGTCTCGCAGATGCTGACTTTCGCGGCGTCCCAGTCAAACGCGGGTGGTTCTCTGTGGTTCGCGAATGTGAAGACCAGACAGCAGCTGGCGAAGGACGCTTTCGACGCCGTCAACAACGAGGTCGCGTTCGCGCCGTAGATCGTGTCAGGGGCCGGTCGCGCGGGCTCCCGGAAGCCGGGGGGTCGAAGCGCGCTGGCGCTTGCGACACGGGAGAGCCCCACGTCCGCCTCGAGGGTTCGGGGCGCACGTGGGGCTCGTCGTTTCAGAGTCTTCGGCGCTACTGGAGCGTGAAGCCCGTCGTCTACACCGCCGCGCACAGTTCAGCAGCCGCCTCGTTCTCTCCTGAGTAATGCCCGGGCTGAGCCCGCACGGAATGGATGGCGGTGCTGGGCGTCCCCGAGGAACCCCTCAAGAGAAGGGCGAACTGCAGCCGATCCGAGACCCCGGCGTGGCGGAACGCCTCCGTCAGATGCGCCTTGACGGTTCGTTCGGTGATCTTGAGCCGGCTCGCGATCTCCTTGTTGCACGCGCCTTCACTGATCAGATCCGCGATCATGCGCTGGCGCGCGGTGAGGCGTTCGAGGCGGGGGTCGAGCCTCTCTTGTAGGTTCCCGTCCCGGCTCCCGCTGAGGGACAGCAGCTCAGCCATGAGGCCGGCAATGAGTTTTCGTGCGGCCCAGATCTCGCCCTTCTGAACGGCCGCCACCGCCTTCTTGAGGCGTGCGGGGTCCATGGTCCGCGGGAAGTACCCTTTGGCGCCTGCCTTGAGCGCGAATACCCCTTCGGCTTCGACGGGAATATCCGTCAGGGCAAGGATCTTCGTCGAAGGGCTCAACCGCTGGATGTCGCTCAGGCCGCCAATCCTGCCGAGTCGGGGGAGCGCCAGGTCGAGGAGGAGGATGTTCGGCTTGAGGGTGGCTGCGATCTGTTCCAGTGCCGTCCTGTCGGCGACCTCGCAGACCGCGAACGCCTCCCGAAGTGGCTGGCTCCAGCGCCGGCGGCGCTCGGCGTCGGCGCTGGCGATCACAACGATGGCTTTCTCGCCGGTCTCCGGCTTCGGCTGGAGCAGCCCATCAAGACGACGCCCATCGGCTTGACCATTTCGCCGCTGCTGCTGCGGCGCAGACCGGCCTCCATACCCATCGAGGTGCACGGAGGCTCCCAGAAGCGGCGCCGCCCGGTTTTCCCGTAGGGAGGACCGGGCAATGCCGCGCTCCGGCGCATGTGCGTAGACCATCAGCCCCTCGGCATGAGCAAACTGGCGATCTGGATGTATGGTCGCAAGACGGATCTCCTGAGGAGAACCTAGGCAATTCTTGGGCCACGGTCACCCGACGCCGAACTAATAGCGAACTAACGATAAGATCGAAGAAGATTTGTCGTCGCCGGAACGGTCTTATGACCGGCGGTGCACCCAATAGGTAAGCCTTTGCAGAGTGAAATGGTTTGCAAGGTCTCGCTGCCCGAACGGCAATCTAGTGTCCTGTCCCAGAAGCTTGTGGACAAAGCGCCGGGCGGGGCGGGGGCCCCTCCGCGGAACACGCTGAGTCGCCACCCGCACCGGGCACTCGTAAGGAGCCACGAGAGTGAGGTGTTCGCCTCCGGCAACGCGCAGAAGCCACGGATTCCGCGGATGGGCCCCCGCCCCGCCCGGCGCCGCGAGTCAATTGGGCACAGACAAGAGCCTATTCCGGTACTTGCCTCATGAACTCGGCCGGCGCCTCGATATCCCTGAACACGTCCCGCCTTCCTCCTGTGCTCGTGACCACCACCGACCCGTAGTCGAGGAGACGCGCGAGCCATCCCTGCTCGACCGTGACGCTTTCCACTTTACCGAGGCTCACGTCGATCGAACGCGGTCGAAACACGCCGACCTTCGCCAGCAAACGCTGGTCCGTGATCGCAACTTCCGACGTCGCGTAGGAGATGTACCGCCAGACGCCCAAGGCGAATCCGACGATGAAGAGAACCAGCCCAACCGGAAAGAGAACCACCGCAGCCGGCCACGCTGTGGCTATCGTGAACAGCCCGGCGACGACCAGGACGGCTAACGCCGGCGCAACGGTGATCCAGTGGAGCTGCGTGCGGTAGAGTACCTGCTCACCCGGCTTCAGAGGGAAGTCAACAATGTACTCCAGCGGGGCAATACCGCCGGGACGCTCTGCGCCACCTTCAGGCGGTGATCCCGGCGAAGACCTTGCGGTAGCCCCGGACGACGCGCCGCAATGAGGACACCTTGGGGAGTCAGTGGAGACTTCCCTTCCGCATGCCGGGCAGACCATGAGTGCCATTGTTGTCCTCTCGGCCCAGACCGATCAGTTCTCGCGGTTGCTTCCCGCGGGGCGCCGATAGGCTTCCTCTGATGACACCTCCGCGGACGGGTTCGCCCGGTAGACCCTGGAGCCGCTCAGGGCGCCGCGACCTCGAGCCAGGGGGCATAGCCGGCGAGTTGGTGGGTCGGGCGAGCGAGGCGTCATACCGCTGACTGCTGGGTCGGCTGAAGCCATGGCGCGCCCATCCTACTCGAAGTGAGGCGGGCGCGCCAGCGCGCTTCCGCTGCTACACGGGCCGGCTCGCTAGCGCCTGTCGTCGCATTGACAAGGCCTCGTGGGCCTCGAAGAGAGGGCAAGAGGACGATCGGAGGGGGCTCGGCAGCAGAGCCCGCGGCCAAGGCGACAGCAAAGGGCCGGCGCGGTCATTCGCGCCGGCCCTTCGGCGGTTCTTGGCTAGCCTTCCTACGTTCGAGCGAGCTTCCGACGCAAGAAGCCCACGCCCGCCAGACCGCTGCCGAGCAGAAGCAGGGTCGCAGGCTCGGGGGCCGGCGCCTGGGACACCGACTGGTCGATGAAGGAGATGGAGGCCGTGCCACACTCGCCCTGGCCGAGGCTCACGCAGTTGCTACCGATGGGCTGTGTGGCGCTGAGCAGGACGTCCTTTATGACGAGCGCGGTCAACACCGGCTGGGTCAGGTTGATCGAAGCATCGAAGTTCTGCGGCGGGTTCGTCACCGAGGCCTGTCCGATCGTCGTCCCTCCCGTGTTCTTTACCGTCTCGGTCACGGTGGCGAACCCGGAGCCGGTCCGCGCGCCATTGAAGCTCAGGTGGATATCGTTGATGGGAGGCCCTGACGTTGACACCGTGTAGCGAAGCACGAGGTCGAGGCTCGAGGGGCAGGGCGGGCAGACCACGCTGAATGCTCCTGTGAACTCGAGACCCGGCAGGTGCGTGCCCGGATCGCTGAAGCCCGTCACGAGGATTGCGTTGGCAGCCCCGGGGCTAGCGTTGCCCTGGGATATCGCAAACCCGGTGACGCTGAAGCCGCTGAACGTCTTGTCGCCGACCACGATCGTGTCGTGGTTTGCGATCAGGTCCGCCAGACTCTCTGAGTCGACGATCGTCGCCTCGGCGGCCAGCCCTGGGGCCAGCACCAACGCCACCGCAATGGCCAGATATAGCAGCTTCATGAGATTCCTCCCCCCGGGGATCCCTCCCCATGCCATTTCTTGTCACTCAAAGGTACCATTTTTGTCACTGACAAGAAAGGGAAGCAAAACAAGCGCCACGATCTGAGTGTAGGTAATTGGACCACTTACACGACGGGCCAGGTTCGCTTATCTCCAAGAATTGTCGGGCGCGCACCCAACTTATGGGGCCGACCGGCAAAGTGCGTTGGCGCCTCTACCGCATCTCGATCACCTGCGCCGAGCCTCATGCGACGGGGCGGGCCGTTTCCAGAACCGGCCTTTCCGGAAAGGCGGACGCCTCGCCCAGGCCGTCCGCCGGGCAGCCCCTCGGCGCCGCAAACCTCGCGGCTAACCCGTCAGCACATGCACGACCGGAACGAAAGGCCTTCACGGTCCACGAAACCGGTCAATACCACGCTCAGCCCGGGAAGCTGAGCTTTTCGAGCGCCTCGACCAGTCGCGCGCGGAAGGTCCGCAGTTCCTCGAGGGAGACGGGGACAAGCAGGCCGTCGGGGGGACGGTCGAGCGGGACCTCGCGGATCGCCCAGGCGAGCTGCGCGGCAGTCAGCCCCGCGTCCTTCTGCCGGGCATCACCCAACGCCTCGATGACCTGGAAGCCGGCCCGGTGCAGGAAGAAAAGATCGACCAGGTCTCTCGGCTCGCTTCGGCCGAGAATGGCGCAGATCTTGTTGGTCAAAATTTCGCGCAACGGGTCGAGCCGGAGCCCGCCCGATTCGACGGGGGGCGGCCCGATGCGTTTCGCCGTGTCGAGGACGAGGTCCACGCGAAGCGTCTCTCCGGCGGGACCCGTCAGGAGCATGCGCCGAAACGCCGGTGCATCGGCCAGGATCTCGACGCGCGCGTTGAGGGAGGCCGCGATGACCGGCAAGGAGGCGCTGGCGGCGGCGAACGCCGCCTCGTCGGTCGCGAACAGGTCCAGGTCGAGCGAGCGGCGATGACCGAGATGGACGCCGAGGGCGCTGCCTCCTGAGAGATGGATTCCTGGAATGGAATCGAACAGCCGGCGCAGGAATGCCCGCTCGAAGTCGCCGAGGATCCTAGGGGAGGAGTCCATGCCGGCGCCACGCTGCGAGCAAGTAGTCCCAGAACGGGCGGCGGCGACCGAGGCGGGGCGCCAGATCCGGGTAGCGCGCGGCGACCCGTTCGACCGGGAGGAAGAACCAGACCTGGTCGTCCCGCGCTTCCCGCATCACCTTCGCGGCCAGCTCGAGCCAGCGGGGATGGCCCTCATCGGCGAGCACCTGCCGCAGCTCGCCCACGGACATGTCCTCGTCCCAGAGGAACCACGGACGGGTCTCGGGATCGTCGAGGTTCGTGCCGAGGGCGCGGGGCGAACGGCTGTAACCCCCCGAGTGACGTCGCCTGGCGCGCGCCGGCGTCGCTCCCCGCGCTCCACCGCCGTGACATTGCGGTCGACCAGGATCGCGGGTTGCATGCCGTCGAGAACCACGGCCGTCGGTGACACAGGCTCGCCCGTGAGGAAACCGCCGACAACGGCGTTGGTGTCGATGACCGCGACTGGGGGCGTCACGCCCGCCGACGCGCCGCGCGTGTTTCCTTGGTCGCGAGGGTGAGGGCCGCCGCCTCGGTCAGGCGAGACCGCC
>WNFU01014271.1_pt1 | contig 10136 bp, 6 predicted proteins | sample 5400121 | NCBI WGS metagenome assembly WNFU01 (sample SAMN13153360, study PRJNA577476) | soil metagenome | isolation source: 100 cm soil or saprolite under grassland replicate 1 | place: USA:California | collected 2016-06-15
CGCAACATTGCGTAACCGGGCGCGCCTCGGCGCCAATAAAAATCTTCTTTTCTGGTATCGCGAACTTTATCGTGATCAGTTTAAGGACTTTGCCAATCCGGAGGCGCTGTCGATATTAGAAATAGGAAGCGGTACTTCGCCCCTGAAACAATTTCTCTCAAACGTTGTTACGAGCGACGTGCTTAATCTGGATTATCTCGACCTTGTGTTTGACTGCCACGAAATCGACAAGTTGGACGCAATCAAAGACAACAGCCTTGATGTCATTACGCTCACAAATGTGTTGCATCATCTGAAGAGCCCAATTGCGTTTCTTAACCGTGCGGCCGGTAAGTTGAAGCCAGGCGGCAAAGTCATCGCGACTGAACCTTTTTTTTCCGTGCTATCAACTCTCATCTTTAAGTACGTGCACCACGAACCGGTGGATTTCCGAGTTTCCGCGCCGGAGCTGGGCGAACTGCAGGGACCGCTGGCATCGGCCAACATCGCGCTACCCTGGCTGATTTTCTTCCGGCGGCGTGAATGGCTGCAACGATTGAAAGAGAACTTCGATGTTGCGACCCTTTCCACTCGGCCTTTTAGCGCCCTATCTTACATGGCTACGGGTGGAATCTCGCGCAGGCTGCCGCTCCCACATTTTCTTTATCGGACATTATTTCCTATGGACCTCGCGTTCAGCCGCTATTTTCCGCACACGTGCGCCTCCTTTTTTAATGTAACTCTGACGCGCCGCTGAATGTCGGCGGGCTTGGCTCTCGTCACGCTGCTGCACGAAAACTGCGCGACTGATTTCCATCGTAACTTGCCGATCCCAATCGCATTTCGCATTTTGCGACGCTACCCCTTCTTCCTCAGCAACACGAAACGACCGCGGCGGTCAATTACTTCATAGTCTTCGATATGAATTCCAGACCTTGGGTTTATCGTGTCTGAGCTGATTCTAAGTGGGGCGTAAAAGTCGGCGCTATCGCCAAGGATCCAGATCGGTGCAGGCCGGTCATGCAGCCGATTGAGCCAGAAGAGGTTTCGGTCGTGCGCGTAGCGGAAAAGCATCGTTGAGGCAACAACAGGTTCGTCGGGCTTACCTTCACGGCGATAGCGCGCGAACACCGCGTCGGCCTGCTGCCGCTCCGCCAGCGAGTAGAAGCTGCCGGAACGAAGCAGGTAAGCGCTGTATGCTGGCGGCACGAGAGCGAGTTGCGCCCACGCCGAGAATGCCACTACAGCAATTGCTGCCGCAAGCACTGCGATCCGCGCCCCTTTGCCGCAGGACGGCACAGCGTGCGCAATCGAAGCAAAACCAACCAACGTGACACACCAAAGCAGTGCCTCGGTCGAAAAGAATCGTGGCGCCCACAGGAGATCGTTCCGGTTTATGAGCCATGCAACTACGGTTGTTAGGACACCAAAGACCAGATAGTATGGGCGCAACAAGATTGTTCCGAAGCTGCCCACGATCATGACCCACAGCCATTGACGGACAATGCCGCTGCCGAGCCAATGAGCAAGATTGGAGGCGACAAAAACGAATAGCGCTCCGGGACTGGATAAACTTCCTGCTGCCACGATACCGAGTCGATCGAGCGAGTGACGAGCGTAGATCGTCGGAGACTGCGACCAGGAAATCGCGAGCAAAAGCGGAACCGCGGAAACCGACAGGAGAAGTGTGATTGCCGCAGACCAGTTAAAGCCGGAGCGCGCGCGTTTGCCTTCTGACGAAATCCATGTCTCAACACCTGCGACGATTGCTACCATTGCTGCTGCAATTGGCGCATCCTCCTTGATGCTCATGACAGCGAGTGCTGTCACGATTGAGGGGATCATCCGCTGCTGAAGCAGGAAATAAAACAGGACTAAACATAACGCCGGGGCCAGAACCTCGATATGGAACCCGAATGCCCACTCTTGATAGAAGGCAACCGAAAGCGGTGAGATAAGAAGTACCCCGGACGCAACTACTGCGGCGCGCCAACCAACTCCGAGGAGACGCAGGATACGCGTTGCCCAGAAGTAAGCCGCTCCCACCGACACAGCAAGCACGAATAGCAAGCCGGGAGCGCCGAAAGGCTTTGCAATCAGTCCGAGCGGCAGAAGCAAGAAATAGGTGTGAATAGTAAGCACGTTCCCAAAACAGTTGTCATGGAGTAATCCCCGGCCCTCGAGCCAACTCCGCGCAGCCTGAACGCTGACAAATAGATCCGATGAGTAGCCGAGATCGTAGAATGTCTTAAGTTTAAGTGCGAAGACCCAAACGACAGTGAGAACAGCAAGCGCAAGAGCAACAAAATCCCATCGATCCCACCGCAGCGTTCCTTCTATCTTCGACGTGAACAACGCTTTCCAGCGACACCACATTGGACGAAGGTATCGCTTCTCAATACCTTTTCCAACGTTGTATCGCCATGGACGCATCAATGCCTGATAGGAACCACTGATCTTAATACGATACCTTCCTGATGCGGGTGTTATCCGAAGACTCCCAATCGCGTTTCTTGATTCTGCCGGAATCTTTCCTTACCGCAAACTGATACTACGCTGATGTCGACGAGTTCAGTCCTACATAGCGCTGCTAATAAGCTGTACCAATACGTCTTTCCCATCTATCGGCTGCTTTACGCTGCCTATAAAACCCGCGCTGATCGCGCGGAGCGAGAGCTACTAAAGCAGATATTGTTTCCGGGCGCTGTTGTCGTAGATGTGGGTGCTAACATTGGAATTTATTCCGAATTTCTCTCCCGCTGTGTTGGCCCGACCGGGCTGGTTCATTCTTTCGAACCTTCGCCGGACAATTTCAGGCGGTTGCGTGCTGCCACACGTAATCTTTCAAATGTCCGGCTCTCTCAAGCTGTGGTCGGAGAGCGTAGCGGCGAGTCTAAGCTTTACATTTCCAATAAGCTAAATGTCGATCATAGGGTGTACCAGACCGATAAAGATTCACGCCGGGTCATTCCCACTGAAATGGTAACGCTCAACGATTATTTCAAACCCGGTCAGCGCGTTGACCTGATCAAAATAGATATTCAAGGATATGAGCTTCATGCTTTGCGAGGGGCCAATCGTGTCTTGGCGGATAATCCCAATGCTAAGTTGCTCCTTGAATTTTGGCCATACGGTCTCAAGCAGGCCGGAGTGAATTGGATTGAACTTATAGACAATCTTAAGAGTAAAAACATGGCCGTGCATCAGGTAACGAAGCATGGCCTCGTAACCTTCCGCCCCGAGTCAGTCAGCGAAAGCCCGGATTGGTATGTGAATGTGTTCGCATCATCGAAGTAACATCCTGGCAGTCACTGTCGCATTCCAGGTTTCTGGTTTTAGCCTCTTGGTTCACTGTTACCCGGTAACATTAAGACCAGGCCGCCGGCTTCCAAAACCCGATGCCAGCCGGGGTTTATCGATTGAAGCGTAGCCAATACCCGCTGGCTTTTAGCTTCGGGAACGGCAATGGCATTGGCGCGGCCGGTTTCAATAACCTTCAGAAATTTCGATTCTAGCAGTTGAAATCGTTTGGGATTTCCGGCGCGGTCTCCTTCAATAAAAGCCTGCGCCTGGCGGCGCAATATACCTTCGTCAGGATTGCCGGCGTTCGCGAAATAATGGACGACGAGCCGAGGAGCTACAACTTTCATTTCTGGGAAGAGAAGCGGTAACTCACAGCTGGCGGTCCAGTTCGGTGCAAGCAGCTTGGCATGCGCGATGTATGGACCGGCAGCCTTAGCAAAATCAAGATTGGCGGGAAGCAACTGGCATTCTCGGGGGGACTTCCAACCGATATCCTGCCTTGCGTCTCTGGGTAGGACCGAAAGTCCGTGATAGCTGCCAACGAACGCGACAACGATCGCCGACAGCGCCAGCAGGGTTTGTGCTCGGGCATTCATAACCCTGCCTTTCTGCGCCAGCTGCGAACCGGCACCCGCTGTCAACGTGCATAACAAAGGCAGTTGTAGAAGGTAAACGAGCCGAAAATAAGTCGGCGCAAGAATGTTTGCCATCCACACGCGCGCCAGCAACGGGTTCAAACAAAACAGCCATACAGTACAAAGATAAAAAAAGAGAAAGAATCCGCTGCGTCCTCTCACGATTAGCAGTGGGACAGCAATCATTAGCACCACGTCACGCAAGTACTCAGCACGTCCACCAACGGCGTAGTCCACCGCTTCCCTCCACGGCATGTATCTTTGTCCTAACATGTGGATATCGACTGGCTTTGGGATTATATCCATTTTCAGTAGGGCCAGTATCGCGACTGGATACGCGAGTGGAATTGTGAGCAAAAGGCCAAGACGAATCAGCCTCCATAAAGATTCTCGTGACCTGTGTTCGAATAGTTCAAGCGTGATAAAAGCTATCCAGGAGCAGCCAATAATTGCGGGGAGCAAGTAAAGGGACGGATTACTGAGACCGACGCCGGCGACGCCCAATAACGTAAGCCATGCCAGGTCACTCGATTTATCTTGGCTGAGGAATCGGTAACTCAGCGCCAGACCCATTGGCAAAAACAAGATCAACACGATCGGCTTGCCTTGCCAGATGTAGCCGGAAAGAGTCGAAAATCCGACCCATCCAGCAGGATCGGCCGACTGTAACGACTTGACAGCTCCAAGCAATGCGCCAAACGATGACTTGTCAGCGAGAAGTAGAAAACCGATTCCAAGGAGGGCGCCCACCGCTGCCAGCCAGCGGTTCAAGCCAAAAACTCGGGCGCACCAATAGAAAACAAATGGAAGCGAAAATGCAGCAAATGCATGACCAACTACCTGGTAGAAGTAGAGAGGATCGATTCGAAGATAGTGACCGAAAAAGGCCATGAGCATTTCATAGCTGGTTGCCAGGTGAACTGGCGAAAATGCAGCCGCGTCCATATCGACACTGGTCTGACGCACATAGATGGGCTGGTTAAGGTTCAAGAGCTGAGTGAGAGCTCTATGGAAATAGACCACGTCATCTTGATTCGGCCGCCGCACGAACAGAACCGTGGTTGCATAAGCTACACCCAGGACCAGTAGAAAAATATGGGAGAGATGGAACCGATACCCTTTGCCAGGAGTTGCATTTGTTTTCTTCCATAACCCCCTTAGCAAAAAGAAACCGGCGATCATGATACCTAAGAAGCACCACGTAATCGTTTTCGCTGGCCATCTAACGATAAGCACAAGCTGGTAGGCTAGCGTCCAGAATGCGAGTATCGCTATTGGCAGCAGCAGAATGTCACCGGCTCGGGATTCGGTCGACTTTTCAGAGACCAGCATAGACTTCATCCTGGGGTTCTTTGGAATTTCAACTCGTTTGCAGCGCCTTTCGGTAGCTCAGCGTTGGTTGAGCCATTTCAAATCAGCTGGTGATCAGTCTCACGTTGGCGCTTTACTTCGAAAAAGCAAAAGCGTTGGGAAGGGATAAGCCATATCTAGAGGAAAGCGCACAAGACTAAACTCGTGTCCAAAAATCTTTACGGGAACGCCATAGCTCCTTTCATATTTAAATTTTCCGTGTGCCTCGATCTGCTCAACCGTTGCATTGATTTGCGCCGGCTCAATCTGACTTGGGAATCCTACCAGCAAGAAGTCAGCATTTTGTTCAGGCTTCTCCTGTAACTGAACCGCCACTTTTTCGCTGCTTAGTGGCTTGGCCGCAGGCATTACGGTGTAAAAATAAGGTCCGTAGCGCCAGACGCCAACGGTCGCTGGCGCCTCGCCAATCACCTTTTGCAGATCTTCCCGAAGAACCTGGCGAGCATCCTTGTCCTGCATGGCGTGAACGTATGCCATGTCGAAGACTACCGATGGCACGAGGACGAGAAGGACCGCGCCGGTCAGAACAAAAGCAAGTATCTGCTTGTTTCTCAGTCGCAACTGTAGGTCGTTGCAGGCCATGCCAACGAGTACACAAAATCCGGGAAACAAAAGCATTGTTACGCGAGCGACATATGGTTCAACGCCCTTCCCCATAAAGTACAGATACAAAAGAGAGAAGATCAGTATCGGGACGGAGATCCTGTAAAGATAGGGCCTGAAAATAAGATATAAAATCGCGCAGTAAGGAACCACCCATAGCAAGGGATACATCGCGAATGGAACCAGGTATGTGACATATCTCCAAACAACGGCTAAATTTAGCAGCTGGCTCGCGCTGAATTCCTGTAATGACGCGTATTTTAGCGTTTCCCCGGTGATTGCTTTTGTAACACTGGACGGATTAAAAAATAGCATCGGATGCCCCAGGAACAGCCCCATCAAAAATCCCAAGCCAATTAGCCAAACCTGGCCGGCAAAGAAATCTTTGGCGCACTCCCAAGCTCGGCTCTTCCAGTTGGGCAACTGTTTACGCCAGTTGAATAACAAATAGAGACACGGAATTACCACTATAATTCCAACTGGGTAACGAGTCGCTGCTCCCAGCCCAGAAATTAGGCCCACGGAAAGAAGCAACTGCCACCGTTGGGATTGCCGAAGCTTTAGCGACAGCCAAATGACCAAGGCACACAGTAAATTGCTCAAGATGTGGGTTCTCATAAAATGTGCGTAAATCACCTGCATTGGCAGAACGGCGTAACAAAGTGCGCCGAGGAGGGATGGGTAAAAGTGTTGAGTCGCGTCCCTAATGGCGAGAAATACAATGACAATTGCACTGAGATCGAGTACGACCGACATCCACCTGCAGATATACAGGAGATCAGAATGATCTGTCGTGTTTGTTGAATTGCTAAGATGTGCGTCTTTATTAGCGGCGATCTTAAGCACTGCTTGTGGCACGGCCCACAGATAATAATTGAAGGTACCCTCAAAATATGCTCCAGGGGCCTTGATATGGCCGGCTGGTAAATCCACCTGAAGAACTCCCCTAAGGCTTACGAATTCGTCCGGGTGAAAGTTCCGGTCATGGCCATATCCGCTGCCCAGGCCCCAGGTCAATCCAGTTATTCGAAGGTAAGCTGCCAGCAAAAGCAGCCCTGAAAATAACGCAGGTCGAAGAGCTTTTTGCACAAGTTAAACTCCGAGGGCGACAGCTTGGAAGGGAGCTGTGAAGCACATTAGTTCGATGGTAGTGCCGCCTCCTCTGATCCGACCGGACCAAGCTTTAGAATTGTCGTCTTCCCGGGCGAATTGTTTAGAATGTGCCACTCGTATCCAGGAACGATCGGCAGGCGCGATTGTTTGCTGACCATTTCGGTCTGCGAAATGAAGAGGGCATAAACCGGAATGGACTGCTCCAAGCCGTGTTCGACCAAGGCAAGAGCCTGCGGCCGATCGTAACGCCAAGTGTAGCTCCACTTGTACTGGTGATTTCCATCGATTGGAGCGGCGACGAACGAACGCGGGAAGAGAGCGTTCAAGTAAACAGGATCAATATCGGAAAGAACGATTCCGGGTTGCCCCTTCAACAGCCTGGCGAAATCTTTTTGAGCGGCAAACTGAGGAGAGGTGCGAGGTGGACCACCAAAATGAAGCGCATCCCACGCTTGCGATCGGTCAAAGCCCCGTGTGTTATGGCCGGAACGCGACGGATAACCGAGGCAGGCTGAAGCAAATAAGACAAAAATGGCCATAGCGATAACAATCCGTCTTCCGGTAAAAAGATTCTTTGCGGCCCACGTCACTGGCAGCACGGCAACGGCGATCGAAAGGATTAAAAGCGGCAGGTAGTATCTTGCATCAACAAGTCTGTAATTATGACTTAGGATCACAGCTAGGAAGGCCAGCCAAGCTAAAAAGGCGCAGATAACGAACCGGTCGAACCGAATAAAGAACAATCCTGCACAAGTTAGAAGAATAAAGGCCGGGACAAAGGAAGTACCGGTGCCAAAAATATTCGCAGTGTGATATCCGAGCGGCCTTAGACTGAATTCGTTCCATAGCGCGGCGGCGTTCTTCGGAACATAGCGAAGAGAAAAGAAAAGGTGGTTCTCACTAAAATATGGAATCCAAAAGTCGTAGCCCGTTTTAAACGGTGAATGGAACTGGATTGCGTTCAACACCAGCACCGGGCTGGCTGCCAACACGAACGCAGCGGGGACTGCAGCGCAATGAAGAAACCACTGCGTGCGCCTCCCTCTCACTGGAAGCAGAGCTATGGCCAGGAGTAATGGTGCGAAGAAAAGGGACTGAATTCGAATGTTTATTGAAAGACCGAGGAGAACTGCCGATAAGTAGATTTTCCAGCGGCGTTCGTGTAGAAGGGCTGCAAAACCGCCGGTTAACGGCATTGCGAGGTACGCATAAAAGGCAAACACTGCCAAAAGGAGTAGCAGACCCAGCGTTTGATTTGTCCGAAACGGTGCCAGCACAACATCTCCTCCCGGCAGCAGCTTCAGCCAGGGAAGCATCAGCACTGGATATCCAGGCGGATACCTCGACGGCAGCTTATCGTATCCAATCTGAATGTAAGGCCATGCATTCCTCCCGAGCGCTTTAGCCTGTGCAAAATATTCTGTCGCGTCCGGGTGCGGGCCAAGATCGAGCAGCATTGTCTTGCTATAATCGATTCTAAGAACCGCGAAGTAATAGAACGTCAACGCGCAGAGAAACAACAAGGCACCACCTACGAACGGCACGGTAGCGAAGTTCGCCTTGATAACTTCTCTCATAGAATTCTAACGACGGTCAAACCTGGCTCATTCGGCATTTGCGTGCTCAGGACCATAGCGCGTTACAGTATTTGCTACTGGAAATTTGCTCGATAATGGCAGCGCATCGAAGGCCCGCCCTGATTAGGAAAAGGCACGATCGGTCCGATGGCGTTAGGCTTAGGATGGCGACATCGATTCGGTCGATATACTTATAAGGTTCGCCGTGGCCGTCCTGATTACCCCCCTCCAGTGGTCTTCTCCTGAATCTCATTAGGAGACTTCGGACACAGGAGGTATTGGCCGCCACTTGGTCGCACAATCTCTTCTTTGATGCGCCCTGGTATCCTCATTTTCCAGATAGGCCGCGCGAGTTCCCTCTGGCACAACAAGCCGCAGGAAAGCGTCAAATTCCAGTTTCCATTCGATAGCAAACCAGCGTTGAAAGACCGCGACGATCTCGCTGGATCGAATCGACTCAAACGGTGAGCCAAGATGACCTGGCTCGGGACGTTTAATTTCTGTCACCAATCGGCCGGTAATTTTGTTTTTGCGAAATTTTTCAGGAAGAATAGCCAGAATTTGGTTCATGATGGAGATGCGTTGGGGGTCATATTGCCCCTGCGCTTCGCCAATGAAGTCATGAATCCACAGATAACCATCGGCTTTCAGTGAACGCCATACTTGTTGCGCAACTCGCTCGAGAAAAAGGATATGATGGAGGCACGTCTGAGCTACAACCAAATCGAATGTGTTTTCCGGCAACTGCAAGAAATTCAGATCGGCCACTTCATAAGTCAGCGGCAAGTTCTGCTCTTTCGCAATTTCGCGCGCCGTGGCTATTGCATCCTCTGAGATATCGATTCCATGAAAAGTCCGGCAGACTCCATTCCGGAGGAGTTCGCGTTCGCATCTCCCGGCGCCGCACCCGAGGGTCAGGCCGTGTTCAAACTTTAGGTTTCTTTCCTCCGCAACGTTTGATAGCCAGGAAGAATAACGACCAACACGGAGTTCCATACCGGCTTTTGTGTCCTCGATTGCTGCTTCGGAACGCTCCCGATGCGGCAGAATCTTCCCCCACACTTCATTTTCGCGTGCGGCCATCGCGTCGTATACGGTCCGGTCCGCCATCGCCCGTCTAACGATCTCGGCAGCTTTGTCGGCGCTCACGAATAAATTAAACCTCCGCTTCAGGCATTATATGGCCTCATTTGTTCATGTCCCTTGCACCAGCATACAGAGCGCGACTCCGCGCGTTCTCCACTACTCAAATCTGACGACCTATTCGAGATAGTTCTTCAGAAACAAGTCCATGATCTGCTGCACACCGGCCCCTCTTACGTGTCTAAGATCATTCTCCCATACCGCTGCGCGATCGGAGTTTTGCACAATCTCATAGCTTGGAAAGTAATCCACGTTGGGATGCGCACTGGCCCACTCTTGGGCGACTGCTCTCAAAAGCGACTTGGCCCAAGTGTTGGCTACCACACTGTCCATAGTTGAAAACGTGTTCATCAAAGGCACGGGAGAAACTGTGACCACAATGTGAAAGTCAGCATGCCCGCAGTGAGACAAT
>WNFU01010643.1_pt1 | contig 10130 bp, 8 predicted proteins | sample 5400121 | NCBI WGS metagenome assembly WNFU01 (sample SAMN13153360, study PRJNA577476) | soil metagenome | isolation source: 100 cm soil or saprolite under grassland replicate 1 | place: USA:California | collected 2016-06-15
CGGGCCCAGCTGCCGACGGTGTCCACGGCGCGGCCCGGTGCCTTCGCTGTCATCGCATCTCCTGGTTCGCTGGCGGTTGGCTCTGTGGCGAGCGGCGCGGCGACCAGCCCCCGGGTCTGGCCGACGTCGAGGCTCAGGTTGCCGTGGCCTTCGGTCAGGTACGGCTCGACGACCCGAGCGGTCTCGCCCAGTGCCGCAGTGCCGGGCAGTTTAGGCGCCCTGCCGTCGGCTCCGCTGCCCGACACCCGGGTCTTGCGGGCAAGCCCGCCGAACGAGAGGTTCGCGTAGCAGTCCCACCGGCCGTGCGGCAGCGGCTCGCCCCCGTACGCGGTCGCCGGGTCGATGACTCCGGTCGCGGTCACCCGGGCGGTGAGCGCTCCGGGGTGCCGCGGATCCGGTGTCGGCACCAGCTCGGTGGTGACCGTCGCCGGGATCCACCATTCGACGCTGGTGGCGCGATCGACGATCGTGAGGTCGAAGGCCACGTCGTGGATGACCCGGTCGGCGTCGGCCAGCCGTGCCTCTGCCGCGTCGAAGAGGTCCCCGGTCAACCGGGAGTCGAGGCGCAGGCCGCCCTCGACCGGCTCCCAGTGCAGGTAGCTGTCCTCGCCGTACCGCATTTCGGTGGTCAGTTCCAGGCGCAGGCCGTCGTCGGTCCAGGTCAGGTCGCGCAGCTCCGCGCGCGCCTTGGTCTCGGAGCACCGCCTGGCGTACGTCAGGAGGTCGTCGAGTCGTCCGGCTCGCAGCAGGACCGACCGCAGCCGGTTGGGTAACTGAAGCCCATCGGGTACGGAGCTGGGGAACCGCCGCTGGTCCAGCAGCCGAGCCTGCTCGAAGAAGTCGCGCCGGAAGTCCTCGGCCAGCGCGAACACCTTGGGTTCCCGGAGCCGGCCGAGGATCTCGCTGCGGTAGAACCGGCGCAGCAGCCGGTCCCGGAGGGCTCCCGGCTCGGTGTGCTCCTCGACCACGTCGATGGTGTCTTCGACGTTGCGGAAGTAGCCGGCGGGGTCGAAGCGTTCCAGCGAGTTGTTCGCCTCGTCGGAGCGCTTGCGGAAGTAGTAGCAGGGGTAGTCGGCGAGGATCGCGATGTTGCGCGCCGCGAAATAGCTGCGCATCACGAACGGATGGTCTTCCAACCGCCGCTTGCCCTCGGGGAACCTGATGCCGTGCTGGTTCAGCATGTCCCGGCGGAACAGCTTGTGCGGCGACAGCGTGGACGCCAGCGGATCGCCCTGCAGCGTCGCGTGGTCGACCCGTCGCCGGTAGAGGTTCAGCGGAACGAACCGCCCGCGCCCCACGACCTTTCCGAGTACGACGTCCGCGTCCGTCTCCACGGCCCGCTCGTAGAGCCGTACGAGGGCCTCCGAACCCAGTTCGTCGTCCTGGTCGACGAACTGGACGAACGTACCCCGGGCATTCTCGATGCCGACGTTGCGCGGTTTGCCGGGCCAGCCCGAGTTGGGCTGGTGGATCACGTGGAAGTGCGGATATTCGCTGGCCAGGGCGTCGAGCCGGGCTGGGGTGTGGTCCGTGGAACCGTCGTCGACGAAGATCGCCTCGAACTCACCCGACGGCATGGTCTGCGAGAGCAGGGAGTCGACGAGTGGCTCGATGTGCGGACCCGGATCGAAAACTGGTACGACAACGCTCACCTTCAGCGGCATGCCCCTCCTTTACCCCTACCGTTTCCGCAATATAACTCTCCGCTCGATCGGACTTTCAGGGGTTCGGGCGATGGCGATCAGCGCCACACACTGACGATGACCGCGACGACCAGCAGCTTCAGCAGCCAGTCGCCGGCGTGCAGGGCGGCGAGCCGCCAGGGCGACTTCTCCCACATCATGGCGCCGACCCACAGCGTCGCCGGGAACCCGACCCACAACGCGAGCGCGAGCAGCACGCCGCCGCCCACCGTCGTGATCTCGAGCTTCGCGGCGAACCCCGCCACCACCAGGGTCAGTACGAGACCCGTCAGGAACTGGACGCCCAGCTTCCACGGCTCGGGCCGTGCCTGCGCGGACTCCCGGGCGGCCGGGCTCACCGCCTGGTACTGCCTGGCGAAGACGGCGTAATACACGAAGGCCGAGACGAACGCGGCCACCGCCGCCACGACGACGGCCAGGTAGTTCAGGTCAGGCACTGGAAACTCCCGTTGATCTGCGGGCCGCCATCCTGCGGCGCCGGTCGAAACTTAGACCGGCCCACCCGCCAGAACTCATCGGGAGCGCTACTTCTGCTCGCGGTCGGCGAGGACGGCGGCCAGGGTCTCGGTGATGTGGGCTTCCGCGGCTGCCTTGTCGATCCCGAGCCCGGTCAGTACGCCCGTGCCGTCCTCGAGCTCCAGCAGGGCCAGCAGGATGTGCTCGGTCCCGACGTAGTTGTGACCCAGCCGCAGCGCCTCCCGGAACGTGAGCTCCAGCGCCTTCTTCGCCTGCGCGTCGAACGGCACCAGCTCGGGCACGTCCTCGACGGCGGGCGGCAGCGTCCCGGTCACGGTCTCCCGTACCGTCTCCAGCGGTACGCCCTGCGCCAGGATCGCCTTCGCGGCGAACCCCTCCGGTTCACTCAGCAGGCCGAGCACCAGGTGTCCGGGGCGGATCTCGTCGTTCTTCGCCGTACGGGCCTCGTTCTGGGACGCCACCACCACGTGCCTGGCCCGGTCGGTGAACCGGCCGAATCCCTGGCTCGGGTCGAGCGACGACGGCTCGTCCGGACCCTTCGGTACGAAGCGCTTCTGAGCTGCCTGTTTGGTGACCCCCATGCTCCTGCCGATGTCCGTCCAGGACGCGCCGGAGCGGCGGGCCTGGTCGACGAAGTGGCCGATGAGGTGGTCGGCCACGTCGCCGAGGTACTCCGCGGCGAGGACTGCGTCGGAGAGCTGTTGGAGTGCGTCGGAGTGGGTCTTCTTGATGCCTTCGATCAGTTCGTCGAGTCGTACCGACAGGCGAGGTGGGTTCGTCATGCGTCAACCATAGGTTGACGTAGGCGTGAGCGTCAACCCGGGGTTGACGGCGGGTCAGAGGCCCAGCTTGCGGGCCAGCAGCTCGGTGTGGAAGTCGCCGTCGCCGAAGGCCAGCGCCGAGCCGACCGCGTGCCGCAGGTACGTGTGCAGGTCGTGCTCCGCGGTGAAGCCGATCGCCCCGTGCACCTGGTGCCCCAGCGAACACACCCGCTGGTACGCCTCGCTCACCCACGCCTTCGCCGCGGACACCTCGGTCGCGGCGTCCAGGCCGGCCGACAACCGCCAGATCGCCTCGTACGCCAGGAACCGCGACCCCAGGACGTCGATCGCCATGTTCGCGCAGTGGTGCTGTACGGCCTGGAACGAGCCGATCGGCTTGCCGAACTGCTCGCGCTGGGTGGCGTACTCGACGGACCTGTCGAGGACGGCCTGTGCGCCGCCGACCATCTCCGCGCAGGCAGCGGCGGCGCCGTACTGCTCGATGGCCTCGACCACGGCGGCGCCGTTGCCGTCCTCGCCCAGCACCCGGTCGGCCGGCACGCTCACGTCAGCGAACGTCACCCGGCACAACCGGTCCGCGCCCACGGTGCCCATCGGCTCCTTGGAGATCCCCTCCGAGCCCGCGTCCACCAGGGCCGGGTGATGACCTGCGTCGGATCCCGTAGCACCCCAGCGGCCGCCGGGCGCGGCCCGTACGTAGGTCATCACCCGCCCCTGGGCGATCGCGCCGAGCCACTCCTGCTTCTGGGTTTCGGTGCCGTACCGGGCGATCGGCAGGCCACAGCACGCCACGGTGCTGGCCAGCGGACTCGGCACCCCGGCGTGCCCCGCCTCCTCCAACAACAGGCAGAACTCGAGGAACCCGAGCCCGACGCCGCCGTAGGACTCGTCGAACGGCAGACCGGGCCAGCCGAGGTCGACCATCTCCTTCCACAGCGCCCCGGAGTAGCCGGTGGCCTCGCTCGCGACGGCCTTGAACCCGGCGCTGCCGTGCCGGGCGGTCAGCACCTCACGAGCGGTGCTGGCGATCAGCCGCTGGTCCTCGGTGAGCGTGAGATCCATGACCTAGGCCTCGGGTGGGATCTTGTCGGACCGTACCCACACGCCGGGCCTCTCCTCCCAGAAAAGCTGCACGAGTACGCCACCCGCGTGCTTCGGATGGATGAACGTGTGCTTCCACGCCGCCCCGTCCTTGACGCCCTCTTCCAGGTCGAAGGTGGGTGTCTCGTGGTACCCGCAGGCCGCCATCGCGGTGTCCCAGTCGGCGACCTGGAACGTCACGTGGTGGACGGCCGTCCCGTTCCTCTCCAGGAACCGGTCGATGAACGAGTCCTCGCCCCGCGGCATGATGACCTCCCAGCAGATGGTCGAGCCGGGGATGTTCAGCACCAGGTCGGCCATGTCCGGGAGCTCGTCGATCGGCGTACGCCACACCTCGACGAAGCCGGCGAGGTCGGCGTACCACTTCGCGAGTTCGTCGCGGTCCGCGTACGCCTGGCAGATGTGGTCGATGCCGACGATGCCCAGCGTGTGCTCGTCCGGCGCCGGCACCTCGTCCGGTACGGCGTCCTCGTCGCCGCACAGTGCCAGACTGCCCGGCCCGCGCAGCCGGAACCGTACGCCCGGCCCGTGCTGCGGCGGGGTCAGCGCCGCCTCGATCCAGCCGGGACCGTCCGACACGGCGATGCCCAGCTTCTCCAGTTCGGCGCGCACCGCATCGAGGTCCGGCACCTCGACGCCGACGTGGTGGAACCCGGGGCGGCCGCGCTGTTCGTCCAGCACCGCCTGGATCGGGGAGTTCTCGCCGGAGGGCGCCAGCACCTCCCACACCTGCCCGTAGCTGCCAGGTACGGCCAGCCGCGTTCCGCGTACCCCCTGGGAGGGGTTGTCCCAGGTCAAGACGCGCTGGAAGCCGAACAGCCGCTCCCATTGGGCGACCTGGGCGTCCAGGTCGGGCGCGACCTGGGCTACGTGGTCGATTCGGTAGATCCGCATGTCGTCCCCTCAGCTCGGGTGTGGCTCGATCCAGTCGTAGCCGTACGTGACCAGCTCCTTCACCAGGCGGAGGTTGTAGCGGTTCATCGCCGCGATCCGCTCGGCCAGCTCACCCACCCGCTTGTCGAACTCCTCGGCCGGGTACACCTCGTTGACCAGCCCGAAGTCCAGCGCCTGCTGCGCGTCCAGCCGTACGCCGGTGAACAGCATCTGCTTGGCACGGGCCTTGCCGATCCGGGCGGGCAGCCGCTTCACGCCGCCCCAGCCGGGGGCAGACCCGCCGAACTCCGGCTGGTCCGGATCCTCGCCGCCCGCCATGAACTTCGGCTGGTACGGCGGCCGCGCCGACAACGTGATCTCGACCAGCCCCAGCTTGGCGTTGTCCGAGGCCACGATGAAGTCGGCGCCGAGCGCCAGCTCCAGGCCGCCGCCGACGGCGTACCCGTGGACCGCGGCGACGATCGGGACCGACAGCCGCTCCATCATCGCGAACGTCTTCTCGCCGAGCCGGCCCTGCTCGATCCGCTCCGCCTTGGTCAGGCCCTCCGACCACTTCACGTCCATGCCCGCGCAGAACGCCCGCTCACCCGCGCCCCGCAGTACGGCGACGCACACGTCCTCGTCGTCGTCGATCTCGTTGAAGACCTGCCGCAGCTCGGTCATCGACTGCGGGGTGAGCGCGTTCAGCTTGTCCGGCCGGTTGAGGGTCAGCCAGGCGACCCGCTCTTCGATCTTCACATCGAGGGTTTCGTACATGTGCTCCTACTCCTAGCTTCGGGGAAGTTTCAGACCCCGGGTCGCGATCACATTGCGTTGGATTTCCGTACTGCCGCCGAGGAAGGTGGCGGCGACCGAGTCGAACCGCAGGTGGGTGAAGGTGGCCGCGAGCGGCGCACCACGCCTCTCCCACAGGGCCGCGAACGGGCCGAACGCCTTGGCCCCGGTGCGCGCCATCCGCTGGCTCAGCTCCGCGCCGAACAACTGGTTCACCGAGGCTTCGTACCCGGGTACGCCACCGGCGAGCGTGGTGGACAGGGTGTAGCGGGCGAGGTTGTGCAGCACCCGGATCTCGATGTAGCGCTGCGCGATCTCGTGCCGCAGCATGCCGAGGTCCTCCCGGAGATACCGCTGGCCTTCGTCGCTCTTCACGTACTCGATCAGCCGGGACAGGGCGTGTTCGAACTTCACGGTCGCGCCGATGCCGGCTCGCTCGAAGCTCAGCGCCGTCATCGCGATCCGCCAGCCCTGGTTCTCCTCGCCCACCCGGTTGGCGACGGGTACGCGTACCCCGTCGAAAAAGATCTCGGCGAACGGCGCGGAACCTCGGATGTCCTCGATCGGCCGGACTGTGACGCCGGGGGTCTTCACGTCCACCAGCAGGAACGTGATCCCCTTGTGCCTGGGCGCCGCCGGATCGGTACGGACCAGGGTGAACAGCCAGTCGGCGTACTGGCCGAGGGAGGTCCACACCTTCTGCCCGTCGACCACGTAATGGTCGCCGTCGAGCACCGCCCTGGTACGCAGCGACGCCAGATCCGAGCCGGCGCCCGGCTCCGAGAAGCCCTGTGCCCAGGTACGTTCGCCGCGCGCGATCGGCGGCAGATGCTCGGCCTTCTGCTCGTCGGTGCCGCACTCCAGCAGCGTCGGCCCGAGCAGGAACGCGCCGATGCCGTTCACCGTCGGGACCTGCGCCCGCATCATCTCCTCCTGCAGGATGAACTCCCGCATGGCGTCGAGGCCGGCGCCGCCGTACTCGGTGGGGAACGCCGGGGCGATCCAGCCGCGGTCGGCGAGTGCGGCCGCCCACTGGCGCGCTCCGTCCCGGCGGGCGGGGTCGTCGCCGACCCGGTCGGCGGGCCAGTTGTAGCCCCACACGTCCTCCGGCTCGAGGCTGTGCTCGTCGTCCGGATCCGGCCGGTACGCCGCCGGGAAGGTGTCCCGGACGAAGGCACGCGCCTCCTCGCGGAACGCCGCCTCCTCGGGGGTGTCCTCCCAGTTCATGTGTCCCTCCCTTACCCGGCCGCCGCGGACGGGTCGCCGGCCTTGCGCCCGGGTGGGGTGCTGCCGGGTGCCTCGCGGTCCCAGGTGTCGGGTGTGATGCCGTGGGTGCCTTCGGCGCGGAGCCGGTACTTCGCCACCTTGTCCGTGGGAGTACGCGGCAGCGCGGCCACGAACTCGATGTACCGCGGCACCATGAACCGCGGCAGCTGCTCCTCGCAGAACTCCGCCAGCTCCGGCTCGGTCAACGTCGCCCCCGGACGCAGTACGACGGCGAGCTTCACGTCCTCGTCCTCCAACTCGGACGGCACCCCGATCGCGGCGGACTCCAGCACCGCGGGGTGCAGGTTCACCTCGCACTCCAGGTCGAAGGCCGAGATGTTCTCACCCCTTCGGCGGATCGAGTCCTTCATCCGGTCCAGGAAGTAGAAATAGCCGTCCTCGTCACGCCATACCCGGTCACCGGTGTGAAACCACATGTTCCGGAAGCAGAGAGCGGTGGCCTCGGGCGCGCCGTAGTAGCCGGTGGTGATCACGTACGGCTGCTTCGGCCGCAGCACCAGCTCGCCGGCGACTCTCGGGCCGACCACCCGATCCTGCTCGTCGACCACGGCAGCCTCGAACCGCTTGGCGTTCACCGTGCCGCAGGAACCCATCCGCCACTGCCCGTACGGGCTCGCCGTGGGGATCCCCGCCTCCGTACTGGTGTACGTCTCCACTGACCGGACGCCGAAGCGTTCCCGCATCGGTGCGTCCAGCGACGACTTGCCCATGTAGAACATCTCGAGCGGATGGTCCTTGTCCCGTGGCGTGGGCGGCTGGTTGAGCAGGATCGGGATCATCGAGAACACGCTCATCGCGACCTGGCCGCCGAAGTGCCGTACGTCGTCCCAGAACCGCGACGCGCTGAACTTCTCCACCACCGCGATCGCACCGCCGCCCAGCAGCGCCGAGAACACCCCGTCCCACAGCCCGGCGGCGTGGAACAACGGCAGCGGACAGTAGATCGTCTTGCCCCACCGGTCGAGGTAGTCCAGCGAGTCCCAGGCACACGTCAGCGCCAGCGCGTGGGAGCACATCGCCCCCTTCGACGGTCCCGTGGTGCCGGAGGTGTACATGATCGCCAGCAGATCGGAGAACGCCACCGCTTGCGCCGGTGCCTCCTCGCCGTGAGAGAAAAGATCCGACATGGGTACGACGGTCCTGCCCAGCAACGGGGGTGGCTCGTCCCCCGGCGTGGTCGCGTCGTCGGTGCGGACCACGACCCGCTCCAGGCCAGGGAGGCGGCCGGCCAGCGGGGCGAGCCGGTCGGCGTACGGGGCGTCGACGATCAGGTTGGTGGAATCGGAGCTGGCGAGTACGTGACGCAGCATCTCGCCGCGGTGGTTGGTGTTGACGGGCACCGCGACGGCGCCGAGCCGGGCCAGCGCGAAGATCACGTACACGAGTTCGGCGCAGTTGGGCAGCATCACCGCGACGTGGTCGCCCTTGCCGATGCCCTGCGCGATCAGGCCCTGCGCGACGCGGTTGGCCAGCAGGTCGACCTCGCCGTACGTGACCTCGCCTTCGCGGAACTTCAGGAAGGTCCTGTCCCGGTGGGTCTGAGCCCGGGCGGAGAGCACCTCGCCGACGACGAGACTCTCCAACCGCTCATTGCGCATCCACACCTCCAGTGGCGGCGTATTTGGCCCCATATGAGCACGCGACGTGGAGGCTCCACAAGTTGAGCCGCGGGCGGCCCCCGCTGTTACTCGCGCATTCGTCGGTGCCGGTGTGACGACCGTCGCAGGCGCCGGGGTGATGCCAGCTTCCTTCAGAAATAGTTAAGAAACCTTGACATTAGGTTTTCAGGCGCGTTTTCTCGTGCGCTAAGTGCGCAAACACCCGCAGGGGCGGCAAATATCCCCTTGTCGCTCCCCAACCGCCCCCAGGAGGCCTGATGAGACTCCGGTACGTGCTTCCCCTAGCCGGTGCGGCAGCCGTCGCGATCGCGGCGGCCGTCACCCTGACGCCCACCGCCGGCGCGTCCACCACCTCGAGCGCCGCCGACGCGACGACCATGGCCGCGCCGTACCTGTACGAGGGCTGGGGCGACCCGCCGTCGCCCACCACGGTGATGAACGCGACCGGAGTCAAGCAGTTCACGATGGCGTTCATGCTCTCGGGCGGCGGCTGCACCCCGGCGTGGGACGGCACCCGGCCGCTGACGGGCGGGGTCGACCAGCAGGCGATCGACGCCATCCGCGGCAACGGCGGCGACGTGGAGATCTCGTTCGGCGGCTGGAGCGGCAACAAGCTCGGCCCGAACTGCTCGTCGGCCGACGCGCTGGCGGGCGCGTACCAGCAGGTGATCGACGCGTACGGGCTGAAGTACATCGACATCGACATCGAGAACAGCGACGAGTTCGAGAACGAGACCGTGCAGGACCGGATCCTGGGCGCGTTGAAGATCGTCAAGGCGAACAATCCTGGGATCACGACGATCGTCACGTTCGGCACGTCGACCACCGGGCCGACGTACTACGGAAAGCGGTTGGTCGACCAGTCCAAGGCGCTCGGCGCGAACGTCGACGTGTTCACGATCATGCCGTTCGACTTCGGCAGCTCCGACATCTACACCGACACGGTCGGCGCGTCCGAGGGACTGAAGGACGCCCTCAAGAGCGCCAACGGGTGGTCGGACGACGAGGCGTACTCCCATATGGGTATTTCCGGGATGAACGGCTTGTCCGACCAGCAGGAGCAGACCTCGCCGGAGACCTGGACCAAGATCCGGGACTGGGCCAACTCCCACCACATCGCCAGGCTGGCGTACTGGTCGGTGAACCGGGACCGGCCCTGCCCGGGTGGCGGCGTGGTCTCCAACTGCTCCGGCATCGACCAGTCCGACTGGCAGTTCACCTCGATCACCGCCGGCTTCACCGGCTGACTGGTCGCCGCGATCCGCGACCTGTTGACCCCGGTCGATCGGGACAGTTAGTTTCGGCCACGTGCCGCAAGTCGGAACTTGTTTCCGGCTTGCGGCAGGCCCAGCGTCTCGGGCGAAGCCGGAGCCAACCCCAGGAGCCCCTCGTGCGACGGATCGCGTCACTGGTCACCCTTGCCTGCAGTCTCTTCGTCCTGGCCGGCGCGGTCCCGGCCGCGGCCTCGGTGCCGCTCCCGGCGGCCCGGCAGG
>WNFU01014747.1_pt1 | contig 10130 bp, 8 predicted proteins | sample 5400121 | NCBI WGS metagenome assembly WNFU01 (sample SAMN13153360, study PRJNA577476) | soil metagenome | isolation source: 100 cm soil or saprolite under grassland replicate 1 | place: USA:California | collected 2016-06-15
TCGGCGCCCACGAGACGGTCGTCGACGGGGTGGCCGGCACCGCCTTCGCGGTCTGGGCGCCCAACGCCCGCGCGGTCCGGGTCGTCGGCGACTTCAACTCCTGGGACGGGCGGCTGCACCCGATGCGGTCGCTCGGCTCGTCGGGGATCTGGGAGCTGTTCGCGCCGGGCGTCGGTGCCGGCGACAAGTACAAGTTCGAGCTGGTCACCCGGGCCGGCGCGCTGACGCTCAAGGCCGACCCGCTGGCGTTCGCGATGGAGGTGCCGCCGGCGACGGCCAGCGTCGTCCACACCCCCGGGCACGTGTGGGGCGACGACGACTGGATGGCGAGCCGGCAGGAGCGCAACTCGCTCGGCGCCCCGATCTCGGTCTACGAGGTCCACCTCGGTTCCTGGCGCCAGGGGCTGTCCTACCGCGAGCTGGCGGAGCAGCTCCCCGACTACGTCGCCGACCTCGGCTTCACCCACGTGGAGTTCATGCCGGTCGCCGAGCACCCCTACGCCCCGTCGTGGGGCTACCAGGTGTCCGCCTACTACGCGCCCACCGCCCGCTTCGGCACCCCGGACGACCTGCGCCACCTGATCGACAAGCTCCACCAGCGCGGCATCGGGGTGCTGGTGGACTGGGTGCCGGCGCACTTCCCCAAGGACGCCTTCGCGCTGGCCCGCTTCGACGGCACCGCCCTGTACGAGCACGAGGACCCGCGCCGCGGCGAGCACCCGGACTGGGGCTCGCTGGTGTTCAACTTCGGCCGCAACGAGGTGCGCAACTTCCTCATCGCCAACGCGCTGTACTGGCTGGAGGAGTTCCACGTCGACGGGCTGCGGGTGGACGCGGTGGCCTCGATGCTGTACCTCGACTACTCCCGCGAGCAGGGGGAGTGGGAGCCCAACGAGTTCGGCGGCAACGAGGACCTGGACGCCGTCAGGTTCCTCAAGGACTTCAACACCGTGGTGTACCGCGAGCACCCGGGGGCGATGACGGTCGCCGAGGAGTCGACGGCCTGGCCGAGCGTCTCCCGACCGGTCTACCTCGGCGGGCTCGGCTTCGGCTTCAAGTGGAACATGGGCTGGATGCACGACAGCCTGCAGTACGCCTCCAAGGACCCGATCTACCGCCGCTTCCACCACCACCAGCTCACCTTCTCGCTGATCTACGCCTTCAGCGAGAACTTCATCCTGCCCATCTCCCACGACGAGGTCGTCCACGGCAAGGGCTCGCTGCTCGGCAAGATGCCCGGCGATACCTGGCGGCGGTTCGCCAACCTGCGCGCCTACCTCGCCTACATGTGGGCCCATCCGGGCAAGCAGCTCCTGTTCATGGGCTGCGAGCTGGGCCAGGAGTCGGAATGGTCCCACGAGCGCTCGATCGACTGGGAGGCGCTGGCCGACCCGAACCACCGGGGCGTGCAGGCGCTCGTCCGCGACCTGAACCGCGTCTACCGGGACCGCCCGGCCCTGTGGGAGCGGGACGCCAGCCCGGAGGGGTTCGCCTGGATCGACCCCAACGACGTCGACGACAACGTGCTGTCGTTCATCCGCTACAGCGCGTCCGGTGAGCCGCTGGTCTGCCTCTGCAACTTCTCGCCGGTGCCGCGCAGCGACTACCGCGTCGGCCTGCCGCGGGTGGGCCGCTGGACCGAGGTGCTCAACACCGACGCGGCGCCCTACGGCGGCAGCAACGTCGGCAACCTCGGCACGGTCCAGGCCGTGGAGATCGGCTGGGACGGCCAGCCCGCCTCGGCCCCGGTGACCCTGCCCCCGCTCGCCACCCTCTGGCTCGCGCCGGCGTGACGGGACCGCCCGGGGGTCCGGGGGCCTCAAGCCTGGGCCCCCGGTGGAAATTGGGCCCGCGGCTGGTGGAGGGCGGCGCCGCCTTCGGCGTGTGGGCGCCCTCGGTGCGCTCCCTGGCGGTGCGGGTCGGTGGGAGGACCTTCCCGTTGGCACCGGGCGAGCGGGGTACCTGGTGGGGCGTTGCCGAGGGCGCCGGGGCCGGCGACGACTACGTGCTGGTCCTGGACGGCGAGCGGGAGCGGCCCGACCCACGCTCCCGCTTCCAGCCGCACGGCCCGCACGGCCCCTCGCGGCTGGTCGACCTCGGCCCGGCGCCGCCGCCGTTCACCCCACCCGCCCTGCACGAGCTGGTCTTCTACGAGCTGCACTGCGGCACCTTCACGCCAGCGGGGACCTTCGACGCCGCTGCCGGCAGGCTCGACCACCTGGCCGGGCTCGGGGTCACGGCGGTGGAGGTGATGCCGGTGGCGGCCTTCCCCGGCGCGCGCGGCTGGGGCTACGACGGCGTCGACCTGTACGCGGTCCACGCCCCCTACGGCGGCCCCGCGGGGTTCCGCCGGTTCGTGGACGCCTGCCATGCCGCCGGGCTGGCCGTGTTCCTCGACGTCGTCTACAACCACCTCGGCCCCGACGGGGACTACCTGGGTGAGCTCGGGCCGTACCTCACCGACCGCTACGCCACCCCGTGGGGTCGGGCGGTCAACCTGGACGGGCCCGGGTCGGACTTCGTCCGCGGGCACGTCGTCGACAACGCCGAGATGTGGGTGGCCGAGTTCGGTGTCGACGGGCTGCGCCTGGACGCCGTCCACGCCCTCCACGACGCCAGCCCGGTGCACCTCCTCGAGGAGCTCGCCGGGCGGGTCCACGCGGCCAGGCCCGGCGCGGTCGTCGTCGCCGAGACCGACCGGCACCAGCCCACGCTGGTCACCGGCTACGGCATCGACGCCATCTGGGCCGACGACCTGCACCATGCGATCCATGTCGCGCTGACCGGCGAGGCGCCCGGCTACCTGGACGGGTTCAAGGGCCTCGACAAGCTGGCCAGCGCGCTGCACGCCGGCTGGGTGCACGACCCCGCCGGGCTCGGCGGGGAGCGCTTCGTGGTCTGCGCCCAGAACCACGACCAGGTCGGCAACCGCGGCTTCGGCGAACGCCTCGCCGCCCTGGTCGGCCCGGAGCTGGACGCGGTGGCGAGCGTCCTGGTCGCCTGCGCGCCCTACCTGCCGCTGGTCTTCCAGGGCCAGGAGTGGGGCGAGACCCGCCCGTTCCTCTATTTCACCGACCACCGGCCGGAGCTGGCCGAGGCGGTGCGGCGCGGCCGCCGCGACGAGTTCGCCGCGTTCGACTGGGCGGCGGACGTGCCGGACCCCAACGACCCGGCCACCTTCGAGCGGTCGAAGCTGGACTGGAGCAGGGCTGGCGGGCCGGTGCTGGAACTGTGGCGCGACCTGCTGCGGCTCCGCCGCGAGGTGCCCGCGCTCGGCAACTGCCGCCGCGACCTCGCCACCTCCCGGGCCGACGTCCGGCGGCGGCTGGTCACGCTGGAGCGCACCGACCCGTCGGGGTCGCGGGCGCTGGTCGTGGCCAACCTCGGCGACCGGCCGCAGCCCCTTCCCGACCCTGATACGCTGCGGCTTCGGCTCGCGACCCGCCCCCACTTGTCCAGCCGTGACATCCCTGGCGCGAGCGCGATGATATGGACGAATTGACGAGTTTGACGGCGGCCCATTCGGCCGGGGTACAACTTGCCCTCTAACGGGGGGGCGATCGGGAGGAGCGAGATGGCTGGCAGGACGGAGATCGAGCGGCTCGAGCTGGGCCGTCTCGAGCGGCTCGACCTGCGGTCGTTCTGGGGCGAGCAGCTCCCGGACCTCACCCCCTGGTTCCTGCAGAACATCGACCTGCTGAGCGAGACCCTCGGCATCGACATCACGCCGCTCGAGCGCGAGGTCAACGTCGACACCGGCGCCTTCAACGTGCTCGGCTCCGACGCGCTCGGCCGCCCGATCGTGATCGCCAACCGCCTGGAGGCGACCGACCACAGCCAGCTCGGCCAGCTCATCGTCGAAGCGTCCGGGCTGGAGGCGGCGGTGGTGATCTGGGTCGCCCCCCACTTCCGGGACGAGTTCCGGCGCGGGCTGGACTGGCTCAACGAGCGCACCGACCAGCAGGTGGATTTCTTCGGGGTGGAGATCGGCCTGGTCCGCATCGGCCGCTCGCTGCCGGCGCCCGTGCTCGACGTGGTGGTGCAACCGCGGAACTGGCGCCGGGCGGGCAGGCGGCGGGGGCCGCTGCCGATGCGGTCACCGACGACGAGACCGGCCACCGAGCCGGCGCCGCCGCCGGTCGCCCACGAGGCCGATGCCTCCTCGCCGCCGCGCGGCCGCCACGAGTCGTCGGTCCTCGAGCCGCCCCCGGCCCGCCACGAGCCGGCCCCCGAGCCGCCCCCGGCCCGGTACGAGCCGCCGCCGGAGCCGCCGCCGGCCCGCCACGAGCCGGCCCCGGAGCCGTCCCCGGCCCGGTACGAGCCGCCGCCGGAGCCGCCCCCGGCCCGCTACGAGCCGCCGCCCGAGCCGCCGCCCGCCCGGTACGAGCCGCCGCCGGAGCCGGCCGTCGTCCCGGAGGCGTTCGCGCCCCCGCCTCCCGCCGAGGCCCCACCCGAGCCGCCGCCGGCACCGCCACCGATGGCCTCCGAGAAGGCCGGCGGCCTGCAGCCGGTCGAGCTGCGCCACCGGTTCTTCGAGGCGATGTTCGACTCGGTGGCGATCCGGCGGCCCGGCTTCCGCATCCCGAAGTTCGGCTACGAGAACTGGGTCGGCTTCGCGGCCGGCCCGTTCGGCTTCTACGACGTGGCGTTCACCGCCAACGGCGCCGTCCGGGCCGGGATCTACCTCGATATGCAGGAACGTACCTCGACCAAGCGGCTGTTCGACGACCTGTTCGCCGAGCGCCTGGCGGTGGAGACCGCCGTCGGCCGGATCCTCTCCTGGGAACGGCTCGACGACCGGCGGGCCTCACGGATCGTCGACTACCGAGAGGTCCGCGACCTGGCAAGCCGCGAGGAGCGGCGGATGGTGGCCGACTGGGCCGCCGAGACGGTCGTCAAGCTGATGGAGGCCCTGGACGACCGGCTGCGCTCGACGGCGGCGGTCCTGCTCTCCCGGGTCCAGGGCGGGGTGTAGCGGCGCGGGGTGGACCTGGCCGCGCTCGAGCAGACGGCACGCGGACGCCTCGATCCCGCCGTCTACGACTACCTGGCCGGCGGCGCCGACGCCGAGCTGACCCTCGCCGACAACCTGGCCGCCTGGGCACGGCTGCGCCTGCGCCCAAGGGTGCTTCGGGACGTGCGCCGGGTCGACACCGCCACCACCGTGCTCGGCGCGCCGCTGCCCACCCCGATCCTGGTCGCCCCGACCGCCTACCACGGGCTGGTCCACCCGGAAGGGGAGGCCGCCACCGCCGCCGGCGCGGCCGCGGCCGGCAGCCTCATGGTCGTCTCCACCCAGTCCAACCGCTCGCTGGAGGAGGTGGCGCGGCACGCCCCCGGCGCGCCACGCTGGTTCCAGGTCTACGTCCACGTCGACCACGGGTTCACCGAGGAGCTGGTGGGCCGGGCGGCCGCCGCCGGCTACTCGGCGCTGGTCCTCACCGCCGACCTGCCGGTGCTCGGCAACCGCCTCAGGGACGTGCGCAACCGTCTGGAGTTCCCGCCCGGCATGGTCCTCGGCAACGCCGTCGAGCGCTTCGGCACCGGCGGGGCCGACGCGATCGCCCATGCCGGCCGGTTCGACGCCGGCCTGGAGCCGGCCACCATCGCCTGGCTGCGGGACTGCTCGGGGTTGCCGGTGCTGGTCAAGGGCGTGCTGCGCGGCGACGACGCCGAGGCGTTCGTGGCCGCCGGGGCGGCCGGGATCGTGGTCTCCAACCACGGCGGCCGCCAGCTCGACACCGCGCTCGCCGCCGCCGACGCGCTGCCGGAGGTGGTGGCGGCCGTCGACGGTCGGGTGGAGGTGCTGGTGGACGGCGGGGTGCGGCGGGGGACCGACGTGGTGAAGGCGCTCTGCATGGGCGCCGGCGGTGTGCTGGTGGGCCGGCCGGTGCTGTGGGGGCTTGCGGCCGGTGGGACCGACGGGGTGCGGACGGTGCTGCTGGGCCTCCAGGAGGAGCTGTTGCGGGCGATGGCGCTGTGCGGGGCGGTCAGCCTGGCCGAGCTCACCCCCGACCTGGTCGCCAGCCCCAGCTAACCTGGGCGTGGTGTGAGTGTCACACCCCCCGTCTATGCTGACACCAGCTACGGTAGAATGCTGGTGTTCACGGATGGAGGAGGCAGTCAATTGCATCCGTACCTGCTGGACGAGCTTGCCGCCGCACGGGTCCAGGAGCTCCGTCGCGAGACGGCCCGACGACGGCTCCACGAGTACCGGGACCTGGTCGTCGACCCGGAGCGCTACTTCATCCGCGTGGCCTGGCCCCGTCGTCCCTCGATCGCCCGCCGGGCAGCCATCCGCTCGCTCCACTCCGTCGGGTTCTGGCTGGTCGGGGCCGGCCTGCGGCTGGCCGTCGCCGGGACCGACCGCCGGGCGGGCCGTTGAGGCACCCGACGCGCCCGTCGGGCGGGCCCGGCTACCTGGACGGCGTCCGCGCCGCCGCCCCGATCGGGATCGCGGCGTTCGCCTTCGGCCTGTCGTTCGGGGTCCTGGCCCGCTCGGCCGGGATGGGCCGCCTCGCCCCGGTCGTCATGTCGCTCACGACCTTCGCCGGCTCCGCCCAGTTCGCCGCCGCCTCCATCCTCGCCGCCGGGGGCGGGGTGGCCGCCGCGGTGGCCGCGGCCGTGCTGCTGAACCTCCGCTACGGGCCGATGGGGCTGTCGGCCGCCTCCACCCTGGAGGGGCCGTGGTGGCGGCGGGCGCTGGCCGCCCAGCTGGTCGTCGACGAGTCCTGGGCGATCGCCCAGCGCGACGGCCGGATCGACCGGCACCTGCTGGTCGGCGCCGGCCTGCTGCTGGCGGTCGGCTGGGTCGGCGGCACGGCCGTCGGGGCGCTCGCCGGCGACCTCGTCGCCGACCCGGCCTCGCTCGGCCTCGACGCCGCCTTCCCGGCGCTGTTCCTGGCGCTGCTGGCGGGGCAGATCAAGGGGCGCTCGCGGTGGCTGGCCGCCATCGGTGGCGCCCTCGTCGCCCTCGCGCTGATGCCGGTCGCCGGCCCCGGCGTGCCGATCATCGCCGCCAGCCTCGCGTGCCTGGTCGGGGCGAGGCGCTCGTGACCGCCGTCTGGGTCACGGTCGCGGCGGTCGGGCTGGCCACCATGGCCACCAAGGCGGCCGGCACGCTGCTGGTCGGGGACCGCACGCTCCCGCCGCGGGCCCAGGCGGCCCTCGAGCACCTGGCCCCGGCGCTGCTCGCCGCCCTCGTGGTCTCCCAGGCGCTCGGCGGCTCGGGCGGCGGCTTCGCGATCGACGCCCGCCTCGCCGGCCTGGCCGCCGCCGCCGTCGCCCTGGTCTTCCGCGCACCCCTGCTGCTCGTCGTCACCGTGGCCGCCGCCACCGCCGCCCTCGTCCGCGCCCTCGCCTGAAGCAGTGCCCGCGGGCGCTCAGGCGGCCGGTACGGGGATCACCGTCGTGGCGACCGCTGAGGCGGGAGGGATCGCCTCCCCTTGACGTCGTCGCCGTCGTTCCCGGCGATAGTGACCCTGCCCGGCTTGGTTGCATGCCTGAACTGGCGATGGCTGTGGACGGCCGGTCAGGTGGTGACGGCGGTGAGGGTCCAGGGGCAGCGGGAGCGGACGGCGATGCGGAAGGTGCCGGCGGCGGCGTGCTCGGTGCCGTGACCGCGGGCGCGGCGTTCGTCCACCCCGGAGAGGAGGACGGGGCCGTCCAGGTCGACTACGAAACGGCCGGTCCCGCCGGGACGGGCGGCGCAGTCGAACGACCCAGTGGAGGTCCCACGCCGTCCCGGTGGTCAGCACCGCGGTCAGCGGCCCCGATCCCGCCTCGGCGAGCAGGACCGTCCCGGCCGGCGGGACCTCGGCGCCGCCGGTGGTCCCGGGAGGGGCCGGCTCGTCGTCGACGACCGACAGCAGCGTGGCCAGCAGCCCGAAGCCGAGCAGCGCGATGACCGCGACGGCGCCGACGAAGCACCCGGAGCTGGCCTTGGGGGGAGCTGGTGGCGGGACCGGCAAGGAGAAGCCACAGGCGTGACGGGCTTGGCGATGGATACGGTTTGTGACCGATTCAGGAAGATCCGGCAGCTTGCGGCCGGGGACTCCCGCGTGCGCCACAGGTTGGTCACGACGCGATTGCGCTTGATGACCGGAGGAACCCACTGGCCCTCCATCGGTGTGTCGGCTGTGCGACAGTCGACGGGAGGGAAGGGTGGACGTGGCCGAGCTCGACGGCTTCGACACGTTCTACGCGGCGGCCTACCGCCGCGTGGTCGGCCAGGTGTTCGCGCTCCTCGGTGACCTGCAGGAGGCCGAGGACGTGACCCAGGACGCGTTCGCCAAGGCCTCGTTCCACTGGAAGCGGATCGCCGCCTACGACCAGCCGGAGGCGTGGGTGCGGCGGGTCGCCTTCAACGAGGCCTACAACAGCACCCGCCGGACCCGGCGATGGCTGGTGGCCCTGGCCCGTCACGGCCCGCCCGCGCAGGTACCGGCCGTGTCGCCCGACCGCGTCGACCTGCACCGCGCCCTGTGCCGGCTTCCGCCACGCCACCGCGAGGTGCTCGTCCTCCACTACGTCGCCGAGCTCACGGTGGACGAGGTGGCCAGGCAGCTGCGGCTGCCGCTCGGCACCGTCAAGAGCCGCCTCAGCCGTGCCCGCAAGGCGCTCGCCCAGGAGTACGGCGACGAGTGCGAGGGGGTGGCCAATGCGTGAGGACCCGCTGAAGGAGCAACTGATGAGCTACGCCCGCGACGGCGCCGAGGAGGCGTTCCAGCCGGCCGCCGAGGAGATCCACCGCCGCGCCCGACGCCGCTACCGGCGGATGGCCGCGCTGACCGTGACCGGCGCGCTGCTGGCCGCCGGCGTCGGGATCGGATTCGGCCTCTACGGCCATGGCATCACACCGACGGTGAACCAGCCACCGCCGCCGGCGACCAGCCCCGGGCCCGCCGTCACCTCCACGACGGCGACGACCCGCCCGCCCGTCACCAGCACCACCAGGGCCGCCGCCGGCGTCTCCGGCAAGGTGCCCGGGACGTTCGTCGCCGCCATCGGCGATCGGGTCGCCGTGATCTCGACGGCGACCGGCAGGATCGTCCGCACGATCTGGGGGCCTGGTCCCGCCGGCACGCAGGTGGACGCGGTGGGCCTCTCGCCGGACCGCAGGACGGTGTACTTCAGGGCGGGAGGGACCGACCCCTGCGGCCAGCCGGGAATCTTCCGGGTGGCGGCCGACGGCGGCTCCGCGACCAGGATCGTGGCGGACGAGTGGGCGGAGGGGCTCATCACGACGTCCGCCGACGGCTCCAGGCTGGCGTACCTGGCCTACCCATGCCCATCCGCGGGCGACGCCGACGTCGTGCTCCGCGACGCCGGTGGAGCGCTCCTGCACCGCTGGTCGACGACGTCCGCCGGCGTCGAGGCCATGCTCGGTGGCATCTCGCTCAGCGCCGACGGCCGGCAGCTCGCCGGGCCGGTCTTCGACAAGGTGTCAGGATTTCCCCTCGGCGTGCGGGTGCTGGACGCCACCAAGGGCGCCTCCATCACCGATGGCCGGCTGCTCCGAGCCCCCGATCCCGGCTGTGCGCTGGTGAACGCCTCGTTCCATCCACGGACCGGGCAGCTCGCCGCGTTCGAGCGCTGCCTCCCCAAGGACCTCCAGAGCAGCACCCCGCCCCGCTTCCGGCTGCTGTACCTCGACGCCGCGAGCGGCCGGCTGCTCTCCCGCTCGCTCTGGTTCGACGACCACAGCGGTGCGGACCTCCAGGTCCTCACCATGGACTTCGACCGGACCGGCCGCTACCTGCTCTACGCCGTGGGGAGCCATGACCCGATGGACTCGCAGGAGCCGCGTCCGGAGACGGGCACCTGGTGGTACCGCGGCGGGCGGCGGGCCCGCGTCCACGACGACCAGCGGATCGGAAGCGGCAGCACCAGCCAGCTCATCACCTCGGCCCATCCTTCCTGGTAGGGCCGACCCGGCCTCGCGAGCTAGGCCTGGAGGCTCTCGAAGATCCCGGCGGCGCCCTGGCCGCCACCGACGCACATGGTGACCATGCCGTAGCGGGCCTGGCGCCGGCCCAGCTCGGCCAGGAGCTGGATGGTCAGCTTGGTGCCGGTGGCGCCCATCGGATGCCCGAGGGCGATGGCGCCCCCGTTGACGTTGACCTTCTCCA
>WNFU01010644.1_pt1 | contig 10129 bp, 9 predicted proteins | sample 5400121 | NCBI WGS metagenome assembly WNFU01 (sample SAMN13153360, study PRJNA577476) | soil metagenome | isolation source: 100 cm soil or saprolite under grassland replicate 1 | place: USA:California | collected 2016-06-15
TGCGTTCTATTGAAACGATAAGCCCATGCGAATCGGGCATAAAGCGCGGACTGCTCGCTGAACTGGCGAAGTCGGTGATCTTTCTGGGTAAGCCTCCTTCGCATGGCCCTAGGTGGACATGTCCCTTGATGCCAAACGCAAGCCATTTGCCATTGGGCGACCAGGCGGGAATCTCATCATCCCAATAGGCTGCGAGTGGACGGTCCGTGGTGATTCGGGCAGGCCAACTTCCATTCAACGGAAGCAGGTAAACATCTGAGAAAGACTCACCATCTTTAATATAGGCAATGGTTTTCCCGTCCGGTGAAAGCGCATGGGAGCGGATTCGCTCCAAAGAAGTCAGAAGAGATAAATTCCAGCCTTGGGGAGGTTTGAGATCGGGCCGTTTGAGAGAGGGCCATCCGTTGCGTTCATATTTCTCGGTGAGCTTGATTGGGTGATCCATAGGCATCCCTTTCGGATTCTAAGTATAGTCAAGATTTTGTTTTGGAACCACTGACTTTGCATGCAATGATGTAAAATTTGGATGGCGCATCCAAGTTGTTTTATAGGTGACAAAACAATGACCACAAACTCAGTTTCTTCTCCCGTTCTCAAAATTCCTCCAACCGTGCCCGGCCTGCCCATCTTTGGGAATCTGTTTGCCTTTCTCGGGAAAGATGGAATGCCTGTAGATACCTTTCGCCTTGCTGCTCAAAAGCAAGGTGACATTGTACGATTAAGAGCAGCGGGGCGAACAATTCATCTTGTCTCTCATCCCGCGTTGATTCAAGAGATCCTGGTCAAACGTGTAAACGATTTCCATAAACCCATCGTCCTCTCCAAGAGACCGCGTGGGCTAGATCGCTTCTTTGCAGGCGGAATTCTCACGAGTGACTATCCCGAATGGCGCTCCCAGCGCAAGGTCATCCAGCCTTTGATGCATACCAAACACATTGAAAGTTATGCAGATACTATGGTGCGTTTCGGAGAAACGTTACTCTCGAGCTGGCGCGACGGCGAAACTCGTGATATCCATGCGGATATGATCCAGGTGACTATGTGGATTATTGCTGAAACCATGTTTGGTATGGATGTAAGCCGTACCCCTGAATTAGCCACGGCGGTAAAGTTAGCCCAGGAAGTCACATTAGGAGATATTACCCTGCCTCTGCCGGAATGGCTAATGCAGGCTCGCAACCGAAAAGCAAACAAGGTAAACGATATTATGTCCAGGCTGGTCGCCAGACTGATGAATGAACGGCGTGCCAAGGTATGGGACGAAAACCGTAAGGTTTTGGAAATTTTACATGCAGAAGTGGACTCTGTTCTGAATGGACGCGCCCCAACATTAGCCGATTTGCATAACCTTCCTTATAGCCTCATGGTAATTAAGGAGACCATGCGTATTGAACCGACCGTCGCAATCATCCCACGAGCATTGGTTGAAGAGGTCGAATTGGGTGGCTATCTTATGGAAAAGGATAGCGTTGTGTTTATCCCTCCTTATATTGTGCACCACGATTCACGCTGGTGGAAAAACTCTGAGCAATTTGATCCAGAGCGGTTTTCGGAAGCCAACGAATCCGCGATTCCGAAATATCCATATTTGCCATTTGGTGGAGGTCCGCGCATTTGCATTGGCAATCACTTTTCACTGATGGAGGCACAAATTCTGTTGACAATGATGGTCAGTTGTTACCGATTGGGTCATACTCGCGATGCAAAAATTATTCCTCTGCGTCAAGTCACAACCTTCCCAAAGTATGGGCTGCCTATGGAGGTTCTCTTGCGTAAGGTATCCTCGTCGCTTTGACGTGTTTTTATTTAGGCGAGAGTCAATACACAACATTTATTGGAGGAGTTTATGTTATCGAACACATCCCGCTGGCTCACGTATCTTACTGGAGTTCTTTATGCCATCCTGGGCCTCCTGCTTTTCTTTTTACCAGGATATTTCGCGCCGGTCTTTGCGTGGAAGGTCACGCCATTCATGACCATGACCATTGGCGGCTGGTGCATTGGAAATGCCTGGCTGGCATGGATCACGGTCCGACGGTGGCAGTGGAGTCTCGTTTACAGTGCCCTCCTTTATTTATGGTTGTTTGGCGTGGGCGAATTATTCGTGCTTTTCAATTTCCGCGACAAACTGGTTTTCGTCCATCCGATCGCGTGGCTCTACTTTATCACGTTGATCGTCAATACAATTACGGCTGTGGTGGGCTTCATCGATTGGCTTCGGATTCGCCCAAGGATCGCCTCATCAAACCGCGAATTTAGCACGAGCCAATATGCAGCGACGGTCGCATTCATCATCTTTGTTGGCATTTTGGGATTGTATGGCTCGACCGCCCAGATCGGCGCGCCGGGCACAAACGGAGGCATCTTCCCTGAGAAAATGTCACTTTTCACGCTACGAAGTTTCGGCATGTTCTATCTCACGCTGGCATTGGCAGTCATTCCGTATTTATGGAATCGAAATTTGAATGCCATTCTGCACCACTCGATCGCTTCCTATGGGTTGATCATCTTTATTACCATTGCCGCCTTCGTTTACATCCGTCTCTTTGATTTTGCTGCCAAGCCCGGCGGATCACTATACTTTATTGCTTATCTTGCCGTCGGTATTCCCTTGATCTTCGTCTTCCGCAGACTTGGAACGGGCACACCCGCGTAACGTAATGGACATCACCAGCCTGCAGAATCCGCGTGTCAAATACATCGTCAAGTTGCGCGACGATAAACGTCAGCGTAAGCAGGATAGATTAATGCTTGTCGAAGGATACGACGAGATCCATCTCGCGCTATCTGCAGGGCATCAGCCACAGACGCTCTTCTCTGCCCCTGAACTTGTTTCGCGGCACATCGGCTTTGTCGATACTGAGACGATTACTGTTAACCGTGCAGTCTTCGAGAAGATGTCGTACCGAGAGAATCCTGATGGTTGGTTAGGCGTCTTTCCCATTCCGTCTGTCTCGCTTGACGGTTTGAAATTAAGCGACTCACCATTAGTGATCGTTGCCGAATCGATAGAGAAGCCTGGCAACCTTGGAGCGATCCTACGCACGGCAGATGCCGTGCGTGTCGATGCAGTGCTGGTCTGTGACCCGCAGGTGGACATATGGAATCCGAATGTCGTGCGTGCCAGCCGAGGCGCAGTGTTCAGCGTCCCCACTGTGGAATGCGATAACGCGTCGGCGTTGGAGTGGCTCAGGTCGCAAAAGATCCGAGTGCTCGCAGCTACCCCCGCGGCTGACGTCATTTATTCGGCTGTCGATTTGCGCGAGCCTGTTGCTATCGCCCTGGGCACGGAAGATGAAGGGCTGACGCATTTCTGGATGTCACATGCGGATGTAAAGGTCAAGATCCCGATGATGGGCAAGGTCAACGCTTTGAATGTTTCGGTTTCCACAGCGCTAATTGTGTACGAAGCGATTCGGCAGAGAGGTCCTCTTTATCACTAGGTTTGAGCAACTCAGCCTGTCAGGGGCCACCATTGGATGTCCGTTCATACGGAAGTATATAGGCATGGAATAGTGTATAAATTCAGACAATAATGGTATGATTTATGCAGACAGCGATAAGACCGTAACATGGCTCCTGGTGATAGACGGGGGTAATTTCCTGACTTGCCTCCTGCAAATTCCTCTATACCTATGATGAAATTCCTATTACGAATTTTGATTGTTGAAGATTCAGAAGATGATGCCGAATTGATCGTGCAGGAAATCAGGCGCGGTGGGCATATGCTTGAATTTGAACGTGTGGAAACAAAACCAGCGATGCAGCAGGCACTGGCGCACGGCACATGGGATATCATTCTGTCCGACTACTCGATGCCGAACTTTAGCGCGATGTCTGCCTTGAGAGTTCTGAAGGATAGTGGTCTTGATATTCCATTCTTAGTCATCTCGGGTACCATCGGTGAGGAGACCGCCGTAACTGCCTTGAAAGCTGGAGCGCATGACTTCCTGCTTAAAGATAAGTTAGCGCGGCTGGTGCCTGCGATTGAGCGTGAACTCCGAGATGCAGAGACCAGGCGTTCGCATCGTGAAGCTCAATTGAGATATCGATTGCTGGTGGAGCAGCTTCCCATCATTGTTTATGTGAACCCGGTCAATAAGATGAGCAGCACCACCTATGTTAGTCCGCAGATTCAGACGATCCTCGGCTATAGGCCGGAGGAATGGTTATCAGACCCGGAATTCTGGCAAAAGAGGATTCACCCAGATGACCGTGAGGCTGTGTTAGCAGGCGTTGAACGGAGTGATCTGACCAGCCAACCCTTTGAGATGGAATATCGAATGCTGGCACAGGATGGACATGTGGTCTGGTTTCAGGATCAGACTGTTCTTGTTCGGGATCACAATGGAAAACCGTTATATTGGCAGGGGCTCAAATTCGATATTACTAAGCGTAAGCAGGCAGAAGATGAAATAAGAAAATTGAATGCCGAATTGGAACAACGCGTAGAGGAGCGGACAGAGGAACTCGAACGCGCCCTGCGTGCCAAAGATGAGTTCCTTGCCAACATGAGCCATGAACTGCGCACACCGCTCAATGCCATTCTCGGCCTTTCGGAGAGCCTGACTGAATTAACTTCTGGTCCGCTCAATGAGAAACAGCAAAAATATATTGGGATGATCAGCGAAAGCGGAAATCATCTGTTGTCTCTCATCAACGACATTCTCGACCTTGCGAAAATCGAAGCGGGGCAAATTGTACTGAATATCAACGAGGCTGACTTAAGACAAGTTTGTCAGGCAAGCTTGCGCATGGTCAATGAACTGGCCCATAAAAAGAATCAGCAGGTGACCTTGAAGATCAAGGATGAGATTGGCCCGATCTGGGTGGACGAACGCCGGCTTAAACAGATCCTGGTAAACCTCTTGAGCAATGCCGTCAAGTTCACGCCTGAAAATGGAAAACTTGGGCTTGAAGTTGAAACGGATCGTGAAGAGAAACGGATCCTGATGACGGTTTGGGATAATGGCATTGGGATCAGCGAAAGTAATCTTACGCGTTTGTTCCGGCCCTTCGTGCAGTTGGATTCTGGTCTGGATCGGGAGGTGACCGGCACTGGACTCGGTCTGACATTGGTCGCACAGATGGTGCGTTTGCATGGAGGCAGTGTCGCGGTGGAGAGCCAGCCCGGCGAAGGTAGTCGCTTCACTGTGATTTTGCCGTGGGAGCCTGCATTAGCGACCGATGCCATGTTGCGATTGAAGAGTACCGGAAAGTTTCGGGCGATCAAACCAGATCAGAAAGATAGACCTGTCATCCTGCTCGTCGAAGACACGAAAGAAGTGACTATGATGATCGTTGATTATCTGGAAATGGCCGGATATCAGGTCATCACTGCTTCGGATGGACTCGCCGGAATTGATTTGGCAAAGGATAAACACCCTGCCCTCATTCTGATGGACATTCAAATGCCAAGCATGGATGGATTGGAAGCGACTCGCCGCCTGCGCGCTGACCCCGATTTCCGCACTACCCCGATTATTGCGCTGACTGCATTGGCAATGCGCGGTGACCGTGAACGTTGCCTGGCGGCAGGTGCCACCGATTACCTCGCAAAACCGGTCAGCTTGAAGAAGCTGGTGCAGATGATCGAAGAGTATTTGTTGAAGTAAACTGCTCTGCCCTGGTGAACAAAAAAACACATCAAGGGCAATTTTAGAATTCCATCACACTATCCAGCCCGCGATGGAGTCCAACCAATCTACCAACGTTTCGGATGGCGAGCAGCGCGCCATTCACATAAGGTTCCGCGCTTGTGCCCGATTCGTAACGCAGGATCAGTTTCTGGTCTGGCATACCGAAGATGGCATCCACTGAAATGACATAACCTGGGAGGCGTACGGAATGCACTTGCGATCCCTGTAGCCGTATGCCGCGGCTTTCTTTTGGACCTTGCACTTGATCCAGAGGAACATCCAGTTGCGATTCGCGCACCTTGGAAAGGCGGTTTGCCAATTGAAGCGCTGTTCCGCTCGGCGCATCTCTTTTATCAGAATGGGCGTAATCAATGATCTCCCAGTGCGGGATGTACCGGGCTGCAATCTCGGCAAACTTTTGAAGCAGGACCGCGGTTAGTGCAAAGTTTCCCACTGCCAGGACGCCTCGCTGGGCTTCCTGTGCAGCCTGAGCGATCTCTTGATAATCCTCATCACTGAGTCCAGATGTACCTACAACAACGTGAGCACCACCTTTCAGCGCGGACAAAATATGAGATTTTGCCGCATCGGGTTTGGTGTATTCCACAAAAACATCCGGTTGAGTTTGGAGCGCTTCAGAGACTGTTCCAAAGATGGGGGTGGTCAATCCTTGTGTCTGTAAAACATCTCCCAAACCCTTTCCTCCTTGACTTCTTGAAATCGCCGCGACCAGTTCCAGGTCAGGTGCTTCCACGATCCCTTTCGAAAGCGCGGAGCCTGCCCAGCCCGTCGCGCCAGCAACACAGATTCGAATGTTCGACATGGGCCTCTCCTGTGGTTCTACGTTTGGTGAAAGTCTATCACAACAAGTCTAGTATACTTTTCTTCCCCATGTAAAGAAGCGGACATCATTCTTGGTGCTGTTTTTGACTTGGTACATGAGCTCATCAGCCATGTTGAGAAGTTGTTCGGGGGAGTGTGGAGGGGATACACAGGTGACCGCGCCCATGCTGAGGGTAACAGGCCAATTGCTCTGTTTCAACATCTCAGTCAGATTTGTCTGAACCTTGGAAATCACCACTTTTGCTTCCGGCTGGTGAGTGGATGGCAATAGCAGAGCAAATTCGTCGCCTCCCACGCGTGCCACCACATCTGTACGGCGTAGTTGAGCTTTTAGCTCGTTGGCAATGCTACGCAGCACTTCATCGCCAATCTCGTGTCCAAACAGATCATTCACCAGCTTGAAGTTATCGATATCAATGTAGACCACCGTGATGGGATGTGGGTATCTGTGGATGCGGTTGATCTCCATTTGTAGCAATTCATGAAAATAACGTGCGTTCGCGGCCCCTGTGACGAAATCGGTGCGGGCAGCCAACTGTTCCTCTTGGCGTGCCTCATGTAATTGAGCTACCAGATATGTAACGATGGTATAAAATCCAGCCCGGATGAGCGTGTTCGCTATATAAATGCTCCGGTTGGAATAGATCTGTCCGGAGGCGATCTCGGCGCCCAGTAAGGTGAGGGCGCTCAACAGGGACATGAGTAACCCTGCATTTTGGTTGACCGCCCAGGTGACCACAACGATGGGTGCAATGTAAAATAACGAGAAAGTGATTTCATTGCCTGTCAGCGTATCAATGATACCGAGCAAGCCAATCAAGCCAATCCCCGCCGCTGTCCAGAAAATGGGGTGGCCATTTTCAAGGATTTCAAACATCCGCTTTATTTTAAGCTCCATCGCCCAGGCTGCAAGCACACAGTCGAGCTTTCAGAATGAATCAGAAATATTCCCCTCAGGCTTTAGTATATGAGTAACTATCTTAAATAACCATTCAATAGCATTGCGAAAAACAGGCTGAGCCACCCTCGTTTCTTTCCATGGAACTGTGTAGAGGAGAGTTCCCCATAGCAGGAAAGAGTTATCTTTCTGCTCACCCTGGATCATTTTAACCTATTTTCGTTTCATAACGATGGACTCCCCTCTGGCGTTTATAGATTTTCTGAAAGACCTTCTCTAGACCTATTGACTTTCAACCTCCTTTTGCGCGATACTAAGCAGTATATACAAGCGCCATTTATCAATATCATAAGGCACAGCCATGGCAACTCCAGATTCTTATTCGGATTCCTATATTGTGGTGGAAAAAATGATCCGTTTCGGTGAACTCGTGTTTTCTGAATTGGAGCATCTGCTTGATATTCTGGAGGGACAAGAACTTATTACCCCGGGAGAGCATAAAGCCCTGCTCGAGCTGGCCAGTAACTTGAACATGGGTCACTTGCCAGATAGATAAGCCGCCTTGCCCTAGCCTTGGACTGAGTTTGGTTTCAACCCGGTGCGGCACTCTCAAACGGGGCGAAGCGAGTCAGGTGACTGTCGCTGATTTGTGAAGCTTCCATTACCTGCAGGGGAATGGTTTCAATGCAAACACCGTTTTGATACACGCTGATGCGATAACACCCAGCCCGCGGGAAGCTTGCATAGAAAAAAGCAGTACCGATATTTTCCCCTTGCGTGGTCAACACACATTCGGTGGAGGGCATTTCATCCAGGAGGTTGTCCATCTCATCCATAAGCGCAAAGGATTGATGAAACGTTTCATCCGCCCTCTCCCAGTAGACAACACAGACAAAGCCAACAGGACCCTTCGTCAATTTAATATGAGCAAAACTCGCTATCAAAGAATACAGCCCACTCTGCTGATTCTTTTTGATCTCTTTACAGAGACGCGCAAACATTACTTTTGCCACAAAACCCTCCGAACTTTTTATTTCCGCCGCCGGTGGATAGATTATGTTGAGCGTCTACAATGGGATGCTTCAATTATCGCTTAAAACAGGAAAATGTGCAATTAAAAAATCTCAAAAACATGACGAGCCCAGTAGGGTTCGGTTACCTGTCACCTTACTGGCGATTACCAATTTTGCATATAAGGTAGTGTAATTACTGAGTATCAAGCCCTTTTGGATTACTTGCAATCACGAGAGCAGGTAGGAATAATTCCAAAGTGAAACCCTCCTCGAAGTCAGATTGCTCAGGGAGCGCTGGATCAGACCAATCCTTTTTCCATCTCAGTGCGGTAATGAGCGTCCACAAGTGTTTTGTTGGAGGCGCATACATCTATGTCTTTCGATCAATCTGTCGCTAAGGGATACGGCCGAAGAATATCCATACTGTCATTCTGTAGAGGAGTACATTCCATTTTTACCAAAAAGGGTATCAATTGGTTACATAGGCTTGCCTTTTGAATTCGGATAGATATAATGAGGGGTAGGTTGAGAAACTTAACTAGAAGCGCTACAAGCTCACTGTCACGTAAGCCGGATGCGTACCGTCTGGCGCGACAAATCCAGCCGCTGTAAGACTCAACCTCAGCTGGCATGGCAGGGCAAGGAGGTGCACAGGTTCAAATACCATTCCGGTGGATACTCGAGGAGTTGGAAAGAACAATTTATTTTACCAATGAGGAGAGTTTAACCGTATGAAACTCAAAAAGTCTTTTATCCTGTTCGTGACACTTATTATGATGATCAGTCTGTTCGGTGTGCTGCCCGCTTCGGCAGATACCGCTGCGTTGATCGATGAAGCAGATGCGCACAACCGCTGTGTCAACTCCTATCCTGCCAACAGCGGCACCGATCCCTTGTCCGCCTGCCAATGGGATATGGAAGTCATCCATGCCACCGCCGCGAATGCCAAAGCCACCGGCAAAGGCGTGACCGTGGGCGTGATCGATGGCGGCGTAGACTTCACCCATCCCGATCTGGCTGGAGCCATCGATGAAGACCGCTCATGTTCCTTTATCTATGACACGACACCCACCGCTGACCCGCAAGAGATTGCTAACGGTGATTGCTCAAACAAAGCAGCTGTGCAGGATCTGCAGGGTCATGGCACGCACGTGTCGACCACAATTGCTGCCCGTGAGAACGGAATTGGGATTGTAGGCGTTGCGCCTGAAGCCACCATTGTGGCATTGAAAGCCTGCACCATCGCTGGCTTCTGTTTCGCCGATTCTGTGGCGGCTGCGCTGCGCTATGCCGGAGACCAGCATCTGGATGTGGTCAACCTGAGCCTGTTTGCCGATCCGTATCTCTACTTCTGTGCCAATGAGGCAGGTCAGCGCGCCATCCTCAAGGACCTTCAGAACGCCGCACGCTATGCCCAGCAGCGTGGTGTGGTCATTGTCGCTGCGGCTGGTAATGAAGCGCAGGATCTCGGTCATCCGACTGAAGATACCATTAGCCCGGATTGGCCCCCAGATACCGCTGTGGTGCGTGACGTGCGTAATAATTGTCGTGTGACGCCCGCAGAATTGCCAGGCGTTGTCACAGTTTCGGCATTGGGTGTCAACACCCTTGCCAGTTATTCCAACGTTGGCTCCCCAGTTAATGTGGCGGCCCCGGGCGGCGATGCGCCGCAAACTGCACCCACCGTGTTTGGACGCGGTCGCATCCTAGCAGGTTGGTCGAGCACGGATGCCACT
>WNFU01014159.1_pt1 | contig 10128 bp, 8 predicted proteins | sample 5400121 | NCBI WGS metagenome assembly WNFU01 (sample SAMN13153360, study PRJNA577476) | soil metagenome | isolation source: 100 cm soil or saprolite under grassland replicate 1 | place: USA:California | collected 2016-06-15
TCCTCGCGCTGATCCTGTTGCTCGAGACGGGCATGAACGGCACGTTCTGCGCCCAGGACCTGATCCTGTTCTTCATCTTCTTCGAGCTCGTCCTCCTGCCGATGTTCTTCATGATCGGCGTCTGGGGTGGGCCCAACCGCGAGTACGCGTCGATCAAGTTCTTCCTGTTCACGCTGTTCGGCTCGGCCCTGATGCTGCTGAGCTTCCTGGCCTTGTTCTTCCTCTCCGATCCGCAGACGTTCGACATCCCGCGCCTCGCCGCGCAGGGTGGCGTCGGCATCGTCGGGAGCACGCAGAACCTGATCTTCGTGGGGATGTTCCTGGGCTTCGCGATCAAGGTGCCGATGTTCCCGTTCCACACGTGGCTGCCCGATGCGCACACCGAGGCGCCGACGGTGGGCTCCGTGCTGCTGGCGGCGGTCCTCCTGAAGCTCGGCTCCTACGGGTTCATCCGGATCGCGCTGCCGATCCTGCCGCAGGCCGCGCACGACTGGGCGCCGTGGATCGGGCTCCTCGCCGTGATCGGGGTCATCTACGGCGCGTTGTGCTGCCTCGCGCAACGCGACATGAAGAGACTCATCGCGTTCTCGTCGGTGGCGCACATGGGTTTCATCATGCTCGGCATCGCAACGCTCACGAACTTCGGTATCAACGCCGCCATCTTCGGGATGGTCGCCCACGGGCTCATCACCGGGATGCTGTTCTTCCTCGCGGGGTCGGTGCAGGAGCGCTACGAGACGCGCGAGATCAGCCGGCTCGGCGGGCTGCTCGTCCAGGCGCCGAGACTCGGGTGGATCCTCGGGTTCTGCGCGATGGCGTCGCTCGGACTACCCGGACTGGCCGGGTTCTGGGGTGAGTTCCCGGCGATCCTGTCCGCGTACAACCCGGCGGCAGGCGTCTCTGAGATCACGTTCCGTGTGTACATGGTGGTGGCCGCGGTCGGGACGGTCCTCGCCGCCGGCTACCTGTTGTGGATGTTCCAGCGGGTGGCGTTCGGCAAGGTGAAGACCGAGTTCGAGCACGCGCACGTGCACGACGTCCATTGGCCGGAGTGGATCGCGTGGACCCCCCTGCTCATCGCCATCCTGGTGCTCGGCATCTACCCGAACCTCATCTTCCGGATCACGGACGGCGCGGTCACCAACCTCGCGCACGGCATGGCGAGAGCACTCGGATGACCACCCGCCGGAAGGCGGCGCGCCCGTGAATCCCGTCTTCGACTACCACGCGCTCGCACCCGAGCTCATGCTGACGGTGACGATCCTCGTCGTGCTCGTCGCCGACTTCTTCTTCCGTGACCGCGAGCGGTTCCAGACGTCGCGCATCGCGACGGTCGGAGTGCTGGCGTCACTGGTGCCGATCCTGACGCTGGCCGCCGACGGGACCACCCGCACGATGTTCGGCGGCGCGTACGTCGTGGACGACTACGCCCTCGCGCTCAAAGGGTTCTTCCTCCTCGTCGCGTACATCACGCTGCTCGTCTCGGTCGACTACATCGGCGAGGGCGACTACTACCAGGGCGAGTACTACTTCCTGCTGCTCAGCTCAGTTCTCGGCATGGTCGTCATGGCTTCGGCGCGCGACCTGATCACGATCTTCGTCGCCCTCGAGCTGATCTCCGTCCCGACCTACGTGCTTGCGGGCTGGCGCAAGCACGACACGAAGTCGAACGAGGCCGCGATCAAGTACTACCTATTCGGCGTGTTGTCGTCGGCGGTGATGTTGTACGGCATGTCGCTGATCTTCGGGTTGTCGGGCTCGACCCTGCTCAGCAAGATCGGTCATTACGCCGCCCGACCCGATCTTCCACCGCTGTTCGCGGTGGCGATCTTCCTTACGCTGGTCGGGTTCGCGTTCAAGATCAGCGCCGTACCGTTCCACTTCTGGGCCCCGGACACCTACGAGGGGTCGCCGACGCCCGTCACCGCGTTCCTGTCGGTCGCGTCGAAGGCGGGTGGGTTCGTCGCCATCCTCAGCCTCGTGTATTTCGGCTTCTTCGGGACGCAGGAGGCGTGGCAGCCGGTGCTGTGGGCGCTGGCGGCGGCGTCGATGACGCTCGGCAACCTCAGCGCGCTGCGGCAGACGAACATCGTCCGCATGCTGGCGTACTCGTCCATCGCGCAAGGTGGGTTCATCCTCGCCCCACTCGCGGTGGCGGCCGACGGGCACGCCGCCCGCTCCGCCTTCGAGGCCGTCGTGGTCTACCTGCTGATCTACGGCGCGATGAACCTGGGCGCGTTCGCGGTGGTGATCGCCGTGGCCCGCCGGACCCGGTCGGGCGAGATCGCGTCGTACTCGGGGCTCGGCCAGACGGCGCCGGTCCTCGCGCTGCTGATGTCGGCGTTCTTGTTCTCGCTGGCCGGGATCCCGCCCCTGGCGGGGTGGTTCGCCAAGTTCGTCATGTTCCGGGCGATCTTCAACGCCGGAACCACCGCGGCCTACACGCTGGGTGTGGTCGCGGCCGTGAACTCGGTGATCGCGCTCTTCTATTACGCGGCGGTCGCGCGCCGGATGTGGTTCCGCGAGCCGTCGGAATCCGGCGTCGAGACGATCTCGTCGCCGACCCCGCCGGCCCTCGGTATCGCCCTGGCGCTCTCGACGATCGTCGTTGTCGTGATCGGCATCTACCCCCAGCTGTTCGCCCGGATCGGCGAGGTCGCCTTCCCGGGCTGATGGTTTTGGCGTCGCTGAGTCTCGGTATGCGGAACTCAGCGACGCCAAAATCAGGCAACGCATGAGTGACCTCGCCGAGCGCATCGCAGAGCGCATCCGGCGCGAGGGGCCGATCCCGTTCGACCGCTTCGTCGACGCTGCCCTGTACGCGGAGCCGGGCGGATTCTTCGCCCGGGGTGGGGGCGCGGGCCGGGCCGGCCGCGACTTCGTCACGAGCCCGGAGATCGGCGTGTTGTTCGGCGCGCTGGTCGCGCGCTTCCTCGACACGATGTGGGCCGAGCTCTCGCAACCCGACCCGCTCGTCGTGGTCGACGCCGGAGCCGGGCGCGGGCGCCTGGCGTCCGACGTCCTCCGCGCCGAGCCCGCTTGTGCTCGCGCGCTCCGCTACGTGCTCGTCGAACGCTCGGACGCGCTGCGGGCCGCGCAGCGCGATCTCCTCACCCTCGAGCCCGCCGACCGGATGTTTGGTCCCGCCGAGCCGGCCGAGGGCGAGGGCGAGTACGACGAGACGCCGATCCCGGTCACCGGGCTCGGCCCCATCGTCACGTCGCTGCCCGAGCTCCCGGCGCTGGAGATCGGGAGCGGTGTCGTGCTCGCGAACGAGCTGCTCGACAACCTCCCGTTCGGGATCGTCGAGCGCACAGGCGATGCGTGGACCGAGGTGCGCGTCGGGATCGGAGACGGTGGTTTCGTCGAGGTCCCTGTGCCGGCCGCACCCGAGGTCGCGGCAGCGGCGGACGACGTCGCTGCCGGCATCACTGTCCCCCCGGGGGCGCGGCTTCCCGTACCCACCGGCACCGCCGACTGGCTCGCCGAGTGCGGACACGTGCTCCGGCGCGGCTTCCTCGTCGTCGTCGACTACGCGGCCACGGCCGCCGCGCTCGTGACACTCCGTCAGGAGGACTGGCTGCGCACGTTCCGCGCTCACCAGCACGGGGGACCGCCGCTCGCCGACCCCGGCGAGCAGGACATCACGTGCACGGTGCCGGAGGAGCACCTCGTTGCCCACGCCGAGCGAGCCGGCTTCCGCCTCGTCGAGCACACCGCCCAGGCGGTGTGGCTCGCGGCGCTCGGGATCGACCAGCTCGCCGACGACGCCCGCGGCGCCTGGCGCAAGCGCGCCGCCGTCGGTGACCTCGACGCGATGGCGGCTCGCAGCCGGGTGAGCGAAGCCGCCGCGTTGACCGATCCCTCCGGCCTCGGCGCCCACCGCGTGTTCGTGTTCGCGAAGGGCGTCTGACGCGCTTCGGTCGGCTGGATTCGGGGCACCGGCGGGCTGCCGTCGCCGGGCCCCACCCACCCACGAGCCCGGCGGCATCGCTTCGCTCGCCGCCGACGCCCGGCGACGCCACCCACCGGCGCCCCCAACAGGGGTAGTCAACCAGCCGGCTCCAGGCGCCAACGGCCCGGCTCGTCGGCGGGCACGATCACGCCCGCGCCCGGGGACGCCCACAGCGGGCCGATGACGAGCGTCTTCTCGTCGGCCGCGCGCGCGAGCAACGCACGCCGGGTGTTCGCGGCCAGCTCGACGTGCTCGTCGAGGCCGGCGCGCGGGTTGGGCGCGTAGACCTGCGCAGGATGGAGGAACAGGTGGCCGACGATGACCGCGCCGCTTCCCTCCGGCCCGACGCGCACGACGTGGTGCCCGGGAGAGTGACCGGGTCCCGGCTCGACCGAAACCTCACCCGCGATGGTCCCGCCCGGCTCGTCGACCAGCCCGGCGGCGCACAGGACGCCGAACGGCTCGGCACCCGGACGCCGGCCCGCGTCGAGGCCGGCGATCTCCGCCGATGCGATCACGTACCGGGCGTTCGGGAACGCCGGCACCTCGCCGCCGGCGGCAGGTCGCGTGTTGGCGCCCACGCCGTCGATGTGCGTGTCGACGACGACGTCGACGGATTCCGGCGGGAAGCCGGCTTCGGTGAGATCGGCGAGCAACCGGTCGATGCGGGCGGCAGCGTCCGGTGTCGTGCGATCGGCGTCGTCGAACGCGAGCCACGGGTCCACCACGACCCGCGCGCCCGGTGTGTCGATAGCGAGGGCCGCCGACCCGACCCGCAGCTCGAACGCGTCGGTCACGAACTGAGGCGACAACCAGGAAGCCTGGGAGCGAAGCACGTTCGTGGTTGCCTCGTCCTGCGGTACGACGAGCTCGAACTGCTCATCCGGTACCCGAGTGATGACGGAGTCGCCGACCGTCCACCGCTGCGGCACGTGCGAACGGTACATGGGCGGCGGTTGCCGCCGAAGACCGGCGCGCGGCCGGGGGAGGCCGCGCGCCGGCCGGGTCGGGATCGGGTCAGGCCGGTTCCTGGAGGATGCCGATGCGATGGCCCTCGGGGTCCTGGACCATGGCGATCGTCGGCCCGTCCGGTGCCGTGGGGGTCGGCGGCTGGACGACCTTCGCGCCGAGCTTCTCGGCCTGCTTGAGCCGCGCCTCGAGGTCGGGCACCTGCACGTAGAACGACACGTACTCGGTGGCGTCACCGGCGAAGATCCCGCCCTGGACCCCGCCCTCGCCGCCGGTGTCGACCATGCCGTAGCCGGCCGGGTTGTCGGCGTTGACCTTCCAGTGGAAGAGCTCGGTGTAGAACTTCGAAAGGGTGTCGAAGTCGCGCCCGGCGACCTCGAACCACACCACGGGTGATCCCATGTCGTTCCTCCTGTCTCGTGCTGATCGGTTGCACGAACAGGTTGCAGAGAGGCGGCGACAACCCCCTGTCGGGATTTCGGAAGAGGTGGCGTGACCCCGGTCGCAGATAGCCTGACTCGGGCAGCTGCGACGAAGGGGGAGCGATGCCGGAAGGCGCCACCATCGAGGCCCTGCTCGCCGAAGGCCGCACGTTTCCGCCGCCGCCCGAGTTCAAGAAGGACGCCCGTGTCGTCTCCACCGACGTCTACGGCGAGGCCGAACGCGACTACGAAGGCTTCTGGGCGCGCCAGGCCGCCGAGCTCGTCGACTGGATCGACGAGTGGCACACGATCCTCGAATGGGAGATGCCGTTCGCCAAGTGGTTCGTCGGCGGCAAGCTCAACGTCAGCGTCAACTGCCTCGACCGGCACGTCGACGCGGGCCACGGTGACCAGGTCGCTTACCACTGGGAAGGCGAGCCCGGCGACACGCGTTCGATCACGTACGCACAGCTGCTCGACGAGGTACAGCGGGTCGCGAACGCGCTCAAGTCACTGGGGATCAGCAAGGGCGACCGCGTCAACATCTACCTGGGCATGGTTCCCGAGCTCCCGATCGCGATGCTCGCTTGCGCGCGCATCGGGGCGCCCCACTCGGTCGTCTTCGGCGGTTTCTCCGCCGAGGCGCTGCGCGACCGCATCAACGACGCCGAAGCCCGCCTGCTCATCACTGCCGACGGGGCGTGGCGGCGGGGCCAAGTGGTGCCGCTGAAGGAGAGCGCCGACACGGCCATGGCCGAGACGCCCTCGATCGAGCGCTGCCTCGTCCTGCGTCGCACCGGGCAGGACATCCCCATGCAGGACGGCCGCGACCTGTGGTGGCACGACGTCGTCCCCGGTCAGCCCGCCGAGTGCGCCCCGGAGCCGATGGATTCGGAGGACCTTCTCTATCTCCTCTACACGAGCGGCACGACTGCCAAGCCCAAGGGGATCATGCACACGACCGGCGGGTACCTGACGCAGGTCGCGTGGACGCATCGCAACGTCTTCGACATCCAGCCCGACACCGACGTGTACTGGTGCGCGGCCGACGTCGGCTGGGTGACCGGCCACTCGTACATCGTCTACGGACCGCTCGCGAACCGCACCACGAGCGTGATGTACGAGGGGACGCCCGACTTCCCCGACAAGGACCGGCTGTGGTCGATCATCGAGAGCTACAAGGTCACGATCCTCTATACCGCACCCACCGCGATCCGTAGCTTCATGAAGTGGGGGACCGAGTTCCCCGAGAAGCACGACATGTCGTCGTTGCGGCTGCTCGGGACGGTCGGGGAGCCCATCAACCCCGAGGCCTGGGTCTGGTACTGGCAGGAGATCGGCGGCGGCAACTGCCCGGTCGTCGACACGTGGTGGCAGACCGAGACCGGTTGCATCCTGATCAGCCCGCTCCCTGGTGCCACCACCCTGAAGCCCGGGAGCGCGACGTTCCCGCTCCCCGGCGTCGGCGCCGACGTGGTCGACGACCAGGGGAACTCGGTGCCGATCCCCGGCGGGGGCTACCTCGTCCTCACGCGGCCGTGGCCCGCGATGCTGCGCGGCATCTGGGGTGACCCGCAGCGCTACCGCGACACGTACTGGAGCCGGTTCCAGGGCAAGTACTTCGCCGGCGACGGCGCCAAGCGCGACGAGGAGGGCTATCTCTGGTTGCTCGGCCGCGTGGACGACGTGATGCTCGTCAGCGGCCACAACATCTCGACCGCCGAGGTCGAGCACGCACTCGTCGGCCATCCGATGGTCGCCGAAGCGGCCGTCATCGGCCGCACCGACCCCACCACCGGGCAGTCGATCAGCGCGTTCGTGATCCTCCGGGCCGGCAACACGCCGAGCGACGAGCTCGCGAGCGAGCTGCGCGACCACGTCGCCGGCACGATCGGCCCCATCGCCAAGCCCCGGACCGTCCTGTTCACCGAGGAGCTCCCGAAGACGCGGTCGGGGAAGATCATGCGCCGGCTCCTCCGCAACGTGGCCGAGGACGAGCAGCTCGGCGACACCACCACGCTCGCCGACCCCACCGTCGTCGAGGGCATCAAGGACCGGTATCTCTCGGCCCAGGGCGCCGACGACGAGGAGTGACGCGGGTCTCGTATCCAGAGCACTGGACGTGGCGGGACGGGACGGTTCCGCCCGGCCCGGCCGCGGTGATCGACCTCGACGGCGTCCTGTCCGACGCCGCCAGCAGGCAGCACTACCTGGAAGCGCCGATGCGGGACTGGCGCGCGTTCTTCGACGCGTGTGGCGACGATTCCGTCATCGAGGAGGTCAGGGTGCTGCTCGACCTCCTCGACCCGTCGCTGTCGATCGTGCTGCTCACGGCGCGGCCGGAGCGTGTCCATCACCTCACCGAGGCCTGGCTCCATCGCTACCAGATCCGCTGGGACGTGCTCGTCATGCGACCCTGGGGTGACTACGAGGTGTCGCGGGATTTCAAGCAGCTGTCCGTGGCCGACCTCCGTCGCTACGGCTTCGACCTGAGACTCGCGATCGAGGACGACCGCAGGAACGTCGCGATGTTCCGCGCCGAAGGCATCCCCTGCATCTACTTCCATTCCGGCTACTACGACTGAGCGGTCCTCGCTCCCACCCGTGTGTCCTGCTACCGTCCCGCGGTCAATCCACGGGTGGGGTGGAGGACGCATCTCGATGCTGCGCCGATCCCTCGTGCTGTTCGGTGGCGCCGCGCTGACATTTGGCACCTTCGCCGGCCTCGGCGTCACGGCGAGCGCGGCGCCGACCACCCAGACGTTCTCCTTCACGGGCGCGCCGGAGACGTTCACGGTCCCGGCGAACGTGTGCCAGATCACTGTGGCCGCGCTGGGCGCCCAGGGCGGCATCTTCGGCGAAGGCCCGGCTTGGCGCCCGGCGAGCTCCTGCAGGTCAACGTGGGGGGTCAGGGTCAGGCCGGCGCTCCCGGTGGTGCCGGTGGCTTCAACGGGGGCGGCGACGGCGGCTCCGGTGCTGGTGCCCCGGGCGGCGGCGGTGGCGCGTCCGACGTCAGGCGGGCGCCATATGACGCGGCCGGCCGACTCATTGTCGCGGGGGGCGGCGGTGGCGCGGGCGGGACGGAAGGCGGCTTCGCCGGCGGTGCCGGCGGCGGCGCGACGGGTGGCGACGGCGGTGCCGGCTCGAGCGCGGGCCTCGGCGGTAGCCAGACCAGCGGCGGCCTTGGTGGCTCGGGCGGCGGTGCCGGCGAAACCGGCGACACCGACGGTCTCGGCATCGGCGGGACCGGCGGCTTCGGCAACGGGTCCGGCCAGGAGGCCGGCGGCGGTGGAGGCGGCGGTTTCCACGGCGGCGGCGGAGGGGGCGGCGACGACACCGGTGGCGGTGGAGGCGGCGGCTCGGGCTTCACGCCCGACGGCGCCGGCTTGACCGTCGGCGGTCACACCGGCGAAGGCGAGGTCACGATCACGTTCGACCCTGCCGCCGGTACGTGCCCCGCGCCAGCGCCTGGTCAGCCGGGTGCGCCTGGCGCCGCGGTCGCCGTGACTGCCGCACCGCTCTTCACCGGCTGACGACGCCTCGCGCGCTCTTCGCTGCGGCCGGGGGACCGGCGCGCTAGGCAATCCCGATGGTCGCGGCGACGTTCCTCGCTCTTGGCTCGGCGGCGCTGCACGCGGCATGGAACCTGCTCGTCAAGACCAGCGCCGACCGGCTGGTCGCGGCGTGGGGCCTGTACCTGACGGGCGGGATCCTGTTCCTGCCCGTGTTCCTGTTCGTCGATCGACCGGGCGCGGACACGCTCCCGTTCCTGGCCGCGTCGAGCGTCGTCCACGTCGTCTACGTCGTGGCGCTGACACGTGCGTACCACCACGGCGACTTCTCGTTCGCGTACCCGCTCGCCCGCGGCGGTGGCGCGCTCATCGCCGCCGTCGGCGGCGTGCTGTTCCTCGGCGACACGCTCCCGCCGCTCGCCTGGCTCGCCATCGCGATCGTGGTCGGCGGGCTCGCCTCGCTCGTCCGGCCGGGCGTGTCGCGGATCGCGCTGCTGTGGGCGGGGCTCACCGCCGCCACCATCGGCACGTACACGACCCTCGACGCCGCCGGCGCCCGCCGGTCGAGCGGCCTCGGGTACGGGATCGCCATCGTGCTCGGCGCCGGCACCGTGCTGAGCGTCGCCCTCGTCGTCTCCGGCCAGGGGCCGCGGCTCGGGCCCGCGGTGCGGCGGGAGTGGCGCCGGTTCCTGGTCGGCGGTGTGTGCTCGACGCTCGCCTACTCCATGGTCCTCGCCGGCGCCCGGCTGGCGCCCGTCGGCTACGTCGCCGCGCTCCGCGAGTCCTCGGTGGTGCTCGGCGCGGGGGCGGGCTGTTCCTCCACGAGCGGCTGGGACGGGCCCGGCTGGCGTCGGCGCTGGTCGTGACGGCTGGGCTCGTGCTGCTGATCGTCTGGCACTAGCCGACCTCTCGGCCGCTCACGGAGCCCGTACGATCCGGAGGGAACGCTCCACCCGGTCGGAGCGTTGCTTGAACAAGAGGTGATGTGAGATGCGAAGCGCATTCACCAATACCTTCAAGACCTTCGTCCTCCTGGCCTTCCTCGGCGCGCTCTTCATGGGGATCGGCGCCATCTTCGGCACCGGAGGCCTGGTCATCGGAGCACTGCTGGCCCTCGTCTTCGTCGGCGGTGCGTACTGGTTCAGCGACAAGATCGCCGTCGCCTCCGCCCGGGCCAAGCCCGTCACCCGCCAGGAGGCTCCCCGCCTGTACGAGATCGTCGAAGACCTCGCCCGGCGGGACGACATCCCGATGCCGAAGCTCTATGTGT
>WNFU01010652.1_pt1 | contig 10122 bp, 7 predicted proteins | sample 5400121 | NCBI WGS metagenome assembly WNFU01 (sample SAMN13153360, study PRJNA577476) | soil metagenome | isolation source: 100 cm soil or saprolite under grassland replicate 1 | place: USA:California | collected 2016-06-15
CCAGCCGGCCAGCGCCACCAGCAGGCCGATCCCGACGACGCCGAGCAGCAGGACCTCCCGGTCCTCCTGGCCCAGGCGGCGGCAGGCCAGCAGCACCGCAACGACGCCGAGCAGCAACAGCGCCGGCCCGGCGCCGGCGGCGGGGACGCCGAGCAGCGCGGCGTCGAGCACCGCCCACACCGCCAGCGCCAGCGCCGCAACCACCGGCGGCAGGCGAGCGTCGTCACGGGTCGGCGGCCACGCGACCAGCGCCAGCACCGCCGCCAGCGCCACCAGCACCCCTACGTACCACCGCACCCTCGAATAGAAGGCGCCCTGGCCGAGCAGCCCGGCGGCGACCGCCATCAGCAGGAGGAGCCCAGCCCACCCGGCGGCCCGGCGCCGGCCGGGCTCGTCTCGGCTGCCATCGGCAGCCCCGGACGCACGGGCCGGCGTGTGCGCCTCGGCCGTCGGCGACATCTGGCCCCCCGTCCGCCTGCGCGAGCCCGTGACGTCGCCAGCAACGCAAGCGACGCGATGGTGTCCTGGGTGACTCTCTCCGTGTTGGGCGTTGTCGCCCCGTCTACACCCTTGGGGTGCACAGGACGCAATCCGTCAATTGCGGTAACTCTGTCGGGTGTTACCGGGGGAGCGGGATCCGTGCGACAGTGGTGGGGTGGAAACGCGCGAACCCAGGTCACCGCTGATCGAGACGATCCGCGCGTCGGTCATCGGCGACGACCAGGTGATGGACGGGCCGTACGGCCCCCGGCGGATCATCTACGCCGACTACACCGCCTCCGGCCGCGCGCTCGCGTTCATCGAGGACTTCATCCGCTTCGAAGTCCTACCGCGCTACGCCAACACCCACACCGAGAGCTCGGGCACGGGCCTGCAGACCACCAGGCTCCGCGAGGACGCGCGGCGGATCATCCGCGACGCCGTCGGCGGCGACGACAACACGGTGGTGCTGTTCTGCGGCTCGGGCAGCACCGGCGCGGTCGACAAGCTCATCGGCATCCTCAACCTCCGCATCCCGGCCGACCTGGATGCCCGCTACGGCCTGGCTGGCCGGATCCCACCCGAGGAGCGGCCCGTGGTGTTCATCGGGCCGTTCGAGCACCACTCCAACGAGCTGCCGTGGCGGGAGTCGATCGCCGACGTGGTGGTGATCCGCGAGGACGCCGACGGCCACATCGACGTGGGCCAGCTCGAGGAGGAGCTGTGCCGCCACGCCGACCGGCCGCTCAAGATCGGCAGCTTCTCGGCCGCCTCCAACGTGACCGGCATCGTCTCCGACACGCGCGCGATCGCGGCGCTGCTGCACCGCTATGGCGCCTTGTCGTTCTGGGACTTCGCCGCCGCCGGCCCCTACGTCCGGATCGACATGGGGACCGCCGGTGCCGGCCCGGGGGCCGACCTGACCTACATGGACGCGATCTTCCTCTCGCCCCACAAGTTCATCGGCGGCCCGGGCACGCCGGGCGTGCTGGTGGCGCGGCGAGAGCTGCTCCGCAACCGGGTCCCGACGGTCCCCGGCGGCGGGACCGTCGCCTACGTCAACCCGACCGAGCACCGCTACCTGGACGACCCGGTCGAGCGCGAGGAGGGCGGCACCCCCGCGATCGTCGAGGCGATCCGGGCGGGCCTGGTGTTCCAGCTCAAGCAGGCGGTCGGGGAGGAGACCATCCAGCTCCGCGAGCGGTCCTTCATCGGCCGCGCCATGGACTCCTGGAGCGCCAACCCCAACATCGAGCTGCTCGGCAACCTCCAGGCGGAGCGGCTGTCGATCGTGTCCTTCGTGGTCCGCAACGGCCCGAAGTACCTGCATCACAACTTCGTGGTGGCGGTGCTGAACGACCTGTTCGGGATCCAGTCGCGGGGAGGCTGCTCCTGCGCCGGTCCCTACGGCCACCGGCTGCTCGGCATCGACATCGAGCGCTCGCACGAGTTCGACCGGGAGATCGCCCGCGGCTGCGAGGGCATCAAGCCCGGCTGGGTCCGCGTGAACTTCAACTACTTCATCTCCGAGGCCGTCTTCGAGTACCTCCTCGAGGCCGTCCACCTGGTCGCCGACCAGGGCCGCAAGCTGCTGACCGACTACCGGTTCGACCCCGCGAGCGGCCTGTGGCGGCACCGGCAAGGGCCGGTCGAGCCGCCACTGCGCCTGCACGCGCTCGGCTACGACGAGCAGGGGCGGCTCCGCTTCACCTCCTCGCACGCCAAGGCCAGGGACACCGCGCTCGCCGGCTATCTGGAGGAGGCACGGCAGCTTCTGGCGGCCCGCCCGGCGCCCCCCGACGGCGACACTCCCACACCCCCTGGGCTGTCAGTCGACTTCGAGGCGCTGCGCTGGTTCGTGCTCCCGCCGGAGTGCCTGACGGGACCAGGCGGGACCTAGGCGGAGCGTTCGCGCCCGGGACCGACCGGCTCGCGGTCGGCCTGGGGGACCCGGGCGACGCAGAGGATCGACTGGCCGAAGCGGGGCTGGACGCGGCGCTCCAGCAGGCGCTCGGCGGGAACGACCAGGCGGTCGTAGAGGCGGACCAGGACGGGGGTGGGGCGCGCCTGCCGGCCGACCCGGACGGCCGCCCACCAGGCGAGGCCGCCCAGCAGGTTGACCGGCCGGACGACCTCCGGCACCAGGCCGGCCGCCTCGACGGCGCCGCGCAGGGCCTCGGTGGAGTAGCGGCGCCGGTGGTCCAGCGCCTGGTCGTAGGCGCCGGCCAGGCCTGGGTGGGCGGGCACCACCAGCAGCAGGCGGCCGCCGGGCAGCGCCGCCCCGGCCATCGAGCGGAGGGCGGCGACGTCGTCGTCGAGCCGGTCGAGCACGTTCACCGCGACCACGGTGTCCACCGGGGGGTTGACCTCCAGCCGCAGCACCTCGGAGCCGAGCACCTCGATGCCGGGGCGGTGCCCGAAGCGCTCGTCGAGGGCGCGCAGGCACACCGGGTCGTCGTCGCTCACCACCAGACGGTCGCGGTCGAGGAGCTGGCTGGAGAAGTCGCCGAGGCCGGCGCCGACCTCCAGCACCGACGGTCCCAGGTAGGGGGCCAGCAGCCCGAACAGGTAGCGGTGGTAGCGGTGGGCGGTGGCGAGGTCCTCCAGGCCGAGGGCGTGGATGCTGGCGCCGCCCTGGACCGCCTGGGTCGCCCCCGGCGCGTCGGGGGCGCCGTGCGCGGCCGGGCCGGTCCTGCCCGGCGCCCGCCGGAACCGGTAGCGCAGCACCGCGCCGGCCGCCAGGAAGCCGTCCTTGAAGTGGATCTTCTTGCCCTCGGCGTAGGTGCGCGCCCGGTAGGAGATCGGCACCTCGAAGATGACCAGGCCCTTGCGGAGGAAGTGGGCGGTCAGCTCCATCTCCACCGTGAACGTCCTGGCCGTCAGGCGCAGGCCCTGGAACGCCTCGCGGGTGAACACCTTGTAGCCGGTGTAGACGTCGGACAGGTAGCGGTTGAACGCCACGTTGATCATCAGGTTGAGCAGCCGGTTGGCGACCCGGTGGGTGTAGTACAGGCCGGCCGCGCTGCCCTTGAAGCGGCTGCCGTAGACGACCTGGAAGTCGCCCTCGACGATCGGCTCGACCAGCGCCGGCAGGTCCCGCGGGTCGTACTCGAGGTCGGCGTCCTGGATGCAGAGGATGTCGCCGGTGGCCGCCTCCAGCCCGGTCTTGACCGCCGCCCCCTTGCCGCGGTTGTGGGGATGGACGATCACGCGCACGTCGTCGCGGGGCAGCGGGTCCAGCACGCTGCGGCCGGCGTCGGTGGAGCCGTCGTCGACGAAGATCAGCTCGGTCTCCAGCCCGAGCTGACCGAAGTCGACCTTGAGCAGGCGGTCGACGACCGTCGGGAGCGTCCGCAGCTCGTTGTAGAACGGGACGACAACCGACAGCTTCATGACATCTCCCCCTCAGTCGGCAGGAGCAGGCAAACTACCATGTCGCGGCATCCGAGGAGATGGCGTCGGTCCCGGTGCGGCGCTCGAGCGCTCAGCCGTCCGGCAGCATCGGCACGCCGAGCCGATCCCTGAAGCCCGTCCGCAGCGTCTCGGCGACGTGCGCGGCCGGGCAGGTCACCGCCCGCAGCCGGGAGCGGTCCAGGTCCTCGGGCGGCGGGCCGGCCGCCAGCACCGACTCGGCCTGGGCGGGGGCGAGGGCGGCGACCGTCACCCGCTCGTCGGCGACCCGCTTCCAGAACCGCGCCGGCTCGAAGGCGCTGGCCAGCACCACCCCGGCGCCGCTGCCGAAGGGCGCAAGCAGGCCGGTCGCGGCACCGGTCGGCGTCAGCAGCGGCAGTCCCGACAGCAGCCGGTCGCCGTCGTGGAGTCCCGTCCCGCCGGCCAGCCGGGCCGCCTCCCCGAGCAGCTCCGCCATGGTCGCCGCCCCGCCGGCCGCAAGGGCGCCCGTGGCGCCGTGGCCCCTCGGCGCCACGGCCGCCATGCCCGCGGGTCCCTGGCCGCCTGGGGCGCCGTAGCCGCCGGCGGGCGCGGCCGGGGCGACCCGGAGGGCCTCGCCCTGGGGGTCGGCGGCGCCGGCGAACAGGTCGCCCATGGCCGGGACGACCCGGGTGAAGTTGAGCGCCGCGCCGAGGTCGTGCGCGCTCCGCCCGGCGAGGTCGGCGGTGAGGGCGACCAGCGCGGGCCTCGCCGGCCCCGCCAGGACGCCGGCGGCCTCCGCCGCCCGTTCCTCGCGCACGAACGCGGCCGCCACACCGCCGGTGCCCAGGGCGGCCGCCAGCGCCGCCCCGCCGGCGTCCGGGTCGACCGCGACCATCCCGGCGCCCGCGCGCCAGCAGGCCGCCAGCACCACCGCCGTCTGCCAGTGGTCGACCAGCACGGCGGCGACCCGGTCGCCCGGCCCGGCGCCGAGCTCGTCGACAAGCAGGTTCGCCACCTTGGCGACCCAGTTGTCGAAGGTCTTGAACGACAGCTCGACTCGCTGGTCACGGGCGTCGTCGTACCAGGTCAGGAAGGGCTTGTCGCCGTAGCGCCCCGGCTGGCGCTCGGCGAGGGCCGTGAAGCTCTGGAACACGCCGCCGGCAGTTTCCACGAGCGCGCATGCTAGGCTGGAAAGCTCCTGAGACCAAATCTCATCGCCGCCGACTAGGAGCTTGCCCGATCGTGACCGAGCGCAGGACGGGTACCGTCTCGACGCCGGACGATCGCTGGGCCAACCTCGAGGCGCTCGGCCGCGCCACCCGGGGCCGGGCGCCGAGGAAGCGGATGAGCCCGCGCCGTCGCCGCCGCCTGACCTGGACGATCGTGGTCGCCCTTGGGCTGGTGGTGGTGATGGCCGCGGCCGGGGCGCTGGTCGGCTACCGCTACGCGGACCGGCTGGTCGGCAAGGGCAAGCAGCGCGTCGGCAACCTGATCCCGATCGCCTCCGGCGCGCCGGTGAACATCCTGCTGGTCGGCTCCGACTCGCGCGACGGGCTGAGCAAGCGGGAACTCGGCAAGATCCAGACCAGGCAGGTCGACGGCCGCCGCACCGACACCATCATCGTGCTGCACATCAGCCCCGGGCGGGAGAAGGCGGTGATGGTCTCCATCCCGCGGGACCTGCGCGCCGACGTCGGCGGCCAGACCAACCGGATCAACGCGGCCTTCTCCCTCGGCGGTCCGGACCTGCTGGTCAAGACCGTCCAGGAGGTCACCGGGCTGCCGATCCAGCACTACGCCGAGATCGACTTCGCCGGCTTCCTCAAGGTCGTCGACGCCGTCGGTGGGGTGAGGCTGTGCAACCGGACCGACCGCACCCTCGACGACCGGTTCGCCAACCTCCACATGCCTCCCGGCTGCCAGCAGATGAACGGCATCCAGGCGCTGGCGTTCGTGCGGGCCAGGCACATCGACTCCGACTTCGGCCGCATCGGCCGCCAGCAGGAGTTCCTCAGGGCGGTCATGGACAAGGTGGCCAGCAAGGGCAACCTCGTCAACCTGCCCAAGCTGCTGCGGATCGCCGACATCGTCTCCGCCCACGTCAAGACCGACGACACCCTGAAGACCGGCGAGGCGATCGGCCTGGCCCGGCGCCTGCGCAAGCTGGACCAGCAACATGTCGACATGCGCGTCTACCCCAGCCAGGCCGTGCCGCCCCGCTGCGGCGGCTGCGCGGCCTTCGTGGAGCCGCTGCCCGAGGCGTCCATCCTGATGAAGGCGCTGGCCCGGGACGCCGCCGAGCTGCCCCCGGTCGGCCTGCCCGGCGGCGAGGGGGTGACGCTCGCCAGCGTGCGGGTGACGGTGCTGAACGGCGGCGGCGTGAAGGGCGCCGCGGCGCGGGCGGCGGCCGGCCTCCAGCGCCTGGGGGTCAAGGTGGCCGCCACCGGCAACGCGACCAAGCCGACGGGGGCGGCGTCGACCCTTGCCTACCCGCCGGCCCTCGAGCAGCAGGCCAAGCTGCTCGGCTCCCTGCTCGGCAACCGCGTCAAGCTGAACCGCAGCGACACCGCCGACGGGCTGGTCCTCACCGTCGGGACTTCGTTTACCCTCTAGAGGCTCCCGCACGAAAGCTACTACAGCGTGCTGAACGGTTGGGCCTGTAGGCGGCGGGGATCGGCGACCGCATTGCTGTAGTAGCTTTCGTGCGGGAGCCTCTAAGCTCCACGAACCCGACCAGGAGCTTGCCCCGATGCGCTTCTTCGTGACCGGGGGAGCCGGCTTCATCGGCTCCAACTACGTCCGTCACCTGCTCGCCACCGACCCGGAGGCGCTGGTGACCAACTTCGACAAGCTGACCTACGCCGGCACCAGGGCCAGCGTCGCCGACCTGGAGGGCGACCCCCGCCACACCTTCGTGCGTGGCGACATCTGCGACACCGGCCTGGTCGGCGAGGTGCTGCCCGGCCACGACGTGGTGGTGAACTTCGCCGCCGAGACCCACGTCGACCGCTCGATCGTGGAGCCGCTGGAGGCGATCAGCACCAACACGGTCGGGGTCGCGACCCTGGCCGAGGCGGCCCGCACGGCCGGCGTCGGCCGGTTCGTGCAGGTGGGGACCGACGAGGAGTACGGCACCATCAGCGACGGGTCGTTCCGCGAGACCGACCGGCTGGAGCCGTCCTCGCCGTACTCGGCCGGCAAGGCCGGCGGCTCGCTGGTCGCCCTCGCCTACGCCACCACCCACAAGCTCGACGTGGTGGTGACCCGCTGCACCAACAACTACGGGCCCTACCAGTTCCCCGAGAAGGTCATCCCGCTGTTCGTCACCAACCTGCTGGACGGCCACAAGGTGCCGCTGTACGGCAGCGGCGGCAACGTCCGCGACTGGCTGTACGTCCAGGACCACTGCGCCGCCATCGACCTGGTGCTGCGCCGCGGCCAGACCGGCGCCATCTACAACGTCGGCGCCGGCAACGAGCTGTCCAACCTGGAGCTGACCAGGCGGATCCTGGCGGCGTTCGGCGTCGGGGAGGAGATGATCGAGTACGTGCCGGACCGTCCCGGCCACGACTGGCGGTACTCGCTGGACACCGCCAGGGTGCGGGAGCTCGGCTGGGCGCCCGCCCACGACTTCGACGCCGGCCTCGCCGAGACGATCGCCTGGTACCGGGACCACGAGGACTGGTGGCGGCCGATGAAGCCCGCCGGGGCGACCCGCACCCTGGACCACGGGCGCGGGCCGGGGGGGTCCGGGGGGCTCAAGCCTAGCCCCCCGGTGAGCTCCTCGGGCCGGGACTAGCGCCGTGCGCGTGCTGCTGGCCGGGGCCGGTGGGCAGGTGGGCGCCGAGCTGGAGGCCGCCTTCGCCGACGTCAAGGAGCTGGTCGCCCTCGGCCGTGGCGAGCTGGACGTCACCGACTGGCCGGCGGTGGCCGCCACCGTCGCCGAGGTCGCGCCCGACCTGGTCCTCAACGCGGCCGCCTGGACCGACGTGGACGCCTGCGAGGCCGACCCCGACCGGGCGTTCCGGGCCAACTGCCTCGGCGCCCGTCACCTCGCCCTGGCCTGCCGGGAGGTCGACGCCGAGCTGGTCCACCTGTCCACCGACTACGTCTTCGACGGCACCGGCGGCGCCGAGCGACCCGACGGCTACGGCGAGTACGACCCGACGGCGCCCGCCGGCGTCTATGGCCGCTCCAAGCTCGCCGGCGAGCGGGCCGTCCGCGACGTCTGGGGCCGCAGCTACGTGGTCCGCACCGCGTGGGTGTACGGCCAGACCGGGCGAAACTTCGTCAAGACGATCCTGCGCCTGGCCGAGGAGCGGGACACCCTGCGGGTGGTCGACGACCAGGTTGGCAGCCCGACCTGGGCCGCCGACCTGGCCGGAGGGCTGCGCGCCCTGGTCCGCACCGGGCAGCACGGGACCTATCACCTGACCAACGGCGGGGCCTGCTCCTGGTACCGGTTCGCACGGGCGATCCTGGACGGCACCGGCCAGGACCCCGAGCGGGTGCGGCCGACCACCACCGCCGACTTCCCGCGCCCGGCACCGCGGCCGGCCTTCTCGGTGCTGGACAACCGGCTCGCCCGCCTGGTCGGCGTGCCGCCCCTGCGTCGCTGGGACGACGCCCTGGGCGCCTTCCTGGCCGCCACCCGCGGCACCCTCTGGCGCGACTGACTCCCCCGGACGGCGCACTCCTCGGCAGAACTACCTGGTCTGCTCAAGGCGATCCATGGCCGCGCCGACCCTTCGAGGGTGCGGGACGCCATCGCAGGGGGGCTCGGGATGCCAGGGAGGGGTCGGCTTCGCGCCGTCGGAGCCGCCAGCGCCCTGGTCCTGGCTCTGGGGCTGGCCGTCGGCGGGAACCGGCCGAGCGCCATGGCGGCGCCGTCGACGTTCCAGATCGTCGGCGGCGGCTACGGCCATGGCATCGGCATGAGCCAGTACGGCGCCCACGGCATGGCCCTGCGCGGCGCCAGCGCCGGCAGGATCATCTCCTTCTACTTCGGCGGGGCGGTGGCCAGGCCGGCCACCCTGCCCGCCACCATCCGGGTCGGGCTGCTCCAGGCCGGCCGCGACCCGAGCACCGGCGGTCGCCTCGGCCAGGTGCTGGTCAGGGGCGTGGAGGTGCCGGGGCTCGGCGGCAGCGGCGGCTTCACCGTCGCGGGCGTGGCCACCAGCGGGCGGGTGCACAAGCGGGCGCTCGCCGGTCACGTCACCTGGTCGATCCGGCCGGAGGCCGGCGGCACCTCGGTGTTCGACCCGGGCGGGTCGCGGGTGTTCGGGCCGACCCGGCCGGGCGCCGGGGTGGTCGTCCGCTACCAGACCGCCAGCCGTCCCGCCCGCCTGCTGCTGCCCCAGACCGGCCAGCAGCTCCGCTGGGGCCGGCTGGACGTCCACCTGGTCCGCGACGACCTCGGCACCCTGCGCCAGCGGGCCGTGGCCGTCCTGCCGTTCAACCACTACCTGCGCGGGCTGGCCGAGATGCCGGGCTCGTTCGCCAACGAGGCGCTGCAGGCCCAGGGGATCGCGGCCCGCAGCTACGCGCTGGCGTCGGTGCTCGCCCGCGGGCAGAGCTTCGGCGCCGGGAGCTGGGACGGCTGCCGCTGCGCGGTCTACGCCACCGTGCGCGACCAGGCCTACGCCGGCTACGCCAAGGAGACCGGCTACTGGGGGGCCCGCTGGGTGGCGGCGGTGCGCGCCACCGGCTCGCTGGTGGTCCGCTACGGCAGCCGGGTCGTGCAGGCGTTCTACTCGTCCTCGTCCGGCGGCTACACCTCCAGCAACGCCCAGTGGGGCAGCGCCCCGCTGCCCTGGTACCCCAGCCGCTCCGACGACCCCTACGACCGGGGCGGCGGCAGCCACCCCAATCCGAACTTCCGCTGGCGCGTGGACGTGTCGGCGGCGACGCTCGGCGCGCGCCTCGGGGTGGGCACCGCGCTCGCGGTCGCCGAGACCAAGGTGCCCTCGTGGGGCGGCCGGGTGTCGACGATCAGGGTCCGCGGCACCGGCGGGACGGTCACCGTGACGGGCGCGCAGTTCCGCACCGCCTTCGGGCTCAAGTCGACGAAGTTCCACATCACCCCATAGCCGAGGGGCTTCGGGCCTCTCCCGCCGGTCCACTGGAGGTCTGCTCGTGCTGTTCCGGTCCCTGCGCAGGCTGGCCCGCCGGGTGATGGTCGCCGGCACCGCCGGCGCCGTCGCGCTCACCGCGTTCAACGTCGCCCAGCCGTCGCTTGGCGTCCGGCGCATCCACCCGGGCAAGGTCGAG